>Ga0194120_10000996_pt1 | contig 52928 bp, 44 predicted proteins | sample TA2MahCa65mmetaG_FD_148642 | JGI IMG/M metagenome (GOLD analysis project Ga0194120, IMG submission 148642) | Freshwater microbial communities from Lake Tanganyika, Tanzania - TA2015019 Mahale Deep Cast 65m | ecosystem: Environmental > Aquatic > Freshwater > Lake | place: Tanzania: Lake... | reverse complement strand
CGAACGCCGCGCTCCATCGCCTCGCGCACCAACGCGCCGCTCGCGTGGTGCGCCGTGCGCTGCGGTCGACCCCGGCGGATCAGGTATTCCATGAGCGTCGTGGCGTCGAGGTATCCTCGATCGAGTCGAGCGGCGATCGAAGCCCGGTTCAACTCGGCCCCCGCCACCACCGGTTCGGCCATCGCCAGGCATTGCTCGACCGTGTCGAACGCGCCGAACAGGCTCTCCTTGTCCTCTTGCAGATCGCGGTTGTAGGCGAGCGGAAGGCCCTTGACGAGGACGAGCAGCGATTGGAGTTGGCCGATCACCCGGCCGGACCGCCCGCGAATCAGTTCGAGCACGTCGGGATTGATCTTCTGCGGCATGATCGACGAGCCGGTGCAGAACGCGTGCGGAAGAGCGAGCATGCCGAACTCGGTCGTCGACCAGAGAATCCACTCCTCCGCCCAGCCGCTCAAATGGGCCGCGATCGTCGCGAGCACGAACGCCGATTCGAGTGCGAAATCCCGGTCGCTCGACGCGTCGATGCTGTTTTCGGCGACTCGGGCGAACCCGAGCCGCGACGCCGTGAAGCGGCGATCGATCGGCAACGTGGTTCCGGCTAGCGCCGCGGCGCCGAGCGGGCAGACATCGACCCGCGTCCGGCAGTCGCGCACACGTTCCCGGTCCCGCTCGAATTTTCCGCAATAGGCCAGCCAGACGTGCGCGGCGAGCACAGGTTGCGCGCGCTGCAGGTGCGTGTAGCCCGGGAGGATCACGCGGCGATCGCCGTCGCACCGCGCGACGAACGCCCGCTGCAGATCGACGAGCAGCCGATCGACGCGATCGAGCGCGTCGCGGACCCAGAGCCGCATGGCCGTCGCCACCTGATCGTTGCGGCTCCGCGCGGTGTGCAGCTTGCGGCCGACATCGCCGAGCCGGTCGATGAGCGCCTGCTCGATGTGCATGTGGATGTCTTCGAGTTCGGTTCGAAAGGCGAACTCCGACGCGTCATCACCTTTCAAGTAGGCTTCGATCTGTCCACCGATCGCGCGCAGCGCGCCTTCGATGTCGTCCGCCTCGCGCTCCTCGATCAGGCCGACCTGCGCGAGCATGCGGGCATGGGCGATCGAGCCTCGTATGTCGTGCGCATAGAGGCGGTGGTCGATCCGGATGCTCTCCGTGAACGCTTCGACGCGGCGATCGGTCGCCGCCGCGAAGACGCCGGAACGGGACGGGGTCGTCACAGAGGCCCTCGCACGCGCGTCAAGTCGGGAATAATCGCTACAAAGCAATTTCTCGTAAAGAGTTACGCTCGTCCCTATGCTAAATCGATCGGACCGGCCTGTCAACGGAGTCCGCCGCGCCGCCCCTTGATGGCACCCATCGGGAAGTGGTAATTTCGAGGGATTTTAGTTGGGAATTCCATTGGCGGGCCGGTTTCGGGGAGTCGCGCGTTCCCGAATCGTCGCGGTGCCGCCGTTCCAGGGAAAGCGACGTCGTGCCCAAACGAACCGATATCCAAAAAATCCTGCTCATTGGTTCCGGCCCTATCGTGATCGGGCAGGCCTGCGAATTCGACTACTCGGGGACCCAGGCGTGCAAAGCGCTGCGCGAAGAGGGTTACGAGGTCGTTCTGGCCAATTCCAATCCGGCGACGATCATGACCGATCCCGGGACGGCCGACCGCACGTACATCGAGCCGCTGACGTGGGACGTTTTGGAGAAGATCGTCGACAAGGAGCGTCCCGACGCGCTCCTGCCGACGCTCGGCGGGCAAACGGGGCTCAACGCGGCCATGGATCTCGCTCGGAACGGCGTCCTCGAACGATACGGCGTCGAGATGATCGGGGCCCGCGCGGACGTGATCGCGAAGGCCGAGGAACGCGACCAATTCAAATCGGCCATGGAACGGATCGGACTCGACGTCTGCCGCGGCGAGACCGTTCGCACGATCGCCGCGGCCCGCCGCGTCCTCGATTTCGTCGGGCTCCCGTGCGTGGTCCGGCCCAGCTTCACGCTCGGAGGTTCCGGTTCGGCGATCGCCTACAACCGGGACGAATTCGACGAGCTCGTCCGAAGGGGCCTTGACCAGTCCCCGGTGACCGAGGTCCTGATCGAGGAATCGGTGATCGGCTGGAAGGAATACGAGATGGAGGTCATGCGCGACCTCGACGACAATGTCGTCATCATCTGTTCGATCGAGAATTTCGATCCGATGGGCGTGCACACGGGCGATTCGATCACCGTCGCTCCCGCGCAGACGCTGACCGACAAGGAATACCAGCGGATGCGCGACGCGAGCATCGCCGTGATCCGCGAGATCGGCGTGGAGACGGGCGGATCGAACATCCAGTTCGCCATCGATCCGCGGACGGGCCGGATGATCGTCATCGAGATGAATCCGCGTGTGAGCCGGTCGAGCGCGCTCGCGTCGAAGGCGACCGGCTTTCCGATCGCGAAGATCGCCGCGAAGCTCGCCGTCGGTTATCGGCTCCACGAATTGCCGAACGACATCACGCGGAAGACGAGGGCATGTTTCGAGCCGACGATCGACTACGTGGTCACGAAGGTGCCTCGATTCGCGTTCGAGAAATTTCCCGAGGCGGACGCGACGTTGACGACCCAGATGAAGAGCGTCGGCGAGACGATGGCGATCGGACGCACGTTCAAGGAGTCGCTCCAGAAGGCCCTGCGGGGTCTCGAGGTCGGCAGCTTCGGACTGGGATGCGACAAACGCGACCTGTGGGGCACCGATCTCCAACCCTCGGCCGACGAAATCCGTTCGAGGCTCTCGGTCCCGATGGCCGAGCGCGTCTGGTACGTGCGTTACGCGATCCTCGCCGGAATGTCGATCGAGTCGATCCACGAGTTGTCCGGGATCGATCCGTGGTTTCTCGATCAAATGGCCCAACTGGTCGAAACCGAGCTTCGGCTTCGGGACACCAACCTCGATCAGGTCGACGCCGGCCTGCTCCGCGCCGCCAAACGCGACGGTTTCTCGGACCGGCAGCTCGCCACGATCTGGAACGCGAATGAACTCGATGTGCGGTCGCGGCGCAAGGAACACGCCATCGTCGCGACCTTCAAGTCGGTCGACACCTGCGCGGCGGAATTCGAGGCGTTCACACCCTATTTCTACTCGACCTACGAGGACGAGGACGAAACGCCTCCCAAACGGGCGGACCGCCGCCGCGTGATGATCCTCGGAGGCGGTCCGAACCGGATCGGACAGGGAATCGAGTTCGACTATTGCTGTTGCCACGCGAGCTACGCGCTGCGCGAAATGGGCATCGAATCGGTGATGGTCAACTCGAATCCCGAGACGGTCAGCACCGACTACGACACGAGCGATCTGCTCTTCTTCGAACCGCTCACCGTCGAGGACGTGCTCAACATCTTCGACCGCGTGCGACCCGACGGCGTCATCGTGCAGTTCGGCGGCCAAACGCCGCTCAACCTGGCCCGAGCCCTCGAAGCCGAGGGCGTGCCGATCATCGGCACGAGCGTCGACACGATCGAAGCGGCCGAGGACCGCGAGAAGTTCCAGCAACTGCTCATCGCGCTCGACCTCAAACAGCCCGCCAATGGAATCGCCCGCACGATGAGCCAGGCGCGCATCGAGGCGGAGAAGATCGGGTTCCCGTCGCTGGTGCGTCCGAGCTACGTGCTCGGCGGCCGCGCGATGGAGATTTGTTACGACCAGCCTCAATTCGAGCGATTCGTTTCCGAGGCGTTCGTCGTGGCGCAGGGCCAACCCGTTCTGATCGACCGGTTCCTCGAGGACGCGACCGAGGTCGACGTCGACGCGGTGAGCGACGGGCGGGACGTGGTCATGATGGGGATCATGGAGCACATCGAGGAGGCCGGCGTGCATTCGGGCGATTCGGCCTGCGCGATCCCGCCCTACAGCCTTCCCGGACCCGTCGTGCAGGAGATCCGCGAGGCGACGCACGCGCTCGCCCGGAAACTCCGCGTCGTCGGCCTCATGAACATCCAGTTCGCCGTCAAAAAGGAAGACGGCCGCATGAACGTCTATGTGCTCGAAGTGAATCCCCGAGCCAGCCGGACCGTTCCGTTCGTCGCGAAGGCGACCGGCGTGCCCGTCGCGAAGATCGCCGCGAAGATCATGACGGGCGTTTCCCTCGAGGAACTCGGGATCACGAGCGAACCGATTCCCGCGCACGTTTCGGTGAAGGAGAGCGTCTTTCCTTTCCGTAAGTTCGTCGGCGTCGATATCGTGCTCGGACCCGAGATGCGGAGCACGGGCGAGGTGATGGGAGTCAGTGAACGGTTTTCGATCGCGTTCGCGAAGAGCCAACTGGCCGCGGGCGTCGTCCTTCCGACGCGTGGTCCGATCTTCCTGAGCGTCACGCCGCGCCACAAGGAGGCCGTCGCGTCCCTCGCGCAGCGCCTCGTTCAGCTCGGCTTCGAACTGCTCGCCACCGAGGGCACGGCCATCCGGATCGAAGAGGCCGGGATCCCCGTTTCCCGAGTCAAGAAGCTCGCCGAGGGACATCCGAATCTGCTTGACCATTTGATCAACGGAACGGTCAATCTGATCATCAATACGCCGAGCGGGAAAGGGGCGCGGACCGACGAGGGACGCATCCGCGCGGCGGCCGTGCAGCGCGGCGTGCCGTGCATCACGACGATCCAGGCCGCCGAGGCCGCCGTGAAGGCGATGGAGGCGCTGCGCGAGGACGAACTGACCGTGCAGGCGCTCCAGGATCGGTTCAGAGCCGACGCCGAATGCCGGGTGGGAGCAATCGGTTCCTGCAAGTGACTCGAAATGCGGGGTGGGCATGAGTGCGGGATGGCGGGAAATCCGCGTCAACGGTCACCCGTGCGATCTGTTCGAACCGTCGCGCGGCAATCCGCATCGACACTCCGTGCTCTACCTGCACGGCGTCCACGGCGGAAAACTCGCCGATCACCCGGCCTTCACCGAGTCGCTCGAACGGCACGGCCTGCCCCTCGTCGCGCCGATCGCCGGGCCCTGCTGGTGGACCGATCGGATTTGCCGCGCGTTTGACGAGCGCGTTACGGCCGAACGCCATCTGCTCGACCATGTCGTGCCGATGATCGCCGACCGGTACGGTGGGACGCCGAGGATCGGCCTGCTGGGAACCAGCATGGGAGGTCAGGGCGCGCTGCGATTGGCCTACAAATATCCTCGCCTGTTTCCCGCCGTCGCCGCGCTGAGCCCGGCGATCGATTATCAGATCCGATGGGACACCGACCCGATCCTGCGGACGATGTACGCGGACCCCGAGTCGGTGCGTCAGGATACGGCCCTGCTCTGGATCCACCCGCTCCACTGGCCCGCCCACCAGTTCTTCGGCTGCGATCCGGCCGACACGCGGTGGTGGGACGGCGCCGACCGGCTCCGCATGAAGCTCGCGTCGCTCGGAATCCCGTTCGAGGCCGATCTCGAGACATCGGCCGGCGGCCACGGATTCGCGTACTACGACCGCATGGCCGAACGGGCCATCGGCTTCCTGGCCGACCGTTTGCCGAAAGGGCCCGCATGAAACCGTTGCTGAGCGAGGACGCGTTGCGCGAGGGTGTCGCGCGGATGGCGCTGCGGATCGGCGAAGCGTACGGCGATCGGCCGCTCACCATCGTCGGCATCATGACCGGAAGCCTGATCCTGCTCGCCGATCTCATCCGCCGGCTCCGGATGCCGCTCCGCGTCGGCCTTGTGCAGACGAGCAGTTACCGCGAGGGAACTTCGCGGGGCGCGCTGCGGATCAACGCCGAATGGATGCTCGATATCCGCGGCCGCGACGTGCTGCTCGTCGACGACATCTTCGATACGGGCCATACGTTGGTCGAAGTGATGCGGCGGATGGACGCGTTCGAGCCCGCGTCGCTCCGCTCCGCCGTCCTCCTCCGGAAACAGGATCGGTGCGAGGTGGATCGGCAACCCGATTTTGTCGGATTCGACATTCCCGATCGGTTCGTCGTCGGCTACGGTCTGGACTATCGGGATCAATACCGCAATCTTCCGTTTGTGGCGGAACTCGAATCGTCGGACCTGTCCGCCGGCGGCGGCCCATCAAGCTCATGCGCATCGCGATGATCGCACCGACGTTCTGGCCCCTCGTTGGAGGATCCGTCCGCTCGCTCACGCGACTCGCCTTCGCGCTGGCCGACCGGGGAGTCACGTGTCGGATCGTCGCGCCGCTTGGCGAGCGGCAGTGGCCGACCGAGCTGCGTTACGGCCCGGTCGACGTTTCCCGGCCGGCGTTCGCGGGTCGCACGCGATGGGGGCGCGTCCGGTACCGGCTTGCCCTTTCGCGGTGGCTGCGGAGCCGTCGCCCCGATTGGGACGCGGTGTGGGTCGAGGGCCTTCGCGGCGAGGCCTTCGCGGCGCTCGGCGCCCTGCGCCGCGCGGATATTCCCGTCATCCTGCGCGCGCGCGACGTCGGCGCGAACGGAGACATCGCGTGGCAGGAGCGAGCCGCGCTCGGACGGCGAACGCGCCGGCGATGCCTGCGCGCGGACGCCATCGTCGCGACCCATCCGTGGGCGCGCGACGAACTGGTCGGAGCCGGGTATCCCGCCGATCGTGTCCACCTGATCCTCGATGGCGCGGCCGTCGGCGAACCGCGCGGAGCTCCGCGGCGCGCGGCGGCGCGCGCCGCGCTCGCCGATGCCAATTTCGATCTGAACGCCCCGATCGGCTGCCCCGTCGCCCTGCAGATCGGACCCCTCGTCGCCGATCGAGGACTCTTCGAGCTGGTGGACGCGTGGGCGCGCGTCGTCCGCCCGTTCCCCGACGCCCGGTTGTGGCTCGTCGGCGACGGACCCCTGCGCGAACCGCTCCGCCAACGCATCGGAGACCGCGACCTGCGGACCAACGTCTTCCTCCCCGGCACGTTCGATGAAGTCGACGATCTCCTGCACGCGGCCGATCTGTTCGTCACCGCGTCGTCCCGACCCGGGGTCTCCAACGGTTTGCTCGAAGCCATGGCCTTCGGCGTGCCGTGCGTCGCGGGTGGCACGCCCGGCGACCAACGGCTCATCACCGACCACGTCCACGGTCTGCTCGCCGAAAACCGACTCCCCGACGCGATCGCCCGAGCCGTCATCCGGGTCTTCTCGGTGCCCGATCTCGCATGCCAGCTTGGCGCGGCCGCTCGGGATCGCGTCGCCGCCGAGTTCGCGATCGAGGATTCGGCGCGTCGGTGCGACGATCTGATGCGACGTCTCGTTCAAGGCCGTCACGGCCGCGACGAATCCTCAGTCCGCCGATGAACGCGTCCGACGCTTGACCATCGTTACCTCGTTGCCGCGCTCGTTGTACGCCACGTCGTCCATGAACGTCCGCATGAGCGTCAGGCCTCGATGGTTGTTCGGGTCGAGCGGCTCGCCGGGACCCGGTCGCCCGGACGCCGGAACCCCGCGACCTTCGTCGCGAATCGTGAATCTCGCCTCATCCCTCGTGATGGTGATTCCCACATGCACGCGACGCTGCGAGAAGGGTTCCGCCGTGCGGCGCTGCGCGGCCAGAATGTCGCGCTGGGGCCGAGGACGACGCGCGTCCTCCGCCGACATCTCGAGATTCCCATGATGGATCGCGTTCTGAATCGCCTGCTCGACGGCGACACCCACCTGGAGCTGTTCGGACGGTCCGCAGATCCCCATGCTCGATACCATCTGGCGAACGAGGTCGACGAGCGGTCCGATGAGCGCCATGTCGTTGTCGAGCCGGAATTCGAACTGGGTCCGCGTCGAACATTCGATGAGCCGCTCATACGTGCGATTCGCGCTCGATAGGGCCAGCACGTCGCGGATCGTCTCGTGCAGTTTTTGGGCAAGTCGGCTCTTGGGAACGTAACTCGCAGCGCCCCGCTCGAGGGCTTGGGCGGCGATCGACTCGCTGCCGTGGGCCGTCATGAGGACGACCGGTACGCGGGGGAAGGCGATGTGGAGCTGATTGACCAGTTCGAGCCCATCCATGTTCGGCATCTGCAGGTCGGTGACGACCAGATCGGGGGCTTCCCGGCGAATTCGAGCCAGCGCGTCGGCTCCGTCCGACGCATACTCGATCCGCAGATCGGCGTCGGCCTCCAACAGGCCGCCCGCGACGCGGCGGTCGATTTCCGAATCGTCCACGATCAGGACGGCGGCCATGGCGGAACTCCATCCAACGGTGAACAGACGGTTCACGGCGAGCACACGGTTCACGGCGACGATCGAGGGTCGCGCACCGCGTTGGGCCGACCGCCGGTCGCGCGTCGCGAGGACACCCTAATCCAATGTACCAACTCCGGCCGCCGATTCCAGAAGCGACCCCGCCCCCGCCTCGCCCCTTGCTCGCTTGACGCGACCACGCTCGTCCCCGCGACTCCACAATTTCCCCACGAAAAGCGCGCGCAAGAGAGACCACACCCCGCGCGTGGAGAAAGTAATGAACGGGCGAGAACACATCGCCGTCGATCCATCGGTCTGTCACGGCAGTGCCTGCATCAAGGGCACGCGAATGACGGTCTCCGTGGTGCTGGACAATCTGGCGGCGGGCCTTGAATTGGACGAACTGTTGGCCAGTTATCCCCCGCTGACGCGCGAAGACGTGCAGGCGGCGATAGCGTACGCGGCCGACCTGGCCCGCGATCGCACCGTCGACCTGACTTCCGCTGGGACCACCTGATGGTACGGCTCAAGGTCGATGAAAACCGCCCGGCGGAAGCCAGCGCGTTGTTGCGGCAGGCGGGGCACGACGCACTGTCGGCGCATGATCAGCAACTCGTGGGTTCGGCCGACAGCGGTATCGCCGCGGTCTGCCGGCGTGAAGGCCGCAAGCTGCGGCAGGAGGATTTTTGTCAACTCGCGGAGCTTTCCCCAAAAGAGAAATACGATGGCTCGGCAGAACTCTGCGTGCGCCTTCTGCGGAAATATGCCTCGGAACCGCTGATTGAAATCCTCAAGCCTACTGCCGGTTGCCGGTCAAGACAGCTTCGCGCTTACTGGAAATGCAGGCTTCGGTCTTGGATGAGGCCACGTCTTTGATTGATCGGAGCTTACGGCCCGCGGATCAGAAAGAGCAGTATCGGCAGCAGGTTAACGATCGCAGCAAGGGCCTAAACTAGACGCGTTCGGCCGCGCGCTATTGACCGGAACAGGCCGTCCGATTTATCCTCCCGGCCCCATTGCAATCCGCAAGGAGGCCATCTGCGATGAATCCGACTCAGCGATCGGCGCCGGCGCCGGCGGTTCCCCTCTTGGATATCGGCCGGGGCAATCGGTCGATCCGCGACGAAGTCCTTAGGGCTTGGGAGGAAGTCTACGATTCGGGCCGATTCTTATTCGGGCCCGCCGTGGAGCGACTCGAGCGGGCGGTCGCCGATTTGTCGGGAACACGGCACGCGATCGGCTGCGCGTCGGGGAGCGACGCGATCCTGCTCGCCTTGATGGCGATCGACGTGGGGCCCGGCGACGAAGTGATCGTGCCGAGCTTTACGTTTTTCGCGACGGCCAGCGCGGTGTGGAGACTTGGCGCGAAGCCGATCTTCGTCGATATCGATCCCAAGACGTTCAATGTGCATCCGGACCTGGTCGAGCAGGCCATCACGTCGGAAACGCGGGCCATCATTCCGGTCCACCTGTTTGGTCAATGCGCGCCGATGGACGTGTTGGCCGACATCGCCCAAACGCACGGCATCGCGTTGATCGAGGACGCCGCGCAGGCGATCGGCGCGGCGTGGCACGACCGTCCCGCGGGCTCGTGGGGATTGGCGGGCTGTCTGAGTTTCTACCCGACCAAGAACCTCGGCGGCGCGGGCGACGGCGGGATGCTCACGACGAACGACGACGCCTTGGCGGATCGGTTGCGGCGATTGGCGAGTCACGGCATGCGTCCCCGCTACTATCACCGCGACGTGGGCATCAACAGCCGGCTCGACACACTGCAAGCCGCGCTCCTGGAAGTCAAGCTGCGCCGGCTCGACGCGTGGACCGAATCGCGCCGCGTCAACGCGCATCGTTACGGCGAGCTCATGGAACACGCGGGAGCCGCCGATTGGATCGAGGTGCCTTTCGAGTCACCCAACGCGCGGCACGTATGGAACCAGTACACGATACGGGTCCGAGGCGGTCGCCGCGACGCGCTCCGACAGTGGCTTGCCGAACGGGGCGTCGGCAGCGAGATCTATTATCCGGTTCCCCTCCATCTCCAGGAGTGCTTCCGGCCGCTCGGCTATCAGCGGGGCGACCTTCCGGCGACCGAGCTCGCGGCGGACGAGGTATTGAGTCTGCCGATATTTCCGGAGCTGTCGGACCAGGAAATCCAAACCGTGGTCCGCGCGGTGGCGGCGTTCGGTTCGCGGGGGCTTTCGGCCGCGGCATGACGGGCGGACGCCGATGGGCGAACGAACGGGCGGCGGCCGACTCGACGGGCGGCCGATCATGCGAACGGCCATCGGCGTCCGAGCGCTTCGCGCTGGAGGCCGGTCAGTTCTCCCACGGCGATTCGAGCGGCGGCCAGGAAGGCTCCCAATTCGTCTTCTCCAAAAGTCGACTCTTCGCCCGTGCCCTGCAGTTCGACGTATTGTCCTCGACCGGTCATGACGACGTTCATGTCGACGGCGGCCGAGGAGTCGAGCGCGTAGTCGAGGTCGACGCGGACGCGGCCGTCCACCAGGCCGACGCTGATCGCGGCGACGCTGTCGCGAAGCGGATATCGGTCGGGATCGGGGAGTTCCTCACGGATCGAATGGACGGCATCGACGAGCGCGATGAAGCCACCGGTGATACTGGCGGTGCGGGTCCCGCCGTCGGCTTCGAGCACATCGCAGTCGACGGTAATGGCCCGTTCGCCGAGCGCCCGCAGGTCGGCCACGGCGCGCAGGCTGCGTCCGATCAATCGCTGGATTTCGGTGGTGCGGCCGTCGATCTTGCCGCTCCGTTCACGCGCTTTGCGCGGTTGGGTGCTTCCGGGGAGCATGTTGTATTCGGCGGTGATCCATCCTTTTCCCTTGCCGGCCAGCCATGCCGGAACACCGGGCTCAACGGTCGCCGTGCAGAGCACGACGGTGCCGCCGGATTGATACAGCACGCTTCCGGGCGCGGACCGCGTGAACCGTCGTTTGATCCGAACGGGGCGGATGGTGGCCGCGCGGCCTTTCATGGCGAGCCTCCCACACCGGCCGCGCCGCGGGGCGGATTGGGGCCGAGCAGCCAGGCGAGCAGTCCTTTTTGGAGATGGAGCCGATTGGCGGCTTGCGGCACGACGACGCTTTGATCGCCATCGATCACATCGCCGCTCACTTCCTCGCCCCTTCGCGCCGGTAGGCAGTGCATGAATCGGGCATCGGCTCGCGCCGCCCGCATCAGGGCGGCGTCGACCTGGAACGGGGAGAAAGCGCGCCGCCGATCGGCCTCTTCCTCCTCCTGCCCCATGCTCGTCCACACATCGGTATAAACGACATGGGCGCCTTCGGCCGCCTCGGTCGGCTTGTCCGTGACCCACGTGCGGGAATCGGGGCACTTCGCGGCGAGCCGATCAAGGAACTCGGATTCGAACCGGTACCCGTTCGGCGCGGCCAACGCGAACTCGACGCCCGCCAGCCCACAGGCCACCGCGAGGCTCCGCGCAACGTTGTTCGCGTCGCCGACAAAGGCCAACTTGAGTCCGCCGAGCGCGCCGAACACCTCGCGCATCGTGAACAGGTCGGCGAGCGCCTGGCAGGGATGGGCCAGCTCGGAAAGTCCGTTCACCACGGGCGCGTCGCAGTACGCGGCGAGTTCGACGAGCCTCGCGTGCGACCGCGTACGGACAACGACGGCGTCGACGTACTGGCCGAGCACCTGGCCGAAGTCGGCCGCCGATTCCCGCTCCCCCCATCCCACGTCCTTGCCGAGGAACAGGCTGTTGCCGCCAAGGTGGGTGATGGCGACCTCGAAACTGACGCGCGTGCGGAGCGACGGCTTTTCAAAAAGGAGGGCGATGACGCGTCCCGGCAAGAGCGCGTCGCGCCGACCTTCGCTCCAATCCGCCTTCAATCGCTCGGCGAGCACGAGGATCTCATCGAGGTCGGACGCGGAGCAATCCATGAGGGAGAGCAAGTGTCGGGTCGGCATGGAAGGCGCTTTCGAGTTCACGGTCGCGCGGTCGGGGGGGCAACGGTCGGGGAACGGTTCCGTCGAGACGGTCCACGGGAACGGGTGGCCCGGCCGATTCAGGAGTTCGCGTATTCGGTGAGCGCGCCGATCAGGATGTCGCACGCTTCCTCCGCCAATTCCCCGGGCAGATTCAATGCGGGGAGCAGGCGGATCACGGTTCCTTGCGTGCAGTTGATCAGCAGTCCTTTTTCCAGGCAATTCCGCACGATCGGCCCTCCGTCCCGGTTCAGCTCCACGCCGATCATCGCGCCCAGAACGCGCACGTCGCGGATCAGGTCGAGCGAATCGGCGATCGCCGCGAAACGGGATCGGAATCGTTCGCCCAAGCGGAGTCCCTGTTCGAGCAAGCGGTCTTCCTCGATCGTTTCGAGTGTCGCGATGCCGGCGCGGGCCGCGATCGGATTTCCTCCGAACGTCGACGCGTGCATGCCGGGCCGCATCGCGGCGGCGACCTCCCGCTTCGCCAACATGGCTCCGCCCGCGATGCCTCCGCAGAGCGCTTTGGCGAGCGTCATGATGTCGGGCGTGACGCCGAAATGCTGGTAGCCGAACCAGTGTCCCAATCGTCCGCACCCGGTCTGCACTTCGTCGAAGATGAGCATCAGGCCGTGCTCGTCGGCGAGCGATCGGAGGCCCCGCAGGAACGGCTCGGTCGCCGGTCGCACACCGCCTTCCCCCTGCACGGGTTCGATCAGGATCGCGCACGTCTCGCCGTCGACGCGGGCTCGAACGGCATCCAGGTCATTGAACGGAGCGTAGACGAATCCGGCGACGAGCGGTCCGAGGCCTTGATGGTATTTGGGCTGCGCGGTGGCGGTGAGCGCGCCGAGCGTTCGGCCGTGGAAACCGCCTTCGAACGTGATGATCTTGTAGCGTTCGGGCGGGGTCGCCAAGCGCGCGAGCTTGATCGCGGCTTCGTTCGCCTCGGCCCCCGAATTGCAGAAAAACGCCTGGCCTCCGAAGCTGCGTTCGGCGAGCATGGCGGCCCACCGGCCCTGCGCGTCCATATGCCACGTATTGGGGACATGGATCAGCGTGGCGACCTGGTCCTGGACGGCGGCCACGACGCGCGGAGGGCAATGGCCGATCAGATTGCACCCCCATCCGGGAAACAGATCGACGTAGCGACGACCTTCGGCGTCCCACACAAACGACCCCTCGCCGCGAACGAGGTTGACGGGATAGCGGGTGTAGTTCGGAATGACATGGCGTTCGAAGAGTCCGACCGTTTCAGCCGAACCGATGCCCGTCGAGATGGTCATTCGCACGGTCTCCTTGTTCCCAGCATGTCGTTTGCCGCGCCGCGTCGGACGCATCACGGGATGCGCCCGCGATGCGCGGCGCCTTTTGGCACGCGGGCCGTTCGATGCCCGCGGATTCGCAGGCTAGGACACGGCCGCGTCCGCTCCGGTTCACGAACTTCCGCCGACCTCCCGTCCCGGGTCGTCCCGGACGATTTGGGTTCCGACCCCTTGCGTCGTGTAGACCTCGAGGAGCAGCGAATGGCGAAGTCGGCCATCGATGATATGGACTTTGCCGACGCCATGCGCGAGCGTGTCGAGGCACGCTTCGACCTTGGGGATCATCCCCGATTCGATCCAACCGGCGGCGATCCAACGGCGGGCTTCGGACGCGGTGAGCGAATCGATGCGGGACGCGGGATCCGATTTGTCGCGGCGGACTCCGTTGACGTCGCTGAGGAAGACCAGTTTCTCCGCTCGGACCGCCTGCGCGACGGCGGTCGCCGCCGTGTCGGCGTTCACGTTGAGCTTTCCGCCGGCGTCGTCGAGGCACATCGATGGGATCACGGGGATCTGACCGGCGTAACAGAGGTTCTCGATCACCGACCGATCGACCCGCGTGACCGCGCCGACGCGTCCCAGGTCCACCGATCGTCCGGCGGCGTCGGTCAAGGTCAAGCGTTCGCCGAAAAGGACGTTCGTGGTCCGGAAATTCAGATTCATGGCGCGGCCGCCAAGCTGTTCGATCTCGCGAGCCATCCGCTCGTTCGTCTCTCCGGCGAGAATCCGTTCGACGATGGCGAGCGTCGCGTCATCGGTGTACCTGCGGCCTTGAATGAACCGCGCCTCGATGCCCGCCTCGTCCATCGCCCGGCTGATCGCGGCGCCTCCTCCATGGACGACGACGGGCCGCATGCCGACCGTCGCCATGAAGACGAGATCGAGCAGAACATGGCGGAGCGAGTTCGGGTCCTCCATGACGCTGCCGCCGACCTTGATCACGGTGACCTTGTCCTTGAACCGGCGGATCCAGCCGAGGGCTTCGATGAGGGTATCGGCTTTTTGGATGGCGGCGTCCAAGGGAGTCGGCTCCCGGGAGGTCGGGTGGTCGGCGACGTCGCGCGAAACGCGCCCGGCTTCGGGGAAAACCGACTATTTTTGCCCGGGCCCGCCGACCTGTCAACGCACGGTGGATGCCGTTCGGGCCGTTCGGCTTGCCAGGACGGGGAAGAACGGGTACCAGTACGCGTTGGATACGGGAACCTGACCCGCGCGGTCGCCCGTTCGCCGCTCGGAAGGCCTTGTGGAATCGAGGTTCGCAGCGCTATGGATCCCCGGAACAAGACGGCCGCCGTGATCCTCGCCGCCGGCAAAGGCACGAGGATGAAGACCGACCTCCCCAAGGTGCTTGTCGAGGCCCTCGGTCGGCCGCTCCTGCACTACGTCCTCGACGCGCTCGACCGGGCTCGCGTCGAACGCAAGATCGTCGTCGTCGGATACCGGGCCGACGATGTGCGGTCGAGCGTCGGGTCGCGGGCGGGCGTCGAATTCGCCGAGCAGCGGGAGCAGCTTGGCACGGGCCACGCCGTCCTCATGTGCCGCGACGCGCTCGAACGGCACAGCGGCCCCGTGCTCGTCGTGACCGGCGATTCACCCCTCGTCCAGCCCGCCTCGCTCGGCGAACTGCTCGACGCCTTCGTCGCCGAGCCGACCGCTTGCCTGCTCGGCACCCTCCTGCACGACGATCCGACCGGGCTCGGGCGCATCGTCCGGTCGCCCGGATCGAACACGTTCGAGGCGATCGTCGAGGAGAAGGACGCGACGCCCGAACAGAAGGCGATCCGCGAGGTCAACATGAGCACGTATCTGTTCGACCGCGACGACCTCTTCTGGGCCCTCGATCGCATCGGCAACGACAACCGCCAGCGCGAATACTATCTCACCGATTGCCCGGGACTGCTCAAGGCGGCCGGCAAGCGGGTCGAGGCGATGGCCGTGCTTCGGCCGAGCGAGGCGCTGAGCATCAACACGTGGGACGATCTGCGGCGTGTCGAGGACGAAATGGTTCGGCTCGGCATGGGGTGAGCCGGTCGGCCCGGCGCCGGATCCGATCGACGTGCGTCGATCGGCGGCGCCCCCTATCGGCGGCCGACGATTTTGCGAGAATTGGCCCCGCGGGCCGCGTCGCGAATCGGCTCGGTCGAGCGGCTCTCCTCCGGCGGGATCGTGCGATGCGTGGACTCAAGATCTTCAGCGGTCAGGCCAACCCCGCGCTGGCCCGGGAAATCTGCAACTATCTGAAATTCCCGTCTCCCGGCCGGATCACCGTCGGCAAGTTTCCCGACGGCGAGAACTATTGCAAGATCGACGAGGACGTCCGGGGCCGCGACGTGTTCCTGATCCAGCCGACGTCGCCGCCGGTCAACGACCATCTGATGGAACTGTTGATCATGATCGACAGTTGCAAGCGGGCGAGCGCCGCGCGGGTCACCGCCGTCATGCCGTATTTCGGATACGCGCGGCAGGACCGCAAGGATGAGGGCCGTGTCCCGATCACCGCCAAGCTCGTCGCCAACGTCATCACGCGCGCGGGAGCCGACCGGGTGCTCACCATGGACCTGCACGCGCCCCAGATTCAGGGTTTTTTCGACGTTCCCGTCGATCACCTCTACGCCGCTCCCGTGCTGAACAAGCACTTCCGCGACATGGAGATCCCCGCCGACCAGATGGTGATCGTGAGTCCCGACGAGGGCAGCATCAAGCGGGCGATCGGCCACGTCAAACGGCTCGGCGGTCCGCTCGCCATCGTCGACAAACGGCGCGCCAGCCCGCTCGTCACGAAACAAGCGAACATCATCGGAGGCCCGGTCGACGGCCGGGTCGCCCTGATGTTCGACGACATGATCAGTACGGCCGGTTCGATCTGCGGCGCGGCGCGGGCCGTTCACGCCGCCGGCGCGCGGGAAATCCATGTCGCGGCGACGCACGCCGTGTTCTGCGGAGAAGCCCTCCAGAGGCTCCAGGAAGCGCCCATCACCAGCGTCGTCATTACCGACACGATCGCCTTGAAGGCCGAACTGTCGTTGCCCAAGATCCGCGTCTGTTCGGTCGCGCCGCTCCTCGCCGAGGCGATCAAGCGGATCCACCACGACCAGTCCATCAGCCAGATGTTCGTCGAATCGGACGAACCCGAGTCGGCGTAGGCCGCCGGAAGGGGCTCCGCGGCGTAGGCCGCCGGAAGCTCAGCCGGCGGGCGCCTTCTCGGTCCGTCGGCGGAACACGGCGACAATGTCCTCGACGGGCACCACATACAACTGGTTGTCCGATTCGAAATCGACGGGAATGGCGTTCTTGGGATGGAACAGGACCTTGTCGTATTGCCGGAGCGGCACGTCCTCGTCCCTTTCGACCTGAGCGGAAATGGCGACGATGCGGCCGGTGATCGTGGGGATCTCCGCCTGATCGGGCAGCGCGATGCCCCCCTTCGTCTCCCGCTTCGGCTCATCTTTCCTCACGAGAACCCGGGCGCCGATCGGTTCCACGTATTCCAGCGCCGCGGCGCGCGTTTTGGCCATGAGCCGTTTCGTCCCTAAGTGTCGTGACCACCCCCCCCATTCCCCGCGGAACGCCCGTCGGCCGATCAAGCCTAACCGGGGGACGCGCGCCCGACAAGGCATTTAGGGCTTGCAAACGGAATCGAATCTGGCAAAATGGCCAGCTTCCCGCAGGCCGACAGGGCCCGCGTGGATCGTCGGTCTTTCCTCCGGCTGACGTCGGAAACAGGCAATCATCCTCGAGAGAACGTGACGATGGCCGTCGAGTTGGTCGCCAAGGTGCGGCGGGAACGAGGTACGCGGTCGATGCGGCGCCTTCGGGGTGTCGGCGGGATCCCGGCCGTCCTGTATGGGCATGGCCAGGAAAACGTCAGCCTGACGATCGAGGCCGAACAGGTCCAACATGTTGTCCAACAGGGCAGCAAACTGGTCGATCTGCGCGGGGACATCAACGAATCGGCGTTGGTGCGCGACGTCCAGTGGAACGCGTTCGGCACCGAGGTCCTGCACCTCGACCTCGTCCGCGTGTCGGCCGGCGAACGGGTCGAGATCACCATTCCGATCGTGCTTCGCGGCGACGCCGTCGGCACGCGGAATGGCGGGCTGGTCGAACATGTGCTGCATGAAGTGCGAATCGAGTGTCCGGTCGCCTCGCTGCCCGATCGGATCGAGCTCCCCGTCCAGTCGCTCGACCTCGGCCATGCGCTCCACGCGCGCGAACTGCCGCTGCCCGACGGCGCCCGGCTCCTGATCGACGGCGAACAGGTCGTCGTGCATTGCGTCCAGCCGGTCGGCGACGAGGAGCTTGCGACGGCCGCGCCGAGCGAACCGGAGGTGATCGGGCGCAAGGCGGCCGAGGGTGAGGAAGGCGATGGTGAATGAAACGGGTGAAGTCAGGCGGGCGCCATCCAACGGGCGGAGTCCCGTGCCGGAACCATGAAAGTGATCGTCGGCTTGGGCAACCCGGGCCCCAAGTACGAACAGACGCGACATAATGTCGGATTCGACGTGCTGGCCGAAATCGGTCGGAGGCTGGCGGTCGGTCGACCCAAGAAACGGTTTGATGCGGAGCTGGTCGAGACGGCGCATGCCGGCGAGCGCGTGCTTCTGGTTTGTCCCCTGACGTTCATGAACCTCAGCGGCTCCAGTGTGCTCGGCGTTCGCGACTTCTACCAGGTTCCCAACCACGATATCCTGATCATTTGCGACGATTTCGCCCTTCCCCTGGGCCGGCTGCGCATGCGACCGTCCGGTTCATCGGGAGGCCAGAAAGGACTGGAAGACATCCTGCGGCGCTGCGGGAACGACGTTCCTCGACTCCGCATTGGAATCGGACCGGTTCCCGATCGATGGGATCCCGCCGATTTCGTGCTCGGCAAATTCCGCGAAGAGGAACGTTCGATCGCGAAAACGGTTGTGCCGCGAGCCGCTCGGGCGGCCCTCGATTGGGTCGAACTAGGCATGGCCGCGTGTATGAACACTTACAATGGGAATCCAACCAACCAACAAGACGCGTCCGATTGACTCGACCCGCCGCGATAAGACGCGATAAGACGCGGCGGATCGGAAACCGGATGTCAGAGGTGAGGGAGACTGGGTCTTGGCCGCCAACGTTTACGAGTGCATGTTCATTCTGGATTCGAACCGCTACGTTCGGGATGCGGGGGGCGTTTCGAATGAACTGACGGCCCTTATCACGAAGATGGGCGGCGAGGTTATGGTCAGCCGGCTGTGGAATGAACAGAAGCTGGCCTATCCGATCAACGGCCACCGCAAGGGGACCTACTGGCTGACCTATTTCAAACTCGATCCGGCTCGGCTGGTCGCCCTCAACCGCGAATGCCAGCTCAACGCGAACATCCTTCGCCACCTGCCGCTCAAGGTCGACCCGCGTCTCGTCGATGTCCTCGTCCAGCACGCCCGAGGCGAGCGGCCGACACGGGCGGCCGAACCGCCGGTCGCCGCCACCGTCGGCGAATCGGCGGACGTGGATATGGCACCGGACGCAGGAAAAGACGCAGGAAAAGACGCAGGAAAAAGGGAATAGGATCGCGCGATACGGAGCATGAAGCCAAAAAAAGACCCTTGCCCAGTCCCTTCCCGACACGTACACTGGATAGGTGACATTTGTACACGTCTTCAAGGGAGGAAGCGATGGCCAGTTTCAATCGAGTGATCCTGGTGGGGAATCTGACTCGGGATGTCGAGCTGAAGTCGACGAATTCGGGGTTGTCGGTGACCGAGGTCGGATTGGCGGTGAATGACCGGCGAAAGAACGCGTCGGGGGAGTGGGTCAATGAGACGACGTTTGTCGACGTCACCATGTGGGGACGCACGGCGGAAGTGGCTCGGGATTACTTGAGCAAAGGTTCGCCCGTCCTGATCGAGGGCCGACTGAAGCTCGATACGTGGGAAACCGAAGGCCAGAAGCGGTCCAAGTTACGGGTCGTTTGCGAACGCATGCAGATGTTGGGCCGGTCGGGCCAGAACGGTCCCGGCGATGCGCACGACGGCGACGTCCATCGAGGCTCGTACGAGAACGCATCGTATGGCGCGGGTGGCGGTTCGTCGAGCGGAGTGGGCGGGTCGGCTCCGCATCCGGTCGGCGCGAATGCGGGTGATGACATTCCGTTTTGAACGGGCCGTCGCGGACGGCGCCTCGCCACCACACGAGGTCGGGGAACGGCGGTCTTGAAAAAGGCGGTCTTGAAAAAGAACGACGACGATGGCGCAGAAAATGACTCAGGCGGACGTTTTCCAAAAACTGCCCAAAGGCAAGAACGGCGGTATTCAACTCTTGCTGATCCAAAACGTGGATCATTTGGGCAAGCAGGGCGAGATCGTCGAGGTCAAACCGGGATACGCCAATAATTTTCTGCTGCCGCAGGGGCTGGCGACCATCGCGACGGACCACCATCGTCGCATGGTCGAGAAACACAAGGCGCGGCTGGCCGAGATCGAACGTCAGCGGTTGTCGAGCCTCCGGGGCCTAGCCGATCAGATCGCGCGCCAGAGCATCACGATCGAGGCGAACGCCAACGACGAAGGCCACCTGTACGGCAGCGTGGGCGCGCTGGAGATCGTCAACGGCCTCAAACAGGCCGGCATCTCGATTACCGCCGACCAGGTGCGGCTCGAAGGCCCGCTCAAGGAACTCGGCCTTTACACGGTCAAGGTCCGATTGCATGTCGAAATCGAATCGGATCTCAAGGTCTGGGTCGTTCCGACGGCCAGCAACGCGTAGGCGAGGCCGCGTGGAACGGGCGCGGCGTGCGGCTTGAATCGGCGCGGCGAGCGGCCGATTGGTTTTCGACCGGTCAGAACGCGATCGTTCAGAACTCGTCGGACGCCGGACCTCGGTTGAAGTCGTCGAGCGCCTGCAGCCGTTCGGGCGCTTTGTCTTCGAACCGCGTATAGTCCTTGTGCCAGATCAGTTCGACGTCGCCGACCGGTCCGTTTCGCTGTTTGGCGATGATGATCTCCGCTTGGCCGGCGAGCTCTTTTTGGTCCTCGCCGCGAAGGTAGTACTCCTCGCGGTGCACGAACATCACGACGTCGGCGTCTTGTTCGATGGCGCCCGATTCGCGCAGGTGGCTTAGTCGAGGCCGATGGTCCTTGCTGTCCTCGGCTTGGCGGTTGAGCTGGGCGAGGCAGAGGACGGGGACGTTGAGTTCGCGCGCGATGCCCTTGAGTCGGCGCGTGATGCGCGCGACCTGTTCCTGCCGGGGATCGCGCGGATTGTCCGGCTCGATCAATTGCAGGTAGTCGATGACGATCAGTGCGAGTCGGTTTTGGCAGATACGGCGGACGCGGCGCGCGGCGGCCGCGATTTCGATTACCGTGCGGGTCGGCGAGTCGTCGACGAAGAGCGGCGATTCGCTGATCTCCGACGCCTTGTCCATCAATCGCTGTTCGTCCTCGCGCGATAGCGTGCCGTTTCGCAGCCGATGGCCGTTGACGCGGGCCGCCGAACAGAGCAGCCGGTCCGCCAATTCCGTCCTCGACATTTCCAGGCTCACGAACAAGACGGGCTGCCGCAAGCCGATCGCGACGTTTTCAGCGATGTTCATGGCGAGCGCCGTCTTGCCCATGCTGGGACGCGCCGCGAGCACGATCAGTTCGGAACCATGCAGTCCGCCCGTCAACGCGTCGAATTCGGCGAACAGTGTCTCGACGCCTTCCCCCGTCCGGTCGCCGCTTCGCCGCGTTTCGATTTTATCGAGGGCGTCGTGCAGGATGTCCTTGAGCTTGAAAACCTCGGCCGTACCGCGACGGTCCAGGATCGAGAAGATCCGCTGTTCGGCCGAGCTCAACAGATCGTGGGCCTCGGTCGATTGCTCGTACGCGTCGCGCAGGATGCCCGTCAACGCGTCGATCAACGAGCGGTAGGTCGATTTCTCGCGGACGACATCGGCGTAATACTTGGCATGGGCGGCCGAATGGACGGCTTCGAGGATTCGGGCGAGGTATTTCGTGCCGCCCACCAGTTCGTAATGGCCCGCCGACTTGAGTCGATCGACGAGGAGCGTCGGGTCGATCTTCTTCCCGTCGTTGTACATCGTGACCATGTGGTCAAACAGCTTTTGATGGGCCTCGTCATGAAAATCCTCGGCCCGCACGATCGGCACGACTTCATCGCAGACCTCGGCTTTGAGCAGAATGCTCCCCAAGACTCCCAGTTCCGCGTTGTGATCGACGGGGGGCTGGCGCGGCGCGGCGTCCTTGGCGGGGGTGCGGGCCTTTTGAAAATCCGTTCGGCGCGTGGTCGACATCCTGCAAAACCCTCCCTATCGCATCAAGCGCCGGCTGGCTGAGCCGAACCGGTCATCAGTTCCCGGAACGCGTGGAACAGGTATCGGCTGTCGTGGGGCCCCGCCGACGCCTCGGGATGGTACTGAACGCCGAACGCCGGCAACGCGCGGTGGCGCACACCGGCGATCGTCTCATCGTTCAGGTGGATATGCGTCACTTCAAGACAATCGGGGAGCGACTCCCGCTCGACGGCGAACCCGTGATTCTGCGACGTGATTTCCACTTTTCCGGTCGGCAAATGGAGCACGGGTTGGTTGGCGCCTCGATGGCCGAATTTGAGCTTATAGGTTTTCGCGCCGCAGGCGAGCGCCAAGAGCTGGTGTCCCAGACAAATGCCGAAGATGGGGACTTTGCCCAGGAGTTCGCGGATCGCGCGGATCGCGTAGTCAATGGGTTCGGGGTCGCCCGGTCCGTTCGACAGGAAGATCCCGTCGGGACGCAGGTCGAGGATCTCGGCGGCCGTCGCGTTGCCGGGCAGGATCGTCACGCGGCATCCCATGTCGCGAAGATGGCGCGCGATGTTCCACTTCATGCCGAAATCGAGGGCGGCGACGCGGGGCTCGTCGGCGGACCGGGTCGACGATCCCGATCGGCCCGGCAAGAAAGCCCACGGACTGAGGCCCGAATCCCATTCCCGCATCCGATCGGGAAGAACCTCGCGCACAAGGTCCCGGCCGACGAGTCCGGGGCTGGACTTGGCTTTGTCGACGAGCCGCCGGTCGTCGAGATCGCGCGTCGAGACGACGCCCTTGAGCGCGCCGCGCGTTCGGATGCGGCGGACGAGGGCGCGGGTGTCGATTCCGGCGAGTCCGACGATGCCGTGGCTTCGCAGGAAATCGTGCAGTCGGCCGGTCGCTCGGAAATTGCTCACCCGCCGGCTCGCCTGCCGCACGATGAACCCGGCGAGGTGTGGTTTCCGGCTCTCCAAGTCCTCGTCATTCACCCCATAGTTGCCGATTTCCGGATAGGTCATCGTGACGATCTGTCCGCGATAGCTCGGGTCGCTCAGGATTTCCTGATAGCCGGTCATCGACGTGTTGAAGACGACTTCGCCGTCGACCTCGCCCTCGGCGCCGAATGACTCGCCCGTAAAGACGGTTCCGTCTTCCAGGGCAAGTTTTGCGGGTTGGTTCAAATGCATCGCTGGTGCTGCTTGTGTCCGCGCGAATTCGGGGGATTCACGACGCGCGTCGCGCCGGTGTTCAAGTGACCGATCGAGCCGACCCGATACCGTGGATACGGCTGTGGGTCTCCGGGCAAACGGTTCCACCGAATGTCCGGACAGCCAAAGGGGAGGGTTTCTGTTGCGGCGAGCAGGAACCCTCCTATTTTTATTGCGCGGCTCGGGGCCGGTCGTGACTCGATTATAATGCCGTTCGGTTCGGTCGGAAGAACGGGCAAATGGAGTCCCGGCTCGAATCGTCTAGACGGCGACCTCGTCCTGCTCGCGCTCGAGGCAACGGCCGATCTGGCGTACGGCTTGGCGCAAGCGGTTGTCGTTTTCGACGAGCGCCAGCCGCAGGAATCCCTCGCCGGCGGGCCCGAACCCGCTTCCCGGGCTAACGGCGACATCGCCCTGTTCGAGGAGGAACATGGCGAAGTCCATCGTGCTCATGCGGTTTCGCCAGATTTCGGGGATTCGCGCCCAGGCGAACATGCCCGCGCGTGGCGGATCGACCTGCCAGCCGATCCGCCGCAGTCCATCGACGAGGACATCGCGGCGTTTTTGATAGAGCCTGGCCTGCGACTCGACGTTCGCCTCGGTGTGGCGCAGGGCGACGATCGCGGCGATCTGGATCGCCTGGAACATGCCGTAGTCGTAGTATCCCTTGATGACGCCCAGCGCGCGGATCATCTCCGGGTTCCCGCAGCAGAAACCGACGCGCCATCCGGCCATGTTATAGCCCTTGCTCATCGTCGTGAACTCGACGCCGACATCGATCGCCCCGCGTGACGCGAGGAAGCTTGGCGGCTGGTACCCGTCGAACGCGATGTCGGCGTAGGCGAAATCGCTGATCACCATCAGGCCGTAGCGCCGCGCGAGTTGGACGATTTCGTCGAAGAACGCCTGTTCGACGGTCACGCCCGACGGGTTGTGCGGGTAGTTGATGATGAGCAGTTTCGGCTTGGGATAGAGGTGCCGGCAGGTATAGGCGATATTGGAGAGATAGCGTTCGCTGTCGTTGACTTCGAGCGCGATGACATTGCCGGCGGCGAGCGCGACGGCGTACATGTGCACGGGGAAGAACGGAGCGGGAGTGATCGCCGTGTCGCCCGGGCCCATCAGGGCGAGGCACATATGGCTGAAGCCTTCCTTCGAGCCGAGGCAGACCATGATCTCATGGACCGGATCGAGCCGCACGCCGAACTTCTTCAGGTATTTGCTGGCGACCTCGCGTCTCAGATTCAGGATCCCGTTCGACTTGCTGTAGCCGTGGTTGTCGGGATCGGCGGCCGCTTCCGCCAATTTCTCGATGACGATCGACGGAGGCGGCTCGCTCGGGTTCCCCATTCCCAAGTCGATCACATCGTTGCCGGCCCGCCGCTTCTCGTACAGCAGGCTGTTGATTCGGCCGAACATGTAGGGCGGCAATCGCACGACCCGTGCCGCCGGTTGCACTTGGAAGGGCGGCAACGCTTCGGAAGACGGCTCGGCCGCGCCTCCGGGCAACGATCGATGGTCCATGGCTCGCATCGCCGATTCGAGGGGAACGGGGCGCGCTTCGGTCCGCCGTGATCGGACGGCCGCGCTCAGACCAATCTAGCACATATCGGACGCGCTCGGCATGGAGCACGACCGGTTTGCCGCCGCGCGCGGACCCCGCCTCGCGTTCCCGCCGACTCCCCGTCGGCCTATCGCAGTCGGGGGATCAGCCATTCGATCGGTTCGACGACGCCCCGCGGCTCGACGCGCAGCGGAAACGCCACGCGCGCTCCGTTCACGCGCTGCCACGCCGTGCCGGCCGTCGTCGCCGTCGCGAAGAAGGCGACCGTCTGAAGATGTTCGCGGATCTGGTGCCAGGTACCCGGCGCGCAGCGCCGCAGGAACTTGCGCGGATCGGTGAACGCGTCGGGCGCGGCGTCCGATTTGCTCAGCACGATCGCGATCGGACGCGACGACCAACCGCGCCGCGTCGTGTTCAATTCGGACAAGTAGGTGATGCACTTGAGCGCGAAGAAATCGGGAGCGCGGTCCCCTTGCGCCAAGCGGCCGGCGTCGAGCAGGATCGCGGCGCCGCCGCATTTTCGGAGCACGATGTTGAGGAAGGGCTGGCTGTGGGGACATTCCAATTCCCGTTCCATGGCCCGTCCCGATATGTCGGGAACGATGACTTCGACCGGTCGGCGCAGCGCGCCCGCGAGCCGGCAATGGACCCAGCTCCAACCGCTCGGATCGTCGTGCGTCGATTGCGGATACCAACCCTCGGTGAGGTTCGTGACCGCCGCTTGCCACAGGGCGACCGAAAACGCGCCCCGCGCGGTGAGCTGTCCCGCGCCGTCTCGTCGAGCGAGGATGTCGGTGACGATGCCCAGATAGACGGTCTTGCCGGAACCGGGTGGAGCCAGCACGGCCATCATGCGGGGCGGCCGTTTTTGGTTCGCGATCTGATAGGTGAGCGCCAGCGGCGCGCGGCAGTGCCGGCATCGATCGGCGTCATAGAGGTTCTCTTCGCCGCAAATGAAGCACGAAACCGATCGGGCGTACCTCGCAAGGCGAAACGAATCGAGGGGCACCGAGTTCATCGCGCAAGACCCTCCACATCGCACGCGCACAGCGCGCAGCGGAATCCGATGTTGGGTCGCCGGACGAGCACGTCGTCGCCGCTTTGGAATCGCCACGATGCCTGCTGGGGAAAGTACGTGTCGTACGCGCCGCCGCGCAGGCTCTTGAGCGGTCCGTCCGCCATGATCTCGGCGCCCGCATCGAAAGCGCCGAAGTCGGACGACGTCCATTCCCAGACGTTGCCGATCAGTTGACGGACGCCGACCGGATTGTCTCCGGCCGCGAAATCGTCAACGGGTCGAGTTCCGCCGATCCGCGTTTCCCAGAGATTGGCGCGCGCCGCATCGAAAAGGTCGCCCCACGGAAACGCGCGGGGGTCCACCTGCCGACCCGCGATCGTCGGCCAGGACGCCGCCTTGATCCACTCCGCGTCGGTCGGCAGGCGTTTTCCGATCCACCGCGCGAAGGCCCGCGCCTCGTACCAGCAAACGCCCACGACCGGATGCTCGGCCGTTCCGTCCGGATAAGTTCCGTTTCGCCAGCCGTGCGGGCCCGGCCGCCCCGTGTCGTCCACAAGCTCATGCACGGCCGTCCGAACGGGCTCATCCCATAACGCCGTTTGCTCGTATCCCCCGTCCATGACGAATCGAGCGTACTCGCGCCGCGTGACCGCGTGCCGATCGAGGTGGAACGCGGCGACGGCGACTCGCACGCGAACGGGTTCGGAGTCCGTATCCAAGACCTTCCAGTTGCGCCCCCAGACCGTTACAAGACCTTCAGGAATCAGCGCCATGGCCTCGTCGAGCGCGCCGCGCGCCTTGCGAACCACCGATGTATCGAGCGCGGCGGCGATGCGGGGCCGCGTGAGCAGGGCCCACCGACCGTCGCGCAAAAGGGCCTCGACGGTCGCTTGGTCCGATTCATACGCCACCGGCGGCTCCACGCTCGACACCCCACCGCTCGATCCGCCGTTCCCCAGCGGCGGCGAGCCGGCCGAGGTAAGGTCCATGCGTTCGGTGCAAGCGTCCATCGCGTTCAGGCCTCCGGGGTCCGAAATCGTCCGAGCGGGGGACGATCGTGCGCGGAACCCCGAACAACGGCCGGTTCGCTCGCCGCCGACGCCGACGGATCGGAGTTCGAAACGTCGCGAAGGTCGTCCAGCAACCGGTCGAAGTCGCAGAGCACGAGTGCGCATTGGCCTTGCGCTTCCCGCAATCCGGCGAGAATCGACTGCCACGCTTTCGCGTGGTCGATCGGGGCACTCGTCCCACCCATGTCCTACGGTTCCGTCTTGGGAGACCGCCTTGCCGGTCGAGCGTCCCGTGCCGGTTCGGACGAGCCCTCGCGCGGCGGCGCATACGGAGCGACCGGGGCCTCGCGCCAAGGTCGCCTGCCCCATTCAAGCGTAGGTCACAAAACGGGGGAACGGGCGCGGGGAATCGTCCGATTGGGACGGTGCAGGCATGCGGAAAAGAGACTCGGCACGCCGGAAGCCACATGCCCCACGGGGCTAGCTTCCCGAGCCGCGCCGACCGCCGCCCCGTCCGCCACCGCCGCCGCCGCTGTTGTTCTTGCCTTTTCCGGCTCCGCCACCCGGACCGCTCGGAAACATGCCGCCGGGCATCCCTCCAGGACCGCTGGGCATCATGCCTCCGGGCCCGCCCATGCCGCCCGGTTCGCCAGGACCACCCATGCCGGGCATGCCGCCGCTCCCCATATCCGATGACGGCTCGTCCTCGACAAACGCATATCGGCGATACGCGTCGAGGTCGGCGATTTCATTCCGCACGACGATATTGCCTTCGGAGTCGAGGAAGACGCACTCGTTGGGCGCCAGGAGCGGATCGGACTTCTCGCCACCGACGGTTTCTCCACCGCGCACATCGACGAGCACGGAGTTCGCGCGCAGGTCGTAGTCCTTGAGGATTTTGAACTCGAGGTTTAGAGGATGGACCGCCTCGATATCACCTTTCTGATTGAGGACTCCTCCACCAAACGCGTCCTTCTCGACAGCAACGTCAATACCCCAAGTCTCATCCCACACGACGGACGCCGTCTTCACGACATGCCAATCGCGCGACATCTGGGCCCCGTTCTTATGGGACACGAGACCGGCTTTCACTGTCGGTCCCACGTAGAACCGTTCCGGCAACGGCAGACGAACGGCCTCGCTGGCCTCACTCCAATCGGACCGTCGGAAGAACTGCTGCCGCGCGCCGTCCTTGGGTTCCTTGGATTGCAGGTCGGCGACGCGCGACGCGACATCGTCGGCCAGCATTCGGGCTGAGACATCCATCATCCGGTCCTGCGGATGGTTGGGATCCTCGACGAGAACCTGCACGCGGTACTTGTATTCCTTGCCGGGCTCGGCCGTGAAATCAAAGAACCGAAGCAATTTGAACTCGGATGTCACCTGCATGCCGCCGTACGACATGCCTCCCATGCCGCCCATGCCTCCCATCATTCCGCCCGGGCCGCTCATCATGCCGCCCGCCATGCCTCCTCCGCTCGGTCCGGCGAGTCCCGCGCCGCCGTCGCCCTCACCGCCCGGCATGCCCGGAATCCCGGCTCCACCGCCCGGTCCGCTCGGCATGCCCGGAATCCCGGCTCCACCGCCCGGTCCGCTCGGCATGCCCGGATAACCGCCGCCCATGCCCGGCAATCGGCCGCTCGGCACATCACTTCCCGGAATGTCGCCCTCCGCGTCACCGGAGTCCGGTGGTTGAGGTCCCGTATTGCCGGGCGTATTGGAGGCGAGTTGTTGGTGTTTTCTCGGGATTTCGGGATGATCGACGAACTCGTCGACGTCGCGAAGCATGATCGGGGGGATCGGCATCGACGTGCGGGGAAGCACATAGAGCGGATTGGCCGTCTCCTCCACGGTACCGGCCCATTTGGCGACTTCCTTGAACGCATCGTTTGTACTGCCGACTTTCGTCCATGCAAGTTCGGCGCTCGGATCCGCAGGAACCTCGGCGCGCTCGACCACGACCGCGACATAGTTGGGCTGATCGCGGCGCGGATCGTATCCAACGGCGTTCTCGAGCACGTGTTTGTATTCGTCGAGCTCTTTTTCGTACGGAATGAGCGCGAGGACGCACACGATGTGGCTCGGTTTGCTCAGGATCTCGCTTGGCGGCACATTTCCGGATCCCGGACCGGAGCCGGGTCCCATCGGCCCTCCGTCGGGCTCGCCGCCCGGTGGTGGTCCGAGTCCGCCGGGCCCGCTCCGCATGCCGTTACCCATGCCACCCATCATGCCGCCACCCATCATGCCGCCCGCGCCGAACGCGCCGCCGGGCCGCCAGCCCTCGGGTTTCCGGAAAACGCGCGGGGTCGAGCCGCCACCGATTCCGCCGCCTTCGAATCCGCCCGGTCCGGCCAGCCCACCGGCGCCGCCGGCACCATCCGGTCCGGCGAGACCGCCCGCGCCGCCGTCTCCCTCTTCGCCGGGAGGCATGAAACCGCCCGCGCCCGGGCCGCTGGCCGGGAAACCACCGCGACGGTTGTTGCTCCGACGTTCGGTCTTGGGTTTTTGGGGTCCGACGGTGGCCGTCTTGAGTTCGGCGAGTCGATCGGGTAACTCGGCTTCATTCCTGAACGCGACCGGCGCGTTGATGGCGCGCACGATCAATTGAACGGGGGGAAAGAGCTGGGGATCCTTGCGTTTGACGAGGGGTCGGGGAATGAACGGATTCAGCGGCTGATTGTAGGGGTAGAGGTTTCCGACGGTCGGAACGTTTCCCTCCTTGACCGATTCGGAGTATTTGGTGAGCGTCACCCGTTCGGGATCGTTTTGGATGTTCTCCCAGGTATCCCGATCGACGTTGGCGCGCGCCTGATCGGCCAACTCGCGGACCTGTTGAGGCACTTTGGTGTACCCCTTCAGCGAGAAACCGACATAAGTCAGCAGCAGGAAGAGGGTGACGCAGGCGCCGAAGACGATTTTTTCGACATGGCGAACGAGCGCGCCTTGAATTCCCCCGGCACCGAACGACGGCTTCTTCATGGTAGGAACGTCCTTATTTCTTCGGTTCGTCGCTTGTTCCGTTTTTGGTCGGTTTCATTCGTGAACGCGCGGATCCAAACGTTTCTCGGAACCCGTTCGCCGCGTTTCGAGAGGACCGGGCCGTTCGTGATCGGCTCAACCGGCCGCCTCATTCGCCGGTGGTGTTGTGGTCGTCTCGGAAGGGGCCGCGCCCTGCGCGGGTTCGTCGAGTTTCTTGCCGAGCTTATCGCGATTGACGGGATTGTAGATATAGACGGTGCCGTAGAGTTCGACATCGAGGTCGTAAGGCGTTTCATCGGAGAGCGACTGGCCTTGTCGGCCCGCCATGCCGCCCATCATGCCGCCGCCCATCATGCCGCCGCCCATCATGCCGCCCGGGCCGCTCATCATGCCGCCGGCGATCCCACCGCCGGCTCCGCCATCGGAATCGGGTTCATTGCCGCCGGGGATGCCCGCTCCTCCCGTTCCGGCTCCCGCGCCGCCGGGTTCACCCGGTGGGCCCGCGGCTCCGCCGCCTTTTCCGGCGCCCAACATACCGCCCGCCGCGCCATCGCCGCCCATCCCGCCCATCATCATGCCGCCGCCACCGCCGCCGCCACCCGTACGGAAGGCCGAGCGATTGATGCGAACCTGCTTGACCTCGAGCTGCAATTTGGCGTTGCCGCATTCGGCGATCAGTTTGGGAAGTTTGCGTTGATCGACCTTCATTCTCATGCGGACGGGAATCCGTTTCGCAACGATCAAGAAGGCATCTTCGGGGTTCGACGAGTCGGTAGCGGACCGGATTTTCTGTGCGGTGAGCGCGGCGAACTTGAGATCGACATATCGATTGTCGCCCGGATCGACGGCTTGGGTTTGGGATTCCATACCGCCGCCCATCTCGCCGCCGATCGAACCGGCGCCGCCTCCGGCGCTCAGCCCGCCGCCGCCCATTCCGCCCATTCCGCTCATCATCATGCCTCCGGTGCCGCCCTTGCCTCCCATTCCGGACGACGGGAAACCGCCTCCGGCACCGCCATCCATGCTCATGCCTCCGCCACCACCGGGCGCGCCCACCGATCCACCCATGCCGATCGCCGCGCTACCGATATCGATGTACTCGATCGTCTTCACGGCCGCCTGATAACGGTACTCGATGTCGCCATTGGTCGCCTTGACGATCTCCATGATCGACCGTAGCACCCAAAGATCCTCTTGGGCGTAGAGCACTTGGAGCGTCGAGGGGATTCGGCCGCCCCAATTGAACCGCGATTGCTGGAGCCCGGCCTGGTCGCTCGACGACCAGACGACGATCGGCGGTTTCTCGGGCCGTGCGGCCGTGGTCGCCATCGAAGCGTTTCGGCTGTCGGACCATTCGGCGCCGATGATTTCGGCGAGTCGCGGCAATTCGACGTAGATGAAGTCGCGGTATTGCGTGCGCTGCGTGAGATTGAGATCCTCGCGCTCGAGCGGGAACTTGACTTTGGCCTCGATCGGTTGCAACGTGCCGACGATCGACAACATCTCGGCTCCGAGATGCGAAGGCCAAATCAGGATTTCGCGTTGCTTCTCGTACTGCTGTTGCCAGGCGTCGAACACATCATCGATGAGCACCGTGGTTTGCTCGTCCATCTTGGTGTGCGTGACCGGATTGGGATGGTTCTGGCGACCGATGATCGACTGGGCCGTCTTCTCTTTTTCGGTCAGCGTGCCCACCCGCGTCGCCGTTTCCTTCGCCAGGCTCGATGTCGACAGCCACCAGATCGCGAGCGACATCACGGTGAGCACGCCGCACGTGACCCAGAAGTAGTTTTTCCTCATCCAGGCAGCGAACTGTTTCAGTTGATCCACGGACGGTTCTCCGGACGATCGGAAATCGGTTGGGCAGCGGGTCTCGCTCCCGGTCATGTACGCCGCGCGTGCTAGTTCGACGGAGCGGGCGGATCGCTCGCCATCGGATCGCCGCCCTGCTTCGTTTTCTCGTCAGCCGCCTTGCGTTCGGCCTCTTCGGCCTGCTTGCGGGCCTCTTCCTCTTTTTCGAGGAGCCGTTTCGTGAGCAGCTTGGGTTGCCAGCAAAACTGGATCCGGAAATTGTAGCGCGGCGCCGGGAACGACGGCGGTTCGGCATCCGGATCGTCCTCACCCTTTTGTGTTCCACCGGAGGCGCCGCCTGGACCCACCGCGCCGGAACCACCGCCCGACCCCTTTCCCGCGCCGCCGCCAAACCCGCCGGGACCACTCGGGAACCCACCGGGACCACTTGGGAACCCACCGGGACCACTCGGGAACCCACCGGGACCACCGGGGAGTCCCCCGGGAGGACCGGTGAAGCCGCCCGGGGCGCCGCTCGCCGGTTCACCGCCGCCGAGTCCGCCGCCGCCGAGTCCGCCGCCCATGGCGGGCCCCGAGTAATTCGGGTTGGGGATACGGTAGTTCTTGTTGATCTCTTGTTCAAAGACGAGGACCGGGTACTGGATGCCGATTTCCTTGGTGGCGAACGGGATCATCTCACCGCCGGCCTTGGGGTTGGGAATCGCGACCGTGCCTTCGTCGAGGTATTTGATGATTGTGTTGTAAAGATGGGCCGGTCCGGCCGTCGCGACTTCCTCGTTGAAGAAGTGGTATCCGTCGAATTCGATGATCCAACCGTCGCCGGTCAATGCGGCCGTCTCGGTCGCGCCGGCCGTTGCGGTGCTCGTGGTCGATGACGATCCGTCGGTCGAACCCGAGGCGGTCGCCGGCTGTTCGCCGCGCATGACGCGCTTGCCTTCCTCGTAGCGTTGTTTCATCGGGTCCGTCCACCACGTCGCGAGATCCTCCATGTACTGCGTCTCGATGCTCTCGATGTGGATTTCCTGCCGTTTTCCGTACGGAACGACTTTTGGATCGGGCACGGTGCCCGGTTCGACGCCGGGCGTGCGGGGCAGGGCCTGATTGAGGGCGGTGATCAATTCGAGCCAGAGGATGCGCCGGTCGGCATTGCCGACGACTTCGTCGCCGATCCGCTCCAAGAGCTGTTTCTTGGCGATCTTCTCCTTGTCGGTCGTTTCGAATTGCTGGCTCACCCCCTTGATCTGATCGACGGCCGCTTCGGCGTCCGCCCACGAGACGCCGCCGACCTTGCGTTTTCCGTTGACCCGATACCAGACGCTGTAATAAAAGAAGAAGTTGAACGCGCAGGCGAGCAAGAGGGCGGCGACCGACGCGACCGCCCAGGGCTTTTTCGCGCGAACCATGCGTTCCACGACCATTTCGCGCGGGATCAGGTTGGTCCGCAGCTTCGACGCGTCGAGCCCCTGCAGGCAGAGTCCGTAGGCGACGCCGAAGGAAAGCCGATTGTCCTTGAACGCCGGCGAGGTCGCGACCGCGGACTCGTCGAGCTTCCGGAAATACTCGAAGTGGACGACGTCGTAGCCGAGGTTCTTCTCGAGGTACGGCTTGAGGCCGGGGAGCTTGACGGTATTGCCGAGGATCACGACGCCTTCGATCTTCGCCTTGCGGTCGATGTTTTGGAAATAGCTGACCGAGCGCTGGACCTCCGTCACGAGATCGTTGAAGACCGGCCGCATCGCCTGAAAGACGCGTTTTGGATCATCGGCCTGCCGCGCGTTCCGTTTCAGATGCTCCGCCTTCGCGAACGTGATCTTGAGTTCCTTGGTAAGTTGTTTCGTGAAGTGGTTTCCTCCGAGCGGGATGCTGCGCTGCCAGACTCGGAAACCGTTCGTCACGACGAGATCGGTCGAATCGGTGCCGAGCGCGAGGACGACCATCGACGGGGGAGGCTGATCCGGATCGTATTCCGCGTTCCGCGCGAGCAGGTCGTGCGTCACGAAGTTGAAGATGCCGAGCGGCGCGAGCTGAACGATGTCGATCTCGATTCCCGCCTTCGTGAACGGTTCGATCGCGCGGAACACCTGGTCCCGCTTCATCGCGAACAGACCGACCTCGGCGTCGATCGTGAATCCGTCGACCTCGGTTCCGCCCATCAACTGATAGTCCCAAATCACCTCCTCGAGCGCGAACGGGATGACTTGTCGGGCTTCGAACTTGACGATGTCCGGGATCTTCTTGGCGTCGACGGGCGGCGGTTTGAAGAACCGCGCGAGGCCCGCCTGGCCGGGCACCGAGATGGCGATCTTGTGGCCCTTCACGTCATTCCGCGAAAGGAATTGCTCCAGCGCCTCGGCCACAAGCTGTTTGGGATCGGCTTCGTCCGGCTGGCTCAGGATCTTGGGGTACTCGATGTAGTCGAACGCATCGGCCACGATCTGATCGCCCACGCGGGAACAGCGGAGGGCCTTGATCGCGCACTGGCCAATGTCGACACCCCAAACGCTCGTTGACTTCGCCATCGGCCACAGTTCCTGACTGAGAAGAGTGGATCACGTTGTCGCGGACCGCTCCCTGATCCGCTTGGATGGGTCTTGTCCGCCCGTGGGGGGACCGCACGGCCGGAACGACGCCCGCGCGACGGAACATGGTGCAAGGCGTTTTCCGTCGAGGCTCACTTTCCTAATCTAGCGACGACTCCCCGGCATTGTCAACAAAAAACGGCGAAAGTCGGCCGAACGTAAGCTCAAACAAGATCTTGGGATAAGGGCGGGCCGCCGCCGACCGCCTGGAGCGCCGAACGAACGTGGGCCGCGCCGCGCGCGGTGACGGGGCTCCCCAATCGTCCGGTCGACCGTCCGGTTGACCGCGGACCGGCTCGACGCGCGGCTCGCCCCAACGTATCGTAAAACGCAGGCGAGTTTCCAACGCCCTTTGCCTCCTTTGTCGGGAGATCGCGGGCTTCCCTCGACCGGAGGCGTGCGGCGATCGGTCGACACGGCGCGCCGCGGGGTCCGAGCATCCGTCATGTCGTACCAAAGCCTGTCGATCCTGCTTCCCTGCCACGGCATCGAGGATTTTCCGGTCCATTTTCGCGGGGCCGACGCGGACAACCTGCTCGCCGCCTGGACCGTCCTTTGGCATCCGGCGCTGATCGCGGCGGCGGAAAACGGACCTTTTTGGCGGCGAGCGAGCGAACAATCCGACGCATTCGGTCGGCATATCTACGCCGTGCCGGATGTCGCGTTCGAGGAACTTCCGCCCGGATTCGAGTCGGCGGCCGAGTTGGAGGGGTCGGTCGTCCTGTCCGGCGGAACGCGCGAATCGATGCTCGCCCGCGCGCTCGAAGGCATTGAACACGCCGATCGGATCGACCCGGACCTGGCCTCCGATTTCATGGCCTTGGGATATTGCTTCCTGCAGGTCGAACTTCTCACGCGGCAAATGCGTTATTCGAGCACGCTCGACGAAGTCCACTTCCGAAGGCAGCTCGCCGACGGCGCCCGCGCGGTCGTCGACGGCGACACGGCGATGGCCCGATCTCGGCTCGCCTCCTGTTTCAGCATGTTGGCCTGCGAACGGGACCACTATTATTCAGTCGACGCCTATCTCATCGATCTCACGCTGCTCGCCCCCACCACGCTCGGCGCCGAGCTGCGGGACGAGTTGTCCCGACCTTTGCCGATCCATCTCTTGGCGAGCGGCGCCGTGATCGAGGCGCTTGGGGAGCGGCATCCGGAGACGCTCGCCCGGCTGCGCGATGCGCTCGCCGCGCACGGCGGATCGGTGGTGGGCGGCGAATACGCCGAGGGGCGTTGGCCCGTTCAGGACATCGAGTCGATCGCGGCGGGCCTGCGGCGCGGTTTGGACGTGTACCGTCGGGTCCTGGGGTGCCGACCGACGGTTTTCGGTCGCCGCCGTACGGGGCTGTCGCCCCTCATCCCGCAGATCCTCAAGAGCCTCGACTTCCGAGCCGCGCTGCACATCGCGTTGGATGGCGGGCGGATTCCGCCGGGGAGCCAATTCAAGACGCGGTGGGAAGGCGCGGACGGCACCACACTCGACGCCGTCGCCCGCTCGCCGCTCGACGCCTCCGAGCCGGGTGTCTTTCTCGCCGTCAGCCATCGGCTCGGCGAATCGATGGATGTCGACCATGTCGCGAGTCTCTGCTTCGCGCATTGGCCGGGCGGGGCGTGTCGATGGTACGACGAACTCCGGCGCGTCGCGCGGCACACGCACGCGCTCGGCAAATTCGTCGGCCTCGATGCCTATTTCCGCGACACGATGATGGCGACCCGCGTCGATCGATTCGAGGCGTCGCGCTACGCCATCGATACGCTCCGGCCGGTCGTGGCGCGGGGCGAAGCCGACCCGCTGTCCCGCGTGGCCGACTATTGGCGCAATGTCGCCGCGCGTCGCGCGGCCGAAACGATCGGAACGTGGATCGGTCTGCTCGCCGCAACCGAACTCGACGAGCCCGGCTCGGGCGGCCCGCTCCCCGAAACGGGCGATGACGAACGGCCCGCGGATTCCGGGACGCTCGAACGGGATCTGGCCGATCGATCCCGACGGCTCGTCGGCATGCTCGCGGCACCCGGTCCGCCAACCGGCGATTCGAACGCGGACGCCGGCGGCACGGTCCTCGTGAACCCGTTGTCGGCGTCCCGCCGCCTGTTCCTCGACGACCCCTCCGGACCGCGATCGGTCGAGGTGCCCGGGTTCGGGTTCGCGTTCGCGCCCAAGGCGCGACCGATTCCGTCCGCTCCCGTTTCCCGCCGCGCGAAATCGGCGCGGCCGATCGCGAACGAGGAGGACTGGACGCTGGCGAACGAGTTCTTCGAGGCGCGTATGCAGCGCGAAACGGGCGGGATCGTCGGTTTGCGCGCGTACCCCGCGCGATCCAACCTCCTGTCGCAACGGCTGGGGATCCGCTTGCCCGATCCCCGCCGCCCCGATTCCCGCAATGCCCAGGCCCAGGCGGAACGGGCCGACGAGCGGGCCGACGAACCGTACGCGCGGATGATCGCGAGGTCGGTCGAGATTGTGGAAAACGGCGCCGAACGCGGAGTGATCGAGTCGCGCGGCGTGCTGGTCGACCGGGACGGCGACAAGGCTGCCGGTTTTCGGCAGCGCGTTTCCGTGTGCCGAGGCGACCGCGTGATCCGCCTGGATCTGGAGATCGAGCCGTTCCGCGCGTACGGAGCCGACCCGTGGAGTTCCTACGCCGCGTGCCGGTTCGCGTGGGGAGACGATACGGCGGTCGTTTCGCGGAGTCTTCAGGAGACGCGCGTCCGCGCCGAACCTGGACGGTTCGAAGGGCCTCTGTTCGTGGAAATCGACAACGGCACGGTGCGGGTCGCCGTGTTGACGGGCGGACTGCCGTTCCATCGATGGATGGAAGGCCGGATGCTCGATTGCCTCCTCCAGGTGCGCGGCGAGTCGCGTCGCCGGTTCGCGTTGGGGATCGCGGTCGACTCGCCGCATCCGATCACCGAAGCCCTCGGAGCGATCATGCCGGACGGCGCGCTGACGGTCGAAACGCCGCGCACTCCCGCCGTTCCGTCGGGTTGGCTCTTTCAAATCGGCGCGAGGAACATCATCGCCACGGCGTGGCGGCCGTGGATCGAATCGAAGCGGGCCCGCGGATTCCGCGTCCGCCTGCTCGAAACGGCGGGCCGCGCGACCCGCGCGACGCTCGCCGCCTACCGGCCGATCGGCGCCGCGCGGCAGATCGACATCGAGGGATCGGTGCGGGGTGAATTCGCCGTCGAGCATGGCAACGCCGTGCTGCCGATCGGACCGAACGAATGGATCGAGGTCGAAGCGGAGTTCGCGACTTCGACAACGCGTAGTGCGGGCGCATAACCGATGATCGTGACCATCGATGGCCCGGCCGGAGCCGGCAAGTCGACCGTGGCGCTCGGCCTCGCCGAGCGGCTCGGATTCCGTTTCCTCGACACGGGAGCCATGTATCGCGCGGTGGCGCGCACCGCGCTCGCGCGACGATGGCCCATGGAGGACGCCGCCGAGCTGGCACGGCGGTCCGCCGCACTCGATATCCAAGTCGCCGACGATCGCGTTCTGGTCGACGGCGAAGACGTCACGGACGGACTGCGCGAGCCGTTGGTCGCGTCGAACATCCACTTCGTCGCCGACAATCCGGCGATCCGCGAACAACTCGTCCGCCTGCAGCGCGCCCGGTCCGAGCTTGGCGATCTGGTCACCGAAGGCCGGGATCAGGGCACCGTCGCGTTCCCGGACGCCGAATGCAAGATCTTCCTGACGGCCTCGGCCGAGGAACGCGCGAAGCGCCGTCACGACGAGCTGAGGCTGCGCGATGTCGACATCGATTACGAGACGGTGCTCGAGGACCAGCGCGAGCGCGACCGGCGCGATGCCGAGCGGCCCGTCGGGCCGTTGGTTCAGGCCGAGGACGCGATCGTGGTCGTCACCGACGGGCTGACGCGCGACGAGGTGATCGAACACCTCGAACGGCTCGTGCGAAACGCGGCCGAGCGGATCCGACGAGGACCGGCCCAACCGTCCGCGTCCGGTGGGGAGCGCCGAGGCCCGTTGCGCGGCCCGGGCGGCGAGTCGATCGGCGGCGGGTTGGAGGATGAGATTCCATGAGTCGGGTTCGGCGAATCACGCTCGTCCAACGGATCGGCTACGAGTCGCTCCGCCCCTTTGCCCGCCTGCTTTCCGCCATCCTGTTCCGGATCGACGTGTTTGGTCGTCACCACATTCCCAAGGACGGCGGTGTGCTCGTCTGCGCCAACCACCAAAGCCTCATCGACCCGGTCCTCGTCGGCCTTTGCTGCAACCGGCGGCTGAACTACCTGGCTCGTCGCACACTGTTCGACCATCGCGCGCTCGGCGCGCTCATCCACTTCCTCGACACGATTCCCCTCGATCGCGACGGACTCGGCGTCGAGGGACTCAAGGAGACGATCCGCCGTCTCAAGGCACGCGAGATGGTCCTCATCTTTCCGGAGGGGACGCGATCGCGGGACGGTGAGTTGCGGACGCTCAAACCGGGTCTGTGCGCGGTCGCGAAACGGGCCGGCGCGGCGCTGCTGCCCGTGGGCATTGACGGAGCGCATCGGGCATGGCCGATAGGCGCCCGGTTCCCTCGGCCCGCGCGCATCGCGATCGACTTCGGCGCCCCGATCCGCGCCGAGGACGCCGTGGAGCCATCCGCCGAGAACCTGCTCGCCGAGCTCGAATCGCGGATGCGCGCTTGCCACGCGCGGGCGCGGGCGGCCATTTCGCGATCGGGCTGAAGATCGAGGCCCGCGTAGCGCGCACGTCTCCGATCGGACGGCCCGTTTTCATCCCGTCTTCACCGGGTCTTCATCGTCGGCGGAGGCTCGCAGGTGCATGGGCTTGCGCGCTATCTGTCGCGGGCCGATCGGGACGGCACGGTACACGCACTTGATTTCGACATCAGTCCTCGTCGCGGTCGACCTTGCGGATCGCCTGGAGGAACTGGTCGATCGAGGCGAAGCGGTTCTTGGGGTCGGGCTCGATGCACTTCATGATGGCCCGCGCGACGGTCGCGTTGAGCTTCGGGTAGTATTCGTGGATGTCGCGCGGCGCGTGCGTGTCGTGGGCGAGCGCGGCGAGTCCGCTGGTTTCGCCGATCGGCCAGGGGAGTTCGAACGCGCAGACCTGGTACGCTGTGACGCCGAACGAAAACGTGTCGACGCGCTGATCGGTCCACCGACGCCGGACGATCTCGGGCGCCATGTAGAGCGGCGTGCCCGTCCGGTTCCCCGGCTGCATGAACTCCTTCCGCGCCGGCAACGTCAACCCGAAGTCGATCAGCTTGAGCGCCGTAGCCTCCCTCGTCGTGCAAATGAAATTGCGCGGGCACACGTCGCGGTGGATGAACCCCGTCTTATGCACCGCGTCGATCGCCTCGGCCATCTGCCGGATCAGGATGACCCGTTTTCCTTGGAGGATCGGGTCGCGGTTGTAGACGAGCGTCTGCATGCCCGCCCCTTCCAGGAACTCCATCAGCAGGTAGCTCTGGCCCTCGGTCGTCGTGCCGTATTCGTACGTCTCGACGATCCGCGGGTGCTTGAACCGCATGGCGATCTCGCCCTCGGACGGTTTTTTCAGCCCTTTGAACCGGGACTCGAAGAAGTCGACCTTTTCGGGATCGGCCAGTTTCAGGCCGGCGACGCGCCCGGTTTGCTTGTCTCGAACCATGTAGAACTGGGACATCGTGCCGGACACGGCCGATCGGAGGATTTCGAAGCGCGCCGCGACGTCGAGCCGCTCCGACTTGAACATCGTCCGGAACTTGTCGAGAAGACCCATGCGTATGGCTTGCCGTACGGAATCTCGTTGGTCGCGGGCCGGAACGGGCGTGCCGGACGGTGCGCGAATGGGGCGGGGTTTCCGCTATTTCCCGCAGTAGTCGATGATCCGCGCGATTTCGCTCTTGAGCTTGTCGCGAGGCACGATCCGGTCAATGTAACCATGTTCGAGCAGGAATTCACTCGTTTGGAAGCCTTTGGGCAATTCGATCCGGATCGTCGCCTTGATCGTCCGGGGGCCGGCGAACCCGATCAACGCGCGGGGTTCGGCGAACACGACGTCGCCGAGCGCCGCGAAACTGGCGGCGACGCCGCCCATCGTCGGATTGGTGAGAACGGAAATGAACAGACCGCCCGCCCGATCGAACCGCGCGAGGGCGGCCGAGACCTTGGCCATCTGCATGAGCGAGAGGATTCCCTCGTGCATCCGCGCGCCGCCTCCCGAGCCGCTGACGATGATGAGCGGCAGGTGTTCGGCGGTCGCCCGCTCGGCCAACCGCGTCAACCGCTCACCCACCACCGACCCCATGCTGCCCATGATGAAGGCCGAGTCGGTGACGCCGAACGCGACGCGCCGAGCTCGGATCATGCCGTCGCCGGTCAGCGCCGCGTCGCGCAGGCCCGTCCGTTTCTGCTCCGATTTCAATCGCTCCGCGTACCGCTTCTTGTCCTCGAATTCCAGCGGATCGGACGGGCTCAGATTCGCGTCCCATTCCTCGAACGTGCCGTCGTCGAGCAGTTGGCGGACGCGATCGCGGGCCGACAGATAGAAATGGCAATCGCAATGCGGGCAGACGTTGAAGCGCCGTTCGGCCTCTTTCCGGAAGACCGCCTCCTCGCAGTCGGGGCACCGAAACCAAAGGCCCTCGGGAACGCCTCGTTTCTGGCGCCGGGTCGGCGGTCCTTCTCCGGTACGTTTGTCCATCCTCCGATCCTCATACGGCTTCGGCCGTCCGCAGGTCAATCCACTCCCACCGGCCGCATTGCTCGTCCGCCTTCAAGAAGTCGCTTGACGGGTCCCGCCCCAACAGAGAACGGATCACCGTCGCGATCGGTTCGGAAACGACGAGCGCGACCACTCCGTCCCGATGGCGGCGCCGGACGCGCTGGAGGGCTCGCGAGACACGCTCCCGCGCGTGCGTCCAGGTCTCGCCCTCGGGCGGACATACGGCCTGCGGCGACTCCTGCCAGAGGCGGAAGACGCGCGGCTGCTGGCGTTTGACGTCGTCGATCAACTTGCCGTGCCAAAGGCCGTAGTCCAGGTTGCGGAGCGTTTCGAGGGCCGTGATGCGGATGCGCCGGTCCCTCGCGAGCAGGCCGGCCGTTTCCTGGCTGGAACTGCACGGTGCCGCGTAAACGTGGTCGATCGGTTCCTCCGCCAGTTCGCGGGCGGCTCGCTCCGCCTGGTTCCAGCCTTCCTCGCTCAACGGCAGATCCAGATTACCCTGGATACGCCGCTGCATGTCAAACTCGGTCGCCCCGGGTCGGACCAATAGGACTCTTAACATATCGTTTCGTGTTCTCCCAATACCCGATCGTCCGGCCGGCACGCGCCGGGCCGGTCCGCGGCCTTCGAGCGATTCCGTTCGGGTCCCGATCCCGGCGAGGCGGCTGCCGCCAGCGCGCGGAGACCGGACACGGCCGCCGTGTAGTCGTCCGTTCGAAAGATGGCCGAACCGGCCACCAGAAGGTCGGCGCCCGCGAGGGCGCAGTCCCCTATCGTCTCCGTATTCACCCCGCCATCGACTTCCAGCAATACCCGATCCCCGACTCGATTCCGCGCCGCGCGCAGTTTTTCCAGGGCGACCGGCTGGAACGACTGGCCCCCGAACCCCGCCTGAACGCCCATGATCAAGACCAGGTCGCACAGATCCCGGCAGGCGTCGAGCGTATCGAGTGGAGTCGCCGGATTCAACGCGATGCCGGCGCCGACGCCCAGCGCGGCGATGCCCTCGAGCGCCGCGCGAGGCCGTTCCACCGCCTCGACATGGACGGTGATCAAGTCCGCACCCGCGTCGACCATCGCGCGGACGTGCCGCATCGGCTCGACGATCATCAGGTGCACATCCAAAGGCAGCTTCGTCCGCCTTCGAACGGCCTCGACGATCGTCATCCCGTACGTGAAATTCGGGACGAACACCCCGTCCATCACGTCCAGATGCAATCCCGCGACGCCCGCGTCCTCGAGCCTCCCGAGCTCCCGCTCGAGATTCCCGAAATCGCAAAGCAAGAGCGACGGCAAAACGGCCGGTGCCGCCTTCCTGAACCGGATGAGTTGGTCGCGACCGGACATGGCGCTTTCACGGGACCGACCGCCCATCGAGCGACTCCACGAGTCGTCGACCGGTCGGTCGTGGACACCCGGCGGCCGTTCCCGGCCCGCCGTTGAAAGTCCATTCTAGTCGTCGGGCGACAGGCCGTCATCGTCAGATCCCCAATAAGGATGGATCGCGCGGAATCACTCGCGGGTGGCCCATTCCGCGTGGAGCGCATGGCGGTGGACGGGTCCGCCGCGTCCCCGTCGTTGTCGTCATAACATGCTTGAGGAAATCGGGTTACGTCGAAATCACCAGTCGCTCGGCCGATCGAGATCCTGACCTTGAGGCAGTTCGTCGATGCGCGACAGGCCGTACAGGGCCAAGAACCGGTCGGTCGTGACAAATCGATTGCGACGCCGGCCGTCCTCGACCACCCGATCGATCCGCAACAGTTCCCTCCGCACGAGCTGATTCAGAACGCCTCCGCTCGGACGGCCCCGAACCTCGTCGACCTGTTCGCGTGTCATCGGTTGGTTGTAGGCGACGATCGCCAGCACATCGATGGCGGTTTGCGAGAGGCGCGCGGCGTGGGTACGGCCGAGCACTCGGTCGCGCAGTCGCGCGAATTCGGGTCGGAGTTCGAGTCGGTAACCCGAGCCGATCGAGACGATCTGGTAGGGGCATTTCTCGTCGGCGAACTGCGCGTTGAGTTCCTCGACGAGTCCGGGGATTTCGGAAGGCCGAACGCCCCGCATCAGCGCGGCGACGTCGCGGCATTCGAGCGGTTCGTTCTTCGGGTGACCGACGAAGAGCATGGCTTCGAGGATGCTGCGCGGGGTCAGATCGCACGAGGCGTCGGCGGCGAGCGAATCGGCGTCCCTCGGCAAGTCGATCGCGTCGCGTTCCGCTTCCTCGTCCGAAGCGTCGCCCCGCGATTCCGGCGGACCCTCCGTCCCGCGCCGAGCGTCATCGTCCTCCGGTCGCGGTCCCGGACCTTCGACGATCGCCGGCCGTTCGTACGGATCCTGCCCGGCTCCGACCCATGCCGCGTACGCCCGGCCCAGATCGTCGAGCGAGAGGCCGTGGTCATCGGGCGGGGCATCGAACCGCTGCAAGTCGAGTCCGTCCGCGCCGGTGGGCGGGGGTTGCCGCGAGGCATCTCGTGGGGACCGTCCCATGGCGGACTCCTGGGAATCGCCAAGCCGCGACGCGCGGGAACGGCGGGCCGATCAATGGCGTCGTCGAGCGACTTCGCCTTTCATGAAAGCGAGGCCGTCGCGGGCGAGCTGTTCCTCGCTCTCGAACATGCGCCGCCAGATCTTGGTCGCGGCGGCGAGCTCGGGGAGCGCCAGTCCGAAGGCCTCGATCATGAGCCAGCCGTCGTAGGCGATTTCCTTCAACGTATCGAACGTCTGATCCCAGCGCACGTCGCCCTTGCCCGGCGTGCTCCGGTCGTTTTCGGAGATATGCACATGGGTGAGCACGTCGGAGCAGGCGCGGATCGCGTCGGGAACGCTCTTTTCCTCGATGTTCGAGTGGAACGTGTCGTACATGACGCGGCACCTGGGATGGTTGACTTCCCGAGCGAAGCGTGCGGAATCGGCGTGCGTGTTGAGCAGGTAGCATTCGAACCGGTTCAGGCATTCGACACCCAGCGTCACGCCGACGTGCCCCGCGTGGTCGGCGACCTCGCGCATGCTGTCGACGCCCCAACTCCATTCGTCCCGCGTCGGTCCCTTGCCGGAGAAGAGGCCGAGCGCGGAATGGTAGGGGCCGACCAGGGTCGTCGCGCCGGCGGCGCGGCAGCAATCGAGCGCGCGGCGGGTCGCCGCGACCCCGGCCGCGCGGACTTTCGGATCGCAACTGATCGGATTGTCGGCCTCGCCGCGCACCGTCACCGCCGTGCGTTCCAAGCCCAGGTCATCGAGCCTGCGCCCCCACGCCGCGTAATCGAGGTCCAAGTTGAAGATGGGAAGTTCGATTCCGTCGTATCCCATCTTCTTCAACGATTCGAGAACGGGAAGGAGTTCGTCATGCAGCTCACCCGTCCAGAGCAGAAGGTTCATTCCGAATTTCATCGCGGGGTCTCCGGGGATAATGCGACGCGGCTCGATGCCGAGCAGGCGCGGTTCGCGTTTCGAACGACTCCGAGCGTCTCTTGTTTGAACGGCGTGTCACGCCCCCACGCGCGTCCACGCGCCGGTGCGGGCGCTCGCGAGCACGGCATCGCAAACGCGCTGGGTTTCGAGCGCGTCGCGGAATGTCGGTCCGGCGGGCGTCCCGGTCGAAAGCGAGTCCAGGAAATCGGCGACCTGATGCACGAAGCTTTGCTCGTATCCGATCTGCAGCCCGGGCACCCACCAGTTCTTCATATAGGGCATGTCGCCGTCGGTCACATGGACCGATCGCCAGCCGCGCGTTCGCGACGCGTCCCGATGATCGAAATAGCTCAGCCGGTGCAGGTCGTGCAGGTCCCACGCGATCGACGCATGTTCGCCGTTGATCTCGAACGTGTAGAGCGCCTTGTGGCCGCGCGCGTACCGCGTCGATTCGAAGACGGCGAGCGATCCGTTGGAGAACCGGGCGAGGAACGCGCACGCGTCGTCGATTCCGACCTTCTCGACGCGGCCCGTCAAATTGTGCATCCGCTCCTTCACGAACGTCTCGGTCATCGCCGTGACGCCGTCGACCGGGCCGTTGAGCCAGATGGCCGTATCGATACAGTGCGCGAGGAGGTCGCCCGTGACGCCGCTCCCGGCGGCGGCGGCGTCGAGCCGCCAGAGGGCGGCGCCGCCCTGGGGCAGGTCCGACGAGATGGTCCAATCCTGGAGGAATACCGCCCGGTAGTGGAAGATCCGGCCAAGCCGCCCCTCGTCGATCAGTTGCTTCGCGAGCGACACGGCGGGCACACGGCGGTAGTTGTACCAGACGATGTTCGGCACGCCCGCCTTCTCGACCGCCGCACACATCCGTTCGCCTTCCTCGGCGTTCATGGCGAGCGGTTTCTCGCAGAGAATCATCTTGCCGTTCCGAGCCGCCTCGATGGCGATCTCGCAGTGCAAATTGTTGGGCGTGCAGATGTCGACCGCATCGATGTCCGGGCGGGCCACGAGTTTCCGCCAGTCGGTCTCGATCGATTCGTATCCCCACGTCGAGGCGAACGCCTTCGCCTTTTCCGCATCCCGCGCGGCGACCGCCTTGAGGACCGGCCGATACTCGGACGGGAAGAAATGGGGCGCCTGGCAATATCCGTTCGAATGGGCCCGGCCCATGAATCCGTAGCCGATCATGCCGATGTTCAGCCGTTTCGCCATCGATCAATTCCTCTCGGTCGCGTCGTCTTGGTCGCGGAAGAACGCAGTGGGTCGATCGCGGCCCGGCGCTATGCGTCCCAACCGTGGGCGTCGCGGACCGAGACCATGGCCGCGAGGATGTCGTTCCACGTCTGGGGCTTGAGCATGGTTTCGTTGGGGAACATGCAGCCGTCCCAGCAGATGTGCCGGATGCGCCGCGTCAGGCGGCCCGTGTCGTCGCGCAGCCAGAAACCCGCGTGATGCGCGATCGACAGTTTTCCGTTCGGATCGTTTGGCAGGCAATGCCGGCCCGTCTTGTCGTGCGATCCGGAGCCCTTGACCGTCGCGTCGTTTTGCGCCACGTGGAAGTCGACCGTCCACGGTCTCAAGGCGCCGGTCAGTTTCTTGAGCGCGACATCGAGTTCCCTCGGATCGGACCAGTCCCAATGCGCGGGCAGAATGCTGTCCTCGGGCGCATTGTATCCCATCAGATAGAGCAGCGTGTGCGCCATGTCCGCCTGGAAACCCAGCCGGTCCGGACGGCCCACGAGTTCGAGCAGGCGGACCATCTGGCGCCAACTGTGCATGCCGCCCCAGCAGATCTCCCCTTCCGCCGCGAGCACCTCGCCGTGCTCCTCCGCGATATCGCATGCCCGAAGGAACGTGTCGGCGATCCGCCGCGAATGGGCGTCCGAGTCCCCTTCGCGCCACTGACTCGGTGAACACGCCGAGTCGATGCGGACGACTCCGTACGTGCGGATGCCGATCTGGCGCAGCTTGCGGGCGATCGAACACCCCTTCCTCACCTGGCCCAGGAATCGGTCCCGTTCCCCGTCGTCGCCCATCGCCGATCCGCCTCCGGTCGGCGGCCAGACGGGAGCGACCACCGAGCCGATCACGAGACCGCGCGAACGAACGCGTTCGGCGAGTTCCTCGAGTTGGGCGTCGGTCGAGTCGATATCGACGTGCGGCGCGAAGAGGAACAGGTCGACGCCGTCGAACGTCACGCCGTCGACGTCGGCGGCCGCGGTCAGGTCGAGCATCGTATCGAGGCTGATCGCCGGTTCCGAATCGGGACCCTTTCCTACAACGCCGGGCCATGCCGCGTTGTGCAGTTTCGGAAACTCATGCGGATGACTCATCGGTCTCCCCTTGCCTGCTTGCGTTCCTTACCTAGCTCTTACCTGGCTCTTACCTGGCTCTTACCTGGCTCTTACCCGGCTCTTACCCGGCTCCGCTCCACGCGCGTCCGCGCCGAATCCAAACGGTTGCGATCACCGCGCGTCGCCCACGCACGGAAGGTCCGCGTGCGCGTCGGGCCCGAAATACCGCAGGCTGACGAGCGGTTCCGAGCCGGTATTCTCGATTTCCACGCCGCGGTTCGCCGCCTCGTGCGAGATGAACACTTCATCCTCGGTCGTCTCGCCGAACCGGATCATCGCGGGCGTCTGGAGGGCGAGCGGGCCGATGCGGCCTTTCCCCTGCACGGTGATCCAGCCGCTCGCCGCCGGATCGCGCAGCACGCACTTGGACCCCGGTTCCACCGTCAGTTCCTTCGCGCTGAACAACTGCTTGCCGTCGATCCGCCCGTAGACGATCCATCTGTCGGTGTATCCCGGTCCCGAGCGCCCGGCATCGACGATCGGTTCGAGATAGTTGTGCTGCTTGAAGTGCGTATCGACGTTCTTCTCCCAGTCGAGCTGATCGATGATGTAATCGAGATCCTGGTGCTTGTCGGGCGGCACGTCCTTGACGAGCAGCGACCACGGCACGTAACGACCCTCGACGATCGACTGGAACATGCCGAACACGTCGCTTCCCCATTGCGGCTCGTAGGTGCAGAGCGAACCGGGAGCGTGGAGCACGCCGGGCGGGATGAGCCATCCCGTCCCGCGCCGGAGCCGGTACGCCCTCGAAAGGTCCAGGATTCCGTTGTCGCCCTGATTCCAGTTTTCGAGACAACGGCGGATCTGATCCTTGGTCGTGCCGGGCTCGAGGCCCATGAACGTGTAGCAGAAATTGTTGTCGACGTTGTTGTACTGGGGCGGGAAATAGTAGCTCTCGGGCTTGCCCTCCTGCCCCGTCAACTTCGCATGTTCGAACTTCTGGTGCATGTGGTGGGGGATCGGCCCCATGTTGTCGAAGAACTTGGAATAGACGGGCCATCGCGAATAGGCGGAGAACATGGGTGCGCCGACGAGCGCCGCGCCGTGCTCGGCGACCGCGTCGCGCAGCAGGAACTGCCGGCCCTCGAACAAGACGAAGCTCAGCCCCTCATGCCAGACGCGGCCCTCGTTCGCCGCCTCGGTCGTGCTCGCGAACCACCGCTCATCGATGCCCCCCCGATTCGCTCCGTACGCGTAAAGATCCGACGGATGCAGTTTAATCCGGCGTCCCGGGTGCAGGAAGCTCCGTGGCACCCAGGTCGGCGCGAGTCGGAGGAGTCCCTGTCCGGCCTCGATCGCCCGTTCGAGTATCGGGCGGACATTGTCACGCGGGACGACGTTCGACGCGATCATGGGTTCCTCGAAAATCCGATGGCTGCGAGTAGGCTTGGAGTCGGCGGCGAGTACGCATGAACTCCGCGGCGGAACGGTTGTTGTATTCGCTTTCCGGGTGGCTCGCAAGTCGCGGGAGGTCCCTCGCGCCGCGCGGCGCGCGTCACTCGGATCGACCGGACGATTCCGATTCGCAATAGGTCGGCTCGGGCCGATCGAGGATGCGCGGTTCCCCGCTCCGAAGGGCCTCCACCGCCCGCTCCGCGGCCGCGACCGACGCCGAGTCCGCGTGGTATTCGAAACCGAGATGGAAGTCGGCCCGCGCGCGTCCGGCGAGCCTCACGACGCGGCCCCGCCGGCCCTCGAAGGAACGCGAGTTCGGATAATTCGTGCCGGGTTCGATTCCCGTGACGTATCCGTCGACGACAGCCGTCGTGTTCTTCCAGATCGTGAAACAGGGGAGCTCGCGCACGTTGAAGAACAGGCTGACGCCCTCGGTCGCGCGCGCGTTCTTGAGCAGCGTGCGGGTCCCGCCGGCGGCGTCTCCAGCCAACTCGAGGAAAAAGACCTGCTCGGGGAAGGCGGCCTGTTCTCCAAGATAACGGTCCCACGACCGGACGGCGTCCGCGGCGCCGTCCGTCCGCGGCACCACGACGCGCGCCGGCGCGACGATCCGCGATCCGGCGTCGAGCAGCGGCACGCCGAAATTGACGTGGTACAGGAGCTGCGCTTCGGCGGGGCTCGCCGACAGATTCTCGATCCCGTCGACGATTCGGAACCCCGTTTCACCCGGTCGAAATCGGATTTCCGAATGGAGGCGGAGTTTCGTGAAGTGGAATCGGCACTCGTCGACCCGGCCCGCGATCACCGTCTCACCCGTCGCGCCGTCGATGGTCACGTCGACGCGCTGAGCGGGCTTGTTCGCGATGCGGCCGTGCAGGGGGAACTTGAGCCGGCCGTCGTCGTCGAATTCGGGCGAGCCATTGCTTTCCAGACCGCATCGCACGAGCAGTTCATCGAAACCGTCGAGCCAACCGAGGCCGCTCGGTTCGGCGAGGGGCACGAAACACGGATGCACGGGCCCGGCCACCGGCGACTTCCAGCCGATCTCCCGGTCGCCGTGCCACGCCTTCCGGACGCCCATGCCCCGCGTCGGAATCAGGGTGAACCGGAACGCGCCGTTTTGGACAAGCAGCTCGTCGACGGCCTCATTCAGCCCGCCACGGAGCCTTCGCTTTTCGATGCGGATTCCGGACGCGGCGGGGCCCGCCTCGCGCCCGTCGACGACGCATTCATCCACAAAGACGCGCGCCGCCGCATCGACCAATGTCCACGACTTCACGTTCATGGCCCCTCCCCCGAAACACGCCCGCGGAAAGGCGCGGGCTTGGGAGGCCTATTTTACGCTCCAACCGCGCACATGGTAGATCGCGTACTGTTTCCCATCGGGATATTTGAGCTCCTTGATTTCAAAGAGCCCCTCGACGGCCACGGGGCGGGTCGTGAAGTCGGCGAACGTTCCTTTTTCCATCTCGACCACCATGCAATCGAAGAGCGCCGCGCCGGGCCCGAAACAGCATTGCATGTTGTCGCGCACCAGCACGAAGCTCTTGATGCCCTTCTGCTGGAAAACCGACGCGGGAAGAATCCAGCCTCGCACGCGGACCGATTTCTTGTTGAGCCGCTTGACGCGATCGGTGAGCTTGGAGTCGACGAACGGCTCGTCCTTTTGCAGATCGAGCTTGACGTCATCGAACGTGATTTCCTCGACCTTGCCTCCCCGACCGCCGCTCTGCGCGTCGGCCAATGGGACACGCCCGGGCGGCATGCCACCCAGGGCGATGGCCATGCCGAGCAGGCCCGCCGCGCAGGATCTCGGGGAACCCGACCCCTTCCGCGGTTCGCGCGTTCCGTCCGCCATCATCGATTTTGTCTCGTCGCTCGCGCCGTTCGCCCGCCGATAGGTCGGCCTAGCGCACCGCGTCCGCCGCCATCTGATAGAAGACTCCCGTAAGACCATCCACTCTTTTCAGGGCCGTGTCAACCTTCAGCGTCCCGGCGAGCCGCAACTTGCGGCGCGTGTAGAAGACGCGTTGCCGCTCGTTGGTCGTCACTTCGATCATGTCGGTCAGTTTCGGCTGGCCGCCAAAACAGCATGTCCCCATGTCCGGGACGAGCACGAATTGGCGGACGGCGCCGAGTCCGTCGACGCTGGGGTGGATGTATCCCTTGATGAACACCTTCTTGCCGTTGAGATCGACGGCCGCTTGCGGAATCAGCTCGGCGGGCCGCCGCGCGTCCGGTTGGAGCACCTGGAACGAAATCCGCGCGTAGCCGTTCGGAACCTCGGTCGCGTAGGTGATCGCGTGCCACGCGGCGCCGACGGCGAAGATCCCGCCGCATACGACCGATCCGGCCATTCCGGCCCACCATCCGCTGATCTCGCGAGGATACCGGGCGATGGTTCGCAGGGCCAGGACGCCGACGAGCCCCCCGGCGACCGGAAAGACGCCCATCGTGGGAAAGACAAGGAAGAGGGGCGAGAGGGCGGCAAGGATGACCGCCGCGATCGCCCCACGACTCATCGCCCGATACTCGGCGAACGCATCCACGTCCTCCACCGTCCGTGCCAATGTCGTCCGGTCGGCTGTCGTCCGGTCGGCTGTCGTCCGGTCGGCTGTCGTCCGGTCGGAATCAACCGCGTGGGTCCCCTGCATCGACATCGAGTCCACCTCGCTTTCCCCCCTATGGGCGACCGATTCCGGCCGCGCGTGCCGGGGCACCGCGCGCCGCGCGCCGCCCATTACCCATCGGAACGGGCCTTTCCGCCATTACGATTCGGATGGGGCGGGAGTTCAAGAGGGAGCGAGGCGTTGGGTCGCGGGATCCGGGGCATCGATCAGTCGAGGAATCCGACGAGTTCCTGGCTCCGGCTGGGTTGCTGGAGTTTCCGAACGGCCTTGGCCTCGATCTGGCGGATCCGTTCGCGCGTGACCTTGAAGATATGGCCGACTTCCTCGAGCGTGTAGCTGTAGCCGTCGCCGAGTCCATACCGCAGCTTGATGATCTCGCGCTCCCGGTAACTCAGCGTCTTCAGGACCTTGTTGATGCGGCTTCGGAGCATCTCCTGCGACGCGCCGGTCGCCGGACTTTCGGCCGCGCCGTCGGGGAGCAGGTCGCCGAAGTGGCTGTCCTCGCTGTTGCCGACCGGCCGATCCAGACTGATCGGATAGCGGCTCATCGCCAGGACGCGACGCGCCTCGTCGACGCTCGTCTTGGCTCGGCGCGCGGTCTCTTCCAAAGTCGGCTCGCGGCCCAATTCCTGAAGAAGCTGGCGGGACACGTTCCGGACCCGCGACATCGTCTCGACCATGTGCACGGGGATTCGGATCGTGCGGCTCTGGTCGGCCACCGCGCGCGTGATCGCCTGCCGGATCCACCACGTCGCGTACGTGCAGAACTTGAAGCCTCGACGGTACTCGAACTTGTCCACCGCCCGCATCAGGCCCGCATTACCTTCCTGGATCAGGTCGAGGAAACTGAGGCCGCGGTTGCGGTATTTCTTGGCGATTGAAACAACGAGTCGGAGGTTGCCCTCGGAGAGCTCGCGTTTGGCCCGCTGATATTCCGAATAGACCGTTTTCAGGACGGCGACTCGGCTCCGCAGGCTGCTCGGCGTTTCCTGGGTCGCGATCAGGATCATCCGGTATTCGTTGATCCACGTCTTGCGTTCGGCCGCGGCGCCCCGATTGCGTTTGTGGGCTTCGATCAGTGATCGAAGTTCATCGAGCCGCCGGCTGAATTCCTCGAGCGTCCGGATCATCGCCTCGATGCGCTGGGTGCGCAGGCCGAGTTCCTCGACGAGCCGGACGGCGCGGCGGCGGCGGCGCGAGAGCCGCTGCCAGGCGATCCGCCGATTCGTCGACTTTTCCTTCTTGTTCAGTGCGATCAGGTAGTCCCGGCGGTTCCGTTTCAGGAGCACTTCGAGCGTCACGAGGTTATGCGGCAGGCGGCCTTGGATCTGGTCCTTTTCGAGCCGATCGGTGACCGAGACCTGCACCGTGCGATCGAACGGAAGCTCGCCGCAGTGCACGCGTTTCAGGACCTTGAACGCCGCCTGGATCACGAAGTCGCATTCGAGCAGTTTCGAGCGGAACCGGCGGCGGGTATCCTCGATCTTTTTGGCGAGCCGGATTTCCTCCTGCCGCGTGAGCAGGGGGATTTCGCCCATTTGCGTCAAGTACATGCGCACGGGATCGTCCGACCACGACTCGCCTTCGCCGGTGAGCGCGAGCGACTCCTCGTCCTCCGCCGCGCCGACGACCGTTTCGAGTTCGGTATCGACGGGATCCTCGGCGTCGTTGTCGCCGTCGTCGAGTTCCGAATCGTCGCCGTCCTCGACCTCGATCTTGGCGAACGTGCCTTCTTCATCCTCGGTCGCCGTCGTGTCGTCTTCGAATTCATCAAGCAGTGCGTCGTACAACTCAGTACTCCTACACCTAGTTACCGGACTCGGCGCCGAGCGCCGGGTCCTCCCCAATTCGGACCCGCGGAGTCGTCCACGCGGGATCCGGCAACGTGAGAACCAGCAAGTCTACCACCGTTCGGACGCCGCGCCGTTCGTCTCCGCCATTTGGAAAAAGATTCCAGCGGCGTAATTTACGGATGCCGTTACGGTTTCCTCAACGCGTTCCGTTCGACGGAAAATCCCCGATGCCGGCGGCGCGAACCGACGTCGTTCCCTTTTCGGAATCGACACAGGAGGTCGTACGAGGTTCCGGGATCCGTCGGGACTGCCGCACGCGTATCGCGTGTGCTCGAGGGCCGGACCGGTCATCGGCGATCGGGGCGCCGCGATCCGAGCGTAACTCGCTGATTGGCAGTCTGGCGTGTCTCTCAACGCAACCGCGCGCGACAGAGCCGAAAGTCGGCCCCGTCCGCGTCATGCGGCTGCGCTCAGCAAAAACCCCTGTGTTACCGCGACCCTATCCTGAATCGCGTGTGCCTACATTGTAACCAAGGGCATCGCTCGGTCCAGCCTGACCTTTTCAAGAAAAAAAATTTGCGGGTCGCTCGGGCCTCGGCGAGCGGCGGGCGGCCATGTCGAGGTCGCCGGCCCGCTCCCGCCGGCTCGCCGCTTGTCGCGTCCGACCGAGCCGGTTAGCATACTCGGGCGCGTCCGGCGCCACGGTTCGGGCACCGCGTGGTCGGGCCTTGCGCGGACGTCGCGGTGGGCGCGCGGGGAACCGGGGGACTGTCATGTCGGGCATTTCGTGCGTGGATTTGGAGGGGCGTGTC
>Ga0194120_10000995_pt1 | contig 52965 bp, 51 predicted proteins | sample TA2MahCa65mmetaG_FD_148642 | JGI IMG/M metagenome (GOLD analysis project Ga0194120, IMG submission 148642) | Freshwater microbial communities from Lake Tanganyika, Tanzania - TA2015019 Mahale Deep Cast 65m | ecosystem: Environmental > Aquatic > Freshwater > Lake | place: Tanzania: Lake... | reverse complement strand
GGCCGCGGCCACGCGCTGCGCGGCCGCCACGGCCAGGTCGCGGACCTGGTTGAGCCCGAGGCGCAGCGCCGGACCGCCCGCCCCCGGCTCCAGCGTCGCCTCGACGTCACTCGCATTGACCTCGACCGGGCGCACCTCGACGCCATGCGCGCGCGCATCGCGTACGAGCTGGGCCGGCGCATAGAAACCCATGGGCTGGCTGTTCAGCAACGCGCAGCAGAATGCCGCCGGCTCGTGGTACTTGAGCCAGGCCGAGGCATAGACCAGCAGGGCGAAGCTCGCCGCATGCGATTCGGGAAAACCGTACTCGCCGAAACCCTGGATCTGGCGCAACACCTGCTGCGCGAACTCCGGCGCATAACCGCGCGCGCGCATGCCCGTGACCAGTCGCTCCGCGAAGGCCCCCAGTGACCCGTGGCGCCGCCAAGCCGCCATCGCCCGGCGCAACTGGTCGGCCTCGCCGGGCGTGAAGCCGGCCGCGACGATGGCGAGCTGCATGACCTGCTCCTGGAAGATCGGTACGCCGAGCGTGCGCTCGAGTACGCCGCGCACCGCCGGGCCGGGATAGTCCACCGGCTCGAGGCCGGCACGGCGTCGCAGGTACGGATGCACCATCTGCCCCTGGATCGGCCCGGGCCGCACGATCGCGACCTCGATCACCAGATCGTAGTAACAGCGCGGCCGCAGCCGCGGCAGCATCGCCATCTGCGCCCGCGACTCGATCTGGAACACGCCGATGGTATCGGCCCGGCAGATCCGCTCGTACACGGCCGGATCCTCGGCCGGCAGGTCGGTGAGCCGGAACTCGCGGCCGCGGCGCTGCGCGACCAGCGCCAGCGCCCGGCGCAGCGCCGACAGCATGCCGAGCCCGAGCACGTCGACCTTGAGCAGACCGAGCTCGTCGAGGTCGTCCTTGTCCCACTGGATCACCGTGCGCGCCGGCATCGCCGCGTTCTCGACCGGCACCAGTCCGGCCAGCGGGCCGCGCGTGATGACGAAACCGCCCGGGTGCTGCGACAGGTGCCGCGGAAAGCCGAGCAGCTCAGCCAGCAGTACCTGCGCGTGCAGCGGCAGTGGCTGCGCCGGATCGAGGCCGAGCGCCCGGCACAGGTCGCGCCGGGCGCTCTTCGGCCGGTAGCGACTCACGACCGCGGTCAGTGCCGCGCGCTCGCGCCCGTAGCGCGCATACAGGTACTGGATGACCTCTTCGCGCCGCTCGTGCTCGAAATCGACGTCGATGTCCGGCGGCTCGTTGCGCTCGCGCGAGATGAAGCGCTCGAACAGCATGTTCATCCGCGCCGGGTCGACCGCGGTGATGCCGAGCGCGTAGCAGACCGCCGAGTTCGCCGCTGAACCGCGACCCTGGCAGAGGATGCCGCGCCCGCGGGCGAAGCGCACCAGGTCGTGCACGGTCAGGAAGTAGTGTTCATAACCGAGCTCGGCGATCAGCGCCAGCTCGCGCCCGAGCAGCGCGCGTACCGCCGGCGGCGTACCGCCGGGCCAGCGCCAGCGCTCGCCCTGCGCGACCAGCCGCCGCAGCCATGCGCCGGGCGCGCGGCCGGGCGGCACGCTGTCGCGCGGATATTCGTAGCGGAGTTCGTCGAGCGAGAACCGGCAGCGCGTGGCGATCTCCAGCGTGGCCTCGAGCAGCGCCGGCGGATAGAGCGCGCGCAGCCGCGCCAGCGTGCGCAGCGAGCGTTCGCCGTTCGGCTGCAGTGCGTGCCCGGCCCGGGCCACCGTCGTGCCGAGGCGGATCGCGGTCAGCGTGTCCTGCAGCGCGCGCCGCCGCCGCAGGTGCATGTGCACGTCGCCGCTCGCGACCGGCGGAATGTCGAGTTGCGCGGCCAGTGCCGTGAGCGCGGCGAGCCGGGCGTGGTCCGCACCGCTGGCCAGCAGCTCGACGGCGAGCCACAGCCGCCCGGCAAAGCACTCGCGCAGCCAGGCGCCCTGCTCCGCCACCGGCACCGCACCCGGCAGCCACAGCACCAGGCAATCCTCGAGACCCGCCGCGAGCGCGGCGCGCGTCAGCGTGTAACGACCCTTGCGCGCGGCGCGCCGCGCCTGCGTGATCAGCCGGGCGAGCGCACCATAGCCGCGCCGGCTCGCCGCCAGGCAGACCAGGCGCAGGCCGTCGCTGAGCGCGAGCTCGCTGCCGATCAGCAGCGTGCAGCCGCACTCGCGCGCCGCGACATGGGCCCGCACGACACCAGCCAGCGAACATTCGTCGGTCAGGGCGAGCGCGGCATAGCCGAGCCGCCGCGCCCGCGCGACGAGTTCCTCCGGATGCGAGGCGCCGCGCAGGAAGGTGAAGTTGCTGAGGCAGTGCAGCTCGGCGTAGGACATCAGCCGAACACGCCGTGCAGGAACCAGTCCTGTCCCGGCGGGCGTTCGCGGAACACCCACAGACAGGCGCCATCGCCGGCCAGCGCGACGTAGTAGTCACGCCGCACGTCGTGCCCGTCCCACCAGCCGCTCTCGATGCGCTCCGGGCCGGCGATGAGCCGGAAGTCCGGTGGCGCGAGGCGCTGCGGCACCGCGAGCATCCACAACGGCCGCGGTGGCTGCGCCGCAGGCCAGTGACTGGCCGGCACTGTCGCCACGGCCGGTTCCGCGACCCGCCAGGCTCGTTCCGGACGATGGTCCGGCACCGCGTGCACGGCGAATACCGCCGTCTGCCCGAGCCGCGCCCGCAGCCGTTCCAGCAGCCGCGCCGCCGCCTCCGGGTCCGCGCTGTGACCCCGATCGAACAGGCCGAGGCTGCACCACTGCAGCGGCAACGGCACCCCGCTGCGCAGTCGCAGGGCCATGACCGGCGCCGGCAACGCCGCCCGCGCCAGCCGTTCGCGCAACAGTTCGCCAAGGTATTGCGGATTGCCGGACGGACGGCTGAGACCCAGCCGGATTCGCGTCGCCGGCAGGCCGCGATGCAGCAGGTCGAGGCGCAGGCCATCGAGGCCGCTCGCGCGGACCCGCAGGAAGACCTCGAGCTGCGCCAGCAGCCCGCTCACACCCGGCGCGAGTGCGCCCGCCGTCACGGCCGGAACCGGCAGCTCGCATTCCGCCGTGAAGCGCTCCGGCGCCGTGTAATGGCGGCGCGCCTGCGGACAGCGGCCGAAGCCCTCGTCGAGTTCGCGGAGCCGGTCAGGGCCGATGCGACGCGCCAGGCCTGCGCGCGGCAGGCGCACGAGCTCGGCGACATTGCGGACCCCGAAGCGCCGCAGGGTCGCCACGGTCTCCGCCGGCCAGTCCAGGCAGGAGAGCGGCAGTTGTGCCGCGAGACCGGGCAGCAGGTCGCCGTGCAGAACGATGTGATCCTGCCCGGCCCGAACCAGCCACAGCGCGGCCCGTGGCGTCGGCGCGATCGCCACGCGGGCCGGCTGACCGGCGGCCTGCAGGCCGGCCAGCACGCGCTGCCGCAGCGCCGCGGCGCCGCCGAACAGGCGCAGGCTGCCCCGTACCTCAGCGAGCAGCGCTGCGGGCGGCTCGAGGCTCACACGCGGCGTAAACCGCAGCGCCTGACGTGCCAGCGGTTCCAGTCCGCCGGCCGGGATGGATGGCAACTGCATCGCCAGCCACAGTTCGCGCGCGGGACTCGTCGCGCCGGGCGTGCCGACCCGCCCGGCCAGCCGCAGCGTCTGCCGGGATACGCCTGTTGCCGGCAGCGTCGGAGCCGGTCGCGCCTCGGACATCGGCGCACCTCACCGGGCCAGCAGTCCGGCGACGCGCGCGGGCACGCCGCCGCGGCTCTTCAGGATCTCGACGTCCAGGCTGCCGTCACGGGCCGTGAGAGCGAGCCGCAGGGCCGCCGGCGAGGGCTCGTCGCGGCATTGCGCAGGACGGAACAGCAGGCCGAGGCTCCGCCCCTCGGCGGCCGCCAGCTTCAGGCGGCGCAGGGCCGTGTCGTCGATGGCATTCACCCAGCCGAGCACGGCGGCACAGGCGCCTGAACGCAGGGCCTGCTCCATCGCCCAGGGCAGCCCGCCGCCCGCGCGCGGCCGTACCACCAGCATCCGCCCGGGATCGAGCCCGGATCCGGCCAGCGCGGGCGCATAAGGCAGATACGGGGGATTCAGCCAGGCGATCCAGCGCGGCGCTCCCGACCCGACGTCGGACAACGACCGCAGCAGCGGGAGCAGCAGTTCGAGCTCGCCGATGCCGGAAGATGGCAACAGCAGTTCCACCACGGTATCGAGCGGCCAGCCGCCACCGGGCAGGCGCTCGTCGAGGCGCCGGAATCCGGTCGGTACGGCCGCCGCCATCTCCGTGCCGGCGCCGCGCCACAGCCCCGGATGCCCGAGCAGCGCTGCGAGCGGATCGCTCACTGCATCGTGTCCGGCCGGCCGCGCCGCAGCACGCCGACCACTACTCCCTCGATGACCAGCGACTGCTCGCGCAGGTCCACGCGGATCGGCGCGAACTCCGGGTTCTCCGGCAGCAGCCAGACCACCGGGCCTTCCTGACGATAGCGCTTGACGGTGACTTCGTTCTCGAGGCGCGCGACGATGATCTGCCGGTTGCGGACTTCCGGCGTGCGGTGCACCGCGACGAGGTCGCCATCGAGGATGCCGGCATCGCGCATGCTCATGCCGCTGACCCGCAGCAGATAATGCGGCGGCGGTGTGAACAGCCGCGGATCGAGCTGAAAGCGGCCTTCAATGTGCTCCTCGGCGAGGATCGGCCGACCGGCAGCCACGCGGCCGATCAATGGCAGACCGAGCTGCTCGCGCAGCACGTCGCGCAGCACGATGCCGCGCGAAGCGCCGGCGATCAGGTCGATGGCGCCCTTGCGCTGCAGCGCGCGCAGGTGTTCCTCCGCGGCGTTGGCAGAGCGGAATCCCAGCGCCCTGGCGATTTCCGCGCGCGTAGGCGGCAGGCCGTTCTCGGCGATGGACTCGCGGATGAAGACGAGGATCTGCTGCTGGCGGGGGGTAAGTTCGGACATGGGGAACCTGTATGGAAAATCAGGTCACTGTGATTATATACAGTTTCCGTCCTCCGGCAACCCTTCCCGATGCTTTCGTCATTACGTTAATATCGCTGGCGATTACCTCTGCCCATGCGGGCGGTTTCGTTTCCTGCCAACCCTGATGGAGAACAATCTCATGACCAAAATCCTGAAAGTGGGCGTCGCTGCCGCCGTCATCGCGCTGGGCGCCGGCTGCACCGATCTGAAGCCGCTGCAGGCGGAAGTCGATTCGCTGAAGTCACAGGTCTCCCGCCTGTCCGGCGACCTGGCCAGCGTCAAGTCCACGGCCGACGATGCCAGCCGCGCCGCCGCCTCCGCGCAGCAGGCCGCCACCTCCGCGCAGAACACGGCCAACCAGGCCCTGTCCGCCGCGCAGGCCGCGCAGCAGTGCTGCAACGAGAACCGCGAGCGCATGGACCGCATGTTCGAAAAGTCGATGTCGAAGTAAGCAACACTCCGACGACCGATCCGGCGGCCCCGTGGTTTCCGACCATGGGGCCGCATCGTTTTCCGCTACTGCACCGCGCCTGACGAGACGGCTTCGGGCAGCCCGCGCGCCTCACGCCAGATCCGTTCGGCGCGTGGCCAGTCGATCGCCCGCGGGGCGCTGCGCGTCGCCTCGACGATCAGCCGCATCAGGTCGGTCAGCGACGGCGGATCGACCGCATCTTCCTGCAGCGGCGGATGCACCTCGATCAGCAGCCGGCCGTCGTGCCAGCCCCATTTGTAAGGCTGGTTGACGATCCGCACCGGCGTGTTGACCGCCACCAGGCCGAACAGCTTCTCCACGTCCTCCGGATACAGGCGCATGCAGCCGTGCGTGACCTGCATGCCGACGCCCACCGGCCGGTTGGTGCCGTGAATCAGGTAGGCGCCGCCGGGGATCCCGAGGCGCAGCGCATGACGCCCGAGCGGGTTGTTCGGTCCGGGCGGCACCACGGCCGGCAGGATGTCGCCGCGCAGCGCATGCTCGTCGCGCACCGACTGCGGCGGCGTCCACGCCGGATCCTTCACTTTCTGGGCGATGCGCGTGACACCGAGCGGCGTGCGCCAGTCCATCTTCCCGATGCTGACCGGAAAGGTCCAGACGACCGGGGACTCGCCGGGCGGCGGGTCCGGGAAGTAGTACAGGCGATGCTCCGGCAGATTGATCACGATGCCCTCGCGCGGGGCGACGGGCAGCAGCCGGAACCGGGGCAGCAGGATCGGCGTGCCCGCCCCGGGCAGCCAGGGATCGACGCCCGGGTTGGCGTTGGCGATCTCTTCGAAGCCGAGACCATGCCGGCGCGCGAGGTCGGGCAGCGTCTCTTTCCCGGCCACCTCCACCACCAGTGCGGCGCCGATCAGATCGCTGCCTGGCGATGGCAGCGGAAAGCCGGCCGCGCTGGCACGCAGCGCCAGCAGCAGCGCCACGCCGGTACTCAGCCATCGCAACCAGTCAGGCATCGCCGTTGAGACCACGGCCGGAGTCTCCGGTTGCAGCTCAGTACCGGATCAGCGCCGAACCCCAGGTGAAGCCGCCGCCGAAGGTCTCGAGCAGCAGCAACTGGCCGCGCCGGATCCGTCCGTCACGCACGGCCGTATCGAACGCCAGCGGGATCGATGCCGCCGAGGTATTACCGTGCTCCTGGACGGTGATCACGACCTTTTCCATCGGCAGCCGCAGCTTGTCGGCCGCGGCCTGGATGATGCGCAGATTGGCCTGGTGCGGCACCAGCCAGTCGATCTGCTCGTGCTCGATGCCGTTCTTCGCCAGCGTCTCGTCGACCAGGCGCGACAGGGTCCGGACCGCAGTCCGGAAGACCTCGTTGCCGAGCATGCGCAGCCCCCCTCGGGCGCCGCCGCGCAGCTCGTTGAAGCCACACGATACCCCCCAGGGAAAGTACAGCAGATCCTTGTAGCGGCCGTCCGAATGCAGATGCGTGGCCAGGATGCCGGGTTCGTCGGCCGGTGTCAGCACGAAAGCGCCGGCACCGTCGCCGAACAGCACGCAGGTGCCGCGGTCGCTCCAGTCCACGATCCGCGACAGACATTCGCTACCGACCACCAGCGCGCAGCGCGCCTCACCGAGACGCAGGTACTTGTCGGCCAGCGACAGCGCGAAGACGAAGCCACTGCACGCGGCCTCGACCGAAAACGCCGGGCAACCGTGGATGCCGAGCCGCTGCTGCAGCAGCGTGCCGGTATTCGGGAAGACCAGGTCCGGCGTGGTCGTACCGACGACGATCAGGTCGACGTCGGCGGGCGTCGCGCCCGCCGCCTTCAGCGCCCGGCGCGCGGCGTGCTCGGCCAGTGACGACGCCGTCTCGTCGTCCGCCGCAATATGCCGGCGCTCGATGCCGGTGCGGGTGCGGATCCACTCGTCGGTGGTCTCGACCCGGCGCTCGAGATCCGCGTTGGTCAGCACCTGTTCCGGCAGATAACTGCCGGTACCGGCGATGCGCGCGTAGCGCAGATTCATCGCCGGTCGCACAGGCCGGCCGCGGTCATTCCTGCGGTGCTTCGTCAATGCGCGCCGCGAGCACCCGCCGGCCGCGGTAGAAACCGTCGCGGCTGACGCAGTGCCGGCGGTGAGTCTCGCCGGTAGTCGGATCCTGCGACAGCGCCGGCGCGGCGAGCCGGTCGTGCGCGCGCCGCATTCCGCGCGTCGAAGGGGTCTTGCGGCTCTTCTGTACGGCCATCGGGCTGTTCTCCGGTTCAGTCCTGCAGCAGTTCGGTCGCGCCAGGCGCACACTCCTCGCCCGGTCCGTGCCGGGCCGCCACCGGCAGACCCAGCAGCAGCTCGTCCTCGACCAGCGCCCGCAGGTCAACCCGCTGCGGGTCGGTGGCGATCGCTTCGGTCCCACCCGGTGTGCGGGCGTCCGCATCCGCGACGAAGGCCACGCGCGATCTCGACTCCAGCGCCTGGATCATCGGGCCCAGGCAGCGCTGGCAGCACAGCGGTAACTGCGCCCGCACCACCAGCTCGCCGACCGGTGTACCTTCGACCGTCTCCAGTTCCAGGTGCGCAGTGACCCGACCATCCGTCGCCGTCCAACGATCGGCGAGCCGCGGAAATTCGCTGAGCGCGAATTCGCGCTCGATCAGCGCGCGGCGGGCAGCGAGGTTCCTGGCATCGAACCACACGCCCGCAGCCTTCGACATGGGGGCGGTATCATAGTGACGCGGCGCTGGAGTGTCAAAGCAGCTGGTGCCGCAAATTCCTGTTTTTTCAAGTGCGGATCGCTGCATGAACCCTTTCCTGTACCTGGCTTCCACCTCGCGCTGGCGCGCCGCTCTGCTGCACCGCCTCGGGCTGCCGTTCCTGCAGGAAGCACCGCTGGTCGACGAAGACCAGCGGCCGGGAGAATCCCCTGCCGAGCGCGCCCTGCGGCTGGCCGGCGACAAGGCCGCGGCGGTGGCGGCCCGCCATCCGGAGGCGCTGGTACTCGGCTCCGACCAGGTCGCCGAGTGCGACGGGCGGATCCTGGACAAGCCGGGTGACGCCGGGCGCTGCCGCGAACAGCTTCGGCGCTGCAGTGGCCGCGGCGCCCGCTTTCACACCGCCGTGGTCCTGCGCCAGGCTGCCACCGGCCTGACGCTGCAGCACCTCGACCAGACGCTGGTCCGCTTCCGCACGCTCGAGCCCGCGTCGATCGCGCGCTACGTCGAACTGGAACAGCCGTTCGACTGCGCCGGCGGCTTCCGCGCCGAGGGTCTCGGCATCGCGCTGTTCGAGGCGATTGAAAGCCGCGATCCGACGGCACTGGTCGGGCTGCCGCTGATCTGGGTCGCCGCGGCATTGCGTCAGGCCGGGCTCGACCCGCTGGCGCGCTGACCGCCGCCGCGCGGCAGCCGGGCAAGAACCGCGGCGAGTTCCGCCGGCAGTGCCGCGGTCACCGCGAATGGCGCGCCGCTGCCCGGCCAGCGGAATGCGAGCCCGGCACAATGCAGGAACATGCGGCGCAGCCCGAACTCGCGCAGGCTCTGGTTGAACTCGCGATCGCCGTAACGCTCGTCGCCGGCCACCGGATGACCGGCGTGGGCCGCGTGCACGCGAATCTGGTGCATGCGCCCGGTCAGCAGGCGCACGTCGACCAGCGTCGCCAGACGACCGTAGTGCTCGCGCGGCTCGAATACGGTCGCCGCTGCCTTGCCGGCCGCCTGCACCCGCACATGCCGCTCGCCGCCGACCCGGAGGTGTGTGGCCACCGGCGCGTCAATCGTCCTGCGCCCCGGCCGCCAGTGCCCGCGCAGCAGTGTCACATAGCGCTTCTCGACCGCACCCTCACGCAGCAGCGCGTGCAACTCGCGCAGCGCCGCGCGGCGCCGCGCGACCAGCAGGCAGCCGCTGGTATCCCGGTCGAGCCGGTGCGCCAGCTCGAGGTCCTCCTGCGGACGCAAGGCGCGCAGCGCCTCGATGACGCCGAACGACAGCCCGGAACCCCCGTGCACGGCGATTCCGGCCGGCTTGTCGATCACCAGCAGCCGCGCGTCCTCGTACACGATCGCGGCACGGATTCTCTGCTGCAGCCGGTCCGGGACCCGCCCCGGAGCGCCGGCCTCCGGTTCCCCGACGCGCACCGGCGGCAGGCGGATCTCGTCGTTCTCGGCGAGGCGGTACTCCGGAAGCGCGCGCCCGCCATTGACGCGCACCTCGCCGCGACGCAGCAGGCGGTACACGCAGCTGCGCGGAACGCCGCGCAATGCCGCCAGCAGAAAGTTGTCGAGCCGCTGCCCGGCCGCTGCCGGTCCGGCGCGTACCCGCCGTGCGCGCGGCGGCGAGGCTGGATCCGGGCTCACCGGATTTTCCTAAGATATTGATTTATAGGCTTCAATGCTGCTATGGTACGCGGCAGTCTGGTTGCGCGGCTCCGCCACCCGTTTGGATCCGGTGGGGCCGCTAACCGTTGCGCGGTCCCTATCCTCTCCGGCCCCCGGATCACCCGCAGGCGTCGCATCGGGCAGGTACCGCATGTTAGTTGGTCCGGACGGTCCGGACCATCGCCGCCGCAGGCACATGATGTCCAGTTCCGTACCGCGCGCGTTGCATACCGAGTGGCGTCCCAGTGACGACCGCCGTGCACCGCCGCGAAGCACTGCCACCAGGACAGTCACCATCCCGGACACTCGTCGGCCCGCGGCCCCACTGACCTCGGAAGGGGCCCATGAAGAGAATGCTGATCAACGCAACCCAGCAGGAGGAGTTGCGCGTAGCCCTGGTTGACGGCCAGAAGCTCTACGACCTGTCCATCGAGATTCCGTCACGCGAACAGAAGAAGGCCAACATCTACAAGGCGCGCATCACGCGCGTCGAGCCGAGCCTGGAGGCCGCCTTCGTCGACTACGGCATGCCGCGCCAGGGCTTCCTGCCGCTGAAGGAAGTCGCGCGCGAGTATTACCGCTTTCAGCCGGCGCCCGGCGCGCGGTTCAACATCCGCGACGTGCTGCAGGAGGGCCAGGAGCTGCTGGTCCAGGTCGAAAAGGAAGAGCGCGGCAACAAGGGCGCCGCGCTGACCACGTACATCAGCCTGGCCGGCCGCTTCCTCGTGCTGATGCCGAACAACCCGCGCGCCGGCGGTGTCTCGCGCCGCATCGAGGGTGAGGACCGCGACGCCACCCGCGATGCGCTGCAGCACCTGCACATACCGGACGGCATGGGCACGATCGTGCGCACCGCCGGCGTCGGCCGCGGCGCCGAAGATCTGCAGTGGGATCTGGACAACCTGCGCACCAACTGGGACGCGATCGTCACCGCGGCCGCCGCCCGGCCGGCGCCGTTCCTCGTCTACCAGGAGAGCGACCCGGTCACCCGCGCGCTGCGTGACTACCTGGCCGACGACATCGGCGAGGTGCTGATCGACGAGCCGGCCGCCCATCAGCGCGCGCTCGAGTATGTACAGCGCTTCATGCCGCCGGAAATGCAGCGGCAGATCCGTCGGTACAGCGACGAGGTGCCGCTGTTCACGCGCTACCAGATCGAGAGCCAGATCGAATCCGCGTACTCGCACACCGTGACGCTGCCGTCCGGCGGCAGCATCGTCATCGACTACACCGAGGCGCTGGTGACCATCGATATCAACTCGGCGCGCGCGACCCGCGGCGCTGATATCGAGGCGACCGCGCTCAACACCAACCTCGAGGCGGCGGACGAGATTGCGCGGCAATTGCGCATCCGCGACCTCGGCGGCCTGATCGTCATCGACTTCATCGACATGGAGTCGAAGAAGAACCAGCAGGCGGTCGAGGACCAGTTGCGCGAGGCGGTGCGGGCTGACCGCGCCCGGATCCAGCTCGGCCGGATCTCGCGCTTCGGCCTGCTGGAGATGTCGCGGCAGCGACTGCGGCCGTCGCTCGACGAATCGACCCGCACCGTCTGCCCGCGCTGCAGCGGCATGGGCACCATTCGCAGCGTCGAGTCACTGGCGCTGGCCGTGCTGCGCCTGATCGGCGAGGAGGTGCGCAAGGAACGCACCGCACGCGTCATTGCGCAGCTGCCGCTGGACGTCGCCACGTTTCTGGTCAACGAGAAGCGCGAGTGGCTGTCGCAGCTCGAGAGCCGCAGCGCAACCGCGATCGTGCTGGTGCCGAACACGAACCTGGAGACGCCGAACTACTCGGTGCGGCGCGTGCGCGACGACGAGCTGAATCTGCCGGAGAACAGCGGCATCAGCTACCAGCTCGCCGAACAGGCGCCGGTCGACATCGACTTCCAGGGAGCGACCGCGAAACGCCCGGCCGAGATGCCCGCCGTCCAGGCCATCGCCCCGGCCACACCGGCGCCGGCGCCGGCCGCACCGGCCACGCCGGCAGCAGCGCCGGACACGGCGCCGGGTTTCGGGCGCCGCCTGCTCGGCTGGCTGACTGGCCGCGGCCGCGCGACGGCACCCGCGCCCGCCTCGATCGCTCCACCGCGCGAGCAGCGCCACCGCGATGGCCCGCGCGATGAGCGCCGCGACAGCCGCCGTAGTCGCGGCTATGGTGACGAGCGCGCACCGCGCCGTCGCGACCACCGGGAACACCGAGCGGAGCGCGAGCGCGATCGACACCGCCAGCGCGACCGGCAGCGCGGCCGCGACGTCGAGCCGCGCCTGGAATCGACCCGCGTCGAGCCACGCCCCGACGAACGCGCTGCGGTGCCGGGACCCGCTCCAGCGCCCGGCCCGGCAATGCCCCTGCCGGGACCGGTGGACGGAACCGTCGAGGCCGGCGGCGAGCCGCGGCGCCGGCGCCGCCGCCGCCGGGGACGTGGGAGTCGCGGCGTCGAGTCCATGACCGCAGGTGGTCCGCCGGCCGGCCATGAGGAAGTTCCGCCGCAGGCGGACCTCGACCTCGCGCCGGTCAACGCGGAGGTCGAGCCACCCGAAGCCCCGGCCTCAGCCGCTGCCGAAGTGCCGGCGGAGGTGGCTCCGCCGCCACCACCAGCGCCTGCGCAGGACCCGCCAGCGCCCGCACCGGAACCTGTGCCGCCCGCGCCAAAGCCGACCCATACGGTCTGGTCCTCCTCACCAGGCGACGGGTATCACTTCAGTCCGCGCGACTGACCGCGAGCGCTTCGAGCAACCGCCGCGCGGCTGTTTCCAGGAGATCGAGCACGTCCTCGAAGCCGGTCGGCCCGCCGTAATAAGGATCCGGTACTTCGCGCCGGCCGAGTTCCGGCGCGAAGTCCAGCAACAGGCGGATGCGCCCGTGAAATTCCGGCGGCGCCCGTTCGAGCAGGAATTCCTGATTCTGGCGATCCATCGCCAGCACCAGGTCGAAGCGCGCGAAATCGTCGGGCTCGACGACGCGCGCGCGCAGGTCGCCCATGTCGATGCCGCGCCGGCGCGCCGCGAGCACCGCCCGCTCGTCCGGCGCCGAGCCGACATGGAAGGCGTGCGTGCCGGCCGAATCGACCTCGATCGAACGGTCGGCGGCTTCGCGCCGCAGCAGATCACGCAGCACCGCCTCGGCGGTCGGCGAGCGGCAGATGTTGCCCATGCAGACGAACAGCACGCGTCGCGTCATCCGGTCCGGCGCCTCCGCAACCAGTCACCCAGCCAGTCGATCGCCCGGCGGGTCTCGCCGGTGCTGACCGCAAAGGAAATGCGCAGGAAGCGGTGTCCCTGCACTGTGTCGAAGTCCCGCCCGGTGTTGAGCGCGAGTCCGGTGGCGTCGAGCAGCTCACGACAGAAGACCAGCGAGTCGCTGGTCAGGTGGCCGATATCCGCATACAGATAGAAGGCGCCATCCGCCGGCGCAAACCGCGTGATGCCCAGCTGCGGCAGCGCTGCCAGCAGCTCGCGGCGGTTGTCGGCGTACTCCGCCACCCGTTGCTGCAGCTCCGTGTCCGCCTCGAGCGCCGCGAGTGCCACGTGCTGTGCCAGCGTCGGCGGCACCAGGAACAGATTGGCCGCATAGCGGCGGAATGCCTCGGCCAGCCCCGCCGGCACCACGGCCCAGCCAAGCCGCCAGCCGGTCATGCACCAGTACTTGGAAAAGCTGTTCAGCACGATCGCATCCGGTTCGAATTCGAGCAGCGTGTGCGCGGCCGGACCGAAGGTGATGCCGTGATAAGTCTCGTCGGACACCAGCCGGATGCCGCGCGCGCGGGCCACCGCCGCCAGCGCGGCGAGTTCGCCGGCCTCGAGCATCGTGCCGGTCGGGTTCGACGGACTGGTTACGATCAGGCCGGCCGGCGCCGGCTCGAGCGCGGCGAGCTGCGCCGCGCTGGGCTGAAAGCGCGTCGCCGCGCCGCAGTCCAGTTCGAGCGGCTGCACGCCGAAGGCACGCAGTACGTTGCGGTGCGCGGGATATCCCGGCCGCGCCAGCGCGACCCGCGCGCCGGCCGCGACCAGCACGGCGACCGCCAGCACGAAGGCGCCGGAACCGCCCATCGTCAGGATCACGCGTTGCGGCTCGAGCGCGAGGCCATAGCGCTGCTGGTACAGCGCGGCGATCCGCTCGCGCAGCGCGTCGCTCTCCCAGTAGCCCTGCGGCGCATGCGTGAGCGCGTGCTGTCCCGCCGCCAGCGCCGCCGCCGGCGCTCCGGCGGAGGGCTGTCCGACTTCCATGTGGATCACGGGCAGGCCGCGCCGCTCGCGCGCATGCGCGAGCCGATTGATTTCAACGGCGTGGAATGGCTCGACGTTCGCGTGAGCTCCGCTCATCCCCCGGCCCCGCCCGCGAGCACCGCGGCGACGGCGGCCAGATCCTCCGGCGTGTCGACGCCGCGGCCAGGCACGGCTTCAGCATCCGCGACCCGGATCGCGAAGCCGAGTTCCAGCGCCCGCAACTGCTCCAGCCGTTCCAGTTGCTCGAGCGGCGAGGATGGCGCCGCGGCGATCGCCCGCAGCGCGCCGACCCGGTACGCATACAGGCCGAGATGGCGTCGTGCCGCGCTGCAGTCGGTCTGGCTGGCGAGACCGGCCGGAGCCGTATCCCGTCGCCACGGAATCGGCGCCCGGCTGAAATACAGCGCCTGCCCGTCCGCACGGACCGCGACCTTCACGACGTTCGGATCGAGGTACTCGGCGAGTGAACGGAGCGGCGTCGCCAGCGTGGCCATCGCCGCCGCCGGATCGGCCTCGAGCAGGCGGGCGACCTGCGCGACCAGCGCCGGCGGCAACAGCGGTTCGTCCGCCTGTACGTTGACAACGATCGCATCCTCCGGCCAGCCGCGCCGGCCCGCGACCTCAGCGATCCGATCGGTACCGCAGGCGTGGTCCGGACCGGTCAGTTCGACGGCGGCGCCGAAATCACGGGCGACCGTGGCGATGCGTTCGTCATCGGTCGCGATGATCACCTCGCCGGCGCCGCTCGCGCAGGCCAGCGCATGGACGTGACGGAACATCGGCTGTCCGGCCAGCGGCGCGAGCGGCTTGCCCGGCAGCCGGGTGGCCGCGTAGCGCGCCGGTATGACGACCCGGAACATTCAGCGGCCGGCGAGCAGCGGGTCGTCCGCGGGCAGTTGCCGCGCTTCATCCGGCAGCAGCACCGGGATGCCGTCGCGGATCGGCCACGCCAGTCGCTCCGCGCGACACAGCAGCTCGTCCGTCACCGGCAGGCGCTGCAGCGGTCCCTTGCACAACGGACAGGCGAGAATGTCGAGCAACGGGATGTCCATTCCTTCAGCCTCCTGCGGCGCGCCGCCGGGCCGCATCCTCGATGCGCGCCAGCAGCCCGGCGACCTCGCCACTGAACTCAGCCGCGACCTCCAGATACCAGGCATCGGCTCGCGCCGCGGCCGCGCATTTTACCGCATCCTTTTCCGTCATCAGCAGCGGCAGCCCGGGTTCCCGCCGCAGTGTCGCGGCGGTGATCGACGCGTGATCCGGCAACGGAACCTCGCGCGGCTCGAGGCCAAGCTGCCGCAGCATCCGGAAGAACCGCGCCGGGTGGCCGATCGCTGCGACCGCCAGCGCCCGGCGGCCCGCGAACGCAGCCGGCGGCCGGCGCTGCCCGTCGGCCAGCGCGACGAAGGCCTGCGGCACGAGGGTCATGTGCAGCGCCGCGGGCCAGGCGAAGTCGCCACCATGCACGATGACCGCGTCGACCTCGTGCAGCCGGCCCGCCGGTTCGCGCAGCGGCCCGGCCGGCAGGCAGCGGCCGTTGCCGAGGCCGCGGCTGCCGTCCACCAGCGCAATCTCGAAGTCCCGCCACAGCGCGAAGTGCTGCAGTCCGTCGTCACTGATGATCAGGTCGCAATCCGCCTCGAGCAGGCGTACCGCGGCGCAGCGGTCGCGTCCCACGGCGACCGGCACCTGCAGCCGCCGCCACAGCAGCACGGCTTCATCGCCCGACTCAGCGGCCGTGTGGCGCGCCGTGACCCGATGCGCCGTGCGCAGCGTACCGCGATAGCCCCGCGTGACGATGCCGACGCGCCAGCCGCGCGCCTGCAGCTCCGCCGCGAGCCAGAGCACGGCCGGGGTCTTGCCAGTGCCGCCGACGGTCAGATTGCCGACGACGACGACCGTCCGCGATGAGCGCCACGCCGGCAGCCAGCCGCGCTGATACGCGCGACGCCGCCAGCGGCTCACCAGGCCGAAAACCACTCCGCATGGACGCAGCCAGCCGCCGCCGCGCTCGCCGTACCAGGTCGCCTGCAGCCAGTCGTACAGCCGCGGCATCTACACGCTGAACTGCATGCGGTGCAGCGCCGCGTACACACCGCCCGCGGCCAGCAGCCCGGCATGCGTGCCGGACTCGACCACACGGCCCTCCTCCAGCACGACGATCCGGCTGGCGTGCTCGATCGTCGACAGGCGGTGCGCGATGACCAGCGTCGTGCGGTTGTGCAGCAGTCCGGCCAGCGCCGCCTGCACGGCGCGCTCGGACTCCGAATCGAGCGCCGAGGTCGCCTCATCGAGCACCAGCACCGGCGCATCGCGCAGCAGCGCGCGCGCGATCGCGATACGCTGGCGCTGCCCGCCGGACAGCAATGCACCGCGGTCGCCGACCAGCGTGTCCAGACCCTGCGGCAGCTCGGCCGCGAAATCGAGCACGTAGGCCGCGCGCGCCGCACCCTCCACCTCCTGCGCCGTCGCTGCGGGCCGGCTGAAGGCGATGTTGTTGCGGATCGTGTCGTCGAGCAGCATGACGTCCTGGCTCACCAGCGCGATCTGGCGCCGCAGGTCGGCACGCCGGTAGTCGCGCAGGTCCACGCCGTCGAGCAGCACGGCACCGCTGTCGGGGTCGTAGAAACGCGGCAGCAGCGCGACCAGCGTGGACTTGCCGCTGCCGGAGCGGCCGACGATCGCCACGGTTTCGCCAGGTGCGGCGCGGAAACTGATGTCGTGCAGCACGCGGCCATGCGCCGGGTCGTAGGCAAAGCCGACGTGCCGGTACTCGACCGCGCCGCCGGCCCGGCCGAGCGGCCGCCCGCCGCCCGGATCCTCCGGCGCGGTATCGAGGATCTCGAACACGCTGGCGCCGGCCGCGACGCCCTGCTGCAGCGGCACCGCCAGCGCGACCAGCCGCCGCACTGGGGCGGTAATCAGCAGCAGCGCGGTCAGAAACGACATGAACTCGCCGACCGTCAGCGCCCCGGCCAGCACGCGGCCAATGGCCACGTACATCACCGCCGCGAGACCGAACGCGGCGATGATCTGCGCGAGCGGGTTGGCCACAGCCCGCACCCGGATCAGCTTCAGGTGGCTGGCCCGATTGCGCTCGTTGACCCGCTCGAACGCCGCCATCTGCCGCGGCTCGGCATTGAACACCTTGACCACCCGGTGGCCGTCCAGCGATTCCCGCGCCACCCGCGTGACGTCGCCGACCGAGTCCTGGATGCGCTGGCTGTAGCGGCGCAGCAGGCGGTTCGCCACCTGGATCAGGCCGATGATCAGCGGCGCGACCGTGAGCGCGAACAGCGTCAGGCGCCAGTTCATCCAGAACAACCAGGCGAGCAGCCCGGCGATCGTCAGCGTGTCCTTGATCAGTGAGGTGACCGCATTGGTTGCGGCCTCGGCGACCAGTTCGACGTTGTAGGTCAGCCGCGCCAGAAGCTGGGCCGGCCCGTTGCGGTCGAAGAACGCCGCCGGCAGGCCGAGACAGCGCGCGAACAGTTCGCCGCGCAGCGTCCTGATCACGTTGCGGCCGACCCGGCCGAGTGCCTGCACCGCGAGAAAATCGCCGGCGCCGCGCACCACGAACAGCACGACGATGCCGGCCGGGACGAAGCGCAGCATGGCGTCGCTGCGCTCGACGAACGTGCCGTCGATGAAGCGCTTGACCAGCCAGGCGAGCCCGGTATCGACCGCCGCGTACAGCACCATACCAAGAACGCCGAGCAGGAACAGGCCCCAGTGCGGCCGCGCATAACCGAGCAGGCGCAGCCAGACGCGCGTGCCGCCGGTGGTCGCCGCACGGTGGTCAGTTGCCGGGCTGCTCGTTGACGGTGGCAATGTTGACCTGCGTGAAACCGAGTCGGGCCGCGACGTCCATGGCCGTGACCACCGCCTGATGGCTGGCGCGCGCATCGGCGCGGATCGTGACCGGCCGGTCGGTGGCGCCGCCGGCGCTCCGCGCCAGCGCGGCGCGCAGCGTGTCGCGGGCGTTGTTGATCAGCGCGCGCTCGTTGACCCGGTAGCTGCCCTGCGCGGTCACCGTGATCACGACCGGATCGCTGACCGCCGTGGTCACCTCGGCCTCGGCCGCCGGCAGCTCGACGCGCAGCCGCCCCTCCTCGACAAAGGTGGTCGAGACCATGAAGAAAATCACCAGCAGCAGCACGACGTCGACCAGCGAGATCAGGTTCAGCTCCGGATCCTCGCGCCGGCCGGAACTGAGCTTCACGACTGCGCCCCCAGCCGGTCGAAGGCCTGGACCAGCTTGATCGCCTCCTTCTCCATCTCGACGACCAGCCCGTCCACGACGCCGCGCAGATAGCGGTAGCCGATCAGCGCCGGAATTGCGACCATCAGCCCGGCGGCGGTCGTGATCAGCGCCTCGGCGATGCCGCCCGACAGCACGCGCGCGTCACCGACCCCCTGGCTGGTGATCGCCTCGAAGGCCTCGATGATGCCGGTCACGGTACCGAGCAGGCCGAGCAGCGGCGAAATCGCCGCGATCGTGCCCAGCATGTTGAGAAAGCGTTCGAGCTCGTGCACCACGTGCCGGCCGCTGTCCTCGATGACTTCCTGCATGATCTCGCGGCCGCGCTCGCGGTTGGCCAGCCCCGCGGCCACCACGCGCCAGAGCGGCGAATTGCGCTCCAGCGCGGCGATGTGCTGTTCGGTCAGCGTGCGCGTCTCGACCAGCTTCCAGACCCGCTCGGTCAGTTCGCGCGGGATCACGCGCTTGCTCTGCAGCGTCCACAGGCGTTCGCAGATGATGGCCGCCGCGCCGACGGAGCAGATCAGGATCGGCCACATGACCGGCCCGCCGGCGAGGATGATTTCCCACATGCGGCGGCATGATACCGTGCGACCTCGCGGCGCTGCCACCAGCGCGGCGGCGTGCGCGCTGTCGTCACGCGCAGTGCCGCGGGCGCCGCGCCGGTCTGCACGGTGATGGCACCGCGGCTCGCGGTCGTCAGCACCGTCGTTCCGGCGGCGCGCCAGCGCGCGACGACTTCCGCATGCGGCAGGTCCCACTGATTGCCGAAGCCGGCCGCGGCGATGCCGAGGCGCGCGCCCACCGCTGCAACCAGTCCGGGCGTCGAGGAACTGCGGCTGCCGTGATGCGGCAGCAGCACGACGTCCGCGGCAGGCCGGCGCGCGGCGAGCAGCGCCTCGGCCTGCTGCTCGACGTCGGCCAGCAGCAGGGCCCGCCCGCCCGGCCCGCTGACCGCGAGTGCGCACGAGCCCTCGTTGTCGCTGCCGGAGAAACCGGCCGGTGGATGCAGGAACCGGAACTGCACGCCATCCCACTGCCACTGCTGCCCGGCGACGCAGCGGAGCCTGGGGCCGTCGCCGGCGACGTCGGCCCCGGCCAGTACCAGACCGGTCGGCAGCGCCGCGCGCAGCGCCACCGCACCTCCGGCGTGGTCCCGGTCACTGTGACTGAGGACCAGCCGGTCGATCCGCCGCAGGCCGGCATTGCGCAGCCACGGCAGCAGCACCGTCCGCGCGGCGGAGCCGCCACCGCGCCAGCGCGGCCCGGTATCGAAGACCAGTACGTGGCTGCGGGTCCGCACGACGGCGGCGAGACCCTGGCCGACGTCCAGCACCGTCAATTGCCAGCCGCCCGGCGGCGGCCGCGCGCTGTGGCCGCACAGCAGCGCGCCCAGCATCACGGCGGCGGCAATCCGCAGACCGGTGAGCGGCAGCACGAGCGCCAGCCCGATCGTCACAGCGGTGATGGCCACTACGGCCAGCGGCTGCCCCGCAGGCGCCCAGGTCGCAGCAGGCAGGTCGCCGGCGGCAACGAGCCATGGCCAGCACCGATCCAGCAGCGCGCCCAGGCCGGACCAGGCCAGTGCTCCGCTCCCCCCGGGCAGCAGTACGGTCGCCGTGCCCAGCAGCGTGACCGGCAGCAACAGGAGGCTGAACAGCGGAATGGCAATGGCGTTCGCGAGCGGCGCAATCAGCGACAGGCGGCCGAAGGCCACAGCGAGGACCGGAGCCAGCACCACGAACAGCACCGCCTGCGCGCGCGCGAATGCCGCCACCCGCGCGCCCGGGCTGCGGCCCGGCTCGCCGAGCGCGAGCAGTGCCCAGGTGGCCACGAACGACAGCCAGAAGCCGGCCGACGCGACCGCGAGCGGATCGGCCGCCACCAGCAGCAGCGCGGCCAGCGCCAGCGTGCGCAGGCTGAGCGCCGGACGCCGCAGCAGCGTGGCGCCGGCCACCAGCACGACCATCACCAGCGTGCGCAGCGTCGGCAGCGATGCCCCGGCCAGCAGCGCGTATGCGCTGGTCGCGGCGACGACCAGCGCCGTCTCCACCGCGACGCGCCGCCGCAGGCCCGGACAGCCCGGCAGACGCCACGCCGCCCGCAGCAGCAGCAGCACGACCAGCGCAAAGGCCGTCACATGCAGGCCGGAGATCGCGATCAGATGCGCGGTCCCGGTGGCCGCAAAGGCATCCCACAGTTCCTCCGGGATACTGGCGCGCAGGCCGACGGCCAGCCCCTGCAGCACGCCGGCCGAGGCGCTGCCGGGCAGTGTCGCCTCGATGTCGCTGGCGACGCGGTCCCGCAACCGCTCCAGCGGATGACGCCAGACGGTTCCAGGCAGCAGCCGGGGTGGCGGATCGTTGCGCAGGTAACCGGTGGCCGCGATACGCTGGCGCAGCAGCAGCAGCTCGCGATCGTTACCCGCGCCGTTGGCGAATCCGTTGCGGCAGCGCAGTCGCGCAGTCACCCGCCACACCTGCCCCGGGCGGGGCACCGCGCCGGCGTCGTACCAGGTCAGCCGCAGTCGTCCGTGCGGTGCCGCCGGGCCGCGCGGCTCCAGCACGTCGAGGTCCAGTTCGATGGCGCCCGCACGCCGTACCGGCGGCGCCGCGACGACGCCGGTCAGCACGACGTCCTCGCGGTCGCGGCTGCAGGGCCAGTCCCGCGCCAGCAGCCGCTCCGAGCCGAACGCAGTCCAGGCCAGACCGATCAGCAATGCGGCCAGCGGTCGCCAGCGCCGCCACAGCAGCAGGCCCGCGAGCGCGATGAGCAGCAAGGCGGGCGCAGCCGGCAGCCGCGGCAGCCAGTGCACGGCCGCCGCGCCGGCACAGAATCCGAAGACCAGCGGCAGCATCGGGACCCATCCGTGTCCAGGTCCCGCTGATGCTGGCGCGGCCGACGGCGCGCCACGCCCGAATCAGGTGCTGCGTTCGAGCAGAATTCCGTCGGCCAGTACCAGCACGCGGTCCATCCGCGCGGCCAGCGATTCGTCGTGGGTCACGATCACGAGACTGGTGCCGAACTCGCAATTCAGTTCCATCATCAACTCGAATACCTGGCGGGCCCGCGGGGCGTCGAGATTGCCGGTCGGCTCGTCGGCCAGCACGATGCGCGGCCGGGTCACCAGCGCCCGCGCCACCGCGGCGCGCTGCCGTTCGCCACCGGACAGCTCGGCCGGCCGGTGTGCCAGGCGCTCGCCGAGGCCGACGCGAGCGAGCAGCGCGCCGGCCTCCGCGCGGGCCCGCGCCCATGGCAGCCGCCGGATCAGCAGCGGCATCGCGACGTTCTCGAGCGCGCTGAATTCCGGCAGCAGATGGTGAAACTGGTACACGAACCCGAGTGCGGCATTGCGCAGCCGGCCGCGCTCGGCGTCCGGCAACTGTGACATCTCGCGGCCATTGACCAGGACCCGGCCACTGGTTGGCAGATCGAGCCCGCCGAGAAGCTGCAGCAGTGTGGTCTTGCCGGAACCCGAGGCACCGATGATCGCGACCCGCTCGCCGGCGCCGATGGCCAGGTCCACGCCGCGCAGCACCGGCACGACGGTCGATCCCTGGCGGAACTCCCGGGTCAGCCGCTCGCAGGCGAGTACCGCCGCGCCGCCACCCTGATCAGACTTCATGCCGCAACGCCTCCGCCGGCTGGGTGGCCGCGGCGCGCAGCGCCGGCCAGATCGTCGCCGCAATCGCGAGCACGAGTGCGGTACCGCCGACCAGCGCCACGTCCGCGGCGCGCACCTCGGCCGGCAGGTCCGCGATCAGATAGACACCAGGGTCGACCAGCGTCACGCCGAGCAGGCGTTCGAGGCCATGGACCACCGCGGTGATGTTGGCGGCAATCGCCAGTCCGAGCGCGACTCCGGCCAGCGTGCCGAGCGCACCGATGGCCGTTCCCTGCAGCAGGAAGACCGCGAGAATCTCCCGCGGCGACGCGCCCTGGGCGCGCAGGATCGCGATGTCGCCGCGCTTGTCCTTCACCACCATGACCAGCGTGGCGATGATGTTGAACGCGGCGACGGCGATCAGCAGCAGCAGCACGACGAACAGGATCGACTTCGTGACCTGAATCGAGCGGAAGAAGTTGCCGTGCCGCCGGGTCCAGTCGCTGACCAGGAAGTCGCGCTCCAGCGCCCACGCGGCCTCGAGCGCCAGCGCCCGGACCACGCGCGCCGCACGCAGCGGCTCGGTCAGCCGATAGCGCAGCCCCGAAACCGCGTCGCCGAGTCGCAACAGTCGCGCCGCATCATCGAGGTGCAGCAGCGCCAGCCCGCGGTCGTACTCGAACATCCCGGAATCGATCAGCCCGGCGACGGTGAAGCTGCGCATCCGCTGCAGCAGGCCCGCCGGCGTCACCTGCCCCTGCGCGACCACCAGCAGTACCCGGTCGCCGCTCGCCACCTGCAGCTCCCCGGCCAGCCGCCGGCCGAGCAGCAGCCGATAGCGGCCCGGCTGCAGTTCCTCGAGTGCCGCGCCACGCAGGTGCTCGTGCAGGCGTGAAACCGTGCGTTCCGCGCCCGGCTCCACGCCGCGCAGTTCGACTGCGGCCGAGCGGGTGCCGCTGACCAGCATGCCCCAGCCGGCCGCATAGGGTGCCACGGCGATGACTTCCGGCCGGCCGCCGGTCAGCTCGCGGATGCGGCGCCAGTCGTCCAGCCGACCGTTCTGTCCCTCGAGCGTCGCGTGCGCGACGACGTCGAGGATCCGGCTGCGCAGCTCGGTCTCGAACCCGTTCATCACCGACAGCACGGCGATCAGCACCGCGACGCCGAGCAGGATGCCGGCCATCGCGATCGCCGAGATGAAGCCGACGAAGCGGTTGGCGCGCCGCGCGCGCAGATAACGCGCGCCGATCCACAGGCTCCACGCCGGCCAGCGCTGCCGCTCACTCATAGCGCAGCGCCTCAGCCGGCGCCGTCGCGGCGGCGCGTCGGGCCGGATACAGCGTGGCCAGCAGGGTCACGACCAGCGCAGCGGCGGCCACCAGCACGACGTCGGCGACGCGCAGCTCCGACGGGATCGTGGTCAGGTAGAACACGTCGGCATCGAAAATCGTGAAACCGAACACCTGCTCCAGCCGGGCGGCGACGGCGCCGGCATGCAGCGCCAGCGTCACACCGAGCGCGACACCGGCGCTGACCCCGGCCCAGCCGATCACCGTACCCTGCACCAGGAACGTACCGACCACGCCGCTGCGGGACAGCCCCAGCGTCCGCAGGATCGCGATGTCGCCGCTCTTTTCATTGACCAGCATCACCAGGCTCGCAACGATGTTGAATGCGGCGACCGCGACGATCAGCAGCAGGATCACGCTCATCATGGTCTTCTCGAGCCGGATCGCGCGGAAATAGGCCGCGTGCTCGCTGGTCCAGTCGCTGGCGCCGCCGGCGCCGAGTGCGGCGGCCAGGCTGGCGGTCCGGCGTGGCGCATCGAACGGGTCTGCATAGAACACGCGCACGCCGGCCGGCGCGGCGGCCCCAGCCAGTTCGACCACGTCGGCAAAGGCCGCCACGGCGAGCACCGCATCGTGATCGGCGAGCCCGATTTCGAAGGTGCCGGCAACGGTGAAGCTCCCGATCCGTGGCTCGAGATCGCCGCTGGCGCTGGCGCGCGGCAGCAGCACCGTGAGCGGATCGCCGGCGACGACCCCGAGCTGCACAGCCAGCGCCCGGCCGAGCACGATGCGCCGGCTGCCGGGCACGAGTGTGGCCAGCGTCCCGACCTGCATGGCCGCGGCGAGGGCTCGTTCGGTGTCAGCGTCGGTCGTACCGATCCCGCGCAACGTGAATCCGGCCAGCTCGGCGCCGGCCCCCGCCAGGCCCTGCACTTCGACGAACGGCTGGGCGGCGACTACTCCCGGTTGCTGCCGGGCCCGTCCGGCCAGTGCCGCAAGCTGCACCGCGTCGGCCGCCGCCGGCAGCGTGGCGTGGGCGGTCAGCGCCAGCAGGCGCGTACGCAGCTCGCCCTCGAAGCCGTTCATGACCGACAGGATCGTGATCAGCGCCGCCACGCCGAGGCACACACCGCCCAGCGAGACCCAGCTGATGAATGAAACGAGGAACTGGTGGCGCCGGGCGCGCGCATAGCGCAGCCCGATCCGGAGCGGCAGCGGTGTGGTCAGCATCGGCGGCTATTGAAACACAGCCGGCCGGCGCTCCGGGTGTTTCCGCGATGCGCATCAAGGATTTTCCGTGCGGCCGCGGCCGCCCCCGCCCGGCCGGTGCTACACTCCGCCGCGGAGGAAGCGCGATGACTATCGTACGCAGTGGCCTGTTGGCCGCGCTGGTCCTGATCCCAGCCCTGGCGGGCGCGGCCGACCAGCCTCCGGCCGATCCGTTGGCGGCAGATCGCCCGCAGCGCGGCATCACGATGGCGACCGTGCAGAGCCGTTACGGCCAGCCGGTCACCCGGCACCCGGCGGTTGGTCAGCCGCCGATCACGCGCTGGGACTACCCGTCGTTTGCGGTGTTCTTCGAGCACGACCGCGTGATCCACGCCGTGCTCGTCCGCAGCACGCCCGCCGGCTGAGCTTGCCCCCGGCCGCTGCCGGGGTATCCTGCCGGGCCTGTCCCCGCCGGGCCGTTCCGGAACGGGGTGTTGCGTCCGTCGGATCCCCATGCAGCCAGCGCCTCTGATCGACGTCCCACTGCCCGCGGCCGGCTCCAGGCTGTGCTGGGGCGAGCTGTACGGCAGCGCGCTCGCGCTGGTGCTGGTCGAAGCGGCGCGCCGCGCGGGCGGGCCGATCCTCGTCGTCACCGCCAGCGGCCGCGCTGCCGACCAGTTTCTGGCGGAACTGCGCTTCTTTGCGCCGCCGGAGTTGCCCCTGCTGGCGCTGCCCGATCACGAGACCTTGCCCTACGACCCGTTTTCGCCGCATCCCGACCTGGTGTCGGAACGGCTGCGGGCCCTGGCCGCCATGCCGGAACTGACGCATGGCATCGTGGTCACGACGCAGGCCGTGCTGCTCGGCCGCCTGCCGCCGCGGCGCTTCATCGCCGCGCACAGCTTCGACCTGCGCCGGGGCGAGCGCCTCGACCTCGCCGCGCTGCGCGCGCGGCTCGCGCTCGCGGGCTACGTCCACGTCAGCCAGGTGCGCAGCCCGGGCGAGCTCGCGATCCGCGGCTCAGTGGTCGACCTGTATCCCGCCGGTGCCGAACGGCCGTTGCGTCTCGACCTGTTCGATGACGAGATCGAGAGCATCCGCGCCTTCGATCCGGAGGACCAGCGCTCCCGCGAATTCGTCGAGCAGCTTGCGCTGCTGCCGGCGCGGGAGTTCCCGACCTCGCCGGAGGCGATCGCCCTGTTCCGCGGCCACTGGCGCGAGCGCTTCGAGGGGGATCCGCAGCAGTGTCCGGTCTACCGCGCCGTCAGCGCCGGCCATGCGCCGGCCGGCATCGAGGCCTGGTTGCCGCTGTTCTTCGCGCACACGGACGCGCTCGCCGACTACCTGCCAGCGGCAGCGCTGATCGTCGACACCGTGGATCTCGAGCGTTCGCTGCCGCTGGCCTGGTCCGAGATCACGGCCCGCTACGACGACCGCCGGCACGACCGCGAACGGCCGTTGCTCGAACCGGCCGAGGCGTTCCTGCCCGCGGCGGAATCGAACGCGCGTCTCGCCCTCCAGCCGCGCGTGCTGGCGATGGCCCACAAGGTCGAACCGCTGGCCAGCCCGGGCCCGTACCACAATTTCGGCACCGAGCCCCCGCCGGAGCTGCGCGTGGATCCACGCGCCGCGACGCCACTCGCGGCACTCCTCGCCCTGCTCGACACCGGCCGGGAGCGCGTGCTGCTGCTCGCTGACTCGCCGGGCCGGCGCGAGGTCCTGCTCGCCCAGTTGCGGGCCGCCGGCCGCGTGCCGGAGCCGGTCACCGACTGGTCCGGATTTGCCGCGGCCACCACCCGGTTCGCTCTTGCCGTTGCGGCCGACGTGCGTGGCCTGCGACTGCGCCAACCGGCGCTGCAGCTCGTGGCCGAGGATCAGTTGTTCGGCGAACGCGCCCGCCAGGAGCGCCGCCGCCGGCGGGCCGAGCGCGCGCCCGCTGCGATCCTCGGCGAGCTGATCGCGCTGGCGCCCGGCGCCCCGGTGGTCCACGAGGAATACGGGGTCGGCCGCTATCGCGGCCTGCGTGTCATGCAGGTCGAAGGCGCGCCGGCTGAGTTCCTGGTGCTCGAGTACGCCGGCGGCGACCTGCTCTATGTGCCGGTCCATGCTGTCGATCGCGTCGCGCGCTATACCGGCGGCTCGCCTGACACCGCACCGCTGCACCGGCTCGGCACCGAGCAATGGGCGCGCGCGCGGCGCCGCGCCGCGGAGAAGCTGCGCGATGTCGCGGCGGAGCTGCTCGACCTGTACGCGCGGCGCGCCGCCCGCGCGGGACGGATTCTCGAGTTCGATGCCGCCGCCGTCGCCGCCTTCGCCGGCGGTTTTCCGTTCGAGGAGACCGCCGACCAGCGCGATGCGATCGAGGCGGTGCTCGCTGAGCTGCGCTCCGGCCGGATCATGGATCGCGTGGTCTGCGGCGACGTCGGCTTCGGCAAGACGGAGATCGCGTTGCGCGCCGCCTTCGCCGCCGTCCAGGCCGGCGGCCAGGTGGCCGTGCTCGTGCCGACCACGCTGCTCGCCCAGCAGCACAGCCAGACCTTCGCCGACCGCTGCGCCGACTGGCCGATCCGCATCGAGAACCTGTCGCGGTTCCGCAGTGCCGCTGAGCAACGGGTAGTGCTGGCCGATCTCGCCGCCGGCCGCGTCGACATCGTGATCGGCACGCACCGCCTGCTGCAGCGCGACGTCGCCTTCCGCGACCTCGCGCTCGTGATCGTCGACGAAGAACACCGCTTCGGGGTCGGCCACAAGGAGCGGCTGCGGCAGCTTCGCGCCGACGTCAGCACGCTGACGCTGACCGCGACGCCGATCCCGCGCACGCTGAACCTGGCGCTCGGCGGACTGCGCGACCTGTCGCTGCTGACGACCCCGCCGGCCGGGCGGGTCGCGATCGAGACCTTCGTCTGCGAGTGGAGCGACCCGCTGGTCCGCGAGGCCTGCCTGCGCGAGCTGCGGCGCGGCGGCCAGGTGTACTTCGTGCACAACACCGTGCAGGGCATCGAGCAGCGCGCCGCCATGCTGCGCCGGCTGGTGCCCGAGGCCACGATCCGCGTCGGCCACGGCCAGATGTGCGAGCGCGACCTCGAGCGGCTGATGGTCGATTTCTACCACCGGCGCTTCGAGATTCTCGTGTGCACGACGATCATCGAGTCCGGCATCGACGTGCCGACCGCGAACACGATCCTGATCGAGCGCGCCGACCGGCTCGGGCTCGCGCAGTTGCACCAGTTGCGCGGCCGCGTCGGTCGCTCGCACCACCGCGCCTTCGCCTACCTGATCGCGCCGCCGCGCGCCGCGCTGCCGGCCGATGCGGTCAAGCGCCTGGAAGCGATCGAGGCCCTCGAGGAGCTCGGCGCCGGCTTCACGCTCGCCACTCACGATCTCGAGATCCGCGGCGCCGGCGAACTGCTCGGCGAGGAACAGAGCGGCCAGATCGAGGAGATCGGAATCGGCCTGTACCTCGAGCTGCTGGAACGCGCGGTGCAGGCGCTGCGCGCGGGCCGCGAGCCGGAACTGGCCAGGCCACTGCACGCCGGTCCGGAGATCGAACTGAATCTGCCGGCGCTGCTGCCCGACGACTACGTCCCGGACGTGCCGCTGCGCCTGCAGCTCTACCGGCGCATCGCCGCGGCCCCGACCAGCGCGGCCCTCGACGACCTGCGGGCCGAGCTGATCGACCGCTTCGGGCCGCTGCCGCCGCCGGGGCTGGCGCTGTTCGACGTGCACGGCCTGCGTCTGCTCGCGCGGCAGCTCGGCATCCGCCGCCTGCAGCTCGGTCCGAATGCCGGGCTGGTCGAGTTCGCGGCCGATCACCAGGTCGATCCGGCGCGCGTCATCCGCCTGATGCAGGGCGATCCACGGCAGTACCGGATGGATGGACCGCAGCGCCTGCGCTTCACGCTCCAGGACGCAGACGGCCCCGCCCGTCTCGCCCGTGCGGCGTGGCTGCTCGGCGAACTCGGTGCACCGGCCGCGGCTCAGCCCTCGAACTGAAGCGTCTCGGCCTCGAAGCACTGCGCCGCGGCCGCGGCGCACTCCTGCCACTGCGGGTGGTCGCGCAGCGCACCGTCGCCCGGCGGCGGCCGGCCGTGCAGGCGCGCGAGCCGCAGCGCGCTGACCGGATCCGCGCCACCCGGCAGCAGCCCGGCGAGCAGCGCCCGTACCGCTGCGCGGTCGTTGCAGACCGGCAGCATGTCGCAGCCAGCCGCCAGCGCAAGCCGGGCGCGCGCGATGATGTCACCGCCGGCGGCCGCGCCCGCCATCGACAGGTCGTCGGTGAACACCGCACCCTGGAAGTGCAACTGGCCGCGCAGGCAGTCGCGCACCCAGCGCGCGGACAGGCTGGCCGGCAGCGCGTCCACCTGCGCGCAGACGACGTGCGCCACCATCACCGCCGGGAGGCCGTTGGCAGTCAGCCGCCGGTACGGCAGCAGATCGGTCTCGAGTTCACTCCACTCGCGCCGGTCCACCGGCAGGGCGACGTGCGAATCCGCGCTGACGGCGCCGTGGCCCGGGAAATGTTTCGCGACCGCGGCCATGCCGGCCTCGCGCATGCCGAACAGGTACGCCGTCGCCAGCTCGGCGACGGCTTCGGCGCGACGATGCCAGGCGCGATCGCCGATCACCTGGCTGAGGCCATAGTCGAGGTCCACGCACGGTGCCAACGACAGGTCGACGCCGGTCGCGCGCAGCTCCGCCGCCATCAGCCAGCCGAGCTGGCGCGCGAGCCGCAGTCCGGCGCTGCGGTCGAGGTCATAGCGATGCCCGACCAGACGCGGCGGCGGCAGCCGCGTGAACCCATCCCGGAAACGCTGCACGCGCCCGCCTTCCTGATCGACGGCGACGAGCAACGCCGGTGTGCGCAGCTCGTGGATCGAATCGACCAGCCGGGCGAGCTGCGGCGGGCTGTCGTAATTACGAGTGAACAGGAGCACGCCGCCGACCAGCGGATGGACGAGGAATTCGCGCTCCTCCGGTTCGAGGGCCACGCCCTGCAGGTCCACCATCAGCGGCCCGAGCGTCATGAGCGCCCCTCAGGACGGATCGAGAACGGCGATCGTCTCGACGTGCGCGGTATGCGGAAACATGTCCAGGATGCCCGCTGCGACCAGACGGTAGCCATATTGCCCGACCAGAACCGCCGCGTCGCGCGCCAGCGTGCCGGGGTGGCAGGACACGTAGGCGATCCGGCGCGGCCGCCCGGCGGCTGCGAGCGGCAGCACTTCGCGTGCGCCGGCCCGCGGCGGGTCCAGCAGGACGAGGTCGTGACGCTGCCGCGCCCAGCCGGAATCGGCAGCGGGTGCGGAGAGGTCAGCGAGGTGAAAGTCGACGTTGTCGAGGCCGTTGCGGGCGGCGTTGCTGCGCGCCCGCGCCACGAGGGCGGCGTCGCCCTCGACGCCGGTGACCCGGCCGGCGCGCAGCGCCAGTGGCAGGCTGAAATTGCCGAGTCCGCAGAACAGGTCGAGCACCCGGTCGGCCGGCCCAGGCTGCAGCAGCGCGGCGGCCCGCTCGACCAGGGTCGCGTTGACCGCCGCATTGACCTGGACGAAGTCAGTCGGCTGGAATTCGATCCCGGCCGCGAGCCCGGGCAGCGCGTAGCGGAGTGGCGGCGGATCGGGTTCCAGCGGCCGGACGGTCTCGAGTCCCCCGGGCTGCAGCCAGAAACCGATCTGCCAGCGTGCGGCAAATTCCCGCAGCCGTGCGCGGTCATCCGGCCCCGGCTCTGCCAGCACACGCAGCACCAGTGCGATGGCCTCGTCGCCGCCCGCCACCTCGATCTGGGCGACGCGGTCGCGAATCGCCAGCCCGCCGATCAGCTCCGCCAGCGGCCGGAGCAGGCCGCCGACCGGCTCGACCAGGGTCTCGCAACGCGTCAGATCGGCGAGCAGCGGACTCTCGCGCTCGCGGAATCCGACCAGCACGCGCCCCTTCCTCACCACCCAGCGACAGCCGAGCCGCGCCCGCCGCCGGTAGGCCCACACCGGACCGGTCAGCGGCGGCAGCCACGTCTCCGGCTGCACGCCGCCGATGCGGGCCAGCGTCTCAGCCACCTGCCGCTGGCGGCTGGCAAGCTGCGCCGCCGGCGCGAGGTGTTGCAGCGCGCAGCCGCCGCAGACGCCGAAGTGTGCGCAGCGCGGCGACACGCGCTCGGGCGAGGCCTCGAGCAGCTCGACGATGGCCGCCTCGTCGTGCCGGCGGCGGTGGCGCGTGCGCGCGATCCGGACCTGCTCCCCCGGCAGCGCGCCGGCGACGAATACCGTCTTGCCGTCGACGTGCGCGATGCCGCGGCCCGCCTGATCGAGGTCGTCGATGCGCACCCGCTCCGGCAGCGCCGCTGCTCTCAAACCGCGGTCCAGGCCGAGGCGAATTCCTGCCAGTGCGGTTCCGGCCGGGTCGCGAGCCAGGCGCGCACCCGCCCCGTCTCGGCGGCCAGCCCCGCGGCATCGAGATGCCCGCGCAGCAGCTCGAAGCGCAGGTAGACGAGATAGGTGTTCAGCACATCCGTCTCGCAGTAGGCGCGGATCGCGGCAATGCGCCCTTCGCACCAGGCGTCCCAGACCTTCTCGCCGCTCATGCCCAGCTTGCCGGGCAGTTCGAGCAGCGCCGCGACGCGATCGAGCCCGGCGCGCCCGCGGGCCTGATAACCGGACAGGACATCCATCAGGTCGAGATGCCGCGCGTGATAGCGGTTCAGGTAGTTGTTCCAGCGGAAATCACGGTCGAGCTCTCCGGTATCCCAGTACACCGGCGCGGCGATGCCATGCCGCAGCATGCGGTAATGCAGCACCGGCAGATCAAAGCCGGAACCGTTCCACGACACCAGGGTCGGCCGCACCCGTTCGAGGCCGCCGAAGAAGCGCCGCAGCAGCTCCTCCTCCGGACTGTCCTCGCTGCCGATGCTCCACAACTGCCACTGGTCGCCGCTGCGCAGGGCCGCGCTGATCGCGACCACGCGGTGCTGCTCGAACGACAGGAATTCACTGCCGGTCTCGGCGGCGCGGCGCGCGAACATCGCCGCGGCCACGGTCCGGTCGTCGGCGCCGTCCAGCCCCAGCAACCGGCGGCCGAGGGCCACGTCCGGCACCGTCTCGATGTCGAATACCAGGCAGTGCAGCGGAGCGCTCACGGCCGCCGCATCAGCACCGCAACCGCGACGACCAGCCCGGCCTCGTCGGTCAGGCTGACGTGGCCCTCGCCGGCGCCGAGCTGATCCGCAACGGCGCGGCCGCGCGCCGAGAACACCACCTCTGGCCGGCCGCGCGCGTTGGCCAGAAAACCGACGTCGCGGACCCAGATGCCGTGCGCAAAGCCGGTGCCGAGCGCCTTGGCAATGGCCTCCTTGGCCGCGAAGCGCATGGCGAGAAACCGCGCCGGCCGTCGCTGCCGATCGAACAACGCCAGCTCCTCGGGCAGCAGCAGCCGCTCGACGAAGTGATCACCGAAGCGCTCCCAGGTCGCGGCAATGCGCTCGATGCGCACGACATCGGTGCCGATACCGAAGATCATGCGGGGCGGGCCGCCTGCATCAGCCGCTTCATTTCCACCACCGCCGCCGGCAGTCCGCTGAAGATCGCCCGCGCGATCAGTGCATGGCCGATGTTCAGTTCGACAACTGCCGGAATCGCCGCCACCGGCTGCACGTTGTGGAAGTCGAGTCCGTGGCCGGCATGCACGATCAGTCCGCAGCCCGCGGCATGGCGCGCGGCCGCCACGAGCCGCGCGAGTGCGGCCGCCTGGCCGGCCCCGCGCGCGCCGGCGTAGGCACCGGTGTGCAGTTCGACCGCAGCGGCTCCGGCCCGGACCGCAGCTTCGACCTGCGCTGGTTCAGGATCGATGAACAGCGCCACGCGCACACCCGCCCCCGTCAGCCGCTGGCAGGCCTCGGCGATCGTCGCCTCCTGGGCCAGGACGTCCAGGCCACCCTCAGTGGTCAGCTCGGCGCGCCGTTCCGGCACCAGGCAGACAGCGTCCGGGCGGACGCCGACCGCCAGCTCCAGCATGGCGGTGGTCGCGGCCATCTCCAGGTTCATGCGCGTCTGCAGCGCGCCGCGCAGAACCTGCACGTCGCGATCCTGGATGTGCCGGCGATCCTCGCGCAGATGCAGCGTGATACCGTCGGCGCCGGCCTGCTCCGCCAGCAGCGCCGCCAGCAGTGGATCGGGCGAGTGACCACCTCGTGCCTGGCGCAGCGTCGCGACATGGTCGATGTTGACACCGAGTGCGATGGAACCGGGATTCACGCGTTCCGCTCCAGCCGGCTCAGTGCCAGCATGACTTCGCGGCTGCGCAGGCCGCGACCGTCGAGACAGTGACCGAGCGCCGCGCGCAGCACGTGCCGCGCCGCGGCGAGTGTGGCGGCATCGTCCAGAACTCCGGCGGCGACGGCGAGCAGCTCGCGCCCGCCCAGCGCCGTGGCCGCCGGCGCCGCATCGCGTACCGCCAGCAGCCCCCGCCCCGGCTGGAAATGATAATGCCGATCCGGGTCCAGTGCCGCCCCGCTCTCGGCCTCGTGCGCGAGTTCCAGCCCGTAACCGAGCTCCGCCAGCAGCAGCAGTTCGAAGCGGCGCAGTGCCGGCGCCGGCGGCCCGCCGGCCAGTGCGCCGAGCGTCGCGCCGTAGCCGTCGCAGATGCGCTCGTGCCGCTCCTCGCGCGGCAGCAGCCGCAGCAGCAGCTCGTTCAGGTAGAAGCCGCTCATCAGCCGATCCGGCGCCAGCGCCGGCGGCGACCCGCCGCTTTCGGCGCCGGTCAGCGTACCGCCGTCGGCGCGCCCGCTCCAGCACACCAGCAGCGGCACGAACGGCTGCAGCAGCCCGCGCAGCCGTGCCGCCGGACCGCGCGCACCGCGCGCAAACAGCGTGACCCGCCCGTAGTCGCGGGTCAGCAGCTCGAGAATGCGCCCGGTTTCGCTCCACGGCCGGTGGTGCAGCAGCCAGGCCGGTTCGTGCCGGACCCGCCGCGGCGTGCTCATGCGCACGCACCGCCGGCCAGCGCGGCCAGCAATTCGGCGCTGTAGGGATGCCGCGGATTCCGCAGCAGCGTCGCCGTCGCCGCGGACTCGACGATGCGGCCGGCGCGCAGCACGGCGATCCGGCTCGCGAGCGCCGCCGCGACGCCAAGATCATGCGTGACCAGCAGCACCGCCATGCCGGTATCCTGCCGTAACTCGTCGAGCAGTGCGATCACGCCGGCCTGCACGGTCGGGTCGAGCGCCGTCGTCGGCTCGTCGGCGAACAGCAGCCGCGGCCGGGCCATCAGGGCCGCGGCCAGCGCCACACGCTGGCGCATGCCGCCGGACAGTTCGTGCGGATACGCGCGCGACCAGCGCGCCGGGTCGGGCAGGCGGACGCGCTCCAGCATGTGTCCGACTTCCTGCCGCGCCTGCGCTGCCGGGCAGCCGCGCGCGGCCACCGCCACCTCCGCCAGCAGCGTGCCGATGCGACGGTGCGGAGTCAGGCTGCCGGTTGCGTCCTGGAAGACGAGCCCGATGCCGCGGCCGCGCTGCCGCGCCGCGGCACCATCGGCGCCGAGCAGTTCCCGGCCGTCGAATCGTGCCGAGCCGCTCGCCCGGCCGCCCGCAGCGAGCAGTCCCAGACAGGCGAGCAGCAACTGGCTCTTGCCGGAACCGCTCTCCCCGACGAGAGCGACGCATTCCCCGGCGTCCACCTCGAGACTCACCCCCGCCACGGCGCCCGCGGCATCCGGCGCGCCCGCAAAGCGCACCGCGAGGTCGCGGATCGAGAGCAGTGCCATCTCAGGAATCCTGTGGGTCCAGCGCGTCGCGCAGACCGTCGCCGAGGAAGTTGCAGACCGCGACCAGCAGCACGAGGCAGCCCCCCGGCACGAGCAGCAGCCACGGCGCGGTCTGCATTTCCGCGGCGCCGTCCGCGATCAGATTGCCGAGGCTCGCCAGCGGCTGCTGCACGCCGATACCGAGGAAACTCAGGAAACTCTCGACGAGGATCGCCTGCGGGATCAGCAATGTCGCGTAGACGACCACCGGCCCGAGCAGGTTCGGCACGACATGGCGGGCGATGATGCGCACCGGGCCGGCGCCGCCGACGATCGCGGCCGCGATGAACTCGCGCTCGCGCAGCGCCAGCGCCTGCGCCCGCACGATGCGCGCGGTCGTCAGCCAGCCGAACGCTGCGATCGCGATCAGCAGCGTCAGCGGACTGCGGCCGCAGGCGACGGTCAGGACGATCACGAAGAACACCTGTGGCAGCGCGTACAGCACATCGACGATGCGCATCAGCAGCGTGTCCACCCGCCCGCGCAGGTAGCCCGCGACCGCGCCCCAGCTCACGCCGACCAGCAGGCTGACCAGCGTGGCCGCGAGCGCTATCGCCAGCGACACGCGCAGGCCATGCAGCGTGCGCACCAGCAGGTCGCGCCCCAGCCGGTCGGTGCCGAGCCAGTGACCGGCGGCCGTGAACGGCGCCACTGCCACATGTTCCCAGTCGATCCACCCCGGCGGCCGGCCGAGCAGCGCCGGACCGACGAGGGCCACGCCGCCGAGCAGCAGCAGCAGCGCCAGGCTCGCCACCGCGCCGCGGTTGCACGCGAACCGCCGCAGCATGCCGCGGCCCAGGGACGGCGCCGTCATGACGGGCCCAGCCGGATGCGCGGGTCGAGCCATGCGCAGGCCAGGTTGGCGACCAGATTCAGTGTGATCGTCAGCGCTGCATAGACGATCACCATGCCCAGCACCAGTGTGTAGTCGCGGTTCAGCGCGCCTTCCACCAGGTAGCGCCCCATGCCGGGCAGGCCGAACAGGGTCTCGACCACCAGCGACCCCGACAGCAGCGCCGCGCCGGCGGGTCCGAGAAAGCTGACCACTGGCAGCAGCGCCGCCGGCAACGCATGCGCGACCACGACCCGGCGCTCCGGCAGTCCGCGGGCGCGCGCGGCGCGGATCCACGGCAAACGCAGCACGTCGAGCAGACTGCCGCGGGTCAGGCGCGCCAGCTGCGCCGCAACGGGCAGAGCCAGCGTCGTGACCGGCAGCACCAGATCGCGGTAGCGGCCCGGTTCCCAGCCCGCCACCGGCAGCCAGCGCAGGTGGATTCCAAACACCAGCACCAGCAGCGGCGCGACGACGAACACCGGCACTGCGATCCCGGTCACCGCCAGCGCCATGACGGCGCGATCCGGCCAGCGGTCCCGGTACAGCGCCGCGCTCAGGCCGGCGGGCACGCCGGCCAGCAGCGCGAGCAGCAGGGCACAACCGCCGAGAGTCAGGCTGACCGGCAGTCCGCCGCGAATCAGCTCGGTGACGGTGAAGTCGCGAAACTTGAACGACGGACCGAAGTCGCCGCGCAACAGTCCGCGCACGTAGCGAGCGAACTGCTGCGGCAGCGGCTGATCGAGGCCATACGCCGCCTCGAGATTGGCGCGGATCTCGGGCGGCAGCGACTGCTCCTCGTCGAACGGCCCGCCCGGTGCGAGCCGCACCAGCAGGAAGGCCGCGGCGATGATCGCCGCGAGCGTCGGCACGGCGGCCGCCAGGCGCCGCAGCAGCAGCGCAATCACCGTCGCGGTTCCGGACAAAAAAGAATCCGCACGCCTCGCACCGTGCCCGGCAACTACGCTAGCCGGCCGCCACGACAGAGGCAAGCCGGGCCTCCAGAATCGACTGGAGCATAGTCGTGTAACTCATTGTGTAAGCGAAGTTTCCGGATCGAGGCAAGCTCGCGGGCTTACCGCGAACAGATGGCGTACTGCGGCAGTACAGATGGTAGGATGCGCGCTTTCTGTCAGCGGTGAGGGACTTCCGGCGCATGGGCAAGGTACTGGTCGGCATCAAACGGGTCATCGATTACAACGTGCGGGTCCGGGTGCGCCCGGACGGGACCGGCATCGTGACCGACGGCGTCAAGATGAGCATCAATCCATTCGATGAGATCGCCCTCGAGGAGGCGCTGCGTCTGCGTGAACGCGGTGCGGCCGACGAGGTCATCGTCGCCAGCCTCGGCCCGGACGATGCCCAGCAGCAGTTGCGCACGGCGCTGGCGATGGGCGCGGACCGCGCGATCCTGGTGCGCGCCGACGGCGCCCCCGAGCCGATGCTCGCGGCGCGTGCGCTGTTCGCGCTGGTGCAACGCGAACAGCCGACGTTCGTGATCGTCGGCAAGCAGGCCATCGATGATGACGCCAGCCAGACCGGCCAACTCCTCGCGGCACTGTGGGACCGGCCCCAGGCCACGTTCGCCTCGAAGATCGAGCTGTCCGGGGCGTCGGCACGCGTCACCCGCGAAGTGGACGCCGGCCTCGAGGTCATCGACGTCGACCTGCCGGCGGTGTTCACCACCGACCTGCGTCTGAACGAACCGCGCTACGTCAAGCTGCCGGACATCATGAAGGCGAAGAAAAAACCACTCGACGTGACCGACCTGGCTACGCTCGGCATCGACGCCACGCCGCGCCAGCGCGTCGTGCGGCTCGAGCCGCCCGCGCAGCGCCAGAAGGGAGTGATCGTCAAGGACGCGGCCGAACTGGTCGCGGCGCTGAAGCAGAAAGGACTGCTGGCATGAACCAGGTACTCGTCGTCGCCGAACACTCGGCGGGCCGTCTCAACCCCGCCACAGCCAAGTGCGTGAGCTGCGCCGCCGCCATACCCGACGCGACGATCGCGGTGCTGGTGCTCGCCGCCGACGGCGCCGCAGTCGCCGCGCAGGCCGCCGCGCTGAACGGCGTCAGCCGGGTGCTGCTCGCCAGCCATCCCGCCAGCGAGCCAGCGCTCGCCGCGGTGCTGGCGCCGCAGATCGCGAAGTTGGCGCCGGGTTGCAGCCACGTCTTCGGCCCGTCCACGACCTTTGGCCGTGACCTGATGCCGCGGGTCGCCGCGCTGCTCGACGCCCCACAGGTCAGCGACGTGATGGCCGTGGATGGAGCCCACCGCTTCCGCCGGCCCTGTTACGCGGGCAATGCCATCGCGACAGTCGAGGTCGATGCCGATCGCCCGGTCGTCGCCACGGTGCGAGTCGCCTCCTGGCAGCCGGCCGCGGCCGGGGGCCCGGCGCCGGTCGAGCGCGTCAGCGCCGACGTGGCTCTGCCGGCGCACACCCGCTTCGTCTCAGTATCGGCCGGCCGCAACGACCGGCCCGACCTGCAGACAGCGGCCCGCGTGGTGTCCGGCGGGCGCGCCCTCGGCAGCGCCGAGAACTTCGCGCTGATCCAGCGTTTCGCCGACCGCATCGCGGCGGCGGTCGGCGCCTCGCGCGCCGCGGTCGACGCTGGCTATGCGCCGAACGAGCTGCAGGTCGGCCAGACCGGGAAGATCATCGCGCCGGAGCTGTACATTGCCGTCGGCATCAGCGGTGCGATCCAGCACATCACGGGCATCAAGGACGCACGTACGATCGTCGCCATCAACAAGGATCCGGAAGCGCCGATCTTCGAAGTCGCCGACCTCGGCCTGGTCGGCGATCTGTTCAGGATCGTTCCGGAGATCGAAAGCCTGCTTGCAGCGTCGTGACCGGAACCGTCAGCCGCCGAGGCTCGCCAGTACCGATTCGGCGCTGGAGACGCCGAACTGGCCCGGCGGCTCGATGTGCACGGCACGGACCACGCCGTCCTCGATCAGCAGCGCGAAACGCTGACTGCGCAGGCCCATGCCGAAGCCACGCGCGTCGAGTTCGAGCCCCAGCGCGCGGGTGTAATCACCGTTGCCGTCGGCCGCCATGACCACGTCACCGCCGGCGCCAGCCGCCTTGCCCCACGCGTCCATCACGAACACGTCATTGACGGCGAGACAGACGATACGCTGCACGTCGCGCGCGCGCAGCGCCGCAGCTTCGCGGATGAAACCCGGCAGGTGCTTCGCGTGGCAGGTCGGCGTAAAGGCGCCCGGCACCGCGAACAGCACCACGCGCCCGTGACCCAGCAGTTCCGCCGCGGCGGTCTTCGCCGGTCCGTCGGCGGTCATGATCTGCAAGGTGCCCTGCGGAATCCGTTCCCCAATGGCAATGGTCATGGCTCTCTCCGTCAGTGAGTCTCGCGCTCAGGTGGCTACGGTGGTCCAGAGGTCGGCGACACCACGGATCTGGGCGTTGGCGGCGCCCGCGGCCTTGAACGCGTTGCGCGCCTCCGTGGCCTTGCGGGTCTCGACCAGCGCGATGCCGAGCAGCATGTGCAGGTCGTCCGCGCGTCGCACCCGGCCCTTGTCGACGCCACGGCGCGCGGCCTCGGTCGCCTTGGGGAAGTTCCGCAGCGTGAAGTACACAGTCGCCAGGCGCGCTTCGGCATCGCCGCTCGCCATCGCCATCGCCTCGCGCTCCTGCTGCGCCACGCTCGACTTCAGCTTTTCGACCTGGCCCTTCGCGTCGGCGAGCAGCCGGTTATTGCGGTCGTCGCGTTTGATCGCGCCAGCGCTCATGCCTTTCTCGATCATGGCGACCGCCTCGCCCGGGCTCGACAGGTCGAGCGCCGCCTCGGCGTAGTGAATATAGTGGTCCGCGGACAGCAGCCCGCGGGCGGCACCGAGCCGGTACAGGTTCACCATCACGACGGCATCGCCCTTCGAGTCGCGCTGGTAGGCGTTGACGAGCTGGTCGAAGACATTGTTCTTCGGCGCCACGGCCATCAGCCGGTGCAGCGTCACCAGCCGCTTCGGCTCGTCCGCCAGTTCGAAGTAGGCCTTGTTCAGCATCTCCAGCAGCGGCCCGATCGTGCGCGCCGGCTTGCCCGCCTTCTCCGCCGCGGTCACGGCGCGATCCAGCGTGCTCGCGGCGGCCCGGTAATCCTTGACCTGGAACTGCGAGTTGCCGAGCAGGATCAGGTCATCCGCCGTCGACGAACCCTGGGCGGTCGCCAGGCGCTGCAGCGCGTCGATCGCTCCGCGGAAATCCGACAGCGCGTAATGCGAGGTAGCCTTGAGGCGCAGCTTGTTCACGAGGTCACGACCGCTGACCCGCCCGGTGGCGATACGCTCGTCCACCGTCTTGATCACCAGGCGGTGGTCCTTCACGCTGCTGGCCGCCCAGATCAGCAATTCGTTGACCCCCTGTTCCTCAGCCGGCTGCAGTGCCCCTCTGGCCCTGGCCTCCTGCAGCAGGCGGATCGCCTCACGGAAATCCCCCTTCTTGCCGGCCTCCTGCGCGGCGGCCGCCTTATCGGCGATTTCCTTCCGCCACCCGCCCGCCTGTTCCGCTGCAGCCGCCGCTGGCACTGTGGCCACGAACACTGCCGCCAGCGGCAAGGCCAGCAACCCGAGCAGTACGCCGGTTCCCAGTCCTCTGATCCTCGCCATCAGCCTGTACTCCTGCTCCCGTCACCAGCGGCGGCCGGCTGCTCCCGGCTGAGCCGCGCCAACCACAGGTTCGCGACATGCCCCAGCAGCGACTGGCTGCCAGCCGCGGCCGCTGCCGCCTCGAATGCTGCACGCGCCTCGTCGAGGCGCCCCAGTTCGAACAGGGCAGCACCGAGCAGCAACTGGGCATCGTCCACCCGCGTCACTCCGCCACGGGCCAGGCCGTTGCGGACCAGCTCAACAGTCTTCGCGTAGTCGCCCTTGCTGTAATAGCCCAGCCCGACCTTGACCTCAACCTCACCTTTCGGATTCTTCGCCGCCGCGGCCGCATCCGCGGACAGGTTCCGGCTGTCCGAGGCCAGCGCCGTCCGCGCTTCCTGCAGCACCGCCTGATTGCTGCCCGCGTCCGGCACGATGTTCTCCCGGATCCCGCGCTCCAGAGCCCGGACGGCCTCGCCCGGGCTGCCGAGCACCAGCGCGACATCGGCGTAATCGAGATAAGTGCCGACGGTGCCGAGACCGCCAAGCGGATCGGTGATCGCCAGGCGATAGGCGTTCAGCATCAGGACGCGATCATCCGCGCTGCGCACGCGGTACAGGCTGAGGACCCGCGTGTAGTAGTCGCGGCTCGTGTAGTCCGCGAGCACGCCCTCGAGATTGGCCAGCCGCTCATCGTCGCGCTTGAGTTCGACCAGGCAGCGGTCGCGCAACTGGTACCACAGCTCCTCGGGCCGGCGGCCCGCCTGGCGCGCCTCGGACATGACCCGGACCAGCCAGCGATCCGCTTCGTCGCAACGGCTGGCCTGCAGGTAGAGCCGGGCCAGCGTTTCGAGTTCCTTCGGCTGCGGCGCTGGTGTCGCGTCGATAAAGGCCTGGTAGTGCTGCAGCGCCCTGACGTTGTCCCGCTTCGAGTTGTACCAGGCGGCGAGCTGCTGGTGCAGCGCGCCGACCTGATCCGGAGCCGCGAAGCCATCCTCGATGAAGCGCTCGAAGCCCGCCATCAGCCCTTCGGTATCGTTCGTGCCCTGCAGCGCCTGCAGCCGCCAGCCGGCCAGCACCTTGCGGTCATCAGGGTTCAGGGTCGCGATCGCCTCGATCTCCGGCAGGGCCTGCAGCACCTCGGCCCACTTCTTCTCGTTGACCAGCTTCTGGACCGGCACCGCCTTCTTGACGAATTCCTTGCTGAACTGCTGCTGCGGAGCGGCGGGCTCAGCCGCTTTCTCGCGCTTCGAGCGGCGCGACTCCTCCGCGGCGGCGGCCGGTGTCGCGAACGGCGCCAGCACGGCCGTACCGAGCAGGGCACCAGCGAGCAACGCCGGGGCCCATCGTCTGCTCCAGTTCGATCCCTTCATGAATTCCCACTTGTACAACAGTTGTTCAATGGACTGCGATCGCAGCGCCCGGTTCCCGATCCGCCGGACCTTGCCGACGTTCAGCGCCCGTTCAGCCGCGCCGCCGATGCACAGCAAAGGAGCGGAACCCGCGCTGCGAGCCCCGCCCCGGTTCCCGAGCGGCCACCGTCCCCGCTCACTGGCCGAGCGGCGGCTCCGCGATGAAGCCTACCTTGCGCATCCCGCCGCGCTGCAGATCGGTCAGCGTGTCGGCGATGTACTCGTAGCGCGCGCGCACGTCGGCACGGATGTGTACTTCCGGCTGCGGATCCTTGACCGCCTCCTGCAGTACCAGACTGATCAGCGTGCGCCGGTCGACATTGGTGTCGTTCCAGTAGATCGAGCCGTCGAAGTCGATCGACAGATTGATGTTCTCCGGCTTGGTCACCGTCGGCTGGTTGAACTCATTCGGCAGGTCCACCTTGACCGCCTGAGTCATCACCGGAACCGTGATGATCATGATGATCAGCAGCACGAGCATGACGTCCACGAGTGGAATCACGTTCGGGTCGACCATCGGATCTTCGCTGGCGCCGGTAACCGCGACGGCCATGGCTCACTTCCCCTGAACGCGGGAACCGGCGACCAGGGCCGCCTGGACGTCGTGCGCGAAATAGGTCGCACGCTCCATGATCGACTTGTTGACGCGCAGCAGGCCGTTGAAGCCGAGCACCGCCGGGACCGCCACCGCCAGACCGAGTGCGGTCATGATCAGCGCCTCACCGATCGGGCCCGCGACTTTGTCGAGGGATGCCTGGCCCGCGATCGAGATGCTGATCAGCGCGTGGTAGATACCCCAGACCGTGCCGAACAGGCCGACGAACGGCGCGGTCGAACCGACCGACGCCAGCACGACCATGCCCTGCTGCAGGCTCGACTGCAGTATGTTGGTCCGCTTCTCGATGTGCGTGGCGACCCAGTCGGCGAGGTCGATATTGCTGGACACGTCCCGCGACGAACTCTTGCGATGGTGCTCGACCGCCTGCAGGCCGTCGTGGGCGATATCGCGGAAGGGGTTGACCTTGCCCTTGAGCCTGCCGATGCCCTCCTGAATGGAGCTGGCGCCCCAGAAGCTCTTTTCCGCCTCGGTCGCGACCTTCTTCAAGGCGCGCTGGTCCAGCCACTTGGTGATCATGACCCACCACGACCACAGCGACATCCCGATCAGGATGACGAACACACCTTTGCCCACATAATCGCTCTGGGCCCAGAGCCCGCCAACGCCATATGGGTTTTCGGTCATACCGGTTTCAGCTGCCATTCTCCGCTACCTCTGACTGATGTTTCTCGATCCGGCTGGGATGGACCCGCGCGCACCGGCGCCGCCCTCCTCCGGTCCTGCTTCCCAACGTTGCCGGATCACTCCAGCTTGAAAACGATCGGCAATACGGCCTGCGCCTCGACCGGCTGGCCGTCGCGCCGGCCGGGATTGAAGCTCAGCCGACGGATGACGCACTCGGCCGCCCCATCGAGCCGCTCGAAGCCACTGCTCTGCTGGACGCTCATCGCGCCCGCCTTGCCCGTTGCATCGATCGTGATGGCGACGACGACCCGCCCCTCTTCATTGAGGCGGCGCGAAGCGGACGGATAGCAGGCATTGATGGCCGCCGCGATCCGGTCACCGCGGGCCTTCAGGGTCGGCGCGGTCACCTGGACCGGCCGCGGCGGCGGCGGCGCCTGCACCTTGGGCGGCGGCGTCTCGGCGACTCGGGCAGTGATCGCGGTCGTCGGGCCCTCGAAGGTCGGCAGGTCCAGCAGCGGCGGTGGCACGACCGGCGGCGGCACATCGACCGGCGGCGGCGGCGGCGGCTCCTTCAGATCCTCGGGTGGTGGCGGCGGCGGCGGCAGGTCGATGAGACCGATCTCGTCCGCCATTCTCATCGCGTCGTGCGCCAGTCCGCTGACCAGCGCCAGATAGAAACCGACATGCAGGCCGATGATACCGATCAGGATGGCCGCCCTGCGCGACCCGCCCACGGAGTACATGTTCGTCATACCGACCTTGCCCAGCCCCCCCGTCCGTTGTACCGGTACCGTGCTCCGGCAACCGGGCCGCCCGTCCATGAATTGCGCCGCTGGCCCTGTGCGACGCCGGCCACCTTAGCGGCTGATCCGCGCCACTGCAAGCACCTTTGTGGGTCACGGGCGCCTGCCGCGGCGGTATAACAAACGCCTGGGCGAGGGCGAGCGGGTTTGCCGCCCGTCGCCGCTGCGTCCGGCGGCGGCTTGCCGGGCCGCAGTTGACAGCCGCGTGGACGCTATGCTGTCATCCGCGCATCTTGCACCGCACCATGACGCACGAGCGAACGGACACCGTGACGAGGCCGACCACAGTGAAGACGATCGCTCTGCTTCCCGAGCTGGGCCTGCTGCTGCTTGCGCGGCAAAGGTGCGGGGCGACGGGCTGACACCCGGCGAGACCAGAGATCAGCAACCCCGCACCGGAACCCGAACCGGGGCGGGGTTTTTCATTACTGGAGCCGACATCTACAACAGGGGCAACAGGAGTCTGCGATGCGCATCTATTCCCGCAAGAACGTCCGGCCGAGTGCGCTGAAGGGCGCCCGGATCGCGATCATCGGCTACGGCAGCCAGGGACGAGCGCATGCGCTCAACCTGCGCGACAGCGGCTTCGATGTGGTCGTCGGCGTGCGCCCGGGTCCGAGCCGCACCCGCGCCCGCCGCGACGGCCTGCGTGCCGTCGACCCGGTCGCCGCCGCGACCGGTGCCGACCTGATCGCGATGCTGGCCCCCGACCTCGCCCAGCCGGCGATCTGGCGCGAGCTGCGCACGGTCATCAAGCCGGGAGCGGCACTGCTGTTTGCCCACGGCTTCAACATCCATTTCCGGCAGATCCGCCCGCGGCGCGACATCGACGTCGTGCTGATCGCGCCGAAGGGCCCCGGCGACCTGGTGCGACGCCAGTACCAGCAGGGCCGCGGCGTACCCTGCCTGCTCGCGGTCGCGCAGGATGCCAGCGGCCAGGCGAAGCACCGCGCGCTGGCCTATGCGGACGGCATCGGCGGCACCCGCGGCGGCGTGCTCGAAACCACCTTCGCCGAGGAGACCGAGACCGACCTGTTCGGCGAACAGGCCGTGCTGTGCGGCGGCGCGACCGAACTGGTCGTGGCCGGCTTCGACACGCTGGTCAAGGCCGGCTACCAGCCCGAGGTCGCCTACTACGAGTGCCTGCACGAGCTGAAGCTGATCGTCGACCTGCTGCACGAGGGCGGCATCGCCAAGATGCACCGCTTCATTTCCGACACGGCCAAGTACGGCGACCTGACCCGCGGCCCGCGCGTCATCAACCGCGCGGTACGCCGCGAGATGAAGACCATCCTCGGCGAGATCCGGAGCGGCCGCTTCGCCCGCCAGTGGATCAGCGAGAACCGCCGCGGCCAGCCGCGCTACCGGCGGCTGCTGCAGCGTGACCTGGCTCAGCCGATCGAGAAAGTCGGCCGCCGCCTGCGCGCGCGCATGCCCTGGCTCGAGGAGCGGTCCTGAACAAGGGAGCAGAACGCCGATGAGCGCCGACGACTCCGCTCGCGTACTGATCTTCGATACCACGCTGCGGGATGGCGAGCAGTCGCCCGGTTGCAGCATGAGCCGCGACGAGAAGCTGCGCGTCGCGCGCGCGCTCGCCGAACTCGGCGTCGACGTCATCGAGGCCGGCTTCCCGGCCGCCTCGGCCGGTGACTGGGAGGCCGTCCACGAGGTCGCCCGCCAGGTGCGCGGACCGGTGATCTGTGCGCTGGCCCGCTGCAGCGCCGACGACATCGACAAGGCCTGGTCGGCGGTCGCAGTGGCCGAGCGGCCGCGCCTGCACGTATTCCTGGCGACCAGTGCGATCCACCGCGAGCACAAGCTCAACATGGCGCGGGAGGAAATCATCCGTGTCGCGGTCGAGGGGGTGCGCCGGGCGCGCGGCCACTGTGCCGACGTCGAGTTCTCGCCGGAGGACGCCTCGCGCACCGAGCTCGAATTCCTCGGCGCAGTCGTGCAGGCGGTGGTCGACGCCGGCGCGACCACGATCAACATCCCGGACACGGTCGGCTACACCACGCCGCAGGAGTTCCACGAGACCTTCAGCTACCTGCGCGCGCAGGTGCGCGGCATCGACCGGATCACGCTGTCGGTGCACTGCCACGACGATCTCGGCATGGCGGTCGCCAACAGCCTCAGCGCGGTGCGCGCCGGCGCCCGCCAGGTCGAGTGCACGATCAACGGCATCGGCGAGCGCGCCGGCAACTGCGCGCTCGAGGAAGTGGTCATGGCGCTGGCCACGCGCGCCGCGCAGTTCGGCGCCCGCACCGGCATCCACACGCAGCGCCTGTACCCGACCTGCCGGCTGGTCTCGGCCCTGACCGGCATGCCGATCCCGCGCAACAAGGCGGTCACCGGCGAGAACGCGTTCGCGCACGAGTCCGGCATTCACCAGCACGGCATGCTGCGCCATGCCGCCACCTACGAGATCATGCGCCCGCAGGATGTCGGCCTGACCCGCAGCCACCTGGTGCTCGGCAAGCACAGCGGCCGGCATGCGTTCCGCGAGCGGGTGCGGGAACTGGGCTTCGAGCTGGATGCCGGCGAACTCGACGAGGCGTTCACCCGCTTCAAGGCGCTCGCCGACCGCAAGAAGGAGTTGTTCGACGGCGACATCGAGGCCCTCGTGCTGCAGGTCGAGTCCGGCACCGGCGGCCCGTGGACGCTCGTCAGCCTGACCACCGAGGCCACGACCGGCGCCGACGCCAGCGCCGTCGTGCACCTGCGCCACAGCGACGGGCGCGCAATTGAACAGGCCGCCAGCGGCGACGGCCCGGTGGACGCGGCACTGACCGCGATCGAGCACGCGATCGGCCTGCCGCTCCGGCTGGACAAGTTCGAGGTGCGCAGCGTGTCCGGCGGCGAGGACGCCCAGGGCGAGGCCCTGCTCACGGTCGAGTGCGAGGGCCGCAGCTATCGCGGCAGCAGCGTCAGCACCAACATCGTCGAAGCCGGCGTGCTGGCCTTCCTCGAGGTTATCAACCGCATCGAGCAGAGCCGCGCGGCGCGCCGGCCGCGCAGCGCCGCCGGGGTCGCATGACCCCGCGGACGATGTTCGACAGAATCTGGCACGCTCACGAGGTCGTGCCGGAAACCGCCGACACCCCGGCCGTGCTGTACGTGGATCTGCATCTCGTGCACGAGGTCACCTCGCCGCAGGCATTCGCGCTGCTGGCCGCGCGCGGACTGCGGGTCCGCCGCCCGGACCGCACGCTGGCGACGCTCGACCACTCGACCCCGACCGCAACGGCCGAACTGTACGGCCACGTGCCGATGCGCGACGCCGCGGCCGCCAGTCAGATCGCCGCGCTGCAGCGCCATGCGGCTGCCACCGGCATCGAACTGCTCGACATCGGCGACCGGCGCCGCGGCATCGTCCATGTGATCGGACCCGAACTCGGCGCGACCTGGCCCGGCAGCGTGGTCGTCTGCGGCGACAGCCATACCAGTACGCACGGCGCCTTCGGCGCCCTGGCCTTCGGTATCGGCACCACCGAGGTCGGTCACGTACTGGCGACCCAGTGCCTGCTGCAACGCAAGCCGCGGACGCTCGCCGTCGAGGTCACCGGCACACTGGCCCCGGGCGTCGGCGCCAAGGATCTGGTGCTGGCGATCATCGCCCGGCTCGGCGTTGCCGGCGGCACTGGCCATGTGCTCGAGTACCGCGGCGCCGCGATCCGGGCGCTGTCCATGGACGAGCGCATGACCGTCTGCAATATGTCCATCGAAGCCGGTGCCAGGGCCGGCCTGATTGCTCCCGACGACACGACGATCGAATATCTGCGCGGCCGCCCACGCGCACCGGCCGCCGCAGACTGGGAGCGCGCGGTCGCGGCCTGGCGCGCGCTGCCGACCGACTCCGGCGCCGTGTTCGACCACACCGAAACGTTGGACGCCGGCCGCATCGAGCCGATGATCACCTTCGGCACCAATCCGGCGATGGGCTGCGCGATCGGCGCCACGATCCCGGCACGTGATGACCCGAGCTACCGGAAGGCGCTCGCCTACATGGGCTTCGCTCCCGGCGAACGCCTGGCCGGCCGGCGTGTCGATCTCGTGTTCATCGGCAGTTGCACCAATTCCCGTCTGTCCGACCTGCGCGCCGCCGCCGCCGTGCTGCGTGGCCGGCGCGTCGCGGCCGGCGTACGCGTGCTGGTCGTGCCCGGCTCCGAGCAGGTCAGGACAGCCGCCGAGGCCGAGGGACTCGCCGCCGCCTTCGTCGCCGCGGGCGCCGAATGGCGCGAGGCCGGCTGTTCGATGTGCCTCGGCATGAACGGCGACATCGCCGCGCCCGGCCAGTACGTGGTCAGCACCAGTAACCGCAACTTCGAGGGCCGGCAGGGGCCGGGCGTGCGCACACTGCTGGCGAGTCCGGCGACCGCGGCCGCCGCGGCCGCGACCGGCTGCATCACCGACCCACGCGAATTCGCACACCGGGGAGACTGAAACGCGATGGAACCGTTCGGCCGGCTGCGCTCGCGCACGGTGGTGCTGCCCGCCACCGATATCGACACCGACCAGATCATCCCGGCGCGCTACCTCACGACCACGAGTCGTACCGGCCTTGGCCGCCACCTGTTCGCCGGCTGGCGCTACACCACCGACGGGGCGCCGCAACCCGGGTTCGCTCTGAACCGCCCCGAGGCCGCCGGCTGCGCGATCCTGGTCGCCGGCCGCAATTTCGGCTGCGGCTCGTCGCGCGAGCACGCCGCCTGGGCGTTGTACGACTACGGCATCCGCGTCGTGATCAGCAGCGAAATCGCCGATATCTTTCGCAGCAACGCGCTGAAGAACGGCCTGCTGCCGATGGTCGTCGATGCCGGCCTGCACGCGTGGCTGCTGGCGCACCCCGGCGCGGAGCTCGAAGTGGATCTCGACGCCTGCCGGCTGCGGCTGCCGGATGGGCGCGAGCTGCCGTTCACGCTCGAATCATTCGCGCGCCACTGCCTGCTGCACGGAGTCGACGAACTGGGGCACCTGCTTGCTCAGACACCGGCGATCGAGGCCTTCGAGCGGCAGAACGGACGATGAAGGCGCGCATCGCGGTCCTGCCCGGCGACGGGATCGGCCCGGAAGTGACGGCCGAGGCGCGCCGCTGTCTCGAGGCGGTGGCCCGACGCCGCGGGCACCAGTTCGTGCTCGAGGAGGCACCGGTCGGCGCTGCGGCCATCGATCTCTGCGGCGAACCGCTGCCGGCGGCAACGCTGACACTCGCGCGCGGCGCCGATGCGGTGCTGTTCGGCGCGATCGGCGACCCGCGCTTCCATGACCCGTCGCTGCAGGTACGGCCCGAACAGGCGATCCTGGCGCTGCGCGCCGAACTCGGCCTGTTCGCCAATCTCCGCCCGGCCGTACCGCACCCGGCCCTGCGCCGGGCGTCCCCGCTGAAGGATGAGTTGCTGGCCGGCGTCGACCTGCTGGTCGTGCGTGAACTGACCGGCGGTATCTATTTCGGCCGGCGCAGCCGCGATGCCGAGTCGGCCAGCGACGAATGCCGGTACACGGTCGCCGAGATCGAGCGCATCGCGCGCGTGGCCGGCCGGCTCGCCCGCGGGCGGCGGCGGCACATTACCTCGGTGGACAAGGCCAACGTGCTCGAGACTTCGCGCCTGTGGCGTCAGGTCGTAACCCGGGTCATCCGGGAGGAGTTCCGCGACTGCGGCCTCGAACACCAGCTCGTCGACTCGGCGGCCATGCTGCTGCTCGCCCGCCCGGCGTACTACGACGTGCTCGTCACCGAGAACCTGTTCGGCGATATCCTCAGCGACGAGACTGCGGCGCTCGCCGGTTCGCTGGGGCTCCTGCCCTCCGCCTCGCTCGGCGACGGCCCGCGCGGTCTGTACGAGCCGATCCATGGCTCGGCGCCGGACATCGCCGGCCGCGGCATCGCCAATCCGTACGGCGCCATCGGCAGCGCCGCTCTGCTGTTGCGCCACTCGCTCGGCCTCGAGACTGAAGCGGCCGCGCTCGAAAAGGCTATCCACCAGTCGATCGGCGACGGCGTGCTGACCGCCGACCTCGCTGTGCGCGGCACGCAGGCCGCGACGACCAGCCAGGCCGGCCAGGCGGTCCTCGACCGGCTCTGAAACGCGCTGCGCGCCAGCCCGGCGAATGGCGCCCTACGCCGCCGCCGCCCGCTCGAGGCCAGCGCTGACGTCAGCGAGCAGATCGGCGGTCGCCTCGATGCCGGCCGACAGGCGCAGCAGCCCCGCCGTGATGCCCGCCGCGGCGCGGGCCGCGGGCGACATCGCCGCGTGGGTCATCGACTCCGGGTGCGCGATCAGGCTCTCGACGCTGCCGAGCGACTCGGCCAGCGAGAAGAACCGCAGTCCATCGAGAAAACGCCGCACCGCCGGCAGGCCGCCGGCCAGCTCGAAGGACAGCATCGCGCCGAAACCCTGCTGCTGGCGCGTGGCCAGCGCGTGGTCGGGGTGCGCCGGCAGCCCCGGATAGTGCACGCGCGCGACCGCCGGATGTGCGGACAGCAGCACCGCCAGCGCGGCGGCATTGTCCTGGTGCTGGCGCAGGCGCACGTGCAGCGTGCGCAGGCCGCGCAGCGCGAGCCAGGCATCGAAGGCGCCGCCGGTGAGACCGAGACAGTTCGCCCACCACGCCAGTTCGTCGCCGAGCGCCGCCTCGCGCGCCACCACCGCGCCGCCGACCAGGTCGCTGTGACCGTTCACGTACTTGGTGGTCGAGTGCACGACCAGATCGGCGCCGAGCGCCAGCGGCCGCTGCCACAGCGGCGTCAGAAACGTGTTGTCCGCAGCGACCAGTGCCCCCGCGGCATGCGCCTGCGCGGCGATTGCGGCGATGTCGACCAGCCGCAGCAGCGGATTCGACGGCGTCTCGAGCCACACCAGCCGCGGCCGGCGCGCCAGCTCGCGGGCCAGCGCGGTCGGGTCGGCCTGGTCGACGAAGGCGACCTCGGCGCGCCCGGTGCGCGCGCAGGCATCGAGCAGGCGCCAGGTGCCGCCGTAGCAATCGTGCGGAGCGACGATCCGCTCACCGGGCCGGACCAGCGCGAGTACCAGCGTCACCGCCGCCATTCCGGTCGCGGTGATGATGCCGGCGGCACCGCCCTCCAGATCGGCGAGCGCCTCGCCCAACAGATCGCGGGTCGGGTTCCCGGAGCGCGAATAATCGTAGCGGCGCGGCTGGCCAAGGCCGGCGAATGCAAAAGTGGAGGACAGTACGATCGGCGGCACGACCGCGCCATGCTGCGTGTCGGACTCGATGCCGGCGCGGACCGCGCGGGTTTCGCGGGTATACGGCGCGGTCATGTGGGTGCCGTACCGAGCGCCGCAGCGAATGCCGGCGCCAGCGCCGTCCGCTCCTTCAGGAACGCGTCGTGACCGTAGCGCGAATGCAGTTCGAGCAGCCGGCATGGCGCCGGCAGCCGCGCCGCCAGCTCGCGGACGTCGTCAGCGGTCACGAGCTGATCCTCGACGACCGCGGCCAGCGTGACCGGGGTACGAATCCGACGCGGGTCGACTGCGTGCAGGTCGATGGACTCGGACAGGCACAGGAACGCCTCCGGCCGGTGGCGCGCCGCGAACTCGTCACCCCGCGCGAACAGGTACCGCTCGACCGGGAATTCCGCTCGCCCGCCATCGGCCAGCGCGCCGGCCGGAAAGCGCGCGTTGAATTCCGCCCGCGTGCGGTAGGTGGTCATGGCCAGCGCCCGCGCGATGCGCAGCCCGCCCGGGCCATCGCCGAGCTCGAGCGCGTGCCGCACGATTGCGCGCTGCACCGCGCGCCAGCCGGTGGCCAGCGGGTTGCTGCGGTGGGCCGCGCTGATCGCGAGCACGTGTCCGACCCGGGCCGGCGCACGCTCGGCCAGCGCCAGTCCGACCATGCCGCCGTAGGAAGCGCCGGCGCAAGCGTGCAGGCGGCCGATGCCGAGCGCGTCACCGACGGCGAGCAGCACTGCGGCCTGGTCGCGCGCGTCGATACGCGGGAAGTCCGTCTGCCCCGGGCGCGGCCCGGTGGTCTCACCACTGCCGCCCAGCCAGTCGAGGCCGAGCACGCGAAACCGGGTCGTGTCGAGCGGCAGCCCCGGGCCGACCAGCTCGCGCCACCAGCCCCGCTCCGGTACGTCGCTGTCGAACACCAGCCGATTGGCCGAGATCCCGCCCAGCGCGGCAATCACCGGTGCACGCGGCGCGCCGGCCAGACGCCACGCAATCGTGACGTCCGCGAGGCTGCCACCGTGGTGCAGCTCGAGCAGCGGCAGTTGCAGCAGTCCCTGTTCGACGTGAATGGCCGGCGCTTCCGGCCGGAAAGGCTCGATCGTTGCGGCGGCGACAGTCATGTCTGGCTCTCCGGTCGTTGCGGCTGGCACCGCGCTCCTGCGGAGAGCCCGCTGCCGCGGACCGGGCTGCAACCTTGTGCGCCCGGCACGCCGGGCGGCTGCAACCGCTCATCTGCCGGCGGACGTCCGACGGTCCGCCGCAGGAGTTGGCACCATTCCGGTCACGGGCCCCGGTGGTTGCCCCGGCGTCAAAGGGCCTATTCCCTCGGCCGGTCTCGATGAGCAGCGGGGAGTCTACGGGCCCGGCCCGCAGTCCGTCAAGATTTCGCTTGCACTGCCTGTGCCAATGTATTAGCGTGCTATTACATTGTTACGAGGCAACGCCGGCATGAAGGCCCATCGCAACATCAGCCCGCGCCAGGAAGTGCTGAACGAGCGCGCCCTGTACAGCGCCATCCTGACGCTGGAGACCGTGGACGAGGTGCGCGCGTTCTTCCGCGACCTGTGCACGCCGGCCGAGCTGCAGGCGATGGCGGATCGCTGGGCCGTGGTCGCGCTGCTGCGCGACGGGCTGCCGTATCGCGAGGTCCAGCGGCAGACCGGCGTCAGCGTGACGACGATCGGCCGCGTCGCGCGCTACCTCGCCGCCGGCCACGGCGGCTACGCGCTGGCCGCGGCGCACCTGCGCGAGGGAGCCCGCCGGTGAGTCCCGAACGCATCAAGCTCGCGATCCAGAAGTCCGGGCGGCTGACCGACCAGTCCCTCGAACTGGTCACGCGCTGCGGCCTCAAGTACAGCCGCGGCAAGGACCAGCTCGTCTGCTACGGCGAGAATCTGCCGCTCGATATCCTGCTGGTGCGGGACGACGATATCCCCGGCCTGGTGCAGGACGACGTCTGCGACCTCGGTATCGTCGGGCTCAACGTCATCGAGGAGAAGCGCCTCGAATTCGCCGCCCGCGCGACCGCGCCGCCGTTCGAACAGGTCATGACGCTCGACTTCGGCCGCTGCCGGCTGGCACTCGCTGTTCCCGAGGAATTCGACTACGGCGGGCCGGCGGCGCTGCGCGGCCGGCGCATCGCCACGAGTTACCCGCGCATCCTCGGCCGCTGGCTGGCGACGCGTGGTCTCGAGGCGGACATCGTTGCGCTGTCCGGCGCCGTCGAAATTGCGCCGCGCCTCGGTCGCGCCGACCTGATCTGCGACCTGGTCTCGTCCGGCAGCACACTGGCCGCCAACCGCCTGCGCGAGGTCGAGACGGTGCTCGACAGTCAGGCGGCGCTGATCCGCACGCCGGTGCCGGTCAGCAGCGCCAAGCGCGAGTGGATGGAGCGGCTGCTGGTGCGCATGGATGGCGTGCAGCAGGTGCGCGAGAGCAAGTACATCATGCTGCACGCGCCGCGCGCCGCGCTGCCGCGCATCACCGCGCTGCTGCCCGGCAGCGAACACCCGACCATCCTGCCGCTCGAGGGCACCGATGAGAAGGTCGCACTGCACGCGGTATGCCGCGAGAACGTGTTCTGGGAGACGCTGGAGAGCCTGAAAGCCGCCGGCGCTTCGGCGATCCTCGTGCTGCCGGTCGAGAAGATGCTCGCATGAGCGCGCGGCTGCCGGTCAGCGACTGGGCCGCGAGCGATGCCGCCACGCGCGCCGCGCTGCTGGCGCGCCC
>Ga0194120_10000993_pt1 | contig 52975 bp, 42 predicted proteins | sample TA2MahCa65mmetaG_FD_148642 | JGI IMG/M metagenome (GOLD analysis project Ga0194120, IMG submission 148642) | Freshwater microbial communities from Lake Tanganyika, Tanzania - TA2015019 Mahale Deep Cast 65m | ecosystem: Environmental > Aquatic > Freshwater > Lake | place: Tanzania: Lake... | reverse complement strand
GGTGAACCGGCAGCCCGGCCCACATCCCCCCGGCGGTGGTCAGCACCAGGACCCCGGCCACTTGGAGGGGCCCGCCGACCAACAAAATGCTGCGCGCCGCCGCGAGGTGCGCGAGTGAGAATTCGATCCCGATCGTAAACAGGAGCAGCACCACGCCGATCTCGGCCATCACGTGGACTTGCCGGAGATCCGACACGAGGTTTAGGCCATAGGGTCCGATCAGCGCACCGGCCGACAAGAACCCCGCGATCGAGGGCAAGCGGAGCTGGTAAAACACGAAGACGACGGCGATCGAAATCGAAAAGATCAGCAGCAGATCTGTCAGCACCCTGTTATCGGTCACGGGTTGATCTCACGTGCTTTCTTCCCGCCGTCCTCCGCTCTTCACTCCCTTTCCTTCACGATTGAGCGCGAGCTACCAGCAGAGCGAGTGGAACACTGTTTCGCAGAATACAGCAGAGGCAGGGCAACCAGCAAGTTTTGTGGAACGGTGACAGAGAGAACTCAGAACAAAATGACGCGGGGCGAGAGCGGCAAGGGGTGTGGCAGGAAAAATGCGAGGAGAATCTCCGGAGAGAAGTTCCCCATCCGGGGTCGAGTCCTGGCTTGCTTGGAAGCGCTGTTCTGGCCCCTCAAAACTCCCAAGCCAGGTTGGTCCAGAAAAAGGAGTTCTCCGACAGAACGCCCGCGGCAAAGGTCTCCACGAACGGCTTGAGATCGGTGATCTGCCCGGGATTCTGAATATGCTGGTAGGTGTACCCCACCGTGAGTTGCACCTTGCTGGTCACCCACCAATTCACATCCGCGGCTATTTCACGCTTCTTTTCATGTTGTGGTAAGCTCATGCCGCGCTGCGAATAATCAAGGTTTATGCCCACGATCACGTTATCTCTCACGTGGCGAGTGGCACGCAGGAAGTAGTCGGTCGCATCAGTCCCCATCCAATGACCCAAGGGAAATCCGCGGTACCGCATCCCGCTCTGGTACAGGAAATTGTTATACCAGACATCCGCAATGCCGGTCCTTCGACGGGAGAGGTCGGTGTCCGCATATTCGAACCGCAGGTCCAATGAATCGCCACGAAACACCTGGGGAATGTAGATCCCGCCAAGGACCGCGGCCTGAGTCGGCAAGGGGAATTTCGACCACTTATCCTCGGAACCGATCTCCCCGTAGAGCTGAAGCCCCGAAGGGAACGGAACAAGATAGTTGATGTGAGGAACCCTGGCCCTAAAGTCGATCATCGCCTGCTCATTGACGTCGGTGCCTCCTAGCGTGTTCGGGTTGGAAAAATAGGCTTTGAACACCGCGTTGGGAAAAGATTGATCACGCCCCCGCCCATTGAATTGCGTCAAGCGAGTCAATCCCAGCTCCAGCCAACTGGTCGGCAAGTAGCTGATGCGGAGTCCAAAAACTTTGGCCCGGGGAAAGTCCCGGTCGCGATCCAGTTGCGTCAGAAAGGTATTGACCTTCCACTCCCCCAAGTCTCGGAAGACCCAGGGAAGGCGGAACGGCTCCTCGCTGCCCAGCTTGATCATGTCGAGTGGAAACGCATGATCGGTCAGGAGCAACGACCCATGATACCCGGGCCCCCACCACTGCATCCCGCGCCCCACTTCCAGCGAGATATTCGCAAGGGTAAGCTTAACGTTCAGTTCCCGCAGGTATGCTTCTTTGGTGTTATTGGTCGCCCCAATTCCAAGCACATGCGGGTTACTGATGTACTTGGGCTGCGCCACAATGGAAATCGCATCACCGAGTTCGATCCATCCCCTGACGTCTGTTTGGATTTGTTCGCCGTTGGCGTAGTATTCACCGCCGCGGTTCTCACGTAACCGCACAGTCTGGTGCCCTACAAAAAAGGCATCACCTTCCACCTGAAGCCGGCCCCCATACCGAACAGCATTGGTTTTTGTCCCCGAGGTTCCTGAAGGCCCCAGTATGCGCAAGGAATCCAACAGACCCGCCCGTGGATTGCCTGGCAATGCTCCGATGTCCATTAGTTCCGGCCGGAATTCCCGAACCAGTCGATCCAGCAGGGGACCTGTAACTTCCTCCTGGCCTTCCAGGGCTTGCGGGCTGTCCGACGCCCGCTGAATCGCCTGTGCTAGATACTGGGCGGCCTGCTTCCGGCTGTAGGGCTTCGCGACCACGATAGCGCGGTCGATCACCCCCATGGCCGTCAAACGCTCGATAGCTTCATAGGCCCAATGATGGGTCGGCAGATTGACTGAGGCATGCGCCTGGCCTCCAAGCACCATCGCCGTGCAAGCAACCGCGGCAACGATCCATCGCCTGACCAATCCTGTCAACCTGGAACTCCTGACTTTGCAATGCCGAACCGGTGGAGCCGCCCGCAAATCATTGCGATCCCGGAAGCACGTGGGACATGTTGAAATGGCGGAAAACGTTCCGCGTCGCCCGTTTCGCCGCGAACAGATACCTCGACTCGTCTGGCGCGGACGCTCAACTCCGGTCTATCGAAGATGGAGCTTGAAGAGCTGACTTCTCAGGCAGTTTTCAGCGTCCATGCTCTCTTAGGATTACCCCGGGTAATTGGCCTGACTCCGCGTTGGAAGGCTGCTACTTGGGAAAAGAAGAGAAAGGGATCGAGGCGGGTTCACGTCGACTTGACAGAATTCACCGACGATTCCCTACGCACGCCTCTGCCGCGTCTTTCACGGTCGTAACCTGACGCCCCATCTGCGCGTCAGGTAAACCACCTGGATCGGTTGGCACGAGACAAAGCGCAACTTCGAGGCCAACCCTCAATTGGGTGTCCGTTACTGACGGAGGATCGTTCTCCCGCGGGCTCGTCTGGTACAGGTAGGAGACCGTCCCTAAACGCGGAGAACCTAGAGCAACGGCACTGGGGGCCAACATGCCGGCCTCCACACGCACGTCCACAGGCTGACCTTCCCATCGGACGCTCCGCCCGTCAGGGCAATAGAACCGACCAGTGCTCACTCGGAGCTGGGAGCCATCGGGCAACGGAAATTTTGTATATACCTCGTCGACGCCGGACGTCCGAGTGCCCACAAGACTGCCGATACCGGACTCGCGCACGGCACAGGCAAGCAGCTCCGCTGTTCCGGCAGTCTCCTCGTTCACAAGAACCACCAGCCGCCGCCTGGCTGCATCGCTCTCGGACATGTGTTCTGTTCGTTCCCCATTCTTTCTGGAGATGAGCCATGTAATCCGCTGCCCCTTGGGAAGAAGACGCGACGCAACCTTCAACAAGGAGTCCAGGTCACCGCCTGGATTACCCCTCAAGTCCAAGAGATAGCCCGCAGCCTGAGAATGAGGTCCGTCACCGAGCCATTCCCGCACTTGTTTGCTTGTATCAGGGCCAAATCTGTCGAGTTTCAAGTACCTGACCCTTCCGTGCAAGACGGGCGTAACCGCATCGTGATTCGCAGCGCTCCAACCTCCAGCCGCTGAGATCCTTCCCCGATTTACCCCGGACCGACCACCGCCGGAAACCAGCGTGCCTGGCTCACGGCTTTCCACCAGTCGCAGGCCTGGCCCTAGCTCCGCCAGCACTGCCGAGATCGCTGCATCCTCCAGCGTCTTTGCAGCCCCCGCATAAGAAGCTAAGAGAAAACGCTGGACCAATTCATGAGTTTGTACTGCATGCCGACGCCCGGCTGGTCCCTCCGCTGCTTTTAGCGACGCCAGGTCGAGCGTCAGCGACCGCTCCCCGACCCTTATCACGAGCAAGTCCGCCCGATCGGACTGAACAGGCTCAACGCGGGCGGGCGGGACAAGCGCGACCATCGCCTGGACCCCGCGTACCGTCAGTCTGTCGAATGGAAGAAGCCACACATATTCATCCTGGGCAATGCGCAGGACTTCGGCGAGTTTTCTGGACGAAGGAAGGCTGGTCACGGGTTGCTTGCGGGCGGGTGATGCGCTCCCCGTCGTCCCCTCGGCCTTCGGATAGGGGACTCCTTCGGCGCTTTGCATGGGTCTTGCCTGAAACTCGTTTCCTTCCATCTTGTAGACATGGATGCCGCGCTGAACCGCCACGGCAAACGAGGCTCCGTCGGCCGAATAAGCCAGGTCTACCACGGGCAGCAGCATTCGCTTCGACCATAGTTCCTTGGCACTCATGGATTCGATCAGAACGACCTTCCCGTTGTCCTGACCGATAGCGAGGGAGTTGGCGTCCGGAGAAAACGCCAAGGCATTGACGGGAGACGTCCCTTCATACTGCGCCAGCACCTGCTTGGCGGCTCGATCATACACCACTACTTGCCCATTCCGTGAGCCATAGGCAAGGAGACGGTTGTCAGGCGAAAAGGCTAGCCCGGTGATTATGTATCTGTTCCCAGCGGGAGAGGCCAATTGCGTAGGGGCAGCGCTGGCCAGAAAATTCCAGACAAGTAGCTCGCCGCTCGAGGTACCCACAGCTAAATCCTTGCCATCCGGCGAAAAAGCAAGGGCGGAAATCGGGTCAAACTTCGCCTTGACCCTTACAACGCCGCCCGACGTGGTATCCATCAGCCCTAAGGGAAACGATGAATCCTGACTTCCCGAGGCGACCCATTTTCCATCCGGAGAGTAAGCCAGAGCCGTAATCTCACTCTTCTGGTTGACTAACTTGTTGGTAACCTTGGTGGCCGACTCAACCGGAATGAGCCGTCCTTGCCTATCACCAGCCACCCAGCGTTTCCCGTCCGGCGACACAGTCAGAGCGGTGACTGTCTGGGGAAGCACATACGTGGTTTCGAGGTTCGCGTCCTGCCAGTTCCACTCCTGCACAACACCGTGCGCACAGGAAGTCTGTTTCCAAAAAAAGAGCGTGAAATCTCCCTGCCCCAAGGTCTGGCAACCTCCCACGACCAGGGTACGCCCCCCCTCGGAGAACGTGATCGCCCGCACCCACCCTCGGAACTGAAGGTAGTTCGCCTTCTCGATGTTGACGGCCGTCGTCTCGCTTGCGTTTCGAACCGCTGGGAAAAACTGACAAGCAGGGGTCATGAACAATACGAGAAGGATGGCCCCAACACCTCCCGCGCACCGAGCGTCCCACCACCTCAGACGCCAGGTCTTCCAAGCTGTCAATGCCATAGGCTTTTTCCAATATCTCGAGCGGGTTTGATATTCAAGGCTTCAACCAGGGCAGCACTTGCCGCACCGCTCTTTTTGAACAGGTCTGCCAGGCACGGCATCACCGTAACCGGAAGACCTGTCGATTTGCAGATACTGATAATCCTCTCGAACGATTCGGCCGGAGCGGACGGAATCGCGACCATGATCTGATCAATCTGAAGCCGCTCCACCAACTCAACAATTTTATCCCGTCCGCCAAGGACCGGCACCCCATGAATCCTCCGCCCCTGTTTTTCAGGGTCGTCATCGATGAAACCGACGGGCAGATATCCGATCCGTGCATTGTTCCGGAGTTCTCTGAAGACCATCTCGCCAGCATCTCCGGCTCCTACGATAATGACCCGTTCCCCCTCCCTGTCTGAAAGACTGAAGAGATACTCACGAATGATCCTGATGATGGTCCGAACACCGGACACAAGAAGCATCAAAAACATCCAATCTATGACAAACACCGTGCGTGGAAACAGGTCAAATCGGAACAGCATCGTCATCACCGCAATAGAAAGCACGGAACTCAACGTCACGGCCTTAAAAATTTCGATGAGGTCCCGCATGCCCACGTAACGCCAGACACCACCATACAGTCCAAATGCCGCAAACACGACAAGCTTAAGGGGAAGAATCAAGGACAAGGACTCGGCGAGCACGCGGAGGTGTTGGGGAGGAATGTCGCCATCGAACCGAATGACAAAACTCGAAGCGTAAGCTAAGCCGATCAGCACCACGTCAACCAGCACTTCCAAAATCCGACGTTTGTGCATCACGAAAATATCCAGCACTACTCCCTGATCAGCAGCCGCTCGGACACGTGGCTCTCCTTCGTTCCCATACACCACAATGCGGCTCAGGAAAATACCCAAAGAGGAGATGCCGATGACCATGATGGTCCCCAAGAGAGAGAGAAGGAGCGCATTATAGAGCACGCCCAAGAACGCAATCGAACCACACGTGATACTGATCGAATAAAAGAGCGCCACGGTCTTGCGTTCCGACAACCCGAACGCCACAAGTCGATGGGAGGTGTGATCCCGCCCGCCCTGGGAAATGGCCTTCCCGTTCATCCAGCGGACCAGTGTCACAAACGTCGTGTCAAAGATGGGAACAGCCAGGATCAGGAGCGGGGTCAGCACCATCAGCAACAGGCTCGTAGCCTGCTCCCAATTGCCCTTCATCGTCAGAGCCGCCAATGTAAAGCCCAGGAACATGCTGCCGGAATCCCCCATGAAGATCGTGGCCGGATTGAAATTATATAACAGAAATCCCAACGTGGCTCCGAACAAGATCGCGGCGCAGAGGGCAACCATCCAACTCTGCATGGTGAACGAAACAAGGAACAGAAAGAATGAGGTGATGCACGCGATCCCGGCCGAGAGACCATCCATGTTGTCAAGCAGATTGAAGGCGTTGGTTAGAGCCACCAGACCGAAGATTGCCAATGGGATGAGGGGCAAGGCCATCCCGTGAGCCGGGACAAAGGCTCCGTAGGTGGCAAGACCCGCCGCCACAATCTGGACCAGCAGTTTGACGTAGGGTTGGATGGGGTAGAGGTCGTCGGCGACGCCGAGCCCGAAGACGGTTGTCGCCCCTGCCATCAGAAAGAGCAGGCTCCAATCGTGCTCGTTCAGGACCGCGAACGGGATAGCGAACGCCAAAAAAATACCCACGCCCCCGAACAAGGCCGTGGGCTGCTGATGCCATCGATCGACCCGCGGCTGGGCCAAGAACCCATACCGGTGCGCGGCCATGCGAACCAGGGGAGTCAGCGTGAGCGAGAGCAACAGCGCACACATTGCTCCTGCCAGGACGATTTCCAACATCTCAGGCTGACCTCTGCTCAAAGTGTCCGATGACGGACTTGAGGATGCCGTCGAGTCCGAGGGTGGGTCGATACCCGATGAGTCGGTGGGCCTTCTCGATGGAGGGCACACGCCGTGGCATGTCTTCAAACCCGGCCGCGTAGGCTTTCTCGTACGGGACGAATACGATGGGCGACGCACTGCCGGTCAACCCCTTGGTTCGCTCGGCCAACTCAAGGATCGCGACTTCCTCCGTATTCCCCAAGTTGAAGATTTCCCCAATCGCGCCCGGGTGCTCGGAAAGTGCAACAAGCGCTTGGACGACATCCCCAACCCAGGTGAAACACCGACGCTGGCTGCCGTCTCCATACACCGTGATCGGCTCGCCGCGCAGCGCCTGACCGACAAACCGCGGCACCACCATCCCATACTGACCGGTCTGCCGAGGCCCCACTGTGTTGAACAGCCGGACCACCACCGTCGGCACCCGCTTCTCCTTCCAGTAGGCCAGGGCAAGAAATTCATCGATCATCTTAGAGCAGGCGTAGCTCCAGCGTCCCTTGTCAGTCGCTCCCATCACGAGATCGTCATTCTCGCAAAACGGGACTTTGCTGGCCTTGCCGTACACTTCGCTCGTCGAGGCGATGACGACTTTTTTCTTCTTCTTGCTCGCCAACTCCAACACCAGCTCGGTCCCTCTGATATTGGTCTCAATCGTTCGAACCGGGCTTTCCACGATCAGGCGGACTCCTACCGCCGCCGCCAGGTGCACGATCACATCGGCCCGGTCTACTATCTCGGTGAGAACGGCCCGGTTCATCATGGTGTCCAGCACGTAACTGAATCGAGGGTGAGACTTCAGGTGCTCGATGTTCAGGATGCTGCCGGTGGACAGGTCGTCAATGATCGCCACGTCAACGCCACGCGCCAGCAAGGCCTCTGCAAGATGAGACCCGATAAACCCGGCACCGCCCGTGATCAAATAGTGCATGTCGCTCCTCAAACAGGATTTGCGGCAATCCCCAGACAATCGAGGTAGAGCGCCTCAGTATCCCGCACCAATCGCTCTTTCGAGTACCGTTCCCTCACAAGCCTCTCCCCTTCAACCCCCATGCGTTTCATTCCCTGGCGATCGCTCAGGAGATACTCCACGGCAGCCGTGAACCCCTCCTCGTCGTTCGGCTCGACGACCGCCCCGTTCGCAAAGAGCGAGAACCGCGGGTGGCCATTGACTCCGCACACGACCCGCTCGGCCCCGACAGTCAGGTCCGGCACGCCGCCGACCCTCGTGGCAACGAAAGGAAGCCCGGCGGCCATCGCCTCGAGGAGCGCGACCGGCGTTCCCTCGTTGAGGGAAGTCAGGATGACCAAGTCCAGTTTGGCATACAGATCGGCCAGATCCTGTTTCCAGCCGGTGAACCGGACCCTCTCTTCAAGCCCGGCTTGCCGGACTTGTTCCTGTAAGTCCGGTCGCAATTCGCCGTCCCCGACGACGATCAGTCGAACCGCCTGTGCGACGGTGCCATTCCGCACCAATCGCTCGAAGACGCGCAGAGCCATTCGCGGATTCTTGACCGGCACAAGACGGCCGATCAACCCAATGACCGCCCTCTGAGCGTCCTTGCCCGGCTCCCGGCTCCCCGGTCCGCCGCCCTCAAAACGGTATGAGGCCAGATCAAGCCCCAGCGGGATCACGGCAAACTTCTCTCGGCCAGCAATGCGATAACGACCGGCGAGGTCCTCCAACTGGGCCCAGCTGATCGCCACGATCCTTGTCGTCATGAGAGCCAGACAGCGCTCAATCAAGACAAAAAGCCTCGTCTTGAGGGGGCCGAAATAGCCGTGAAAGACGTGGCCGTGGAACGTATGAATCCTGACGGGCACCCGCGCCAAAAGCGCGGCCACCCTGCCGATGGCCCCGGCCTTGGACGTGTGGGTGTGCACGATATCCGGACGCTCACGAACAAGCAGGCGGTAGAGCTTCCATAGGGACACCAGATCGTCCCACCAGGAGATTTCGCGGCCCAGCTCGGGCACAACGAGCGGGATCACGCCGCGTTGTTTGGCAAAATACGCCATATCCCCCTCAGCCCGGCCCACCATGCCCGTCACCAGGGTAGAACAGAACCTTCCCGCATTCAGCCCTTCGGTGAGGAACACCGCATGAATGGCCGGACCGCCGATGTTCATACGGGCGATGATCCTGACGATCGTGGCTGGGCGTGATTCCACCTCCTGAACGATACTCTTATTCGCACCCGATCAGCAGACCCGCGGCCCCTGAAAGACCAGCCTGCAGATCAACGGTACAGTGGTCTTGCTTCCTTGGGAGGGACGGGATAGACTCCCGACCCGTTCGCATCGCCGTTGCCCGCTCCGTGCGCATCTTCCGCGGGATAATCACTGGCGCCGGCCGCAAGCAGATCCATGTTGTCCTGCTCCTGGGCCCTGGCGCGCTCGAGATGGTCCAAGAGAAGAGCGAGCAAAATCCCGAGCACGAGAGAGAGCGCGGCTGCGATCTGTACGTTCTGCAGGGTCTTGGGCCGGCTCTTGGACAGGGGCGGAATCGCGGCGTCCATGACTTGGATCGTCGGTAAGTCCTTCGTCTCCGCGATCTTGGCCGTTTCCAGCATCCCCAGCAGCATGCCGTAGACCGCTTCTTCGATTTTTACTATCCTGGTCAGGCGCAGCATTTCGAGCATGAGCGCGGGCGTTTCCTCATACCTCGGAAAGACCTGCTTCGACAGGGGTAGCCGCTTCATTCGTTTGCCGCCGACGCCCCTCACCTGATTCTGCTCCAGAAAATCGAGCTGCCGCTGTAATTCCGAGATTTGTACTTCCAACTGATTGATATGAGGGTGGGAAGGTGTCGCATATTCTCTCAAGGCAGCCAGCTCGACTTGATGTCCTACGATCTCCCCATGAAGGCTTGCCGCGGCGCCAGCCGCCGCCTCGGCTTGCTCGCCGGCGGGCGTCAAGATACGGTTTTCCGTCTGAAACTCCTTGAGGACGTTCTCGGCTTCCATCAGTTTGTGCTTTTTCTCCTCCAATCTTGCTTCGATGAACTGGTGGTTGCGCTTCGCGGAAGCGACGGCAAATTCCTTATACATGCGGTCGAGGACCATGAAATAAGCGTTCGCGATGTCGGCCGCAACCTTCGGATCCTTGCTCATCACCGTGAGCTCGAGTGATTTGAACAAAGTGGTCTTGACCTTGATTTCCCCCTGAAGGATAATCGAGGCGACGATTTTATCGTTCACTCCGTAGTAAGCCGTCAAGTTAAGCTGATCAACCACCCTCTCCGCCACCGAGCGTGAGCTCAGGATAACGTTGAGGGTATCCGTAATGGTGGGACCTCTGCTGCCCAGGGCATCCATGACCATAGCAGATCCGCCGCTGCCGCCGCCCTTGCTATCCTTGCTGCTACTTCCGCCGCCGAACGAGAAGCCGCCACCACTCAAGGAGTCCTCCTTGGCGGGGAGGAGCGTCGCTTTCGCCTCATAGAGTGGGGTCGAGAATTTGCAAAAAAGCCATGTTGCAACGATCGACGCAATGAAGAGCCCCGCAATCATCCGCCTGAAGGGTTGGATGATCCGCCAGTAATGAAACAGGTTCGGGCTACTAGCCGTATTGGCTTGCTGCATGAAGCTTATCAGCGTCCAAAATTGGTGAACGCAGCGTAGAACCCCACGAGACCAAGTATGACCCCGCTGATGGTTCCGACTAAGGCAAAGTAATCCTGCCAGGTCTTGAACAGCTTCTCCAGCACGATGATGCTATCCCCGCTGTTCAACTCAGCAGTCGGCGTGTAGGGTTCCACGCTTCCGTCCGCTCGTTGGATAAGGGATCGCTCCAGGTCGGCCACGATCGTCGGCCCGCCTGCCTGCACAAGATAGGCATCAGCAGATCTCCCCGGAAGATAGGCGTAGGCAGCCGGAGCTTTCACCGATCCGGCGACCAGCACACGCTTGATCACCGCGGGAATATAGACATCATCGCCTTTCACCAGAACCGGATCCTGGCTCATATCTTTCTCGATCATGTACTGTCGCAGATTCACCGGCATTCGCATCGTCCCTTCCGGGACCTTGGTGGTCCGTTGGATGAACACCCCCTCCAGATCCCACCAGGGACTGACTCCTCCGACTTCGCTGAGCACGGACGAGAAGCGCTCTCCCTCCTTGATCTCGACTATGTGAGGGATCAAGTCTGCATTCAAGAGTCCGCCGCCGCCGCCACCACCACCGCCAGCCCCTCCCATACCCCCGCTTGTCACCTCGGAAACGTAGATCGTGACTCGCTGGTCTCCCATCGGGGGGACCAAGAGCTTGTCGCCGTCCTGAAGAAACGGATTCAGGGACTCGTCCCCGTGCCGGAAAAACGCCGTGAGGTCTGCGGTCGCGACCAGTTGGCCGTTGCGGTGAAGCTGAATCTGCCGCTGGCTCCCTCCGGGAAGAATTCCGCCAGCCTGGACAACCACATCGGACACGCGCTTGACCGGCGTGGCCAGGTACACGCCGGGCTGGAGCACCTCTCCCAGGACCTGCACCTCGAAGACCCGCAGCGACGTCAGGCTGAGACCGCTCTTGACGTTCCGGTAATACTTCTTGACTTCACCATCGATCAACCTCTGGGTCTCGGTCAGGGTCAACCCCTTCAGAGAGAGGTCCCCGATGGTCGGAAGGCTGATCTTTCCGTCCGGCGAGACCCTCACATCGTAGGTTTCATCGTATTCTCCCCAGATGTTGATGAGCAAACCATCTCCCGGCCCGAGCGCGTATTGATCCGGGACCACCGCGCGAGACAGAGCCTTGCCGCCGGGCAACTCCATTTCTGTCGGGCTCACCGACGTGACGCCTGTTTTCCCGCCGGCAGCTCCGGTTTTGGGTGCCCCCTTGGCGCCTCCGGCACCTTTTGCGGCCCCTGCCTTGCCCCCAAGCCCCCCGCCAGCATCTTTCCCCCCGCGTGACGCTTGGCCCCATGCCACGCCGCCGCCCAAGACCAGTTGAGTCACCAAGACCATAGCAATGAATTGGCTGAAGTAAGACCTGTTCCGTCTGTATCTCATGGCATCACGGCGCAAGCCACGCGTGAACGTAGGGGAACGTCCCATTTGAGGAAGTGAGCTTATACCATTTCACCCCAAAAAAGTCAAAATTTTTTCATGGCTTGCGGCTCTTGGCTCTCGCACCACCGGCGAAAGATCCTTCCTGCTTCCCCCAAGGAAGGACCGATGCCTATCAGGCAAGGCGGGGATATTCAAACGGGAAGGGGGAACACCCGCAAAAGGTACTTGAGGAAGGTTTACCGACTAGCGGCGGCGAGGTGGAGGCTAGGAAGGGGAAACGAAGGCTTGGACGAATTAGGGCAGCGGAAGGGAGGGGGAGTGCGCCAACTCATACCCCCTCACCCTGGACGGGCAACCGATTATCTTCGGTTGGCAACCCTCTCATCGAGCCATGCGCGGCCCTGTTTGTGGAGCAAGGCGGTCAACAGCAAGAGAGCGAAGGGCCACATTTGAAGTTTGTATCGCACGCCGACCCCGAAGTTCGCCATGACGAAGATTCCATAGAGAGCCGCCCAGGCAAGACAGTAGAGGGCGGGCCATACGACGAGCGGGTCTCGAAGGTAGCTCAGCCGGAGTCGGAACAGTGCAACGACGGTCAAACCCAGGAACATGGTATTCTCAGCAGCCGCCAGGGCCGTCAAGGGATGATTGATATCAAATGGGAGCGGCCTGAACAAGCCGGAGAATATAACGAGGGGGAGCGAAGGCGTGATGATCATGTCTGTGCCTGGATCGAGATTACCACCAAAATCTACGCCGCTGCCGCCATACCTCTGGGTCTCAAAGGCATACCCAGCCGCTTTTTTCTGAATCATCTCCGTGATCATCTCCTGCAAAGCAAGCGCGCCGGAATCCGCCAATATCCCCTGTAAGCCGAAATTCGTCAGAATATTGTTGCCGGCAAAGAGAAGGGGAGGGGTGACCGCAGCGAGCAGAAGCATGGCTTGTCCGGCTCGCAGCTTGCCCGCAAAAGCCGCAAGCACAAACACGCCCCCTGTTATGAAAGCCTGCCAGGGCCGCATGATGTAGCTCCCGAGCAATCCGATGCCGGCCACCCACAATGCCGAGAGGCGTTCGTGCATGAACCAGGCGGTTCCCCCATAGACGTACAGGCCGAGGAAGAAAAACTGAATGGGATCCTTCCCCAGCATCGTGGTCCAGAAGGTGATCGAAGGGAAGAAGACCAGAAGGAAGAACATCGGCGGGCAAGGACGTCCGAGCGCCAGCACGACAGCACGGTAAAACCACCAACTGCCCAAGAAGCCAAAGAACGCGCACAGGATTTTCATCGCGTGGTAGTAAGGGCCCGTCACGGTCGCGACCATGAGCATGAACCTGAGGGTATTGGCGTGTCCGATGTTGCCCTTAAGCACCGTCGCGTCCGATACAAGGTCAAATATCATGTCATTGCGAAAATCATGGCCGGGGAAGAAATCATGTTCTCCCGTGAGGACGAGCAGAAAATACGACAAGCCATCGAGCCCATAGAGGTTCTCATAAAAGAGCATCGCGCCCAGGGCGATGAACAACTTGCCGATCCAGCCCAGCAGCAGCAGCCGGCGCGACTCGCCTCCAAATGCGAGCAGGCAGAAGGCAAAGACACACCACCACAGCAATCCCATGACATAGTCGATTTCGAGCTGGGAAGTAATATAGGGGGGCAGGACCTCGTCCATGCGAAACCCCAAATCCTTGACGTGCATGCTGAGCCAGACGATGATTCCCAGAACGGGAAGAGCCAGCCCGCCCCACAGCATCATTCGCGCACGCTCAGTCATCCGGGACTCCTGCCTTGAATATGACCGGCCCTATGTCCGCCCGCTCCGGCACGTGACCATCACTTCTTCCGAGCCGATCGAACGGTCACAAAAATCAATAAACCGCTGAAACCAGAGCTCCAGGATGAGTAGGCTCCAGATCTGGAAATGCCAGTTGGCGCGGCCATCCCTGTGCTCATCCAATAACAGGCGAACCATGTCTTCGCGGAACAGGCCACGCTCCAGACTGCGCCGGCTCAGGAGTATATCATAGGCCAGATCGCGAAGCTCTCGCCTGAACCAGCGATCGAGGGGGACGCCGAACCCCATTTTCGGACGATCGATCACCGCGGCCGGCAGGAGATCCCGCACGGCTTGTTTGAACAGATACTTCTTGGTCCGGCCCCTGAGTTTCAACGCTGACGGGATCGAGGCGGCAAATTCCATGAAGAGATGATCTACCAGGGGCGAGCGGGCTTCCAGGGAGTGGGCCATGCTGGCAATGTCCACTTTGACCAGCAAATCGTCCGGCAGATAGGTGGCCACATCCACCCCCAGCGTGGCGTCCAGAAAATCGGTCGTGCCGGCCGACTCATACGCCTGGAGGAGCAGGTCGTCCGAGTCGAAACAGGCCATCGCTTCCCGAAAGGCCGGCTCGTAGAGTTCTTCCTTCCAGACCCCGGAGAAGGTGCAGACCCACTGGGCATAGCGTCGTTTGGGCTCCTTGGACGCAGCGGCGAGAAACCGTTTCCCCCGCCGGTAGAGCCCGCGAACGTGCCCCGCCTCCGGAAGAGCCGCCACGACCCGCTCGAGCGACTTGCGGAGGACGCCGGGCAACCGGTCATATCGGGCGGCGAGGCGGGCGGCGAGGTACCGTTCGTAGCCGGCGAAGTTCTCGTCGCCGGCGTCGCCGTTCAGCGCCACCGTCACGTGCTCCCGCGTCATCTTCGCGAGATAGTACGTGGGGATGGCCGACGAGTCGGCGTAGGGCTCATTGTAGTGCCAGACCAGATCCGGCAGGATTGCCAGGGCATCGGGCTTGACGATGAACTCGTGATGATCCGTCCTGTACCGCTCCGCCACCATCCGGGCGAAACGAAGCTCGTTGTATTCCTGCTCCTCAAAGCCGATGGAAAAGGTCTTGACGGGACCGGACGAAACCTCGCTCATCAAGGCCACCACCGTGCTGGAGTCGATCCCGCCGCTCAGAAAAGCACCGAGTGGCACGTCGCTGATCATCCGAAGCCGCACGGCTTCCCGGAGGCGGGCAAGCAGCTCGTCGCAGAGTTCCTTCTCGCTCAAGTGAACTTTGGGCTCATACCGGAGCCGCCAGTAGCGCTCTACCTGGACTTGTCCGTCCTGAACCACGAGATAGTGCGCAGGAGGAAGCTTGCGAAACCCCCTGAACGCCGAGTGCGGGCTCGGCACATACCCGAACGTCAGGTAGTGATGGATGGACGGGAAGTCCGGCTCCGCAGGCACTTGAGGATCCTGGAGGATTCCCTTGGGCTCTGACGCGAAGAGGAATTTCTCGGCATCCCAATAATAATGCAACGGCTTCTTGCCGAGTCGATCCCTGGCCAGGAAGAGCGTGCGGGTCCGCCCGTCCCAGATCGCAAACGCGAACATGCCCCGCAAGCGCTGCACACACTCGATGCCATACCGTTCATACAGAGCCAGGATGACCTCGGTGTCCGTCTTGGAGCGGAACACCACGCCGTCGCGCTCCAATTCGGAACGAAGCTCCTGAAAGTTGTAGATCTCGCCGTTGTACGTGATCCAGAGGGTCCCCGCAGCGTTGGACATGGGCTGGTGGCCGGCCTGGCTCAGGTCGATGATGCTCAGCCGCCGGTGGGCCAGGCCGACCGGGCCGTCATGGAAGATGCCCGAGTCGTCCGGCCCTCGATGAGCCAGCACCCGGTTCATCCGCGCAAGCAGGCCCGGCGCCACCTTGCGTGACGAGTCAAAGAACAGTTTACCGGCAATCCCGCACATCGCTCCTGATACCTTTGATATCATCCGGCTGCAGCCAACCAGCGAGCGTCCTCACCGGATTGCGTTCTTGCATCTTGACCAGAAACCTGCCCCACAGAAAGGTAGCGACTACAATGCAATCCGCGAATGTCACCAGGCTGTGCCATAACAGAAGAAAGAACGACGGACGTTTTACGCAAAACAGCAGCAACTCCTTGTTCGCCTGCCGGATGGTGGGCCCCTCCCGCTCCTTGATATGGGTCAAGGCATCGCGGAACAGATCCCTTGCGCGGCCGGACTCACCGGATTCGATGAGCAAGGCAGCCCCCTGTAAAAGATTCCTATAGCCTACCGCCAGCGAGGTGTCCAAAGCTGCTTCACGACCTCTCTCAACCCATTCCATCATGCACATCCTTAGCCCGACTCGAAATGCGATCCTCGCGATCCGCATGGGCAGGTCTGCCCCGCCAATCGAATGCACACTTAGCTTATTCATTAGATTGACGATAACCTCCTGGTGCCCGGCAGTTACCAGAATTTCCATGACCAGAACCTGTTGGTACGCATCGTAGCGTTCAAAGAATTCTACCAGCCTTTTCACCATTGCCTGTGAGAGCGGAATTCCGCGGCCATATTTCAGCGCGATTAAGTCACTGAAGCGTGGGACAACCTCATCGGAACATCCTCCGCCATACCAGACCCGAACATAGCGATCTTCTGGACGCACCCACTCGTGTCCGTGGAAAGACTTCATAACACTAGGGCACACCAGAGAAGCGTTCAATGGGTATGACCAAATTGCTTCCGCACTGATCGTTCCTGCATAATCAGACCGACACTGCAGCAAGAAATCGCCCGGCAATTCAGGACTGTTCGGAGAGCCATGCAGGGAAAAGACAACTGAGTTGCTGCGAATTGGACGACGTGGGCGGAGTTCATTCCTGACCCCACTGGCATTGAGTCCATCATCGTACAGCCCCAGCGATAAAAATCGCGTGGATGTCTCTTGAAGATAAGCCAATAGGTAATAGGCCTCAGTGAGGGGGGCCGGGCGAGGATCAAAGTTGACGATGTCTTGAACAAACGCCAAGGGCACACGGGGCAGCAACTGCTTAACGTAAAATTCGGCGAAGAAGTCTTCGTGGCAAGAATCGAGGAAAAGGAAATCCGGCGTCTCCGTCCGAAGTCGTTCCAAGGTCGTAAATCGAGCATCCCCGATGTTCAGATGATACCGTGACGGGTCGCACAACGGAACGAGGTTCCGGAGGATTACCTCCTCCGTTGGCTGGCTGAGAAACCGGGGTTCTATTTCGAATCCTTCCACCGAACCGACACCGTTACGTGTCACGGCAGCCAGCAGATAGTTGGTCGAATAGCCGGAGTTCGGGGAAATTTCATAGATGAGGGATGGTCGTCGCTCGCGGACGAGCATGTAAAGCAACTCGCCCTCACTGTCACCGAATGCTGCACCAAATCCACCTGAGGTCATCTCCAGGAACTTGTCGGCCAGTTGCAGCGATAAGGGTATAAGTTCTGAACGATATTTTGTCCAAAGCGAGAGCAGCCATGATTCAATTCTGGCGTCTATTTCCTCAAACAGATGCAGTCGGTCCAACTCTGCTCGCATAACAGGATATTTAAGCCATTCCTCGATCATTAGACCGCTTCCTCCAAAGGAGAGACCAAAAACATGGTCTTTAGGATTAAGCCGGCTTCTTGCACAGAAACACGTCTTCGCGAAGATTCAGTCTGAATCGCGCAGCCACGGCCGGGTCGAGCTGCCGCGCGTACGGGACCGCCTCGGCCTGAAACCCGGCCTCGCGAAGGCGGTCGACATAATCCGGTCCGTAGATCCGCACGTGATCGAACTGCCCGAATACCCGCTCCCGCTCCACTGGCAGCGTCACCGACGGGTCCTCGAATGTCCTGTCGAGGGCCAACCCGACCGGCACCTGGAAGATCGCCCACCCGCCCGGCCGCAGGACCCGGAACAGCTCCGTCATGGCGGTCCGATCGTCCACCACGTGCTCCAGGACATGATTCGCGATGATCGCGTCGAAGATTGCCGGACGGAACGGCAGCGCCAGGATGTTCAGCCGCACCGAGACCGACGGCGCGCTGAAGTCGCCGGTGACATACCGGAGGCGGGCATTCCGCCGCAGCGCCCGCGTGAGGTGAAATTCCGGGGCCACGTGCAGCACCGACAGCGCCTCGCTAAATATCCTGGTGCGATCCCGCAGATACAGCAGCAGCAGCCGGTCCCGATCCGAGGAATAGCACCAGGGGCAGCGGACATGCTCGGTGTACCCGCCGACCGAAATGTCCTTGTCCCGGAACACGGGCAGGGTGAGGCCGTCTGGCAGGAACGCGCCGAACCGCCTGCCGCAGAACGGGCATTCGAACCGGTCGCCCCGATAGGCGGGAAAACGCGCCAGGGTCCTGGCCCGCGTGGCCAGGATCCGGAGCCTGAAATGATGCGCCGCCGGGATGGCGCGCTTCAGCGCCCCCTTGATCCCGGACGTGCCGCCTGCGAACGTGTCCAACGCCTAAACTCCTCGGTGTGGAGATATCGAGGCGGCTTTCCGGCTGCATCTCACAAGCATTGTGGTATGATCCTGCCGCGGCATTTCCGCCCAGCCCAATCCCCTGGCAGTAATTATAAGAGACGGGGTATTCCTGACCGTGAGTCTATTGCGGAACATCGCGCTCGTCTTTCTCTCGACACTGATCGGACTCTCCTCTGCAGAGCTCCTGCTCCGCGTGATCAAACCGGAGATGGACTACTCGTACCTCCCGCAAGATATCGAAATGTCGCACTTCCGCCCCAGCAGGTATCTTCCCTTTGAATTGAAAGCCAATAGCAGCACGCGTTTCCGCATGCTGGAATTCGACACCATGGTGAGGACGAACAGTTTCGGCATGCGGGATGATGAGGTCGACTGGAATAAACAACGGATTTTGTGTCTCGGCGATTCCTTTACGTTTGGCAACGGAGTAGAAAATGGAGAAACCTTCTGTGCCCTCCTCGAACGTTTGTTTAATAAGCGATACGACTTCGTGAATGTTGGGTTCGCAGATGGCTACTCACCCGATGCCTACGCGTTGTGGCTTCTGAAGAATCGCGAACAATTAAATCCGCGGGTGATCCTTGCAAGCCTCTATCAAAATGATTACTCCGACGTGATTGCCAACGACTGGTTCAAAAATGGAGAGCGTGTGAGCGGTTCGCATTCAGGTTTCCCGGACCAAATTAATTCACCCGGACTCATTATTGCATCCGTATGGAGCTCGAATACGAGATAACGTTATAGCCAAGTTGCCGCCACCGATTCGGAAGTTTCTCAGAACCTCATACGTCGTGGCGTTCTTGCGGGACAGGCTTCTGCATGACCTGCCATCCGCCCCATCCTCGTCCAAGGGCGCCGAAGTCTGGAGTCCCTCCGAGGATGCTAAGTTCCTCCATTCGCTTGAGATCCTTCGATCTGCGGCAGGAAAGAGTGTCTTGATCTTCTATCTCATCTACAGAAATGGACAGACCTCGCCGACGCATATGGACCAGCTTGTCAAGACATTCAGTGTGCGATACGGCATCCCGGTCCTATCCAACAAAGGCGACTTTACTGCGCAAGATTACTTTCGGCTCGATGGTCACTGGACGCCGTCCGGTCACGCCAAGGCAGCTCACTTTCTCTACCGGTCTCTTACAGAGCTGGACTTCTGACCGGCCCCGTGAATCGGTCATGCAGTGGACGAAGCCGCACGTGGCCGACGGGCGACCACGCACATGATATCGAACAGATTGATGTAGAGCATGGCCTTTCGAGGGATAAAGAACGACAGCAGACGGTAGAGCCGAGGGTGGTTTTTCCCCAGGACCAGAATATTGTACAGCATTTGATCAATGCTTCTGAAGTATCCGGGGTACGAAACGTCGATAACTTCGAACCCCTGGCGTTCAAGGAGACGCCCGATGGTGTCGCGAGAAAAGAAGTGCAAGTGACTCCTGATCTTGATCAAGCGCCATTTGGCCTTTCGCCGACGGGCATTCCAACTGTCGATATCGCCGGTGGTAAGGAAGAGATACCCCCCTTCCTTCAACAAGCTTCTGGTTCGCTCCAGATACCGTTCCGGGTTTTCCAAATGCTCAATGACATCCCACATAGCCACGACGTCGATCGAGCCCGCGGGAATTGAATTCTCAGCGAGAAAGTCTTTGCATTCAGCCCGCAGGCTCAGAACCTTGTTCGCATACGCAACAGCCGTCTCAACCCTGTCATAGCCACGACAGTCGAATTGGTCTCGAACCAAGTCAAGGAAGAAGCCATAGGCGCAGCCGATCTCCAGTAACGTACCGCTGCGGCAATATCTGCGCATCGTCTTGACGCGCTCTCCGAAGTTTCTCTGGAGAGCCGGACGATCGCGCACATAATCGGCGTATTCAGCTCCGTGGAAGTAGTCCTGCTCGTAGAGGGAGGACAGGGTTTCAGGATCGGCGCCGCCGCGCATGGTGACAAACCCGCAGGCGGCGCATCGCGCCAAGTCCGGACGGCCGCCGGCATAGGCGACGAACGGGCCGCCGGCACAGACCAGACAGGGGTCGCAGCACGCGATCGGCGCGCGATCGGCGGCATCCCGAAGAGACACGGTCACGACCGATGGCCCTCGCCGTTCCCGACGCCCTCGGTCCGGCGGACGGTGTAGATCTTTTTCCCGGCGACCCGGTTGTAAATTCTCGCCCCCACTTCCGCGTTGATGCCGATGGCGATGAAGACGCTGCCGATCATGATGAAAATAATGGAGAGCAAAATCAGCGCCTCATGGTCGATAATCTGTGGGATCTTCCCAAGGAACCAAAAGGCCATCAGCCAGGCATCGATCAGGACGCCGGCCAGCATCAGAAGCAGACCGACCGACCCGAAAATCCTCAAGGGCCTCGTCGAATACGTGATGATGAACTTCACCATCAGCATGTCGAGCATGACGCGATAGACTCGCCTAAGCCCGTACTTCGACTGCCCGCGCTGCCGGCCCGGATCTTCGATGGGAATTTCCGTAATCGACGCGCCGAACTCGCTCGCCAAGGCCGGCACAAACCGATGGAGCTCTCCGAACAGTTCCAGCCGGTCGAGGAGGTCGCGCCGGTAGGCCCGAAACGTGGTGCCGAAATCGTGGATGCGCACGCCGGAGAGCCACCCCATGATCCGATTCGCGACTTTCGAGGTAAACTGCCGCAGAATGACGTGGTCCGAGCGCGTCGTGCGCCACCCGCTCACCATGTCATACCCTTCCCGCAGCTTGGCCAGAAATCGCGGGATTTCTTCGGGCACATGTTGCAAGTCCCCGTCCATCGAGATCACGACATGCCCCCGCGCATGGTCGAAGCCGGCGGCCAAGGCCGGCGTCTGCCCGTAGTTTCTCGCGAGATGAATGATCTTCGTCGAAGAGTGCTCCTGCCTAATCTTGTCGAGAATGCCGGCAGATCCATCAGTGCTCCCGTCGTTTACAAAGATAATCTCATAGGATTCGCCAAGACGATCCAGCACCGCACTCAGCCGCCTGTGCAGCTCCGCGATGTTGCCCTCTTCATTATAGAATGGCACGACGACAGACAGCTCCAGATCATTGCCGTCGTTCCTTGGGTCGCTCAACATGCCGGGGCCTTCTCGATGAACATTTCGTGCCACAACTGAAACACCAGCACCGCCCAAAGTCGATACGCATGGTTCTGCCGACCGTCCATGTGCTCGCTCAGCAGGCGTCTGACGGTCGGCCAGGCAAAGTATCCGGTTGCGCGGATTCGTCGTTCTGAAAGCGACTCTTCCACCAATTCGCGGAGTTCCTGGCGTAGCCAGCTATTCAGCGGCACGCTAAATCCGGCCTTGGGACGATGCAAGATGCGGCGGGGCAAGAGCGACTCCGCATATCGCTTCAGGAGATACTTCCCGGTGAGCGCCTTCAGCTTGAAGTGAACGGGGAGGTCCGAGACGAATTGCACGAGCCGATGATCCAAAAACGGGCAGCGCATTTCCAGAGAATTGCCCATGCTCATCCGGTCGACTTTCACGAGAATATCGTCCGGCAGATAGGTTTTGAAATCCGTGTAGAGCAACCTCGTCAACGGATCAAGCTCGGGATACCGATCGAAATACTCGGCGAAGACATCCCGGGTATCGACCGATCGCACAGCCGCCTTCAGGTCGTCCGAGTACAGACCGCTCTTTTCCGCTTCGCTAAACGCCCCGTTCCACCAATAGTGCGATCGAAGCGGATCCATGTCGAGACCGCCCAGAAATTGCTTGAGACGATATTCGAAGCTCACCTTCTCCAGCGAGACGGGGAGCCGATCGGCCAGAGGCTTCAGCAGGCCGTTCCGGAGGATCGCCGGCACACGCCGCAAGAACGGGGCCATGCGGTCGGCTTGATACGTCAAATATCCGGCAAAGAGTTCGTCGGCGCCATCGCCGCTCAGGGCGACCGTGATGTGGGCACGGGCCGCCTTCGAAATCAGATACATCGGAATAGAGGAGGAATCTCCTGACGGCTCGTCGGAAAGCCAGATCACGCGAGGCAGCACGTCCCGCGGATTCGAGTCGATCACCTCCTCGTGATGAACCGTCTGGAAGCGTCGGGATACCTCACGGGCGTACGCCAATTCATTGTAACTGGGTTGGTTGAACCCGATCGAAAAGGTGTGAATCGGCGCGGTGGACATGGCGCTGGCCAGCGCCACAACCAGGCTGGAATCGAGCCCCCCGCTGAGGAAAAACCCCAGCGGCACATCGCTGATCAGGCGGGATCGGACCGCCGAGCGGAGAAGGCCGTCGAGCTCTTCCACCGCGTCCGGCTCGGCCATTTTTCTCTTCGGGACGATTTTCAGGTCCCAGTAACTGCGCAGCGACGTTCGTCCGCCCTCATGGATCAGCATATGCCCCGGCAGCAGTTTGCGGATGCCGCGGACCAGCGTGAAGCGATCCGGCACGTAATTCAGGGAGAGAAAGTGATGCAGCCCCTGCGCATCGACCCCGCGGTCGATCCACGGGAGCGCGAGAATCGCTTTGAGCTCGGACGCGAACACCAAAGCAGTCGGCGACTCGTAGTAATAAACCGGTTTTTTCCCGCAACGGTCGCGCGCCAGAATCAATCTCTGTGCCTTTTCATCCCATAACGCGATCGCGAACATGCCGTTGAGGCCGTCCAGAAACGCCCCCGCCTGCTCCTCGTACTGATGGACGATGACTTCTCCGTCTCCGGCGGTATGAAACACATGGCCCTGGGCGGCCAAGCGCGCGCGCAACTCGTGAAAGTTGTAGATCTCGCCGTTGAACACCGCCCACACGCTCTTGTCCTCGTTGTGATAGGGCTGGCTCCCCGTCTGAAGATCGATGACGCTCAACCGGCGATGCCCGAGCCCGAGAGGTCCCCGACAATACAGGCCATAGTCGTCCGGCCCGCGATGCACGAGCGTCTCGGCCATACGCCCAATGTCCGCTTGGACCACCTGCTGGCCGTTTTTAGAGAGGATGCCGACGATCCCGCACATGGCCCTACCCCTTCACACCGTTGTCGGCGCTTCAGCGCCCAGGTACGCCGTCTGTCCGTTCCCCTGTTGAGTCCGCACATGCGCCCATCGGGTGGAGAGGATGAGGCCGTTCAGCACAGCCATATCCACCCAGAGAAATCGGAAATGCATCACGTCCGTGTACAAGCCGTTGACGAACAGCCCCACCAGCCCGCCGAGGCACGCCCGGGCGATCCATTCCGAATCCGTGCCCTGCGACGACCGGAGGATTTTCCATCCATCGGCGAACAGCCATCCCCACAAGACGAGCAGAGGAATCCCTCCCACCAGGCCCGTTTCCGCCAATTGACCCAACACCGTATTGTGGGGCTCGCATCCCCGACAGCTCCGGCTCAACCGACTGCCTTGATACGCCTGTTCGCTTACCGAGGGGAACGTGCCCAGGCCGAGGCCACCCAACGGATGTTCGACAAACGTTTCCCAGGCAAGCACCTTCAGGACATGGTAATGAAGATAGCTGTAGGTGGCGTTGATCGTCAGATGAGGCCATGTCTCGCTCTGCAGGACATGGCTGTCCACCGGACCGATCGGACGGGGCACGGTGCGCGACTCGACCGAAAACTCATGCACGTAGAAGGTGGACACGAAGAGCATACCGATAAACAAGAGGACGATTGAGACGGCCAAGCCACGCCTCACCCACACCCACCACGTTCCCATGTTTCTCGGGTGGAAAGCGATCAATGCCGCAACGGCAAACCCGACCAGGCTGTGCGAGAAGGTAAGCGTTTCCGTCGTCAGGATCAGCAGAAAGGCGAGCGTCAGCCATGTGGCGCGTCGGCCCGCGAAGGGAGCCGTCCGCAAGGCAAGCATGAAGGCCACGCCGACCGTCAGATAACACCCGAGCAGCTCAGGCGTGTAAAAATTCAGCTCCAACCGAAGAACCGGCCCCAAATAGGGCACGGAGCGTGGCACGCCGAGCGCACCGTCCGAAATCCCGAATAGCGAGTAGGCCAGCAGATACATGGCGCCCAGCAGCGAGAGAAGCGCTGCGCCACCGGCTATGCCCCAGGCCGCCAGCCTGCGGAGGTCCTCATCCATACAAAGCGTTCTCACGACGATATACATCGAGGCCAAGTAGACCAATTTGACAACGTGAATCGCACTATCGCCGTCCCGATTCGCCCAGATTAAAGAATTCAACGAACCCGCCACATAGGCAAACACTGCATAGTCCGGTCCCGTAAACTGGACATGGCGCAGCCCTCCGCGAGCGACGAAGCCGCCCAGCAGGCCCAGGAAAATGATGTCGCTCCACTGCATGTTGAACGGGAACGGAGACCAGGCGAAGCCGAGAGAGAGGATGTAGGCCAGGAGAAAGACCGGCACAATCCTCCCGTAAGGGATGTTAAGTTTGCCCGCAGTCACGTCTCCCCGTACCTCCGTCAACACCGCGGATCCCTGCCATCACGCGCCTTTACGCTGCGCACTTTCGCGTGCTGTCCAAAAGATTGCGCGTCACGATCAGTTCAAAGAGGGTCTTGGCCGCCTTATCATGTCCCCGCTCATTCCAATGACCATCTTGGGGAAAGTGAAAGACGGCCTCCTCTTCGTCACTGACCCGTTGAAGGTCTACGGTGACGAGCCCAGGAATCGGCCGAAGCCGAAGGGAGTTCACCAGATAGCGATACTCCGACGATGTCCTCGCCGCGACGATCAACGTTGCACCGGCCGCTTCGACTTCGCCGGAAAACGTCTCGAAAATAGCCATCTGCTCTTCTCAGTCCGTGGCAAACGGCAGGGCCGGCTCTCCCATCCTGCTCACGACAAACTGCGCGTCATTCCCGGAGCTCGTTGCCGACTTTTCTTGGAACTGACGCACGGATTTATTCATTATCAGAAACCTTTCTCCGGACAAACGCCGATTGGTGATCTACGATCAGATCAAGCCATCGTTTGCCAAGTACTATACCCGTGAGGAAGCTGAGACGCTGTTGAAGCGGAAATTTACGGAAGTTCAAAGCTTCCACAGGCGAGGATACAGTTGGACTGTAATTGGAACGAAGAGCGTTTGACTCCATACTAAAGTGAGGCAGGCAGTGGAGTAACAGAACATGCGTCTTGTTAGAAACCTCTATAAATGAAAGTCGAGTTAAATGAAGAAAAGAGCACGATCAACATAATCAGTATCGCCAAGCCTATTCCAAATAGAAGATCCTTAATCAAGGCGAGCATTCTTATACCCCAAACATCAGGTGCAAGAGATGTGCACCTTCCTTGAGGTCGGTCATGAAGAATACCCATCCTACTGAGACCAGGACAAATGTTATCCCCATGGCAGTCAGCGACGCAGCCCTGGACTGGTACAGGGGATGCGTCGCGACAGTCACTGGCAGCCATGACCGATATAAGTGATAACCAGCCAAAAGAATACCATGATAAAGACCCCATACGAGGAAGTTCGTTGCCAGCCCATGCCATGCGCCAGCGATGAAGAAAGTGACAACATAAGAGACGGTTGCAATAAGGGCAGGCCAAGCCTTAAGCCATGTTTTAAATAGCCTCTGTCCCAATCCCATAAAAATATAATCGCGCAACCACGTCGAAAGGCTGATGTGCCATCGCCTCCAGAAGTCCTGAATGTTTTTGGCCAAATAAGGGAAAGAGAAGTTCTCCGGAATCCTGATCCCCATCAATAAAGCTGAGCCGATCGCCACATCAGAATACGCACTAAAGTCGAAGTAAATCTGAAGTGAATACGCGATGACCGCTGTCCATGCATTGATCGGATCGGATAAGGAAGAAACAGCATCCGAGACGATAAGACCCAAGGTGTCGGCCAAAACGAGTTTCTTAAAAAACCCGACCAGGATCCTTACTATCCCGCGATAGACATTCTCCGATGACATCTCGGCTTGAGAAACAGCAGCGATGAAATCTGGATACCGCTTGATAGGACCAGAAATGCGACAAGGGAAAAAGAAGGCAAACGCAATGAGATCTATTAGCGAGGCGCCGCCAAGGCGGCCACGTGAACGCTCAATCGCAAAATGGATGAGTTCGAACGTTAAAAACGATAGACCCAGGGGGATCATGATCTTTTCCGGGGCGATCTGCGTAATGGTGAGGGCAGCGATAGTCACCGCTTCACCCTGGAGCTTGAAGTAAAAAAGGGTACCAATCAGCAGAAGCACGGCGGTCCATGGACGGCTGAAAGAAAGGATTATATACGTAGCAATCACCAGCCCGGCAACAAGAACCACGAAAGCTTTGGCGAATATGGCATAAAACACGACTCCCCAGAACGCGAGCGCATGGGAACGAAATCGATGCGGCACGGCGAAAAATGTGATCCAACACATCACTATTAAAAAGAAGAATCGAACTTCGCTAACGATCACATATCTCTCGCGAGAGATTTATCTGCGCGGAAAGCCTCGAAGATTGCGTGCGCGACGGCCCGAGCTCCCCTATGTGAAAAATGAAGCGCATCTTCCTGAAGAAGATCTCGATGTACATGAAGTTTCATGAAGGTCACATTAGGCGAAAAATATGCGTTAAGATCGCTGCGGTCCGTACTTTCAAGAGGACTTTCATAACCATGAATCTCGACAATGAGTCCCTGTTTTTGCCGGTCCTTGATCAACTGTGCATAATCCCAGAGAAGGGAGTGCTTCTCTTTGAGTTCATGAACTCGATCAACGGAAGGCAGAACGGGAGATTGGCCGATCTCTATCCACACCCCTGAACTATTTTCGGACAAAGACGCTCCGGTTTCATGGGGTGTTGCCACCTCCATTCCCCTACCATTCGAAGCAATGCGAAGCGTGATGTCTTTAAGCCGTCTAAAGACGAACCGCCGTGCGGACGACCCGAGTAAGCTCGCCTGCAACCGATAGGAATAGCGATACAATTTCCAAACTCCCAAGAACTCTTCCATGGATTGTTCAATTGGATCTCTCAAGGGCAAACCAAATCGACTAGCGTCCTCAGAAGAAACCGTTACCGCATTAGCCAGAAGTGGGAGCGTATTGGACCCATTGTGAAACATGCAGATAACGTCCACGGAGCCGATGATCGCTTTCGTAGTCAAGTAGATACTTCCCGTCTCAAACCCGTTAACGCCAAAATTGAACACCTTCACCTGTGGGACAAGTCGCTGGAATTCGGCTGGAACTGTTGCTGAAGCACTTTGGCGATATCCCCAGACTATGGAATTGCCGAAGAAGACGACTCGCGGGCGGAGTCCGACCGGATGTTCTTGAAGATATGAAACTATCGGCGCTAACACAAATACATCAGAAGCCTCGAACCGCAGAAATGCATCGGTCTCATACCTAGCCGGCTCCAGGCGATTGACGATCGGAATAACAAGTGTATCGGCCAATGCAAGAAAGCCAACAGCAAACAGAAGAACGCGTATATGTCTGTTGCTCCACAAGCGATGGATAACTATGCGAAGATTTTGATAGCTTCTGACAGACAGATCAATTTGTTGTCATCGCAACGATGGATTGCGTAGCGCAGGCCGATCTGTCGATCATCCTCAGTTGGGGAAAAGAGAGACACGCCTATGCGAAGGTCGGAATCGAGTGCAGCATTTCCGTAGTACGCCACACGCCTTGCCTTTACTGTACGAGAAAAGATTTCCTTCTGTGAAAAGACGCGTCTTGAGTTCGACTGCATGCATACCCGCTCCGCAGCATCCATGAACGCCACATAATTCGCGAAGTACACCAGTCCTGCGCCATTGCTATCTCGGTCCGGATCCACGCGATACTGAACATCAAACCCAGTCTGCACATCTAGGCAAGTCCACCGAGGGTCCAGAAGCCCAAGTGTGCCATTCACCTCAGCTTCCTTGGTGATTTGGTACGGATTAACAGAGTTTGGAAGTGGCAAGATGCCGGAGAAGTCGGCATTCGCAGGAGGGGCTACCCTGAGGGATGAATTGTCCTTCACAGGACTAATGAAGATATTTCCGAACCTGATGTGCGGATGCCTATCGAGTTCCTCTTCAGATGGAAATTGAGAATCCGCATCTGGGGCATGCGACAGGGCTGGTTCATGGTCGAACAGGACGTGCCCCTCAACTGCAATGTTCTTAAACGCCCTGAGGAACACGCGCATCCTCAAACAGTCGTCAAGCTTGAACGCGCTCAGCAGGCTCTGACTAGGGAAACGTTCCTCGATGTAATAGAACGTCGCGTATACTTTGTCTCCCTCTGTAGTTCTTAGAGTAGAAAGGGGTTTTCCGATTGCCTGCGCGATTGAGGTCCATTGGAAGTGCCCAGCGTGCATCAGCAAGAGATGTTCTGCCAGGCCATTGTGGTTGGTGTGGGGTAGGCCAACCGTGAGTGTGTAATTGTACATCTTAATTGCGGCAGCCTTGTAACTGCGTAATCAAATAATCAATCTTGGCTATTGTGTCGAATTCTGAGAGCTCGTGCTGCGATGTATCAATATTGACTTTAAACGTCTCTTCAAGAAACGCGATGAGTTCCAGTACGCCGAAGGAATCTATAATGCCGTTGGAAAACAGGGGGGAATCATCGGTAATAGGCTGAAGGAGCACTTGCCTGGCAAATGTCTTATGCACGAATTGACGAATTATTTCGGCGTTGGGGGCCATGCTAGAATTTGCCTCTATTGCTGATTTGTCCTCTGCCATCTCACCTTTGCCTTTAGAGCCAGCCCCTCCACCAGTAGGCCACGATGGCGGTGTATTCCTGCAGGATGCCCCGGATCTGCTCGGCATTCGCCCCCCAGGCATGGACATAGAATTGACTCGCCGGCACGGGACGGGGCACGACGGTGATCTCGGGGGCGACCCGCCGCATGGTCCATACCGCCCTGCGCATATGATAGGGAGAGCTGACCAGCAAAACCGAGCGCCAGCCACGCTGAACTATAATCTCACTGACGAATTTGGCATTCTCGTAGGTATTCGCCGCCTTGGTCTCCAGGATGATCGCGGACGACGGCACGCCGTTGGCTACGGCGACCGCCTTCATCACTTCGGCCTCCTGAAAGGCGAACAGGTAGCCGGAAGAGAAGATCAAGTGAGAGGCGCTGCCCATGTGGTACAGGTCAATCGCTTCCTTTACTCTCTCCTGGTACCCTCCCCCAGCCTTGCCCGACTCTCCCACCCCGCTCGCAAAGACCACGATGGCATCCGCCGGTCGGGGTGGATCGACCACCCGCAAGGGCTCCGCCAGGAGCCAGATCAACGGGGTATAGAACAGCAACAGGTACGCGATTATGGCCGCTGAGGCGGCTTTGAAAATCCGACGCCGCGCGGTCCTGTACAGGCGGCGCAAGGTTTCTTCCCATCCCTCCTCCGCCGCACGGCGGGCGATCAGGGCCTTCTCGATCAAGTCCGACATCTGGCCGATCCTAGTCTCCCAGCTATTCTGACGCGCCGCTTCGATCCGCCGCTCAGCCGCCGCAGGGCAATTCTCTGCGATGGAGTTCCGGATCGCCTCGGCGAAGGCCTTGGCATCCCGCGCCACCGTCACCACGTCTCCATGCTCGGCGTTGAACGCCCGGACCTCCGGCAGGTCCGTGGCAACGACCGGGATCCCCATCGCCAGGTACTCATTCAGCTTGGCGGGGTAAATGTGGGCCGTGTATTCGTTCGTCACATACGGGATGATCCCGACATCAAAGCTCTTGATGTAGGCCGGAATGTGCCGATGCTCCTTCGGGCCTAAAAACCGGACATTGGGGCGAGAGGCGAGGAGGGAGACGGAGGTCTGCATCGGTCCGACCATGACAAATGTCGCCTCCGGCAGAAGGCTGGCCACCTTGGCCAGCAGCTCCTGGTCAATCTCTTTCCGGATCCCGCCCACATATCCGACGAGCGACTTGTGGAGAGGCTTCAGGTCGTCCGGTATCCCATCGGGCGCGCACCGGGCCCGTTCAAATTGGCTGAACCGCACCCCAAACGGAAAGCGCGTCACATTGGGATTCAGGGCCGACGCCGTGTCAAACAGCTTCCTGGCCGTCACAAACACGAGGTCTGCCTCCGCCAGGACCGCTCGCTCGGATACCGCAATGCGCCGCGCAGCTCTGGAACTCTCGGAGAGGTTGTCGATGCAGTAGTACACCACAAGCTCGTGATCAAGTTCCCGCACGAGGTCATGGACCATGGGCGTGGGAAGGAAGGTCCAGATGATCGGCCGATGGAACCCGGCGGCCTGCATCCAGCGTCGGAGCGCCCGGAGCAGTAGCGTACGGTTGATCCACCTAGCCACCCGTGAATAGGGAAAGGGCAGCACGAGCGGCGAGTAGACAAAAATATTATTAGCGACCTGACGAAACCCCTTCGTTCCCACCCACCAGTTGCGTAGCCGCTGCCTCACCCGCGGCAAATCCTTGAGCGTCGGCGCGCGCACGCCGGTGTTTTCCACGAACAAGACGCGGTTGCCGTGCGCCGCGAAGGCGGTCATGATCTCCTGGTGCCCCTGCCAGTTGAAGTCCCAGTCGATCGACGAGATGCAGAGGATGTTCTTGTCCTGAATCACCGGGGGTTCCGATCAGATGGCGTCATAGAATTTCTGATAGCGCTCGGCCATGCTTCTGGCATCAAACCGCGCCGCGGCATCCGGCGCGGCCTTCGCGGCAAGCCTGGCACGAAGCGCGTCATCCGACAGCAACCGTTGAATCCCCGCCGCCATCGCATCGGCATCGCCGGGAGGAACCAGCAAGCCGGTTTCGCCGTCTCTAATGATTTCAGACACACCGCCTGCCCTGCAGGCCAGCGTAGGTACGCCTAGGACCATCGCCTCTACAAGAGCTATTCCGAAGCCCTCCCAAAGCGACGGCAGCACCAGGAGATCGCATTGGCGCAGAAGAGCTGGTACATCATTGCGAGAACCGAGAAACCTAACTCGATTCTTGAGTCCAAGAAACTCGGCCAGCCGTTCTGTTTCGGCCCTTTCTGGACCATCGCCCACTAACCAACATTCGGACATTACATCGGTCGGCAACTTGGCCATTGCGTTAAGAAGAGTCCGATGCCCTTTCACTCGGGTAAAATTTGCTACTACAATGACGCGTTTGGAATGCGAAACGCTGGAATCCTCCGAGAAGCCGAGGGCCCGTGTGGATTCCCAATCTGGCTTCAATTCCTGCACATCGATGCTGTTGTGGATCACGGTAACACGATCGCGTTGAACTTTTAGACCCGGCCTCGTGCAAACCGCCTCACGCACTGCGGCGCTGCAGGTCACCAGCCCATTGAAAGCCAGGTATATTCCTCTGAAAACGAGGCTGCCTACACGCCATCGCGCCTGGCGTGCGCCAGTCTCCATTTCCCCCCAAAAATATACCGCCTGAATTGTAGAAACCAACCGAGGCACCGGCGTGAGACGCGTCGCAAGAAACCCGTACAAGTCCCCATGGTAGAGATGTGTGTGCAAAATTTGAACGCGCTCGAGCTCGATCAGTTTACTGAGGCAACGAATGGTTCCTATTGAAGGCACTGTCGGAAACATAAGTTCGTAGAGTCGGACGTCCGGGATTGCAGCCATCCTCTGAAAGATCGGTCCTGGCGGACAAACGACTGAGACTTGAAATCTGGCTCGATCCAAATGCTTCGCCAGTAGTCGAACGGTCTCCTCTCCGCCTCCTAGTTTCCCACTAGAGAGCACGAGCATGACGTGGCATCGTCGGCCCGCTCCAGAGGCTGCCGATACCGTCAGAGTCGCCACGTCACATCCTTGGCAATGACTCGCGCCGGATTGCCGGCAACCACACAGTGTTCTGGCACGTCTTTAGTAACCACGGCACCGGCCCCGACCACCGAACCGGAACCGACGGTCACGCCTTTCAAGATCGTCGCCCGGCTGCCGATCCAGACGCGCTCACCGATCTTGATGGGTTTCGGTTGGTTTATCCATTCGCCACCGCGATACATCGGATGTCCGTCCCCGCTCATGATCTGTGTTTCCCAGCCGATGATACAGTCGTCGCCGATTTCGATATCTGTATAGGCGAGAATCCGCACGGTCCCGATGACATGGATGTTCCGACCGAAGGACAGCGTGGCATTGTCATCAACGAAAAGAACCGCTCCCGCGGTGATCGTGCAGTTGCCGCCGTTAACAATGAGACGGGCATTTTCGAGCATATGGAGCTTGGCAGGCCCATTGGCGACGAAACAACGTTCAGCTTGGTTCCTCTCGCGAGATCAATGCGCGCCGACTTGGCAAGTTGCAAATCAACGGATGGGCTTACCAGAAGCAGTCTGGTTCGATCCAATCGTCCGTTATGACGCCAGTTCAAAACAAGGTTACGCCACAAACTCAGAGGAGTGAAATATTTTGCCCTTCCTAGAAGACTCGCGAATGACACATCCGTCATGTGACCGACAGCTAGGGATCGGGCTGCTGTTATAAGAAAGCGGCCTCGTGCGCCGTGGCAATCAGCAAAGAGGCTTTGACGGCTTCCGCATCTCCACGATTAATGCCGGTGGCTGTCACATTTGGCCTCTATCGAGCCCTGATCAGACAGATAAGGCGTTAGCCTTTCCGCAATAGATCGAGCCAGGACATCGTTGCCTTCTGGAGTGAGATGAACCGGGTCGTAAAACAACTGCTTGCCACCCACCTTTGCTTCTGCTAACGCTGAATAGGAATCAATAATGACGGCATTGTCAAAATTTCGGACAATAGACCGTTGCAGCGCGAGAAGATCGACGTGCCGGAAAAGGCGCGGCCAACTCGGATTTCCTGGGGAGAGTTTTCTTGCGACCTCGGTTAAGCGATCAGCCTGCACATCTGCAATGACATCAGCAGGATAGTCCAGATACTGAGTGACCAATATGAACGCCCCCCCCCTCCCCTCACGCAACATGGCTTCAAGGTTGTGCCGATAATCGGCGGCCCACCGCGCGTTCGTCCACGGAATCCACTCATCAAGATCGAGTCCGATGCTTCGTATCAGGAAAAACCGCAGCTGGACACGTTTGTACAAGAACCAATGCCGGAGAAATTTCACATGACCGTCCGGCCAAATTGCAGGACCAGGATATCGTTCCATGGTACTGATATTATGGTCATTGTAGCCGGCATAATAGAGGAACAGGTTTGGATGATATTTGACCAGCTCATTGCGTAGTAGCGCTAGGTAATTCGCACTAGTCGCCATCCCAATCCCGGCATTGATGATCTCCACGCAATATCCCTTCGAAAGCAGGTGCTGTTCCAGCCGGCTGGGCCAGGTTTGCCCGTCCTCTGATTCCAGTCCTGCTGTCGAGGACTCGCCGATGACAATGATTCGATATCCCCGCGGCTCTTCCGGATTAAAATCGTGGCCCCGGAATCCATGCGAGTTAATAGTGTATGCAGCGTTGTACGTCCTGGTCTTATAGTGTCCGGGCATGAACTTGAAATACCCGTCAAGAGGCCAATGTCGGATTTGATATTCAAATGCAGGGGGGATAGGGACGAAGAGATAGGAGAAGAACACCCACAAGAGGTACGCGGAAAGAAAAGAGCCCGCAATCAGCCTGAATGCTTGCCGCGGGGTACAGTCAGTGCGCCCCAGCAGGAGCCTTATTTTCTGTGCACGCGGTAAGTCCATTGAGCTTGTTCAGGATGAGTGTGGAGATTCGCTCGAAATTGTCAGAACTTAACACCTCTCCGGCCAACTCAGGAAACAATCTTGGCTCTCCTAGGAATGCATTAGGGGCCTTGGTAAAAACCGCCGCCGCGAAACATCTGATCGCATCATCAGAAACAACGCGGTGCCGCATTTCCCGGAGGAGATGAGGAAGTTGCTCAATATCATTTAGCGGAACGACGCCTTCGCGGAATTCTTCATAAAACGCCCGTCCGGCGAGTAGGACCGGCCTGTTAAACATCAGCGCTTCCCATCCCGTCGTACTCCCCAGAGTGATAACCGCTTCAGCCTGCGGAACGATGGCGTAACTATCCAAGAATTGATCAACCAGCCTGACACAGGGAAGCTTCAAGACGGCTTTGTAAAACGCCAGCGTTCGGACCCCGCTCGACATCATGGGATGTTCTTTAACATAAAGATACCGGTCAATGGGCAGACACTCGCTGATTAACCGTATGAGAGCAAGCTGATCAGTCCAGCCCCGGCCCTGCGTGCTCAAGGCCATCTCGGGCTCGACTTGCAGTGGGAAAAAGAAGAAGGGGCGATCTGAAGGAATTGCTCTCAGCGTCCGCGATCGGAGATACCAGTTGCAGAACCCGTTCAGGCGTGCTTTGAAAGCACGTCCAAGTATTTCGCAAAGTCTCTCATCGTAATACTGTCGGTCCGTGCGAAAAGCGGCATGTATCTCCCGAAACAGACGATTGGGGCGCGGGAATACTCTCGGACGGATTGCCTTACTGACCGCCCAGTAGTCCGCCGGCTTGACCCGGCGGTCTCGATATTGCTGGATGAGTTCGTCCACCGGTCGTACGTCTTCCGGGGCAAGACCCTTCGCCACCTTTTCTTCGTAAATACGTCGTATGCCCAGATGCTCATGCGGATCTTCTGGCAGAAAACATCGCCTGCCGAACCGTGACGGACTCAGGATGAGAATCGGGATGTTATTTCGTTGGAACACCCGAATGGCGACCCATGCCGGTAAGGCATCAGCAGGCCCCGCAACAAACAGGACCGGCTGGACGTCACGAAGCAGGTTCTCATAATACTCGATATGATGAATGACATAGGGCTCGTGCATGCCGGAGGGCACGCCTTTCAAAATCCTTTCTGAAGCGGTATACCCCTTTAAGTGCGGCGTGCCATACAGTTTTTCCCATCTTCTTATACGCTCGGACGACCACGATTTCTCATGCCAAGGGTGACAATGTTCATATAACGCATGGCATGTTACACGTGCTGGATCCAACAGCGATTGTGCCAGATCGCGGTCTCTCCGATCATCGAACAGAAGGTGGCAATAAACATCTTGTGTTTCACTGGCGCGATGATCGAGCAGGAACTTGACGACATGTGCAAACAGGACACTAGTCGTATAGAATTTGGCGTATACCAGTATCGCCCGTGTCATAAGCAACCGCGCGCCGTTAGGCCCTGGCTCGCCCACACCTCAGCTCTGCGAATGATTTCGTGACAAATCGTCGCGAGGTTATCCGGAGCAATAGATGCGTCATTGGTGTGATCAAACGCTCCCGGATAGGTGGTCTTCAACACGGCAGCAAGAAACTTATCAAGAAGATTGTCATCAACTCGCGGGGATTCCGCCACCCGCTGCAGCAGGCTCGCGAGCTTGTCGATCGTCAGCGGTCGGAAGACGCCCTCCTCGAACGGTTGATAGAAGGCATGCCCGAACAACACGACCGGTTTCCCCAAGCAGAGCGCCTCAAATCCGGTCGTTCCGGCCAGTGTAATGACGCCGGCACAGCGAGCGAGAATTTCATAGCTGTCCGTGCTGGTCGGCACTACATCAACAAACGGAATCTTGGCCAGACGTCGATAGTATCCTAATGGCCTGGTCCCCAGAATTGTGTGTGGATGCTCCTTTACAACCAACCGATAGCCTGCGGGAAGGGCGGCTGATACCCATCGGAGTACCTGAACCTGGTCACGAAAATAGGCACTGAACACATCGATAGCCGACTCCGGTTCGTAATGAAGTGGGTAATAAAAGAAAGGCGCCGATGGCAGATCAAATGCGTGTCGCCGAAGCTCCCGTCGCATAAGCGGATCTTTCACGCGCGTCAGGATTGACCGTCGGATGGTTTCGCTCAATCGTGGCTGAAAATATCTGTCATCCTCAAGCGCCAGCCGCTTGATCCTTTCGCCAAAACGCATGAGAGAAGGCAGCGCCCGCAAGCTTGGTCCGTGCCAGTAATAGGAAGGGCGGATTTTCTGGCCACTGTACGATGCTCGGAAAGTACGCGCGGCAGTCAAATCTTCACCGGTAAGATCCGCCGACTTGAACTCTGCGTAGGTCTCTTGAAGACCAGGAATTTGTTCCAATTCGTTATCAACAATGAAGATACGTCCTGGCATGCGGCCCTGTCCGAGCAAAACAGGCAGGACTCCGTTGTATTTGAAGACGCTGTAGAGAGTAAGAAACTGCAGACAGTCCGGCGCGCCAGTGATGAGGACCTCCGGCAGATATTCCTGATACAAAACCTCACAATACTGGATGTATGCCTGAAGATACCGGAGTTGTCGTTCCCATGAGAGGGAATCGATCAAACGATGCGCCAAGATGTATCGCCGAAGAGTCGGGAGACCATACTTCGCTTCGTAGCTCGCAAGAAGTCCTTCATCCAGTTGAGGAGGCCGTCGCAAGGGATCCAGGTCTTGATGCTGATAGACCAGCTTGATTTTACGATCGAGCGACTCCTGCAATGCCCTGCGATAAGAGGGCAGATCACCAACGACAAACACCATCGAATCTATTCGTGCTCCTAAGAGAGCAACCAACTGCTGGACGATCTTCAAGTAAAGAGGCGTGCCGCTTCCGACCATATAGGCTAGATATCGTCGTGGGAGAATAGCAGCACCCTCCCCAAATAAAGAAAGCGCCTGCGCACGTATCTGTTGCTGCAAATCCATCGCCTTAATTGGCCGTGACCAACGACCGAACGGCCTTTGCCCTTGCGCGCATTGCCTCACGAGCCGCCTCCATCTCGGTTCTGGAGACGATTCCGAGAAACACGACTCCCATCACGAAAGAGAGCAGCTCGACTGCGGATATGGCCATGACTGTCAAAAGAGGATGCAGCGGTGGAAGCATGACGTACACGCCCTGGGAGATTCCAATAGAGATCCCGGCTACCCAGCTGATGCGCCCCAAGTGGGCCTCCGCTTGAATGTCTGCATCGAGGCTCCCTTGCCATAATAAAAGAACGAACACCACGAGACCGGATATGGCCGCTGCGGCAACCCCCCTGTAAGGGTGAAACGGAACGAGACACACCGTAGCAATGATTTGCACCACAGCCGCTGTGACGTAGGCCTGACCGATTTTCGTGGTTTTGCGTTTCAGAAGGAGAATACGCTCAAAGGTGTTCCCGAGAATCATCAGCAATGGGATCGGAATCAGAAGATACAGCAAGCCCGGCGCTGCCGCGAAATCAGCCTTTGCGAGGACCCGAACCACTTCCTCGCCGCAGACAGCGGCAATTATGATCATAGGAATAGCGAGCAGCAGCCGGTACTTCAAGACTATCCCAAGCAAGTAACTACTGCGCCGTACTTGACCAATATTGTAGGCCTCGACGATATAGGGATTGAGAGGGTTCCCGATCAAGGGCGCCGAGATGGCTCCGATCATCAGTGCGATATTGTAGTGAAACGCATAGATTCCCAGCGTCCCTGTTGAATAGACGTTGGCTACAAAGAAGCGCCCAACCATATCCGCGGCGAGGAGCAGCCCGGAAAACAACAACGGAAACCCAAACCGTAAGGCCACCCAGTATGTATCGATTTTTATTGGCGCCGCGAGAATTTTGTGAATGTCGGCCCTCCACGCCCCATAAAGCACAGCGACCGCCAAACAGAGTCCCCAACAAAAGAGCACGAACGTCAGACTGACGGTCTCCGGGAAAATAAGAAATACCGCGAACGAGGCGCCTCCCCACACCCCGTTTTGGATGAAGCTCAGGACATTGCCCCATTCGATATGCTTGCGAGCATACAGGAATCTTCCAAGATCCGATGCCATATTTTCAGCCAATACCAACCACCCTATCATGACAACGATCAGCGACATTTCGCGCAAGCCCATGCTTCCCAGCAGAATACTTCTCAATGGAGGCACGAGCAGGACGGCAGCTAAAAACACTGAGATGATGACCATCTGAACAGCAACAATGCTTTTGAAGATGCTCGCGGCTTTCTCGAAGCTCTCAATGCCCGGAATTTCTCGTTCATAGTATTGCGTCACACCGAGCGGGAGAAAGCTCGTGCTGGTGGCAATGATGGTTCCGATGAGGCTATACACGCCATAATCCTCCGTCGGAAGATTCTTGGCCAATGCAACCGCCACGAAAAACCTCGACGCGTAATTTAGAAAGAAGACAAGCCCGCTTTGGAGCGATTGCCAAATGATTTTTCCGGAATCATTGATTGCCTGCAACGTCCTTCATCCTCCTCAGTCGAGCCTTGGATCTTCCGGAATAAATCCGCGGTATTCCTGACAGAGGCGATGTCCTACGCGCTTGAAATGTCTGTCCCACGGTTCGGTCGAGGGTAGAAGCGTAAAGGACACCACATCCCGAACGCCACGCTCAGGAGGAGTTGCTCGATGTATGAGGTGGGCATCGAATAGGATGGTGGTCCCTGCCGGCCCCTCAATGACCTGCCATCCGCTGTTGAGGTCAACGGCGAATTTGTCGGCATTGAACCGGTCAAAGAACCCCAAACGGGCCAACTTTTTACTTCCCGCTCGAGGATGTACCTTGAGGGCACCGGATCGCTGATCGCTAGGGGTCAGATACACCATGAGTTTGAGCGGCCCTGGAGGAAAATTATCCGCATGCCACAGACCCGACGCCTGCGGGGCACTATTTGTTGGGACCAGCCGGTACGTGGTGACACTATAAATTTTAAAGTGGGATTCAAAGCATCCTTCGATGATCGCGGCCAACTCTGGATTCAAGAGACTGGCAAGGTCCGGCATATAGTTCAGGCACTGCTGGACATGCACTAACCATTCTTCCAGGCCCGGCGTGATGGATGTCTTTCCCTCACCGATAATCTTCTCACACTGAGACGCGAGCGACGCAATGAGAGCGGGATCCTGATGGGGCAAAACAACATACCCATCCGTATGAAATTGTCGGACTTTTTCATCGATCTTGCCCTGCAGCAGACGGTCTGTTGATCTCAGCCATCTGCAAGCGAAAGCCCGCCTGCACCGTTGATAGAATAGCCAATAGCGAACATTGACGCGGATCGGTTGCGCGTTAAAAAATACCTTCCTGCGCAGACGCAATAAGATAGGGAACCGGTTGTTAAGCCACTGATACAGTGTCCTGAGCATGTGGATTTGCGGCACGTCTTTCATCTTGCCTTGCCGGGTCATTCGGACTACTCTTTTCATGAAGCGGTTCCTTTCCTGGGTGTGGGGTGGTGGTTGTCTCAGCCACAATCACTGCACCACACCGGGACCGCTTCGTCAATTATCAACTAACTCTGGCCCACATTCCCAGCGGCTGGACAATGCTGGTGAGAATTGTCGACGGCGGATCGTAAGGCGAGACACCTGTTCTAACGGGTATGGATCCCGGTACGCTTCATAAAGGCCTTGGCCTTAATCGGGCTGTGATCCCGGAAATGAAACAAGCTGGCGGCGGCCACCGCCGAGGCGCCGCCGGCCACCACGGCATCGACAAGATCGCGCAGCTTGCCAGCTCCTCCGGAAGCGACGACCGGGATATCCACAGCTTCTGTCACGGCTTTTGTCAGGCCAATATCATAGCCTCGAAACGTCCCTTCTCGATCTATAGAGGTCAGGAGGATTTCTCCCGCCCCGGCGGCGGCGGCCTGCTTCGCCCATTCAACAGGGTCTAACCCGGTCGAACGGCGTCCGCCATGCGTGAAGACTTCTCGTCGCCTATGGTTCGTTCTGACATCTATGGAAACCATCAGGCATTGGCGCCCGAACAAGCGGGCCGCTTCTCCAATCAATGCGGGTCGTTCCACCGCGGCGGAATTGATTGAAACCTTATCCGCTCCTGCCGTCAGCAACTGCCGAATGTCCTCGACGCTTCGGATGCCGCCGCCGGCCGTCAGCGGCATGAAACATTCGCCGGTCACACGACGGACCGCCTCTTCCAGCCGGTCCACGCCACGGTCCTCGATCGTGGCCGTGATGTCCAAGTAGACGAGCTCGTCCGCCATCTGTGCGTCATAGACCATCGGCGCCTTGACTGGATCACCGACGTCGCGGCGTAGTCCAAACTGGACAGTCTTCACTAGACGGGATCCTTCCAACAGAAGCGTCGGTATCAGTCGGGCCTTTACCGAGGTTTCAGGCACATTAGGAAGGTCTCCCATAACCGGATCAGATGGGAGATCGGGTCGCCATCGTAGAAAATTCTTCAGAATCGCCAGTCCTGATTCCTGGCTCTTTTCAGGATGAAATTGAACTCCAAAAATGTTTCCCTGTTGAATCGCAGCGACAAACCGACTTCCGTAATGAGACACGCCCGTGACGCTTCCCGGCTCATCAGTCACCAGATGGTAGCCGTGAACAAAGTAAAAGCTCGGAGTTCCCTGCAGCCCGGCGAAAAGCGCGCTCCCGGGTCTGTGAGCGACATCGTTCCACCCGATTTGGATTTTCCGGAGTCGGGACTGTCCGAGATCCAAAGGCCGGACCGATGCCTTGAGCCAGCCCAAGCCTTCATGGTGGCCATGCTCGAAGCCCTCGCGAGCCAGCAGTTGCATGCCGAGACAAATGCCGAGGAAGGGCTTGCCGTGGCATAGGATCTCGTTCTCTAGGACCTTGGTCAGGCCTCGCGCGGCAAGGTTCTTCATGCCCTCGCCGAAGGCGCCGACCCCCGGCAGAACGACTCTGTCCGCCGTGCGGATCTGTTCCGGGTCGTCCGTGACCACCACCTCGGCATGGAGCGCCTCGAAGGCCTTCGCCACCGAGTACAGATTGCCCATGCCGTAGTCGATGATGGCGACCCGGCTCATTCCAGCTTCCAGAGATGCTGATCGGGCAGCTCGGGCCCGCGTTGGACGCGCGAGGGATCGTGGCGGTGCGGATCCACGACGTGCTGCATGGCGATGGCGTTGAATTCGGCTTCCGTCAGGCCCATGAACCGGAGAAACACGTCGAGACTCGCGGGACGCTTGCCGTCATGCTCTTCCATCATGCGTAGGCCCTGTTCTCTCGTGAGCCGGCCGTCGCGAATGTCGATGGTGGCCAAATGATTCGTCCGCCCCATGCCGCGCTTGATGAAACGCAGGTAGTCGCGGACGCCTTGCATGGCGCACTCGATCTTTTCGTAGCTGTAGGCCTCGGGCACACCTTCGACGAGGTCACCCCGCCAGTCCAGTTCCTTCTCAATGATCCGCGTCTGCTCCTTGACGTCCCAGGGGATGTAGGTGCCCAGACAGATCGATCGATAACCCAACGCGCGCAACGCTTCCTTGGACGGATAGCGAAAGGGCTCCAAGTCCCGCAACTCGATGCCGTCGCCGACCATGCCGACCATGTCTTCGGCCGTGATGCCCAGGTTGACGTACCGGTTGAATCGCTTTTCATCCACCATCTCAGGCTCATCGGCCCGAAAAAAGGCGTTGTACTCCGTGCTGGGCTGCCCCCAGATCACGAGCGGCACGTCGAATTTGATGGCCATTTGCATTGGAAAAGCGAAGATCCCCGTATGACAGTGCCAGCAAAAATCGCCCTTTCGCTTGAGACTTTCGAGCATCACTTTTTTCACGACTTTCCAGTCGGCACGGAACTTGAGAAAGTCCACGCCCAATTGACGGACCGTCCGTTCGGTGTTCGCCAGAACGACCGGCCGCATAAAGCCGTGATCGAAGCAGACGACGAGAGGCTTGAGCCCGTAACTCTTGACCAGGGCATAAAGCGTGAATGTGCTGTCCTTGCCCCCGGAGAACGGCACGAGGCAATCGTAGGCGTACTTGCCGCGGTACGAGTCGAGCAGCGTGTGCAGCTCCTGTTCCCTCGCCTGCCAATCGATCTTCTGTTGCTTGTGCTCGATGTTGCGGCACACGTTGCAGACCCCCGCCTCGTCGAAGACGAGGGTGTCGTGCGTTTCCAAGAGCAGGCACCGCGCGCAGCGGCGCGGGGCGGTCGGAGGGGATCCGGTCGTGTCGCTCATACGATCCTCAGGTTCCGGCGATCAGGTCCCATTTCAAGGGCGTGCCCCGCGGGATGTCCCGAACGGCGCGACGGCCGAGGACGCGGGACAGGTCTTTCGGCGGCAGGCCGTAGGCCGGACGGATGGAACGGACGTTGCGTTCGGTAAAGGGCTCCCCCGCGCGCACGTCGGCCACCGCGTACAGCGAGCGCCGAAACAGGCGGTTCTTCGCCTCCCCGGCGGTCAACGACGGCTCGCCCGTGCCGCGCGCCCGTTCGACGGTGCGGATCGCCCGGGTCACGTCGCGAAACTCATCCGGCTCCAGCGAAAAGGCCGCATCGGGTCCGCCTTCGGTGCGGGACAAAATCAAATGTTTTTCGACGATGGCCGCGCCCAACGCGACGGCCGCGACCGGCACGGCGGGATCGAGGGAATGGTCGGAGAGCCCGACCGGCACGCCGAATCGCATCGCCAGGATCGGGATCGCGGCCAGATTCATCTCGTCCGGCGGCGCCGGATAGGCGCTCGTACACTTCAGCAGCGCCACCTGCGTCGCGCCGGCGTCGCGCGCCGCGGCCACGGCCTCGCCGATCTCGTCGAGACCGGCCATGCCCGTGGACAGGATGATCGGTTTGCCGGTCCGGGCGATCCGCTCGATCAGCGGAATGTCCACGAGCTCGAACGAGGCCACCTTGTAGGCCGGCACCCGCAGACGTTCCAAGAAGTCCACGGCCGAGGGATCGAAGGGCGAAGAAAAGAAGTCCAGCCCCAGATCGAGGGCCGCCCGCTGCAGGCGCGGCTGCCATTCCCAGGGCGTGGAGGCTTCGCGATAGAGATCGTGCAGGGTGCGCCCGCCCCAGGTATTGTCGCCCGGAATGTGAAAGTCTGGCGTATCCGCATCGAGCGTGATCGTGTCGGCCGTGTAGGTCTGGATTTTCACGGCATCGGCCCCGGCGCCTTTGGCGGCGCAGATCAGTTCCACGGCCCGGTCGAAGCTCTGGTGGTGATTCCCCGATAACTCGGCCACGACATAGGTCGGCTGGCCCGGACCGATCCGCCGCCCGTTGATCTCGATCGTATCCGACGCCATCGGGAAACCCGCCGTCAATTGTACTTCCGAAACACGGGCTTGCCCGGCCGCCCTTCCAGCAAACCGACGACGGCGCCCGCGTCGATTGCCCGCGCATACACCGAGCAGGTCCCGTCCAAGGCCTCGAGCGTCCGATCCAGCTCCGCGTCCCCGTGGCGGAAGCTCGGACAAATCCACGGCATGAACACGCCGCGCCGCAGCATTTCCTGGATGAACAACGTCCGATACTCGGCCGAGGGAACCTTATCCGGTCCGCAACATTTGAGCACGGGGCGGCAGGCAAAGTCGCTCGCCGCCGAAACGTACTCTTGGACGCCATGCCGTTTGGCGCATGCGTCGATCCCCGCGATCAGGCGGCGCCCCACCGAGGCCAGCCGTTCCACGACCCGCTCGCGCCGGTGCAGACGGATAGCCGCCAAGCCCGCCGCGAGGGCGGACCGTTCCGCGCCGTGAGTCGTGGACAGGAGAAAACACCGCGGATGGGCATGGTGGATGCCGCCCCGATCCATGTAGGAACGCGTTCCGAGCAACGCGGAGAGGGCGTAGCCGTTGGCCATGCCCTTGCCGACGGTCATCAGATCCGGACGCACGCCGAGAAACGACGCGGCGCCGTTCAGGCTGTAGCGAAACCCCGTCACCATTTCGTCGAAAATCAGCACCGTCCCGTTCCGATCGCAGAGCGCGCGCACGCCTTCGAGAAACCCCGGACGCGGACGCACGTCCCGGCAGGGTTCCAGAATCACCGCGGCCAACCGGGGGCCGTGCTCGTTGAACAGGGCCTCGACCGACCCGAGGTCGTTGAATCGAAACCCCCGCGCCAATCCCGCGACGGCCTCGGGAACTCCGGCGTTCATGACCGTATTGCCGATGAACCAATCGTGGATGCTGAGAAACGGCGCCTCCTCGTCGTAGGCGATGAGCGTCCGGCCCGTCACCGCCCGGGCCAGCCGGATGGCCGCGTCGTTCGCGTCCGAGCCGTTCTTGGCGAACTTCACCATGTCCATGCCGTCAAAGAGCGCGACGGCGGCTTCGGCCAGGTCGACTTCCAGGGGGCTCGGTCGGGAAAAGTTCTGTCCGTCCCGGAGCGCCGCCACCGCCGCATCGTCGATTTCGTCCTCGGCATGGCCGATCAACACGCTGTTGATGCCCATACCCCAATCCACCAACTCCCGGCCGTCCAGCGTCCACACGCGGGCGCCTTTGCCCCGGACGAAAGCTTGAGGCGCATCGGCAGGCAGGACGTCGTCGCCTTTGGAATAGGTATGCGCGCCGCCGGGGATAACCCGGTGCGCGCGCGCACTGAAATCCTCAGTTCTCATCAAGAGTCAGTCCCGCGTCGTGCCCTCTTATAATCCGAGTGCAGCAGACCCATAACAAAGGAATCGCGGTATCGGCCATTCCGGTACAAATGCCGTCTTAATCTTCCCTCGATAACAAAACCTAGCGAGTGGTACACACGAATCGCCTGCCGGTGGTCGGCATGCACACCAAGCGTGATCTTATTTAGGTTCAGACGATTGAACGCGTGCTCGACAACTAACCGCAAGGCCTCCCTGGCGAATCCACGCCCCCAGCAGCTCCGGTCTCCGATCAAAATTCCTACATCTGCCCGACGGGCGGTGGTTTCAATAGGCCCCAGTTTCACATTGCCGATGTGTGCATTACGCTGTTTTTCGATGATAGCTAACATAATGTAAGACGCGTCATTGGAAACTCGCTCAACGTATTTTTTTAGCCCCGATTTCGTTGCCGGGGACACCCCGCTTTCGAGATAGCGTGTCACGGTCTGATCATTCAGCCATTGCCAATAGGGGCCTTGCACATCGTTGGTCCGAATTGGCCGAAGATACAGCCTCTCACCCATGAGGAAAACAGCCTCAGATTGCCGGGCAGCGCGTGCCGATCCTACCTTTCGTTGTTTTCTGATGCTTCCGTTCAGCATGAATCCTTGTGTCCCGTGACTATTCGATCCTTTTCCAGAGAACGGAGGTAGCCTTCGTTCCACATGAAGCCTTCATTGATTTTCTGCAATTCCGGCAGCTGTGCGAGCACGGCAAGTACCTGGTCCATATGATAGGGCGGTTCTCCCTCCAACTTGTCGCGGACCGCCAAGAGGAAGGCGAGATCTTTAGGCTCATCCACCGTCCAGCGCATTGAGGACAAATCTTCGGGATGAACCACGGAAGCAATCCTAAACCGGTCCGGTCTGTTCCAGATATACGGGGTCACGTGCTCGCGCTCTGACGACAAGCGCCCCTTCATGTTGGCTTCGGACAGCGCTGCAAAAGAGAAGACTTCCGTATCCAATCCGTCGGGATAGCTTCTCGGACGGCAATTGGACACGTAATCGACGTCTCCTTGGCGAAAACGAGCTACCACTTTTGAACTAACCCAGGGGTCCAAGAAAGGGCAATCGGCCGTGATTCGGACAATGGTTTCGGCGTTGTGCCGCAGGGCGGCCTGATAATAGCGATCAAGTACATCCGCTTCATGTCCGGCAAAGCCATAGACGCCTATCCGATTCGCGAGATCCAGCACGGCTTTGTCTTGCGGTGCGGTTGTCGTGGCGACAACGATGTCGTCTAGGTTCTCGATGGCCCGCACCGCCGCGATCACGTGTTCGAGGACTGTCATTGCGCCGATCCGAGCAAGAATCTTTCCCGGCAAACGGGTGGAACCCATGCGGGCCTGAATAATGGCCACCGTCCGGCTCATATCGTTACTTCACGCCGGAGTCTGGCGGATTCTTTGGCGGCCAGCACGATGCGCAGCACTTGCATCCCTTCAATTCCGTCTACCGAAGGAGCGGCTCGACGCTGGACGCATGCGAGGAAGTGTTCCATTTCCCGAAGGTAGGTCTCGCCGATATCCTGCGCAGGCTCGATTTCCCGCCAAGCCCCGTTCTCCCATGAACGCAAGCCTTGCCCATGCTCCCAGGCCAAAGCGCCTTCTGATCCAGTGACCTTGCACCAACGGGAATAGCCGGGTTGAAGGCAATCGAGGGAAACCTGGCCCAGATGCCCTCCTGCGAACCGCAACGAAAGAAAAGCAACGTCTTCTGTGTCGATCTCGAGAGGGCTGACGTGCTCCGCCACGGCGTAGACACTGTGGACCTCTCCGGCGATCCAGCGCACATAGTCAATTTCGTGAGAAACATCCAACAGCACCCCGCCGCCTGAATTTTCCGACGCAAAGTATCCCTTTCGGTAATCCATTTTGGGCCGCCACGACGCCAGGTGATAGCCGAATTCCGCCTGTAGGGTTAGGACCTTGCCGACGGCGCCCGATAGGACCAAATCACGCATCCTGCGCAGGCCACGATGAAACCGAAGGTTATACCCGACCATGATGACCCGGCCTCGCTCTGCTGACACTTCGACAAGGGCTTCCAGCCCTTCCAATCGATCAGATATCGGTTTCTCTATCAGGACGTCAGCGCCGGCCATGACGGCGTCTCGCGCGACCTGTACATGCATGTGCGGCGGCGTACAAACAACCACGGCCACAGGTTTGGCATCGAGGCCCTCAGCAAGCGTACTGACAGCACGCACGCCGCTTTCGCCGACGACGAGTTGCGCTCTCTCTGCAGCAGAATCATGAACGATGAGGTCACGAATACCGAGCGATTTCAGGTTTGCGAGATGACGCCGTCCAATCGAGCCGCATCCGACAACAAAGACACGAAACGCTTCCCAAGAGGACCTTCCCCGACTCATTGTTTTCGATGATGGGCGCCGTCAAGCACAATGCGGCTAGCAAGCTGTTCGGCCATGTAGGCATTCCCGCGTCCATTGAGATGCAATCTAGTATTGAAGGGGCTCTCACCCCGCGCCACGACGCCATTCAACTCTCTGCACATATCGATGGGACGGAGGCTTGTTGACTGTGCGGATATCAGAATTTCTTTATACAAGGCATGATAATAAACAACTTCCCATTCACGCGGCCCTGGATAATATGGGAAGTTGTAGGCACTGGGGTCGTTCAGACAAACTCCAAGCGGCTGCAGGATAAAGATTGTTTGGAAACCGTATGAACTACCCAATTTGCTTGCGACATTAGCGATGCGGACATAGGCGCGCGCTGCATCTTTTGCATGTGATTCGAGCGTTTTGCGATCGAAAACTGATTCCGATAACTGTTTTTGCCTTGCCCATCGGCCCGTCATTCTGTCGAGAAGATGATGCAGCCGTCCCGCAAGGATCCCCAACTCAAAGCGAGCTGGGTTCACGGAACGCTCTCCGGCACGATACGTTCTTACGACCTGGAACCATCCATAATCTGCCTCCACATAGGGCGCATGCACATTCTCATACGTGCTCCCTGCAGTCCCACGTCCGACCTCGTTTGCACCGTCATAAAATACCGCGACGTCGGGAACCCTTCCCAACTGCAGCTGCTGGACGAGAAGGGAAAGTCCTTCGTTCGAGCTGTAGTTGACTTGCCCGAAATTGTAGACTTTCACCGCTTTGCCGCTGTGGCTCCCCATGAGAGTCTCGAGATGATACGGGATTGTTTCGTTATCGTTGTTTAAATGCCCATATAGAGCTGAGCCACCGAAAATAAAGATATTATAATTACTGGCTGACCAGCCGTCGAACATCTCCTTTCGATCGCCATGGAGCCGCCAACCTTCTCTATCAATCGTTACTTGTTTACCTCGAAATTCCGAACGGGCAAGCCTGAGACGATACGGGACAAAATCCGTAGTCAGCGTCTCAGTCTCGTGCTCCATCACTGTTCGAAGACTGAATTGAATCTTGTTGAGTCCGCACGATGTGATTTCTAGGACAATCAGGAGGGCTACGGTGACACCCACAATCCAGAAGAACCTATCCAACCGACTGGCTAGACTTCCGGACGTCGTCTCCTTGTGGATGTCTGGGGCGAGAGCCATTGTTACGTTGTTACAGGGCGACTGTAATGCGACGCTGCGGTTCTTCGGGTGTGCTTTGGCCGGCTACTTGGATCAAACGGAAGAGGGCACGAGACGGATCGGCAGATTTGCAAGCTAACGCTTGGTCTCCGTGACGGTCTCGCGTTTTAGCAGGGGGATTTGATCGAAAATGAGCACCTCAAATCCTCCGACGATGCCTCGCCAGAGACGCCGGAAGCCCAGGCCGTGCCAATTCAGAAGCCATCGCATAACAATTCCTGCGCGAAGATAGAACTTACGCATGGCGCTCGCCTGAATCTCGGTCAATTCTTCTCGCGTCCTGCCATCAGGGACCCAAACCTTGTCAAAATTCACCAGCAATGCATTCTTAAATCGCGGATCCGATACGAAATACCCATTATCGATAGCATCCTGCCACATTTCGGTGCCAGGATAGGGTTCGGCAAGATAGAACAACGCGTAATCCAATTCCGAGTTCAGAGCGAATTGAACCGTCTCCTCGCTTTGTTCCCTTGTCTCGCCCGGCAGGCCCAACATAAAGCTTGAAAGCGTTTTCAGGCCGCACTCTCTTACGAGGGCAATGCCCGCACGATTATCTTCAACCGTCAGGGCTTTCTTGACTCGGTCCAGCATCGTCTGGCTGCCACTCTCGCATCCAAAGAAGATGGCATAGCAACCGGCTTTCTTCATGGCGATAAGCATTTCTCGATCAACAAGGTCTGTCCGAGTCCAGCACATCCATTTGATCTTGAGCCCGGCCCGCTGAATACCCTCGCATAGCTCCAGAACGCGATTACGATTGGTTGTGAAGATGTCATCGTAAAACTGGAAGGAATCAAACCCATAGGTCTTCGACATATAGGCGAGATCCTCTATGACCCGCTCCGTGCTGTGATAGCGGAATGTCCGGCCGAAAGTCATCTTCGCTTCGCAGTACGTGCACTCGTAGGGACAGCCGCGGGAGGTGACGTAGTTACCGACGCGCTTGCCCTCGACGTAGATGGCCGGATAATAAAGTTGCATTGGATAGAGGTCGAGCGCTGGAAGCGGGACCGTATCCAGGATGTCGATCAGCGGCTGCCGCTCCGTTTTGGTCACCACCACGCCCTTGCGATAGACGATGCCCGGAACGGCATCCCATTCCTCTGGGGTATGGATCACGCGCAGAAGATTACAGATTGAAATTTCCGATTCGCTGTATGTAATGACATCCACGAACCCCGCTGCTAGGGACTGCTCCGGGAAGATCGTCGGCTGCGGGCCGCCGAGGATTACTTTAACACCGGGTTTGAGATTCTTGACGATCTGAGCGACTTTCAGACAACGCTCAGTGTTCGTCACGAAATTCGTCATCAAGACGACATCTGGGTCTATCTCCATGAAATCGCGTGCGACGACGTCATAGCCCTCACGGGTAGCTTCATAATCCTGTAAATAAATGTGATGTCCCGCACTCCTTGCAGCGGCTGCGACATAGGCCATACCCAACCAAGGCAATTCCGTCGCCACCTTTGCCAACTTTCCATAGTTAAGCTCGACGCTTCCAGGAGGGGCGACGAACAATAGTTTGAGCGGCCGTTCCGCCCGCAAGCCACCTGACGAAAACACCGTCCCCTTCTGCCGCATCTCTCTGTTCAAGGCAGCCACGGGACTCATGATGGACACGGGAGCGTCCATCCGACTCAGTTCTTGTCTAGTGCTGGGGACTTCGCTGTGCATGTGAGCCACTTCAATACGACTAGTGTCAAGCGAGAGGACCGGTCGTCTTCAACCGCTTGTACACATTCCACGGCAACAGGGTGAGAGTATAACACAGAAACCGCCAATAAAAAGGATAATAGGCAGTGTTTACGTTGTGCTCAAGATTTCGTACGACGACCTCTGCAAACCGATCAGGATCAGCTTTGCGGAGAGGCGTGTATCTACCAAATGAGAGCCCTGTGTTCAAGAATCCAACAACATAAAACTGTACATGAACAGTACTACCTTCACAGATTATCCGCAAACTCTCAAAGAAACTGGCTAATGCACGCTTCGCTGCCGCATAGACGACATTCACTCCTCTCCCTCTGCTTCCAGCAATGCTCCCAAACCCCACGATCACTGCACGGGGTTTCTCCTTAAGCTTGGGCAGAAGTCGCGCGACGATGGACATCACCGCCAGGCAATTGGTCTTCATCACGAAAGCGGCCCGAGAAGGATCTAGCGTGCCATCATCGTTGTCAAAGATAAACCCGATCGGAAACAACACACCCTTCACTCCTCCTAGCCTTTGATTGACCGCAGTTAATTCGTCAAGATACCCGTCCTCACCGCCAACTTGAGCAGCAATTGATACTACCTGAACGCCATAGCGTGCGCCAAGGTCAGTGCTTATGGCCTCCAAGTCACGTCCATCCGATGATACTAATCCGAGGTCATGCCCGGCGGCAGCAAGGCGATAGGCCAGCGAACGCCCCAATCCGGCTGATGCCCCGATAATCAGATAGCTCATAGATCAAGGCGCTGCGAGAGTTCAGATTGAAACAGTCTCGATGGATCATGCTTATGCAGTTGCTCACGGAAGATCGTATACTCAGGATAACAGGCTCGAATTGTGGATGAAGATAATCGCGAGTCCTTGATGACGTTTGGAATTCCATGCCAGAAGGCGGTTAAGGTGTCGAGCGTCTGGAGAAACTCTTGCGCTTCTTTGGAGCGGACAAGAAAAAGAGTCACCGCTATGCCGTCGCCATCAAAACGCAGTAGAGCCTGAGTTCCTTTGAATGCCTTTAACGAAACACAAACGGCCGGAGCCTTTTTGCCAACAATATGCCGCTGCAGATCCTGTAGAAAGCCCTCGCATCGATCATTTGGAATCAATACCTGGGATTCACAAAAGCCCTGCCTGCCGAATAGATAGAAAAAGTAGGGACACTTGGCGAACGGGTACAGCCATTTGAAGAGAGGGATCTCAGTGGCTCGTGGCTGTAACTTCTCAGACCATCTATAGGCCGAATTCATAGCTCTGGTTCTTACTCCCGACCATATGGAAAACGGAAAACGGCACCGTGACAAGGCCGTCATCCTCCTGTAATCCATTGGCCCAAGAATGTCAGAATCACCGCTCACAAAGCTTCCCGCATAAACGATCCCTCGGCCGAACGTTTGCGACACCGGAGCTGCGTCGTGCCAGGTATAAGTGGATTTTCCATTGGCTGCGAGTGATCGGACGCTTTTGAGTGCCTCCACGCACCCTGATACAAAGTGGCGCTCCATAGCTACTGCGGTACCTGGCAGGGGCTCGAGTCGCAACACGGCCGAAAGAATAATTCCGGTTAACCCGTATCCTCCACAAGTCAGTTTGAACAGAGAATAATGGTTGGTCCTATCGATGCGCACTTCGCCGTGCTTCGGATGGAAAAGCAGGATATCCTCAACGCACGCCTCAAACGTTCCGGATGTCGCCGAATTCTTGCCATGTACGTTTGCGGCGATACAACCGCCGACTGTGATGGCAGGATAGCCAGGCTGGACAGGCAACCATAGGCCGTTGCGAGCAGTGATCCGAAACAGATCTCCGATCGTCATGCCCGCTTCCACTGCTATTCTACGCTCGGCTGGATTGAACCACAGAATCCTGTCAAACCGGGACATGTCGATTATCGTAGTCGAGACGCCCAAGCTCGCCGCAGCGGACGAATAACCTGCCCCCCTCGCAATTCGAGGTCGCTCACCTAAATCAGCATGCAGCATCCGATAGCGATCGGGACACTGATAGTCCGCGTAAACGTCAACGCCTCCATCAAATGAAACAAACCGCGACTTCTCGAGGCGGACAACATCCATACGCCCAGCGGCCACGACCTTCACCGATGCTCAGAGAACCTTTTCGACATTAGCTGCAACAAGTGCTTCTAATTTCTCACGCATCGTGTGATGGAGGAGAAAATCGCATACGAAGCCGGTGAGAAAGACTTGGATGCCAACCATGATCATGGTCAAGGAAAGGGATAATAGCGGCCGGTCAACCAACTGTTCGCCAGCGCCAAACCACCAAAGAATATGTCTTGCAACGAGGATTGCCAGAACCGTCAAGCCGGGCACGATTAGAAGTGCGCTGAGGCCAGCAAAAAAATGAAGCGGGCTTACACCGAATCTGTAGGTAAAGAGGATGGTCATCAGATCGAGCACCCCTTCATAGCGCAATGCCTTGTAACGTGATTCGCCATACTTTCTCATGTCGTTTCGAATTGGGACTTCGGTCACTTTGAATCCTTGAATATGAATCAGTAATGGAATATACCTATGAAAGTCTCCGAATAAGTACAAGTTCTTCGTTGCAGATCGGCGAAACATTTTGAAGCCGCAGTTCATATCGTGAAGTTTTAAGCCCGTGGCCAAGGCCGCCGCCAAATTGAAGATCCGCGACGCAACAATGCGTGACCAACTTGTCAATCTCTGCGTCCGCCAGCCGCAGACGCAGTCGAAGCCCCGCTGAATCTGTTTCCAAAGCAACGGGATATCCTCCGGAAGATCCTGCAGGTCCGCATCCATGGTCACTACGTATTGCCCTTCACAATGGAAGAACCCCGCCATGAGAGCCATTGATTTGCCCGCGTTTTGCCTCAAAAAGACTGCGCTCACGAATGGCCGTTCCTTTGCGAGCTTTTGAAGGATGTCGCGCGATCCGTCCTTTGAACCGTCATCCACAAATATTATTTCGAAGGATTCAGCCTTACCCATTTCGGCAAGCGTGTGTTCTATGCGGTCGGCAATTTCAATGAGACTGTTCTCCTCATTAAACGCCGGCACGACAATTGAAAGCTCAATCATGAGCCAACCAGGGCGTCAGGAGTCAATGCCATTCTTAGTTGAAATTCCGAAGCGGCCCCGATGCAGTCATCACGCAACGCGGGTTCCCTCCGAGTTCTCGGCCCTCCCGATCTCAGCCTGAAGGGCCTTGCGCAACTGCGGCAGGTGACGGTAGCCTTTGAT
>Ga0194120_10000991_pt1 | contig 53059 bp, 54 predicted proteins | sample TA2MahCa65mmetaG_FD_148642 | JGI IMG/M metagenome (GOLD analysis project Ga0194120, IMG submission 148642) | Freshwater microbial communities from Lake Tanganyika, Tanzania - TA2015019 Mahale Deep Cast 65m | ecosystem: Environmental > Aquatic > Freshwater > Lake | place: Tanzania: Lake... | reverse complement strand
GGATGTTTCGGGTCAAGCGCGATACGCGTCAGATCGTGTCCAATCCCCAATTTCATGAGGTAGTAACCTGCGAATTGTTGGCGGGTCAAGCCATCGCGCGCTTCCTCATCCATCTGCCAGCCCCAGGTCAGATACTTGTACGCGATCCGCTCGTGGCTGAAGCCTCGATAGGGTTGCCGCCGCATCAACACAGACCAGACCAATTCCAATAAATGCCGGGCAATTGCCACGATCGCCTGGTTCCGATGCATCCTTTTCTGCAATCCTTCGAACCTCATCTTCAACAAGGGATCCGACTTCACTGCCCTCTGTGCCGCTTCCACCAGCGCCCAGCGCAAATCGCGCCTGCCCGCTTTCGTGATCTTCCCCATCCGCGTGGTCGTCCCGCTGTCGTGCACCCGCGCTCCCAGTCCTGCGTACCCGACAGGCGTATCTTTGTCCGCATGGCAAGGAACTGACCTGCCATGCCCGCGGTCAGATCAACCGCCTTCGCACCTATGATATTTACCACGCCCGCGTCGCAGATTGTGCCGCCTGTCCTTTACGCTCGCGCTGTTTGAGCAAGGCGCACACCTCGCGCAGGTATCTTTCCATCCAAGTCGATAGCCAGCAGCCCAACCTGTTCGATGAGATGAAGGTGAAGATCGATAGTGAAGTCGGCAAGCGCATCTATGCCAGACGGCTGGATCGTGGTGCCGGTCTTTGCCAACCTCTGTGTACAAATGCGGATGCATCCCTTCAGCTTGCGCTCCAAACGTAAAGTAGATGTACAATGGACGCGTACGCGGTTCGCTCTGGTTCACCATATCGGCAAGATCCACTCCTTTGGGGGGCTGATCTAGCCCATTCAGCCCTCCAACAACCGGTCCCAACCGTACTCTGGCTGTAAAGTCGGGCGCTGGCGCCCGGCGCTCGAAGGCATAGTTGGGTTTTTCGACAGTCTCGTTAGCACGCAGCGTGCAAAACGAAAGTTGCAATAAAAATCGAAGCTGAAACGAGTAAAATTAGCGGTGGAAAAAGGAGTAAAAATGACTCTCCAACAAATTACTATCGAAATTCCAGAAAAGGTACTTCTCGCAGAAAAGACGGACGCTGAATCTTTTGGACGTGAAATTCTCGTTTTAGCGGCAGTCAAGTTATTTGAAATTGGCAGGCTTTCTTCTGGGCGTGCATCTGAACTCGCAGGAATGTCCAGAATTGAGTTTTTGCTCAACTTGAATCGCTACAAGGTTTTTCCTTTCGCCGCCGAACTTGATGACTTAGAAAACGCACATGCCTAAAGCAATCAGCAATACTTCCCCGCTGCTTTATCTTTACAAGATTGGCGCAATAAATTTGCTTCCAAAAATGTTCGATGAAGTTTGGACAGCCGAACCCGTCAAGAACGAATTATTGACGGGACGTAGTAAAGGCTATGATGTTCCAAATCCAGCAGATTACGCTTGGCTAAGTATTGTTAATCCAAAATCCATGCCTTCTGAATGGCTTGCATTAGATTTAGGCGCAGGTGAACTTGGCGCAATGGCTTTAGCGTTGGAAAATCCAGACCATATTGTTTTACTGGACGATATGCTTGCACGCCGAACGGCTCAAGTAGCAGGCTTGCAGGTTTGGGGAACTTTGAAAGTTTTACTGGAAGCAAAATCTCAAGGTTTGATTGAAAAAATTGAACCTTTCATATCAAAATTAAGTGAGGCAGGCATGTGGATTTCTGCCGAAGTAAAGCAGCGCATTCTTATTTTGGCGGGCGAGTCTTAAGGCTACAAGCGTGCCACCGATTAACAGCAGTGTCAAGGGGGGAGAGAGTCCAATTTCCTGGGTGATCTTCCACGGCTGTGAAGGCGGCCGTTTTTTTCTTTTTCACCCCGGGAGTTCTTTTTTGGGGAAACGCTTCGCCATCCCCGATCGTCTCTTTTTTCAGAAGGGGTTCAAGTCCTGTTTTTGATTCAACTCGATCTTTGGGAATTCCCCGCTGCATGAAAACGAGAACAGCCGCTGAAGGAGCGCCGTTCCCGTTTGGACTTGGGGGTAAGCCTATTTTACCCGAAGTTCGACGCGGGAGTGCGCCTTGGCTGTCCTACGCGGGAATGCCCAATTCCTCCATCCGCGCCAGAACTTCCTCTCTCGAAGCCACCCGCCGCGGCACATTCCTGCGCACGAAGCGCGTGATGTCGGTCTCGACGCCCAACTTCATCAGGGCGTACTTGGCGAACTGCTTGTAGGTCAAACCCAGGCGCGCAGTTTCATCCATATCCCAGGACAACACCAGCATTTTATAAGCCAGGTCTTCTTCGTTCGCATGTTCGTCGGTCTCGTCCTTCGTCAACACGTGCCAGACCGCCACCAGCAACTTCCGCGCGATCACCACGATCGCCTGATTCGGTTTGCGCATCCGTCGCAGGTACTTCTCGTACTGTTCTTTCCAGTACGACGAGCTGCGCACCGCACGCCAGGCGGCTTCCACCAGCGCCCAGCGCAACTCTTTGCGCCCGCTCTTGGTGATGCGTTTCTCGATGTGTTCCTTCCCGCTGTCATGCACGCCCGCTCCCAAGCCCGCATGGCCCACCAACTTCTTCGCTTCCGGGAAACGGCGAATGTCGCCGATCGCCGCATACACGGTCATGGCTGTGATCACTCCAAAACCAGAGATGTGCAGAAAGCGACCGATCTCTTCGTCTTCTGCCGCGATGCTTGTCATCTCTTTCTCGATCCGCGCTTCCTGCCCTTCGGCAAATTGCAGTGTTTCCAGGTCGCTTTGCATATTTAGCTTTTCCAGTTTGCACAGCCTCAATGGCGCGTGGCAATTGTTATCAAAGCTGCTGAAATTTTAAAACATGCGTGCTATAATTTCTGCTAGGGTGTCTTTCGGCACACTAATTCAAACAAATGGAAGGAGATTCTCATGAACCAAGGTAAGAGCACCACCAAGAAGACCGCGCAGAAGTCTGCCAAGGAGAGCACCACCGCGATCGGCAAGACGTCCAAGGGCTTCACGGACGAGGAACGAGCCGCGATGAAAGAGCGCGCCCAAGAGCTGAAGGCGGCCGCGCGCGCGGACAAGGACAAAGCGGACGGGGAAAGCGCCGTGCTCGCGAAGATCGCCGAGATGCAGGAACCGGATCGCGCCATGGCCAGGCGGCTCCATGCGATCATCAAAGCCAGCGCGCCAGCCCTCTCGCCGACAACCTGGTACGGGATGCCCGCATACGCCAGGGATGGCAAAGTCATCTGCTTCTTCCAAAGCGCGCAGAAGTTCAAATCGAGGTACGCGACCTTCGGATTCAGCGACAAGGCGAACCTGGATGAAGGCGCCATGTGGCCGACGGCTTTCGCGCTGAAGGAATTGATTGCCTCTGAAGAGGCAAGGATCGCCGCGCTCGTGAAGAAAGCGGTGAGCTGAGGACTGATCTCGCCACTGGCCCCCGTCCTAGGCCGGATCGTCGGTCGGGACGAGGCGTTCCCGCGTGACGAGAACGCGCACCATCGTGTGCCGAACTACAAAAGGCGTAACAAAAAATTAAACCGCCCACCGGTTAACAGCAGTGTCATGGGATAAGCACTCCGAATTTGAAAATTGATCTCAAAATGAAAAAATGGTCCCGAATGCAAAACATTTGGAGCCGTTTTTGTTTCCTGCTTTCATGATTTTCAAGCTGGAGACGGCTTTCCATGCCCCCGCCCTATTTTTTGTTTTCAGGATGGGGTTGTTGCTGTCCAACGGAAATACTGTATTGATTATTCGATCTTCTGAAGTTCAGGCCTCAGCGCCAGCAGCTCAACTTCGCTTGCCAATCTGCGGGGATACTTTGGATTGAGCGCCACGCGTGTCAGATCATGTCCAATTCCAAGTCGCATCAAGTAGTAATGAGCAAATTGCTGCGGGTCAGTCCGTCTCGCGCTTCTTCCTTCATTTGCCATGCCCAGGTCAGGTATTTATAGGCAATCCGTTCCTGGCTAAAGTGTCGATAGGTCTGCGCCTTTTCTCAAGCGCAACAATTCGTATTTCGCAAACTGTTGGGTCAGGGATGATTGTTGCCTTACTCTGAAAAAGCGACATTTCAACCGCAGACTTACACAGATAAATTGGTTTAAGAGCGATTCCGCTCAACAAGGCGGGCATCTGATAAATTCTTCAGGGAGAACAAAAAAGACATCCGAAATCTGCCGGGTCTCGGAGGTCTTGTGTCATTTACGCCACCCTTATCTTCTTATCCAAATACACATCCTGAATTGTATTCAGCAATTTCACGCCTTCCGCCATCGGGCGCTGGAAGGCTTTGCGCCCGGAGATCAGACCCTGTCCACCCGCACGTTTGTTGATGACGGCAGTCGCCGCGGCTTCAGCGAAGTCATTTTCACCCGAGGCACCGCCGCTGTTGATCAGCCCGACGCGCCCCATGTAACAGTTCGCCACCTGGTAGCGGCACAGGTCAATGGGATGGTCGCTGGTCAGGTCACTGTAGATGCGCTTGTCCAGTTTGCCGTAGGAGATGCTCTCTGCGTTCAAGGCGATGAATCCGCCATTGTTCTCCGCCAGTTTCTGCTTGATGATATCCGCTGAAATCGTGACACCGAGATGATTCGCTTGCCCGGTCAGGTCCGCCGAGACGTGATAATCCTTGTCCTGCTTGAAGGCTGAATTGCGCAGGTAACACCACAGGATGGTCGCCATGCCCAGTTCATGCGCCAGCGCGAACGCCTCCGCGATCTCGATCAGTTCGCGATGCGAGTCGTCTGAGCCGAAATAGATCGTCGCGCCGACCGCCGCCGCGCCCATGTCGTACGCCTGTTCCACCGTGCCGAACAGGATCTGCTCGTAACTGTTCGGGTAGGTCAGCAGTTCGTTGTGGTTGATCTTCACGATGAAGGGAATCTTGTGCGCGTACTTGCGGGACATCAACCCCAGCACACCGAAGGTCGAAGCGACGGCATTGCATCCGCCCTCGATGGCAAGTTTGATGATGTTCTCCGGGTCGAAGTAATCGGGATTCTTGGCGAAACTCGCGCCGCCCGAATGCTCGATGCCCTGGTCAACGGGCAGGATGGACAGGTATCCCGTCCCGCCGAGACGTCCGTTCCTGTACATCCACGCCAGGTTATTCAGAACACGGGGATTGCGGTCGGATTGGAGAAAGATCCGGCCCAAAAAATCAGGACCGGGCAGGTGCAGACGCTCCTTCGAGATTTTGGGAGAATTGAAACCAAGCAGGGATTCCGCCTTGGCGCCCAGCAGGGATTGTATATCGGTCGTCATTGTTTTACTCCTGAAATGAATGTGTAGGCGGGAGCCGCTTCGTAAGTGACTGCCACCTCTGTGATACAGGTTGAAACGGGAAATTTGTTTCGCTTGATTATAACCAGAAACTACGGCTATAATGGTCTGGCAAGACTAAATTCGTCGAAATGCGTATATCACGCAGGAGGCTCACATGAGTGATTTCTTTGAAAAAGTAAGTAGTCAGGTTGACCCGTTCAAGAAACTTCTTTCCTACATCCCCGGTTTCAGCGGCTATATTGAAAGGCAGAACCGCCGCGACGCAGACAAGGTTTTGCGTGATACAGTAGCGCGCCGTTTTGAAGAACTTTGGGGGCGTGCATCAAATTTGCAGGTTGAATTGGTCAGCAGCGACAGGATCAAATATGTGGACGATATGGAAAAAGCCGCGCTCGCGTTGCGCACCTTGATTGACAAGATCAGCAGAGCGGCGCGCGGATATTCCGGGCTGTTTGATGCCGTCAAGATCAACGAGAAGGAACTCGAAGCGATCTATCAATTCGATGTCGCATTCTTCACCCTCGGCGATCAAGTGAGCAGCGCGCTTGACAATGTCGAAGCCAGCCTTGGCGATGAGGCCGCCCTGCCTGCCGCGATTCGCAATCTCACATCCCTTGCCCGCCTTGCCGTGGAGACCTTTGAGCGCCGCTCTGAGGTTGTTACGGGAAGCGGACAGTAAATTATATACGTCATTGCGAGGGCGCTCTTGTTCCGCATGTTTTTGCGGCCCGAAGCGTCGCCGTGGCGCCGTGGCGATACAATCTCCAACACAACAAGGAGATTGCTTCCCTTCGACACGGTGAGCGAAAGTCGAACCGTCAGGACAGGCGTCGGGAAGAGCACCCTCCTCGCAACGACATAATCCAATCCTATGTGGCACGAATACATCAACGCAACATCCACCGATGAGGTGGTAAAAATTTTAGGGGAAAAGAAGGAACGCGCCCGCATCATAGCTGGCGGCACCGACCTCATCCTCGAACTTGAGCGCGGCGTCCGTAAAGGGATCGACATTCTTGTTGATGTTTCGCGCATCCCCAATCTCGATCAAATCACAATTGACGGAGACGATGTCATTCGCCTGGGTCCGCTCGTTACGCACAATGATTGCACCGCATCCAAACTCATCCGCGCGAGAGCTTATCCACTGGCGCGCGCGGCTTGGGAAGTGGGCGCACCGCAGATCCGCAACCGCGGCACGATTGCAGGCAACCTCATCACCGCATCCCCTGCGAACGACACCATCACACCCTTGATGGCGCTTGGTGCAAGTGTGACTTTAATTTCCACGCGCGGCGAACGAACGATTCCATTAAATGAATTTTATACTGGTGTTCGCAAAACGGTCATGCAGGCAGATGAAATGCTTGTTGATATTTCCTTCCCCGCGTTGACAAAGACCCAGCGCGGGACATTCATCAAACTGGCATTGCGCCGCACCCAAGCCATCTCTTTGGTAAATGCAGCGATCATCCTTGATGTTTCGACACGAAGAGCGGGAGACGAACCGTCAACACGCGGTCTGAGAGCGGATACCGTCAAATCAGCAGTGATCACCCTCGGAGCGGTAACCCCCATCATCGTCCACGCAGAGGCGGCGGAAAATTTCCTCGCAAAGAAAAAACTCAACGAGAAGAATATCGCCCAAGCCGCAGAACTCGCCATGCAGGCCGCACATCCGATTGACGATGTACGCGGTTCTGCTGCATATCGTCTCGAAATGGTAAAGGTTATCATCGCGCGTGGGCTGCGTGCGATCCGCGACGAGAATGAACAGGCGGGTATGCCGAAGAAGCCGATCCTGCTTCAGGGCAAAAAGACCGCAGACCGTGGACGACAAACCGTCCATCGTCCATCGTCCATCGTCAATGTTATTGAGACAACGATCAATGGAAAAAAGTTTTCCTTCAAAAGCGGATACAACAAAACCTTATTGCGCCTGCTCCGTGAAGAAGGCCTGCTGACAGGCACCAAAGAAGGCTGTGCCGAGGGTGAATGTGGCGCCTGCACTGTCTTCCTGGATGGCAATGCGGTCATGTCCTGCCTTGTGCCTGCGCCGCGCGCGCATGGTGCACAGATTATCACCGTGGAAGGACTCGCCGCCCTCACCCCAACCCCTCTTCCTGAGGGAGAGCGGCAAGGGGTGAGGGAAAAACTTCACCCCATGCAGGAAGCCTTCATTCAACATGGCGCAGTTCAATGCGGATATTGCACGCCGGGCTTCATCATGTCTGGCGCAAAATTATTGGAAGAGAAATCAAAGCCAACCCACAACGAGATCGAACAAGCCATCACTGGAAACCTATGTCGCTGTACCGGTTATTACAAGATTGTAAAAGCGATCGAAGATGCAAGTAAAACAAAAGTGTAAGAGGCATGTATGGGTAAATACGCAAGTTCAGTGAAAAAACGATCCAAACCGAAAAATGACGGTCCGCATGTGGTCTGGCGCGGCATAGGGTGTTTGATGATGCTCATCATCCCGGCCATTTCGATTGCCGCAGGTATCGAGACCATCAAGTACGGACTGGCCAACCGTTGGGCTATCCCCTATCAATTACTGGGCTATCCAAGCCTGCCTGATCTGTTCTACCAATCCAGTGGGTTGCGAATCATTTTCGAACCCATTACCCGCGTCAATCACCTGTATGCATATTCAGCCGCCAGTGTTCTATACATGATCGCAATCGGCGGAATTATTTCTTTATTGTATGGGGTTGCATATCGGATCGTTGGACCCTCTCCCTATGGGCCGATGGATGAGCCACCTCCAAAGATAAAAACCAAAAAATACACACGCTAGGAAACCATGTCAGAGAATTCTGTTGGAAAATCATACACCCGCATTGATGCCCGCGGCAAGGTCACAGGCGAAACACTTTACTCCGGTGACCTTGCCATGACTGGCATGTTACATTTGAAAACCCTCTTTGCCGAACGCCCTCATGCGCGCGTGAAAGCCATTCACATTGAAAAAGCGCAAGCTGCAAAAGGAGTCGCGGCGGTTTACACAGCCAGGGACGTGCCGGTTAATGAATATGGTTTGCAAATCCCCGATCAACCCGTCTTGTGCGGACCTGGTTCAAGCAAACCATATACCGACATCGTCCGCTTTATCGGAGATCAGGTTGCTGTCGTTATTGCCAATTCCGAGGCCGAGGCGGACGCGGCTCTGAAGTTGATCGAAGTGGAGTACGAAGACCTGCCGCTCCTCACAGACCCGGTCACAGCCATGCGTCCCGACGCACCCCTACTCCACCCGGATCGAGGCGACACGAACGTTTGTGTCCACTACAAAATCCGCAAAGGAAATGTGGACGAAGCCTTCGCCAAAGCCGATGTGATTGTCGAAAGCGAATATCACACCCCGATACAGGAACATGCCTACCTACAGCCCGAAGCGGGCTTGGCTTATATAGACAGTGAAGGTCTTATCACAGTCGAATCTGGCGGGCAGTGGACTCACGCTGACCGTGAAACCATCGCGCACGCATTAGGCCTTCCCAACGAAAAAATCCGCGTGATCTACCCAGCCATCGGCGGAGCATTCGGCGGTCGCGAGGATCTGTCGGTGCAAATCACGCTGGCATTGGCGGCCATGAAATTGCGGAGACCGGTCAAGACCATCTGGTCGCGCCGCGAGTCGATCATCGGACACGGTAAACGCCACGCGGTTACATTGAAGGCAAAATGGGGCGCTACCAAAGAAGGCAAGCTCGTGGCCGCTGAAATCGAATTGATTGGCGACGGCGGCGCGTACATGTACACCTCCAACAAAGTGCTTGGCAACTCGGCCATTACATCCACCGGGCCTTACTTCATCCCCAATGTAAAAACGGATGTATACGGTGTTTACACAAACAACCTTCCTGGCGCGGCTTTCCGCGGTTTCGGTGCACCGCAAGCTTTGTTCATGGCAGAATCACAAATGAACAAACTGGCCGAAAAACTCGGCATGGACGCGGTTGAGTTCCGTTTGAAGAATGCGCTGAAAGACGGCGACACCATGGGCGTAGGAACTCCGGCGCCAACCCCTGTCAGTATTATTCAATGTATTGAAGCCGCGCGGGATAAATTCAAGTGGAAGAAAAAGAGAGATCATGGACAGAAGACCGTAGACCGTAAAAAAAATGGTCAATCGTCCATCGTCCGTGGTCGTGGATTCGCGGCCGGCTTCAAAAATGTCGGCTTCTCATTTGGGTATCAGGAGAACTGCTGGGCGAAAGTTGAAATTCACGGCAATGGAAAAATGGAACGCGTCGTCGTTCACCATGCCGGCGCAGAAGTTGGACAAGGCACTCACACTGTCATGGTGCAGATGGCGGCGCATGTTTTGGGTATCTCTGCAGACAAAGTGGAATTGCGGACTTCAGACTCAGCCACACAGGAAAACCCCGGCTCCGCTTCCGCATCCCGCCTGACTTTTATGGCTGGCAACTCCATCAAAGGAGCGGCGGAGTCGGCTTTGGAAAAATGGAAGGCAGAGGAACGCCCCGCGATTGCCGAGTTCAAGTATCTCGCGCCGCGTACCACGCCATTTGATAAAGAAACCGGATACTCGATGCCCAACTTCCAATATGCCTATGTCGCCCAGGCTGCAGAAGTGGAAGTGGATACCGAAACCGGTCATTTGCGTGTCATTCGCCTAGTCTCCGCTGATGACGTCGGTAAAGCCATCAACCCGGACCTTGTCATTGGGCAGATTGAAGGCGCGGTTGTACAGGCGCAGGGATATGCCATTCTCGAAGATTACAAAACAAAAGATGGCATAGTATTGACCGACCAACTCAGCACCTATCTCATCCCCACCATTTTGGATATTCCCGATTCGGTCGAATCGGTCATCGTTGAAGTGCCGGACCCGAATGGGCCTTGGGGCGCGCGCGGATTGGGCGAACTGCCCTTTCTGCCGGTTGCGCCAGCCATTGCCGCTGCCATTCACGATGCCACCGGAGTGTGGATCAACGAACTCCCATTCACGCCGGAGCGCGTTTTGCGGGCCTTGGGAAAGATCAAGTAAATAACCCCTCACCCTGCCCTCTCTCTTTGGAAGAGGGGACTCCTTTCCCCTTTGGGGAAAGGCTGGGGATGAGGGCAGATTCTACGTAAGTCCTAAAACAATCACTATGCCCTTCCCTTATCTGAATGAAACCAAGGAATTAAATGAGACCGTCCGCCGGGAAATTGGCGGATCGTTGATCGCACTAAAGGATGGAGTCACACATTACGAGCTGAGTGGACCCAAAGAAGGTCGGGCTATTGTTCTTGTGCATGGCTTCTCCGTACCTTCTTTCATCTACGATCCCACCTTTGAGTTTTTAGTGAATTCAGGCCTTCGCGTTTTACGCTATGACTTAATCGGCCGCGGATACTCAGACAAACCCCCTGCCCGATACGATATTCACCTTTTTGTAAATCAACTTAAAGACCTGCTTGATGCTCTCAAAATTTCCGAAGTGGATTTGGTTGGGCTTTCCATGGGCGCACCAGTCACCGTCGCCTTCATCGAATCATATCCGCGTTATGTACGCAAACATATGCTGATCGACCCCTGTGGCGCAAAACGCATTGAGCTATCCCGTCTGCTTGAGATTGCGAAACTGCCCATCGTTGGCGAACTGCTCATCGGTCTATTTGGAAGCGACAGCCTGCTCAAGGGTATTGCGGATGATTTCTTCGACCCAAAACTCGTGGAAATCTTTCAAACAAAATATAAAATACAAATGCAATACAAAGGTTTCAAACGCGCCATTTTATCCACACTGCGTAACGGGATGCTGGAATCATTCCTCGATACGTACCTAAAAATTGGCTTGTTGAAAAAACCAACCCTGATCTTTTGGGGCGAGAACGATAAAACCACCCCCTTTGAAGATCACAAACTGCTCCTTCAGGCACTGCCGCACGCAGAATTTCATCCCATAAAAAATTGCTCTCACATTCCACATTATGAGAAAACTGAGATCGTCAACCCGATCCTGCTGGAGTTTTTGTCGAAATGAACAAACAAGATATTCAATTACTTTACAAATACAACAACTGGGCGAGCTCCCGCATTTTGGATGCCGCTGAAAATTTGATCGAGGAACAATTCCTTGCGCCGGCCTCCTACCCGCATGGCGGATTGAGAAGCACGCTCACGCACACCCTGTTCGCCGAATGGCTCTGGCGCAAACGCTGGCAGGGCAATCCGCCTACTGTGTGGATCAAGCCTGAAGAATTCCCCACTTTCGATTCCCTCCGCACGCGCTGGAAGGAGGAGGAAAAAACGTTGAGTGATTTTGTGGCATCCCTCAGCGATGAAAAACTGAACGCCGTCTTTCATTACAAAACCACAAGCGGAGAGGCAAGGGAAAATATTCTCTGGCATGTTATGGCGCATGTCGTAAATCACGGCACGCAGCACCGCAGTGAAGCCGCCGCCATGCTCACGGAGTTGGGACACTCCCCCGGCGATATTGATTTAATGCTATTCCTGCGGGAAGGATCGTGATGTTTAAAAAACTAAAGAACTTCATCAACGACAACAGGTATAACATAGCCGTCTTTGTACTACTGAACACGGCCTGTTTGGTTTGCATTCTGCTCGTCGTGGCACGGATCGCATATAGCGATTCAAACCGTCACACGGGCTTGATCTGGAATCTCTTCCTCGCCTGGATTCCCTTCATTCTGGCGTACATCGCCCATGCTGTCTCATGGAGGCGTATCTGGTTGTACCTCGTCATTCCAGTCATTGCCTTCCTCTGGTTGATTTTTTTCCCCAACGCGCCTTACATGTTGACCGACCTGCAGGACCTGGCGCGCCGCACAAGCGATGCGCCGCTTTGGTACGACGTACTCATTGTGGTTTGGTTCTCCTGGACGGGCATGCTGCTCGGTGTTATCTCACTCTATCTCATGCAGGATATTATTTTTCGCACCTTTGGGCGTGCAGCGGGCTGGGTTTTCGTTTTTGCGATCTCAGGGTTGAGCAGTTTCGGTATTTATATCGGACGTTTTGTGCGCCTGAATTCATGGGATATTCTGCAAGACCCGGCAGAGACAGCCATGGAAATCCTCGGTCTCGCGGTTGACCCAAGCAGGCGCCTGGCGGCCTTCACTCTCCTGTACACATTCTTCTTCATGTTCGTCTTCCTGCTTTTATATTCTTTCAGCCACATGTTGCAGGAACATCATGTCAAGGCGCAGAACACTCCCGAACAGCTTGCCTCCACCCAACCTTCCAATGTCGTTCAATAACTTTCCCCTCATCCTCATTCGCGGCGGCGGCGACCTTGCCAGCGGTGTAGCCCTGCGCCTGCATCGCGTCGGTTTTCAGGCTGCCATTCTTGAATTGCCTGCTCCTCTCGCTGTCCGCCGCAAGGTTTCTTTTTCAGAAGCCGTTTACGAAAGCGTACACACTGTCGAGGATGTCACTGCACGCCTCGTTTCGGCCGACCAGTTTCAGGTCGCGTTGGAGGCGGGTGAAATCCCCGTGTTGATTGACCCCGAGGCAAATATTCTGCGCAACCAATTTCTGACCAGTCCCAAATCCACTTTTGTAGTGGATGCGCGGCTGTTGAAGTCTGCTCCTGAACCACTGTTATCGGATGTCGCGCTTCACATCGGACTGGGGCCTGGATTCCGCGCAGGAGATAATTGCCACGCTGTGATAGAGACTTGCCGCAGTCATACCCTAGGCCGGGTGTTGTGGAGCGGAGAGACTCTACCCGATAGCGGACAACCCGAAGGCGACCCGCGGCGTGTGCTGCGCGCGCCAATCTCTGGCTGCGTAAAACCTCTCAAACAAATTGGCGATCACTGCGTCGAGGGCGAGGAAATTGCGGAGATTCAATCATCAATACCCTTCGGGCACGATGTCGAAAATCGTAAATCCCCTTCGGACACGATGTCGAAAATCGTCAGTCCATTCTCCGGCGTCCTGCGTGGGCTCATTCATCCGCGTGTGGAAGTGGCTGAAGGTATGAAGATCGGCGATATTGACCCGCGCGACGACTCCAGCATCTGTTTCCTTGTTTCAGATAAAGCCTTATCCGTCGGCGGCGGCGTGCTCGAAGCAATCCTGATCAAATTGAAAGAGATGGAATAAATATTTCTCTATCGTACCAATATCAAAATTAAACCGCGATGCTCCCAACATCTGCATCCCGAAAGAGCTTCGGGACGTTGCGTGGCTTTGCGGTTCAAAAATTTTGTCTGTGCAAATAAAAAGACCTCTGGGATACTTCTAAAATCCAAAACTCAAACCTCAAATTGGAGACAAAATGTACATTCGAATATTTCACCTAATATCCAGCGGACTCGTTCTCCTCTCACTGCTCTCAGCCTGCGCGCCCAAAGCCACCCCCATTCCCGTGGATTTGGTCGGCACACGCGCGGCGGATCTGGCTTCCATGATGATGACCCAAACCGCGGCCGCCTATTCCCCCACACCCCCGCCCACTTTCACGCCTGAGCCAACTGCAACTGCAACCATCGAACCCACCTCTGTAGTAATCAGACCTCCCACAATTAAAAATGGACCAGCAGCCTGTTATGTCAAACCTTCCACCTCATCCGCGCTCACCAGTAACATCACAGATACAAAGGTTGTGGAACTGCTTGCCATAGGAGCCACACCCGGCTGGTACAAAATCTTGAACCCATATTTCTACTCCCCTTGTTGGGTTGCTGAAAATAATTTAGATCTTGATAACAACATGGACCTTTCCACTTTTCCAACTGAGTAGCGGTTTTTATGGAGGTTTACTAAGCGAGCGGATGGAAGACTTTGGCTTTCAACTGCTCACTTTTTTATAAAGGATTTCTTCATTTGTATAAATCCTTATTTGTCGGAGATTTCATGACCCAAGTGCAAAATATGAAAATGATGCCAGCCATGAACATTGCATCCACTTTACTCATTTTTAAGGAGATTCAATGCAACCCTACGTCCTTTCACTAAAAACCCTCTTCAAACAAAACGCGAACCCCGCGCAGGCGGGACCAATGAAGAAATACATGCGTGACCAGTTCGATTATCTGGGAATAAAAACGCCGCTAAGAGTGGCGCTGCAAAATGAATTTATCAAGGAAAATGGACTTCCCCCACTTGATGAACTCGATTCAATTTCACGCGATTTGTGGGGTTTGCCCCAGCGTGAATTTCAATACACAGCGACAAGTTTGATAGGGAGACTCGAAAACAAACTCGAACCCGAATTCATAACCACCCTTGAATATCTGCTCGTTACCAAATCCTGGTGGGATACGGTGGATACGATTGCGGGTAACGCAGTGGGCACTCATTTCAAACGTTTCCCCAAAGTACGCGAAAAATATCTCAAGAAATGGCGCAAGGCCGATAATTTCTGGCTGCGCCGCACGGCGCTGCTTTTTCAACTCGGCTACAAAAAAGACACCGACTTCGATCTGCTGTGCGAGATCATCCACGAAAATCTCGGCTCGGATGAATTCTTCATCAACAAGGCGATTGGCTGGGCGTTACGTCAATACGCATGGACAGACCCCAAACCTGTGAAGAAATTTGTGAAAGCCACAAAGGAACTACATCCATTAAGTCGGCGCGAGGCGTTGAAGAATATTGGGGACTGATCACGCTCGATCTCGCCGATGGAAAAAGGGTTGTGCCTCTGGCGCAAACGGGGATGACCATATTTCTCGATATACAATGCAGGTCCGCCCGACCAGCCGGAGAGGAACATAAAAAGTTTCTCACGTGGCTGACTCAAACTCTTTGCATGAAGAGCACGGATATCTTTGGCTTCGGACGAGGTGTCCATGATGTCGTAAAAACGGTCAACAAGGGCGCGAAGTTTTGTTTCACCGCCGATCAGGTCATAGAGGGAGTTCAGTTCATTCATGAATAAATTTTACCTTACCAAATCAGGAATGCGGACTGAAGTCCGCGCTCCGCTAAACAAATACGAAAGCGGGTGCTGGATTAAATTATAAACTTGCATCAGTCCGCGTGAAAATTGCAGATTGAAGTTTGTACCCCACTTCACATATCAGGCTTTATAATTGCCGCACCACCTACAGGAGAAACCCATGAACAAAGAAAATGAGGCAGTGATCTTAAGTGCAGCGCGCACAGCCGTTGGAAAATTTCAGGGCGGGCTGAGTAGTGTCTCCGCTGTAAAACTTGGCGCGGTCGCCGTCAAAGCCGCAGTGGAGCGCGCGGGCATTGACCCGAAAGATATCGAAGAAGTTTTGATGGGCAACGTCGTTCAAGCAGGCAATGGGCAGGCCCCCGCGCGTCAGGCGGCGATCTTTGCGGGTATACCCGCAACTGTCGGCGCTACGGCTGTTAATAAAGTTTGCGGATCAGGCCTGAAGGCGGCCATGATGTCGGCGCAAGCCATCCGCGCTGGCGATGCCGATTTGTTCGTCGCAGGCGGAATGGAGTCCATGAGCCGCGCGCCGTATTTGGTCAGCGGGCGTTCGGGCGAACTTAAATTCGGCAATCAAACACTCACCGACGCATTATTAAACGATGGCTTGTGGGATCCTTTTGAAAATTGGGGCATGGGCAACGCCGCAGAATTCATCGCGGACGAATATGAGGTCACACGCGAGGCGATGGATGAATTCGCGCTTCGCTCGCATCTGAAAGCTGTTGAGGCTCAAGAAGCGGGACGCTTCAAGCTGGAAATTGTTCCCGTCCAAATCCCTGGACGAAAAGGTGAAGTGACCCTCTTTGACAAAGACGAGGGCCCGCGCAAAGACACCTCACTGGAGTCACTCGCGAAACTTAAACCCGCCTTCAAAGCAGACGGCAAAGTGACACCGGGCAATGCCTCATCCATGAACGATGGCGCGGCGGCAGTTGTGATTTCGTCTCGTGCTTACGCAGAAAAAAATAATCTCAAGCCCATGGCTCACATTATTGGCTACGCGCAGGCGGCTTTGGAGCCGAAGTATTTATTCGCTGCGCCTGCCTATGCCATGCCAAAGCTATTAAAGAAAATCGGCTGGACGTTGAAAGATGTTGACCTGATCGAACTCAACGAAGCCTTCGCTGCCCAAGTCCTCGCGGACGGTCACGCCCTCGCCGATCAAGGCTGGGATTGGGACAAGGTCAACGTCAACGGCGGCGCGATTGCACTCGGTCACCCACTCGGCGCAAGCGGCGCGCGTGTGTTGACGACACTCATCTACGCATTGAAAGATCGCGGCTTGAAACGCGGTCTTGCGTCATTATGTCTCGGCGGCGGTGAAGCTGTGGCGATGGCAGTGGAAGTGGAGTAAGAGAGCAGAGACTAGTGACTAGAGATTGAGAATTGGAGAATTGGAGGATTGAGGATGGATAAAACTGAACGCGAATCGAAGATCGAACTCTACGGGCGTGGATTCGACTTGTTGAAAGCGGCATTGGCCGAGGTCCCGCAGGAGGCGATGAAGTTCAAGCCTGAGCCGAAGGAGTGGAGCGCCCACGAGATCATCATCCACATCGCGGACTCGGAAACCAATGCGGCATTGCGCGCGCGAAAGTTGATCGTCGAACCCGGCGGCATGTTGATGGGCTATGACCAGGATCAATGGGCAAGCGAGTTGAATTATCACGAGCACGACCTCGATGATGCACTTGAGGCGACGCGCATTGCGCGGAAAACAACCTACGAGTTATTGAAGCGCCAGCCAGAGGAAGTGTTCACGCATTGGATCAAGCACCCCGAAATGGAAGGGCAATATACTTTTGATAAATGGCTCGACATTTATTCGCGGCATATCCCCGGGCATATCGAGCAGATAAGAGAGAACGTAAAAAAGTATACAGGTACACAAGTAGACAGGTAAACAAGTTCCTTGTATACGTGGGTACGTGTCTACCTGTTTACATCACCCAAGGAGACAAAATGACCATCAAACACATCTTCATCATCGGCGCAGGGACAATGGGCAACGGCATCGCGCAGGTCGCGGCGACATCGGGCTATCAAGTCACCTGCATGGATGTGATGCCCGCCGCGTTGGAAAAAGCCAAAGCGACGATTGCCAAATCCACGGCGAAACTTTTGGAAAAGGGCACGCTCACCCAGGAACAAAAGGCTTCGGCAGATGCGATCCAATTCATGGGGAACATGGACACGATGAAAGACGCGGACCTCGTCATCGAAGCCGCAACCGAAAACCCCGAATTGAAATTCAAGATATTCAAAGACATGGACGCCAACGCGCGCGAAGGCGTGATACTGGCTTCCAACACATCCTCCATTTCGATCACGAAAATCGCCGCACAGACCAAACGTCCCGAAAGAGTGATCGGGATGCACTTCATGAATCCCGTGCCGTTGATGAAACTCGTCGAAGTTATCCGCGGACTTGGCACATCCGATGAAACCACAAAAACGATTATTGAACTTTGCAAAGTGATGGGCAAGGAACCCGTCGAAGCCAATGACTCGCCTGGGTTTATCTCAAATAGAATTTTGTGCCCGATGATCAACGAAGCTATTTTTGCCTTGCAGGAAAATGTCGGCACACCCGAAGCGATTGACCAGGTGATGAAGTTGGGAATGAATCATCCCATGGGTCCGCTGGCGCTCGCGGATTTGATCGGCTTGGATGTGGTGCTGTCCGTGATGGAAGTTTTACAAAGAGATTTAGGTGAGGATAAGTATCGCCCCGCGTATTTGTTGAGAAAAATGGTGGATGCGGGATATTTGGGGAGGAAGACGGGGAGAGGGTTTTATAGTTATTAGAGACTGGAGATTAGAGATTAGAGAATAGTGAAGACCCGAATTGAAATTGATCTCTTTTTGACTTATCATGAATCCAGAGGATTGAAGCTTTCCACCTGAGGAGGTAGACATGTTTCGAAAAGTCTTCGTGCGGATATTAGCTCTCGCCTTGATCGTGCTTAGGCTATTTGCCATCCCGGACGGGGTCCAGGCAGGAGGCGTGTGCGGCGGCATGTATGTCGTCGAAACCGGGGACACAATCGACATGCTGGCAGCGATGTGCGGAACCTCGGCAAATGCGATTTATGCAGCCAACCCCGGAATCAGTGGAAGGCTGTACGCTGGCCAGGTGTTGACGATTCCCGGTCTCAATTACACCACTCCGAGTACGCCAGTCGTCAACTACGATCCCCCAGCCAGCAATACAGGCACATATATCGTCCAATATGGTGACACGTTCTCAATGATTGCGAACCGCTACGGAGTTAGTTTGTATGACTTGTGGGGGGCGAATCCGCAAATCTGGGATATCAACCTGTTGTATGCTGGGCAGGTTATATATATTCCCGCTCCCTACTCGGTTGTGACATCTCCCATCTCCACCGGGGAGCCAACCGCGCTTTCTTATAGCGGGGATATTCCCAAAAACGCCCCGCGGGGAAGCGTCAGGCTGGTCAACAAAGCGGGGGCGGATGTATACATCTCCCTGCGCACCGCTCGCGCGGATGGGACAAACGCCGTCAACGAATATCCCGTCAATGGGACGGTGCACGCGGAGATCCCATCCGGTTGGATCGATTATGTCGCCTGGGTCGGCGGAGTGAAATACACCGGCGGATTCCAACTCCAAGAAGGATCCATTCACACTATCACGTTCAACAAGAGCAAGGTGGTCGTGGATTGATAAATTAAAATCGCCTATTCTGGAACTACTTTCCAAATTAAGAATGCAAAAACACATCCTTCGAGTCCTTTCGGGGGATGTGTTTCAAACAGGGAAACATAAATCAATCACGGGTAAAATATATCCATGAGCACCGTCCATCCACGGATATCCACGAACACCTGCACTGCACCACACCTGCCCTGGCGGGCGGTGCCAGGGAACGCAGCGCGGTGCAAGTGTAAACGAATATCCGCGTCCTCCATTCGTGCATTCGTGACCCCATTCGTGGACGGTTTCTTCACCACCAAAAGCGGACACCATGCCCCATGACCAAGCCTATCTCCAAGCAGAAAACAAAATCGAACAAGCGCGGCTCTCGGCAAATCAATTAGAGGTAAAATATCGTTTATAGAAGGAGCAACCCCTATGACTACAACACAAGCAACCGCAGAAGTTTTTTGGACCGCATTCAACGTTCTCCCTGCTGAAGAAAAGCGCGCTGTGATCCAACATATCATTCAAGACGAGAATCTTCGCCGAAACCTGATGGATTTATCCATTATCGAGGAACGCCGCAACGAACCTGGGCGTCCGTTGCGCGAGTACTTGAAGGAGCAGGCAAAGAGGAAATGACTTACCAGGTCATCATCCAACGTCCCGCCGAAAAAGAGTTGGACGCGCTTTAAGTGCCTGTTCACAAGCGTATTGTCACGCGCTTGCTCGCGCTGGAGGAAAATCCCCGCCCGACGGGAGTCAAGAAATTACAAGGACAGGAAAGTTATCGTTTGCGAGTGGGGGATTATCGAGTTCTGTACACGATTGACGACAAAAGCAAAAAAGTATTTATAGTGGCGGTTGGACATCGCCGCGAAGTGTATCGTTGAAATTCCTATGAGACCTGACAGGTTTTCACGTGACCCACACAATCACGAATCCACATCCACGCACACGACTCGGTCAACAGCGGCGCGGATAAAACCTGTCAGGTCTGGTATTTAAACCAAAGTCATCGCACATCCATCCGCACGCGGATCACTCCCAGCGCACAAGACTCCTGTAACTGGATCGCGCAGAATCACCTGTCCTCTTCCAAACAAGGCACGTTCATAACCAGTGACTTCATAAATGGGATGTCCCATTTCCTTCAAGCCATCCATTGTCTTATTTGGCATACCTTCTTCAATTGCAACGCCTCCGCCTGCTTCATCCACGTCAATGCAGAAGCGTGGGAGGTCTAGTGCGGCTTGCGGATCAAGTCCATCATCCACTAAAGCAGATAGCACTTGCACATGTCCCTGCGGCTGCATGAATCCGCCCATCACGCCATAGGAAGCATACAAGGTCTCGCCCTCACCCTGTCCTTCGGACATCCCTCTCCCGGCGGGAGAGGGGAGTCGCGTCACCATGGCGGGAATGATGGTGTGATAGGGTCTCTTGCGCGGCGCGAGCGCATTGGGGTGATTTGGGTCGAGGCTGAAGTTATGTCCGCGGTTTTGCAGGGTAAAGCCCCAGCCCTTCGGAACCATGCCCGTACCAAAGCCCATGTAATTGCTATTGATGAATGAACACGCATTCCCAAATTTATCCACCACACTGAGATAAACCGTATTCGACGAAGCCACGGGCGTGCCGCGCTTCGGGTCAATGCTGGCGCGCTTTCTGTTAATTAATTTACGGCGTTCATTTGCATATTCCTTCGATAACAATTCTTCAACAGGGGGTTTTGAAAAGGCAGGGTCGGCTACATACCAACGCGCATCCGCAAAAGCGAGCCGCATGGCTTCGATCATCAAATGCAATCTTTCAGTTGAAAGCGATGGCAATGATGAAAGGTCAAAGCCTTCCAAAATATTCAACGCGATCAACGCGGTGATCCCCTGTCCATTCGGCGGGCATTCATGCACGCGCAATCCGCGATAGTCCACGGATATCGGGTTTTCCCAGGTGGACACATGCGACGCGAGATCATCTTCTGATAAACATCCGCCCGCCTCTTTTATCACGGTGGCAATTGCTTCTGCAATTTGACCTTGATAGAACCCTCGTTTATTTTCCCGCGCAATCACTGACAGTGTCTTCGCCAACCCCGGGTTGCGGAAAATTTCGCCTGCCTTTGGTGCACGTCCATTGATCGTTAATTCATGTCCGTTCAATGAAGACTTTAATTGTCTGTCCGCGCCGCGCGCCCAAAAATAAGAGGTCAACGGCGCAACGGGAAAGCCTTCATCCGCGAGTCGAATGGCGGGTGCAAGGATTTCTGACATTGAAAGTGAGCCGTGTCTTTCGATCAGGTCACACCAGCCTGCGCACGCGCCAGGGACAGTCACTGTATGCGCGTGGAACGGAGGCAATCCATCAGAGGTGAGTCCCTCTTTCTTTAGCCGATCAATTGTCAGCGCGGAAGGAGCGCGGCCCGATCCATTCAAAGCCGTGACGTGTTTTGTGCGCGAGTCGTAATACAAAGCGAACATGTCCCCGCCAATCCCAGTGGACGTTGGCTCGGTCACATTGAGCGCGGCGGCGGAAGCAACCGCGGCATCTGCGGCATTGCCTCCCTTTGAAAGAATTTCAAGCCCCGCGGAAGTTGCCAGCGGCTGTGACGTGGAAACAATTCCACTCCGACCATAAACAGGAGAACGACGTGAATTGAAAATTGGGGTTGTCATTTTTATCTCCTGAACGGTGGTCAATTAGTCCCGAGGGACTAAAATAGCCCTCATCCCCCATTTGCGATCTTCAAATGGGGGATGAGTCTCGTAGGGGCTGTGGGAGTCGGGGTCACTCACTAGGCACAAAATAAACATCCGTCGGCTTCAACTTGGAGTTGCGCAGGAAGCGCGGCTTGACCTCCATGCCGATCCAATCGAGCGCGGGCGCGGCGGGGTCAACGCCCATGAGGCGGGTCAGCAATAAAGTATTCACGCCCTCGAACTCAATCAGTGCCAGCACGAACGGACATTCTGGCAGGAACTCCTCCGAGCCGAAATAACAAACCGTAAACGCGTGTATGTGCGCGGGCGTTTCGGTGATGTCAATCCACTTCGTCTCCGCGCCCGAGTACATGTCGTGGCCGCGCGGGTTGGCGGTGGTGTATCCGCTTTCGGGGTCGCGCGAAGCGAGCAGCCGTTTATTCGTCAGCGCCGCGAACCACGGGCTGTCCTGTCCGTACGAATGCAGGTACTTGATCTTATATTCCTGCTCGATCTGGATCGGCGCCATGCGCTTGAGAAATTCCAGCGACTCCTCGTCGGTGCTGATCGGGAACGGAATGCCGTGGACGATGTAACCGCCAAGTGTTTCTTCTCTTTGATTTGGTAATTTAGCCATAGTTGATTTTCCTTATTCGGTGGTCGAGTAGTCCCGCATGATCTTAGCGGGACGTATAGAGACTACCTTATCCTTCTCTTTCCAACACAGACACCGAGACATAAGTCCCCGTGCCCGCGTGGGAATGGATCGCGCCTCGCTTCGCATCCTTGACCTGTAGCTGGTCGTCGCGGAAATGGGTTTTGATCGTCCCTTGAAGTTGCCAGATGGCGAACACGCCTTGCATGAGTCCCGTCGCGCCAACGGGATGTCCGCAGGCGATCAGTCCGCCCGAGGGATTCACCGCGCAGACGGGTTTGTCTTTTAACTTGAGACCATAGTCAATGTTTGGCAGGAAGGCTTTGCCCGATTCCGCAAACGGACCGCCTTCGCCGTAGCGACACAATCCCAAATCTTCATACGTCTGGATTTCAGATGACGTGTACGCGTCGTGCAACTCGATGAAGTCCAGTTCGTGCAGAGGATCTTTGATGCCCGCGTGTTTCCAGGCCATGTTGCCCGCCGCGCGACCTGCGCGGAACGAATGGACTCCAGGGTAGCGCGTGCCGTGATCCCAAAGTTTCTTGTAATAAGCGCGTGTCTCGTCAGACGACTTCTCCAGTTCAGTCGCATAATTTTCCATGAAGTAATCGTAATCCACATGCGGACGGTCGGCCATGCGCATGGCGTCTGTGCCGCGCCCGATGCCTGTCACCTTCACGAGCGGACGAGTCACTTTCGCTCCGGCAGCTTCGAGTTTTTTCAATCCCTCCTCCGAGCAAAGGATCACCGCCGCCGCGCCGTCAGACATCACACAAATGTCGAGGCGGGTCAGGGGCCACGCCACCATCGGCGCGTTACGCACATCCTGAATCGTAATCCGCTGACTTTTCTGCGCGTACGGATTGTGGAACGCGTTGATGTAGTTCTTCACGCTGACGTGCGCCATCTGCTCAACGGTCGTGCCGAATTCCTTCATGTGGCGCGTGACCATCATGGCGTAATAGCCCGAATAAAAACCCCCAACGGGATAGTCGAACGACACGTCGGAGGCTAAAGCTATGAACTCATTTCCTTTCCATGTTTCCACGTGGGACATGGTCTCGAAGCCGTAAGCCACACAAACATCCATGTGACCCGAAGCGACAGATTTCCATGCTTCCTGGAAGCATAATCCGCCCGTCGCGCCGCCGCCCTCCACGCGGTGTCCGGGTTTGGGGCACAGCCCGAGGTAGTCCTGTGCCATGATGCCGGCCATCAACTGTCGGGTGAAATGATCCGAGAAGTATGAGGCTACCGATCCATCCACGATGCGCGTGAACGTCGGGAAGTCCAGCCCAATATCCTTGATGGCATAATCGTACGCCTCCTTGATAATCGCCTGGAAAGTCTTATCTGGTCTTGCTTTTGCGAACTTTGAAACTCCGCCTGAAATTGCGTAAACTGGTCTCATCAACGAACCTCCTTGAAAGGTTGGAATGGGTTGATTTTACTGGAAAACGTGTAAACTCATGATTAATGTTTTCATCGGATTGTAAGTCGCATGGTGAGGTAGTTGTAGCGATCAGGTTGTCAGTTTTTCATAGGAGCATCGTTCCATCATATAAAGAGCGGAGTTTGCGGATGCGGAGATGATAATAATGATGATACAAGTTGCTATGGCTGTTTGAGAAGTTACAGAAATCAATTTGCCCATCAGCACTTAAAACGCGGACCAGTAAAACGTTATTTGGAAGGAATACTTACAGAATTGTAATAGCAATAATTATTATTTCCGACGCGCCCTCCTCTACATGCCAGGCGATGCTCAAAGGATTGCCTACACCCATTCCCGGCTGTCAAATACAAAGTCCAGAAAGATGCGCAAACTGTCAGTTGTGGTTGACAGTTTTCCTATTCGGGTGTAAATTACCCGCATGGAACCTACTCAAATCGAAATTTTGCTTCAAAAGTGGAACCCCCACTTTCAAAACCCGAATAAGGGGCTATGGATTGGGACGGTGCCGCGCGAAAAGTACCTTGACCGTTTGTGGCAGATGATGAACCTGCGCCACATCCTGATCCTGACCGGCGTAAGAAGGTCGGGAAAATCCACACTGATGCAACAAATGGTGGGAAGACTGCTCTTGGAAGGCGTACGCCCGAACAACGTTCTTTTCCTGTATTTCGATGACTTGCTGGTGCGTCCGTATTTACAGCGCGGCGCGGAACTGCTGGAACAAATTTACACGTTTTACCGCGAACGCTTCAATCCGCAAGGAAGGGTCTACCTGTTCCTGGATGAATTGCAGGGCGTGCGGGATTTCAATCACTGGCTGGCTTCCTATTACGAACGCAGGGAGGATGTCAAGTTTATCGTGTCGGGTTCGAGGCGTTCGCTCATGCAGTCGGAGACGGCAACCGTATTGACAGGCAGGAATATTCAGTTCGATATTTACCCGTTCAACTTTTATGAATACCTGCTGATCAAGAAGTTCGATTTTCAGGAATCGGGAACACTGGCTGAACTGAGAAGGGCGAATTTCGATCAAACGTCCGCCATTCTTCATCACCTGGGAAATTTCCTGTACGAGGGCGGGTTCCCTGAAATTGTTTTGACCGAAAGCCAGGAAGCAAAAGCGGCCATTGCCAGCAATTATTACCGGGACGTGTTGAGCCGCGATATAACAGTGTCGCGCACGATCCGCAACGCGAGGGATGTGGAGGTGCTGGGACTGCAGGTGCTGGCTGATTTTACGAAGCAACACACCTACCGAAGCCTGGGGCGGCCCTTGCATTTGTCTGTGGACACGGTCAAATCCTACCTTGAGTATTTTTATGACGCGTATCTGTTCTTCGAGAGCCAGTTTTTTTCGTACAAGACCAAAGAGACGCAGGATGCCCAGAAACCGCGCAAATTATACGTCGTGGATAATGGGTTGAGAAATTTCAATATCATTAACGTCAGGCCCGACCTGGGACAGCGCGCGGAAAACGCCGTCTTCATGGAACTCAAAAAGGGCAACGCTGCGATCCATTACTGGAAGGGAAAACGGGAAATTGATTTCGCAGTCCTCAACCCCGACCTCACACTTTACAATGTCTCCTATACCGACACCCTGCCCGAACGGGAATTGGATGGGATGATCGAAGGCTTGACGGAATTTGGCCTTAAGCGCGGCGTGATCCTGACAAAGAATTATTTTGAAACAAAGGAAGTTGACGGAAAGCATTTGGAATGTGTGCCGTTATGGGCTTGGCTCATTTTGAACGGAAAGAGTTTTTTCAAGGCCTGATGCCACAGACAGGAAACCCGCAACATGCCCTCCCGACGCGCTCTCCTATATATGCCAGGCGATAACTGGAAAATGATCACGAAGTCCATCACCCTCGGTGTGGACTGCATCTGCATGGACATGGAAGACGGCGTGGCAATTAACCGCAAGGCTGAAGCGCGCGCCACGATTGCCAAAGCTTTGCAGGAATTGGACTTCGGCAAATCCGAAAAACTGGCGCGCATCAATTCGATTGGTTCAGGTTGGGAAAAGGATGACATCGCCGCCGTCCTGCCATTTCATCCCGATGGAATTGTGATTCCCAAAATCGAATCGCCAGACCAAATCCAATGGGCAAGCGAGATCATCGAAGCCGCGGAACTCAAGTATGGCTGGCGGATCAACTCCATTCGCATTTTGATCGGCGTGGAGACCGCCAAAGGGATTTTGAATCTCAAAGAAATCGCGGCGCATCCTCGGTTGGACGCGATCATCTTCGGCGGGGAGGACTTCGCCGCCAGCGTTGGCGCGACGCGGACGAAGGATGCGGTGGAGTTGATATATGCGCGGCAGGCGGTCGTTGTCGCTTGCGCGGCAAATGATCTGCAGGCAATTGATATTGTCACGATTGACTTCAAGGATATCGAAGCCCTGCGGGTCGAATCCGAATTCGGCGCGCGGCTTGGATTCAGCGGCAAGCAGATCATTCATCCCGCGCAGGTGGAACCAGTCCAAACTGCATTCACGCCAAACGAAGAGGCGATTGCAAATGCAAAACGAATCGTTGAAACATTTGAAGCCAGTCAAAAGGAAGGCCGGGGCGCGTACTCACTTGATGGGAAGATGATTGACATGCCGCTGGTGAAGAACGCGCGGAAGGTTTTGGAGCGCGGACTGAAGCCCGCAATCCGAAACTGAGGAGTTCAAAATGAAATCATCCCTCTCTCAATTGGCAGTAATGAACGTGGACAAAGGCGAAGAAATCGTCGGTGGATGGGCCACCGTGCGAATTTCTCAAACAGGCATCTATAAACTTCTCGCCAAAAAACGTAAAGATGGCGTCATTGAATGGGCGCATTTCATTCAGCGGGATGATGGAACAAGAGACCGCGTGATGCGCGGTGAAGTTAATTCGCGTGAGCAGCTGGATGAAGTCGTTGAAATTGCCAACCGAAACCTCCAAAAACTTTTTGGCGCAAAACTGCAAGCCGTGGAATACAACATGTACAACCTCGACGGTTCAAAAATATCAGATACCAAACAATAACAAAAAAATCCATTTAAAAAGCGGACTGATGCTTCGACAGGCTCAGCACAGGCATCCACAATCCGCAGGAGTAATATTTGCTATCCATTCTTTTTGGTCTTGGCGCCGCGCTTGGTTGGGGCGCAGGCGATTTTACGGGCGGGCTTGCCGCGCGAAAAACAGGCGCATATCGCGCGGTTTTTTATAGTGAGGTGGTTGGCATTTTCCTTCTTTCTGCCGTTGTGGGAATCTCAGGCGAGTCTCTTCCCAATCTCAAAGTATGGCTGCTTGCCATGCTGGCAGGTGCAGTAGGTACTGTAGGCTTAATGCTGCTATATCATTCCATGACACTTGGTTTGATGAGCGTTGCCACACCGGTCTCGGCTTTATTAGCGGCATCTATTCCGGTTTTGGTCGGCATCTTCAAGGAAGGCCTGCCCGAGATCCCGACTGTCTTTGGATTTGGATTTGCGCTCTTTGCGGTTTGGATGATCTCCCAGGTCGAAGGCGGCGTGACGAATGCGCTTCGCGTCGCGCATCTTTCCGACTTGAAACTGCCCCTGCTTGCAGGCCTTGGTTTTGGCTTTTACTTTGTCCTCATACACGAAGCCACCAGCGCAGGCGCAGTCATCTGGCCGATGGTCGCCTCCCGATTTGGCGGCATGATCCTGATCGTCACGTATATACTCATCACCCGCGCCTCTTGGAAAGTGGAAGACGCCTCCGCCTGGCCCACGATCACACTCAATGGAATACTTGATATTTCTGGAAATTTATTCTTTATCCTCGCCGGTCAAACAGGTCGTTTGGATGTTGCTGCTGTATTAAGCTCCCTCTTTCCTGGAGCAACCGTCATGCTCGCATGGATCTTTCTCAAAGAACGCCTCTCGCGCAACCAGTGGATCGGGATCCTCGCCGCTTTGATCGCCATTGTTTTGATGACGATTTAATCCAAATTCTGTGGTAAACTCTCGTTCGGTCTCTCCTTCGACTACGCTCAGGATGGAGAGCAAATATTTTGGGAAATTGTTTTGATCACTCTAAACTGTAAGCCCGATGAACACTACTCGGGCTTTTTTGTTGGGCGAGTTTACTTGCAAAAGTAAACTTTGTTGGCAAGAAGGAAGTTAAACGGAGTCATTGAAACATACCCAGTCGAATAGTCGAATAGTCAAATAGTCGCATAGTTTCGTAGTCAAAATTCTTGACAGACAAACTTGCTGATAAACAGACTAGGAGACTAGCAAACTAACAGACTAAAGGACTAGCAATGACAACCGAATTTACTTCTCTAAACCTGCGCCCCGAACTGGAGCAGGCCATTCTCGAGCTTGGCTATGTAACGCCAACCGCCATTCAAGCCGATATGATCCCGCTCATGCTGACAGGCGTGGATGTAATTGGCCAGGCCCAAACCGGCACAGGCAAAACGGCCGCCTTCGCACTCCCCATTCTTCATAATTACATACATCAAAGATTGCCGCAAGCGCTTGTGCTTGCGCCCACGCGTGAACTTGCTGTTCAAGTAGCCGCCGCCATAAACGATTATGGCAAGCATCTTAAAGTGCACGTGCTGGCGGTCTATGGCGGCCAACCTTACGGTCCGCAGGTCAACCAGCTCAAACGTGGTGTGGATATTATTGTTGGCACACCCGGCCGCATCATTGACTTGATGGCCCGCAAAGTTTTGGATCTGAGTATGGTTAAGTCGGTTGTGTTGGATGAAGCCGATGAAATGCTCAACATGGGTTTCATTGAACCTGTGGAGGAAATTCTCTCTGCGACTCCCGCCACCCGGCAGACTGCCCTCTTTAGTGCGACTCTGCCCGTGCGCATTCGTTCGCTTGCAGACCGCTTCATGCGTGACCCTCAATCTGTCACTGTTAAAAAGTCAACTCTCACTGTTTCCTTGACCGAGCAACGCTACTACCTTGTCCACGAAGGCGACAAATTATCAGCGCTGACAAATCTCTTCGAGATCGAACCTATTACCAGCGCGTTAATATTCGTCCGCACGCGTATTGAAACGGGACAGCTTGCAGGTCAACTTTCTGCGCGTGGATTCCCAGCCGAAGCTATCAATGGTGACCTTGAACAAAACGCCCGCGAACAGATCCTTGGAAGATTCCGCGCAGGCCAGATTAAAGTATTGGTCGCCACAGATGTTGCCGCGCGCGGTTTGGATATTGATAATATTTCGCATGTCTTCAATTATCACCTGCCTGATGATGCCGAAGTGTATGTCCACCGCATTGGACGCACCGGCCGCGCAGGCAAGACCGGCATTGCCATTTCATTATTCGCGCCGCGTGAGAAGCGCCGTTTGCGCGAGATCGAACATATGACCAAGCAAGCGCTCACGCTTGGGAAACTTCCCACCGCGGCGGATATTCATCACCATCGGGAGAATCAAGTCTTGGAGCAAATGAAAATCTGGCTGGGCCGCGGACGTTATCAACGCGAGCGTGAACTCGTGGCGCGTTTGGTTGAAGATGGTCATGACGCCATGGAAATCGCTGCCGCCGCTTTGAAGTTATCCCGCGCAGATGAGAAACAACGCCCTGTGGCCAACGTTACCGATGTGGTAGCTTCCGAGAGTCGTTCCTCTTACCGCGGCGACCGTGAGTTTGGTCGCGGTAAACCACAGGGTAAAGATGGGAGGCGTGATCGCTTTGCGGCCAGACGCGGTGACTCGGGAAATAAAAGGGTTTCGCATGAGGCTGGCATGATCCGTTTGAAGTTGAACAAAGGCAAGGAGCATGGTGTCCGCCCGAATGATATAGTCGGTACGATTGCGCATCACGCGGATATCTCTGGAAGTTCCATTGGCAAGATCCGCATCGAAGAAAAATTCACCTATGTGGATGTGCCCGAAGAGTTGGCAGAGAAGGTGTTGAAGCACAATGGCAATTACCGAATCGGGAAAGATAAATTCAATTTGGTGAAGTCGTAATCCCAGTTTACTATTGTCACCCTCAGCGACACTGCACCGCACTGCGTTTGTTGCAGTGCAGGTGTAGCGAAGGGTCTCTGAGATAATGTTCGAGATTCTTCACTACGCTCAGAATGACATTGCTTAATCATTGACACATTCCCACCCCCATGATAAAGTAGTGCCTTACACGGATACCAGTAAGTTCGCTTTGGAAGTACTACCATCGGCTCATGGGTTCAATCCATGAGCCGTTTTGTTTTATCTGTTCTGGCGAAAAACCGGGTCCTCCAAATTTTTTATTTGCCATAGGAGGCAAACAATGTCAGAACGTATTTCAGGTACAGTCAAGTGGTTCAACGGAAGCAAGGGCTATGGCTTTCTTGCTCGCGATGGCGGCGCGGATGTTTTCGTGCATTTCTCCGCGATCCAGGGTGATGGTTTCAAAAACCTCGAGGAAGGCCAGAAGGTTGAATTCACCGTTGAGGCAGGCCCCAAGGGTCCGCAGGCTAGTAATGTAGTTGTGGTCAACTAATTCGCGCTGAATACAAAAAAACTCCCTGAGATGAAAGTCTCGGGGAGTTTTTGATTCATTGCTGCCGTACAAAAACCGGATAGGGTAATCAATTATAAATCTTGTTTTTTGCCCATATTTCCACATTTTAAATTTATGAGACAAACAGTAAAAGTAAGGTTAAAATCTAGCATTATCTACGAGGAGATTCCATGACTGAAAATATTAACGACTTAAACGAGGAAACCCACCAAAGTCTCAAATTACATGACACCCTCCCACCAGCGCGGACTCGCCTTGCGCAACCAGCCCAAGCCGCAAGTCTATTTTGACTACCCTCTTCAATATTATCTATACCTCGGCTCCCAAAATGGATTCGCACTCGACGGCTTTGAAGAACGCATCCTTCCTCCTGAAACGCCGCAGACCTTTCCGCTTGGCTGGGGCGGAAAATTCAGCGAACTGCCGCCTGTCATTGTTGCTCGAATGCGTTTATTGAAATGAGTTTTGTTTATCTCCTCATAGAATCTCTCGACGAATTGATCTACGGCATCAGCGGAGCCGCCTGGCCCCTGATCCGTGATGACCTGCATCTTAATTACATTCAAATTGGAATCGCGCTTTCCCTGCCCGGCTTTCTTTCCAATTTCATCGAGCCTTTTCTTTTCACTCTCGGTGATGCGTGGAAGCGCCGCGCCGTGATTCTCGCAGGCGGAATCTTCTTCACCATCTCGCTTGCCCTGACAGGCATTAGTTATTCCTTCCTCTTTCTGCTTTCATCTTTCATTTTATTCCATCCATCATCGGGCGCATTCGTCAGCCTCTCGCAAGCCTCACTGATGGACTTACAACCCGAACGCCGTGAGCACAACATGGCACGCTGGACTTTCGCAGGTTCGCTCGGCGTTTTCATCGGTCCCATTTTATTAAGCGGCGCGGCATATATCGGCTTCGGCTGGCGCGGCATTTTCATTGCACTTGCGCTTCTTTCCACACTCATTCTTGTTTTCGCGTGGAATAAAATCCCAAAAGAGGCGAACGAAACAAAACCGCCCGTCCCGCGCATCTCTGACTTCATCGCCCAATTACGCATCACGCTTCACGCATTACGTAATCGAGCTGTGCTCCGCTGGCTTATTTTGCTTGAATTCTCAGACCTCATGCTCGATGTGCTGTATGGCTTCCTCCCGCTATATTTCGTAGACGTTGCAGGCTTCTCCCCTGCGCAAGCCGCCCTCTCCGTTGCCGCGTGGACAGGCGTTGGTCTGCTCGGCGACTTCCTGCTCATTCCTCTCGTCGAGCGCATGAAAGGTCTCGATTATCTTCGCATCAGCGTTATCATTGAACTCATTCTCTTTCCCCTCTTTCTTCTTTCATCTCAAGCATGGCTCAAGCTTATCATCATCGCTTTCATGGGATTTTTCAACTCAGGCTGGTATGCCATCCTCAAAGCAAATCTATTCGATGCCATGCACGGTCAAAGCGGTGCGGCATTAACCCTCGACAATGTTTCAGGATTGTTTGGTAAACTCATCCCCTTCGGCATTGGCGTCGCCGCGTACAACTTCGGCATCGGCACAGCCATGTGGCTTTTGCTTGCGGGACCTATCGCGCTTTTTATTGGATTACCGCGGAAGGGTCAAAAGTCAAAGGTCGAAAGTCAACTTGACCTTTGACTTTTGACCTTTGACCTGACACTTTTGACACATGACACCTGACACCTCGGTTTACCTCCACATTCCCTTTTGCAAACACCGCTGTGCATACTGCGACTTCAACACCTACGCAGGCCAGGAAGATTCGATTCCCGATTATGTCAACGCATTGGTACGAGAAATTGACTTTGTAGGGAGTCGGCGATTCAGCGATTCAGCAAATCAGCGAGGCGACTATTCGACTACCGAACTAAGCGACTATCGGACTATCCACACTGTTTTCTTTGGAGGAGGGACGCCCTCGCTTCTTTCCGCGCCTCAATTTGATTCTGTGCTACGAGCCTTGCGCGCCGCCTTCACATTCACCGCTGACGCGGAGATCAGCATCGAAGCCAACCCGGGCACGACCTCGCCCGAAAAGTTAAACGCCATCCGCAAGGCAGGCATCAACCGCATCAGTTTTGGCGTGCAATCCGCCAACACAGAAGAACTCCGTATGTTGGAGCGCGTGCATGATTTTTTCACCGTCATCGAAGCCGTATCCACTGCCAGAAAAGCAGGCTTCGATAATCTCAACCTTGACCTGATCTACGGTCTCCCTGAACAGACATTATCCACATGGCAAACCACACTTCAACGCATCGTTGATTTGCATCCCGAGCACATCTCCGCTTACGCATTGACTCTCGAACACGGCACACCTTTTGGAAAATGGTCATCCAAAGGCTTGCTCCCTCTCCCAGACCCCGATCTCGCCGCTGAAATGTATGAGTATGCCGAGGAGTTTTTAGCCAGTAATGGATATGTTCATTACGAAATATCGAATTGGGCGAGGAACAAGGATGAAGGAGAAAGGATGAAGGATGAAAAAAAGATTCATCCTTCATCCTTCATCTCTCATCCTTTTTTTGCCTGCCGCCACAACCTTCAATACTGGCGCAGTCTCCCCTACCTGGCCTTTGGCGCCGGTGCGCATGGCTACGCCAATGGCTATCGTTATTCCAACGCCTTGCGAATCAAAACCTATATTGAGCGACTTTCTCATCCTTCACGCGAAGCGTTCATCCTTCATCCTTTCCCCCTGTCCCCCGCCACCGTCAACCAGCACATGCAAACGCCCGCAGATGATATGTCTGAATATATGCTGAACAATCTCAGGCTAACGAATGCCGGGGCCGCAGAATCAGATTTCAGGTTAAGATTCGGAAGCGGACTTTTGGATGTCTATCCAAAGGAAATAGAGGAACTTATCCATAATGGTCTGCTTGAAAAAAAGACTTCCGAATTCTTTGAGAATTCGGAAGTCTATCGACTCACTAAACGCGGAAGACTATTGGGGAATCAAGTCTTTATGCGGTTTGTGTAATTTCTATTTCTTGCTTTTCTTTACAATCTTCTTCGCTTCCGTCTTCACAACTTTCTTGGCAACGGTTTTCTTCACAGCCTTCGGACGATATTTCAACGCGGCATGGGCCGCCGCCAAACGCGCAATCGGCACGCGGAACGGTGAGCAGGAGACATAGTTGTTGCCGATCATGTGACACCATTCAATTGAATCCGGGTCGCCGCCGTGTTCACCGCAGATGCCCACCTCAAGGTTCGGGCGGGTCTTGCGGCCCTCGTCAATTGCCCATTGCATGAGTTTGCCTACGCCGTCGCGGTCAATTGTCTGGAAGGGATTCTTGACGAGAATGCCCTGCTCCTGATACGTGATGAGAAAGTTGCGTTCGGCATCGTCGCGTGAATAGCCATAGGTCATTTGCGTAAGATCGTTCGTGCCAAAGGAGAAGAACTCCGCCTGATTCGCCACTTCCTGTGCAGTGACTGCCGCGCGTGGAATCTCGATCATCGTGCCGAACTTATACTCAAACTTTATTCCTTTTTCCTGCATCACAGCGGATGCGATACGCAAGAGGCGCGGCTGGATCCATTCCAATTCCCTGACCGTGCCAGTCAGCGGGATCATCACTTCGGGTTTCACCACAACGCCGCGTTTCGTGCAATCTGCCGCAGCTTCAAAAATGGCGCGAACTTGCATTTCCACGATCTCAGGCATCACAATGCTCAAGCGCACGCCGCGCAAGCCCATCATGGGATTTGATTCGTGCATTCCTTTGATTGCGGCAAGCAATTTCTCTTTTTCAGCGAGTCCCTGCCCTGACCCGAAGGGTGTCGAAGGATCGCCTTTGACGCGCATGGTAACCACTTCTTCAAATAGTTTTTCTTCGTCGGGCATGAATTCATGCAGAGGCGGGTCAATCAAACGGATGATGACAGGATAACCATTCATCGCCTCGAAGAGACCGTCAAAATCCTTGCGCTGATGCGGGAGCAGTTCATTCAATGCGGCCGTGCGTTCCGCTGAAGAAACTGCGAGGATCATTTTCTGAACGATAGGCAAACGTTCGGGTTCAAAGAACATGTGCTCGGTGCGGCAAAGACCGATGCCCACCGCCCCGTAAGAGCGCGCGCGCCGCGCATCCTTCGGGTAATCTGCATTCGCCCAGACTTGTAATCCGCGGGTTGGCGAGCCTTTGGGAGCAACGCGCATATCTTTGCGCGCGCAGATTTCATCCGCCCATTTGAGCAAGGTCATCAATTCGACTTGTTCTTCAATCGAAGGTGTGGTCATGGGAATCCTGCCGACGAAGACATTTCCCGTTGTGCCATCCACAGAGATCCATTCGCCTTCTTTTACTACGGTCTCGCCGACATTCATCAATCGTTTGTCAAGATCGATCTTGATCGCAGAAGCGCCCACGACACATGGGATACCGAACTGGCGAGCCACAACCGCTGCGTGAGATGTGGCGCCGCCTTCGCTGGTCAACACGCCTCTTGACGCGATCATGCCATGCACATCGTCCGGTTTGGTGAACGGACGCACCATGATGGTTTCCTGTGTATGTTCTTTCGCCATCTTCTCGGCAGTATCTGCATCAAAATAGACCCGACCAACAGCCGCGCCCGGAGAAGCGTTTACGCCTTTCGCGATCAATGTGCCAGTTTTCTCTGCTTCCTTTATTGCTTCTTCATTAAACTGGGGATGTAAAAGCGTATCCACATTTTCAGGAGTGATACGCTCCACCGCTTCATCTTTCGTGATCAGCCCTTCTTTTGCCATATCCACGGCGATCTTCACCGCGGCTTGCGCTGTGCGCTTGCCGTTACGGGTTTGTAACATCCACAATTTGCCGCGCTCGATGGTGAATTCAACATCCTGTATATCTTTATAATGTTTTTCCAATCTTGCGGCGATCTTCATGAATTCATCATAGGCTTTGGGCATGCGCTTCATCAACGTTTCAATTGGGTTTGTGTTACGGATGCCCGCAACCACATCCTCGCCTTGCGCGTTGAATAGAAAATCGCCCAGCATCTTTTTATCACCGCTTGAAGGGTTGCGGGTAAACGCCACCCCTGTCGCTGAGTCTTCTCCCATGTTGCCGAAAGCCATCGTTTGAATATTGACTGCCGTTCCCAGATTATGTGAAATACCGGTCGCATTACGATAGTCAATGGCGCGTTTTCCATTCCAGGATTTGAAAACCGCCTCGGTTGCCAGTTCCAATTGTTTATACGGGTCCTGTGGAAAATCAATCCCCTGCACTTGCCTGATGACAGCCTTGAACGCATCAACAATGTGCATCCAGTCTTCGGCAGTCATATCCGTATCGAACTTATAGCCCTTCTTATTTTTATATTCCTTTAAGGGATGTTCAAAAGCTTCATCTGGAATCCCCAATACCACCGAGCCAAACATCTCCACCAGGCGGCGATATGAGTCGTACACAAAACGCGCGTTCCCTGTCAACTTGACCATGCCGGCGGCAGTCATATCTGTCAATCCCAGATTCAAGACCGTATCCATCATACCCGGCATGGAGAACTTGGCACCGGAACGGCAGGAAACCAATAATGGATTCTTTGGATCGCCAAATTTTTTACCTGTTTTCCTTTCAACTTCCATCAATGCTCTGAGTTCCTGTTCCCATAGCCCCGCAGGAAATTTCCCCAATTTTTGATATGCGTTACATGCTTCGGTTGTCACAGTAAAAAACGGTGGGACTGGCACACCCGCTCGCGTCATATCCAACAAACCCGAGCCTTTGCCACCCACCAAGGCTTTCACTGCATCCCACGAACCCAGGGCAACTTTCTCAACCTCTTTTACTTCATTGAATAAATAGACCCATTTTTTCATAATGCCTCCAGCAAGGATTAAATTATTTTCACATATTGATTGTGAAATATTTTACCAAAAACGGTCTAAATTCCATATGACAAATATCACCAGAACAACGGATTTCAATCCACTGTTTTATAAATTATTCAAGTCAAGTTGTAAACCCATTGCAATGTACAGTTTGATATAAATCAGGGATAATACGGTATGGAAAAAAGTATGTCAACTAGAATCCTTGTAATTGATGATGACCTGGCAATCACAGAATTAATGAGCATTTTGCTCAAAACGTACGGCTTTGAAGTATTTACAACCAACATCAGCGTCGAGGGTGTTAAATTGGTTGAGGAAAAAAGACCCAGTGTTGTGCTTCTTGATCTGATGATGCCAGATATGGATGGATGGCAGGTCTGCAAAGCTGTCCGCAAATTCAGCAAGGTGCCTATCCTTATTCATTCAGCTATCAACGATCCGGGCATGGTTGCCAGTGTTTTGGATGCTGGCGCGGATGGTTTTCTTGTCAAACCTGTGCCCAGCAGTGTGATTGTCGCACATATCCGAAAGATGGTCAGGCAGACGGGCGCGCTGGATACATCCGTGCTAAAAAATAATGGCACACAGCCTCTTCGATCCCAACTTTAGCCTTTAGTCTTGCTCACGAAGTCCCGATTTTTTTTCGGGAGAAATAGCCTGTTTCTGTTTAAGAAATAATGCCCGCCACTTTCGCAAAGCGAGTGACGGGCATTATTATTTCACTTCAACATTTTCAATGCACTGGAAGTTTCCAACGCAAACTCCATCATCGGCATATGACCCGCGCCTTTCAACTTTCTCATTTCCACTTTACATCTACTTTTAATTTACTGCCCAATTTTGATTTATAAAAAATATGACCGTGATCCCGCCCGAATTCATACACGCGGCGGGTGATGTCCACGTCTGCTTTGCAGTATTCGGCGACTTTGTCGAATTCACCCGCGCGGAACCATTCCACTGATTGCACGCCGTCTGCTGTTTTAGTCAGGCCGAGGCTGGCACTTGCAACGCTATCAAGGCTGATGCAAAAGCCAAGGATCTTATGCAGGTCAAAGAGCAGGTCAAGGGTGGGGAGAGAGGCAAAGCGTGTTTCAGGCGCATACGGTTGAAGTACTCGATAATCAAATCCGCGCAGGTTGAATCCAATCACCTTTGTTGCTGATTTCAATTCTTCGATCAAAGCAGGGACATCCTTTTCCCAGTAGACTGAAAAATCATTGGTTTGTATTGACCATGTCACGCCGCAGGCAACGCGAAGTTTTTCGATATTTTCACGCCCGCCAACATCTTGAAATAAGTTTTGCGTTTCCAGATCAAAGAATACATAGTTCATGATTCACCTATCTTCAGTAGATCGCGAAAACCTCGCGTAGATTGCGCTCTCTAGCGCAACGCTTTGCGTGGCGTAAGAGAACGCCAATTACGCGCTTTCGTGAAGTACTGATCTTTTTTAACACAAAGGTCACGAAGCGCACAAAGTATACAAAGGTTTAAGATTTCCTTTGTGTTCCTTTGGGGACACTTCGGCAGGCTCAGTGCAGGCTTTGTGTTTAAGCAATCTTTGCAAGTTCTTCGCGTGCAAATAACAATGCCTGTTCGCGATTCTCGATTTTGCCTGCGGCTTGATTCTCACGAATGGATTCCAGCAACTGACCAACGACAGGACCCGGCCTGAGGTTTAATTCCTTCATCAATTCATACCCATCCAGCAAACGCGGCGGAGCAACGACTTCTTCGGGCCGTTCCCAGTAATTCTCCAGCAGAATGCGGGCAAGATCAAGATAGGCAGTCCATGTTTCAATTGTAAGTTCGTTGGCGCGCGTGGCACGCAGATCGGCCAAACCGAGCAGGATCAAGTCAATGCCTGCCCTGCCGCTATCGCGGAAGAAGCGGTAAATGGCTTTGCGTGAGGGTGTTTGTTTGTCAAATTCCATGCGGCTGGCAAACGAATGAATCCGCATGTGATGTTTGATGATGGCGTGTAATCGTTCAATCTCATCATTACTGAGGTTGAAAGCCTGCGCGCGCTGCGCGGCCGCCTCCGCTCCTTTCACATCATGATCAAAAAAGCGAATGCGACCGGTTTCATCAATCGTTTTTGTTTCAGGTTTACACACGTCGTGATACAGCGCGGCAAAGAAAAGCAGGGAACGATGGGAACGATCCACATTCAAAGGCACGGCAAAATGATCTCCGATTTGCTGGCGGAAGCGCCCCAAACGCAAGCCAAGCAGACCGGTGAACATGTCGTTCGTTTTTTCCGCATCATACCCGACGCGCAAACCGGAAATGACTTGATCGAGGTGATCCAACACAGCCAGGGTATGCGTCCAGACATCGTAGACATGCGGCGGGGATTGCTCCACGCCTTTCATGGCAAGCAGTTCAGGCATAAAGTGAGAAAGAGCGCCGAGCATCTCCAGCGCGCGGATGGATGTGCTTGCTTTTGGCCCGTTAAGGATCTTGAAAATTTCATCCCGCAGACGCTCCGGGGAAATATGTTCTATCTGGCTAACGGCCTGCTTCATCAATTCACGTGTGTTCTTCTCTATCTTGAATCCAAATGCCGCGGCTTGCCGAACGCCCCTTAAAATACGGACGGGGTCGTCTGATAATGAAGTTGGTGAGCAGGCGCGGATGACCTTGGCGTGAATGTCGTTTGCGCCGTCCATGGGGTCTATGATCGTGTTATCGCGCAGATTGTAGGCAATCGCGTTGATGGTGAAATCGCGGGCGCGCAGGTCTTCCTCTAAGTTTGTGCCGCGATAGGTGGCGAAATCAAGGAAGATACGCTTGCCATCTTGATCGGTTAGAATGACACGGCCTGTGTCGCGTTCATCGTCCAGAGGCATGAAGGCTGCGCCGAGACTGTTGGCTACTTTCCGAGCGACGGAAATGCCATTCGAGGGCAGGGCAAAATCAAAGTCCGGTGCGAGGCGGGAAGTTAATAGGTCACGCACTGCGCCACCGACAAGGTATATTTCCTGATCGGCAGGCAATGCGTCTTTTATTTTATCTATTAAAGGAGAAAAGGAAAAAGGGAGAGGCATAAAAATGATCTCTGGTTTTTCTTTATAGCGGCTGGACTGTGATGCGCGCAAAGCCTGTTCGGGTGTGCCGCCTTGCGCTATGACACGTCCGCGCACAAGAGCCACCCAACGACCTGCATAGGACGAATGGAGTCTTTCAGGATTGACAGGCGCTTGGTCCATATTGATCCCCAGCCAGATGAATCATCAAGAGGTTGGTTTGTATTTATTCAGGTCAACCACGCCGACGAAAGGCAGGTTGCGATAATACTCGTCCAGGTCCAGCCCATAACCAAATACAAATTTATTCGGAATGGTGAATCCAAGATAATGAATAGGGACATGCGCTTCGCGTCTTTCGGGTTTATCGAGCAGCGCACAAACTTTCAAGGTCTTTGGCTGGCGGGTTTCGAGCATTTGCAAGACGGCGGAGATGGTATGTCCGCTATCTACAATATCTTCAACCAACAGAACATTCCTGCCGCGAATATCCGTTTGCAGATCGAGAGTGACACGCGCAGAGCCTGCCGTTTCACGCCTGCCCACGCCATAAGCTGAGACCGCCATGAAATCCATCATATGTGGAATGGTAATTTGCCGGCTGAGGTCAACCATGAACGACACGCCGCCGCGCAAAATGCAAATCAGCAAAAGGTCTTCAGCGGAATAATCCTTGCTGATCTGAGTACCCAATTCTTTGACGCGCGCCTGGAGGATGTCTGCATCTATTAAAATTTCAGCTAGTACATCTTTGTAGTCTTGCATACATTTATTTCCTGTGTACCTGTCTACGTGTGTACCTGTGTAAATGTAAACAGGTAGACACGTAAACACGTAGAAAAGAATTAGCGCGGAACCTCGTGATGCTGACGGCAACGCGCTTCATATAATTCGGATGCGCCGACGATCACGATCGGCTCATCATAACGGGCTGGCTTGCCATTGACCAGGCGCTGGGTCCGGGAGGCATTATCGCCACAGACCATGCAAATGGCATGCAGTTTCAAGACATCCTCCGCTTCAGCCATCAGGGTCGGCATGGAACCAAATGGTTCACCCCGAAAATCAGTATCCAGGCCGGCGACGATCACCCGCACGTCACGCGAGACCAATTCCCGGGCGACAGTCACCACTTCGGGGTCAAAGAATTGCGCTTCGTCTATGCCGACAACGGTTGTGTCTTTATCAAGTTTCGAACGAATGTCTGCGGCTTTTTCAACGGGAATGGCTTCAAAAGTGGAGCCGGTGTGGGAAGCCACTTTTTCAATCGTATAACGCACGTCAACGGCGGGCTTGAACACCTGAACTTTTTGCTTGGCAATGGTTGCTCTCACAAGCCTGCGGATCAATTCATCCGTCTTGCCGCTGAACATTGAACCACAGATAACTTCAATCAAACCATGGGTATGCTTCATTCAAATTCTCCCAAACTCCCTCACCCTATTCCTCTCCCAAAGGGAGAGGGGACTCCCTTCCCCTTTCGGGGGAAGGGCTGGGGACGAAGGCGAATTATGAAAACAGGCAGACGCTTTATGCATCTGCCTGTCTAGTTTACCTGAGAAACCTTTCTCTGACAAAGTTCCTGCAAAGGAAAAAAACCTACTTGCCTGCTTCAGGCTCAGCGGCTTTTTCGGATTTACGAGACTTGAGCACTTCCGGAATTTCAAAGCCCAGGGAGCGAAGTTTCTTCTTGGCCGCAGTCAATGAAGATTGGCCAAAGCCAGCGATCTCCAGCAAAGAGGCATCCCCTTCGGCGAGTTTTGCTGTGATCTGCCCAAAGGTCAAAACGCCGGCTTTCTTGAGTGCATCCAATGCGCGAGGTGCGAGGCCGAGGTCGTCAATCGAGCGGTCTGGAGAAGTCAATGACTCTTCCTTGGTTTTTTGCTGTTCTACATAGGTCTGGCGGGCGGAAAGTTTCTTGTAGAAGCGGTCCACCTGACCTTCAACATCAAGAAGTCTGGAGGACTCGCCCGTAAAGAACGGGTGGCAATTCGAACATACGTCAATGCGCAATTCCTTTTTTGTGGAAGTGGTCACCCATGTTTTGCCACAGGAAGCGCACGAGACGTTCGCTTCATAAACTGTAGGATGGATTTCTGCTTTCATCTTATTCGACCTCAGCGGGGACGATATTGACACGCTTGCGGCCATGCACAACATCGAACACCACGATCCCATCCGCAATCGCGAACAAGGTATCATCTTTTCCAACCAATACATTAATGCCTGGCTTGATCCTGGTACCGCGTTGGCGCACAAGAATATTGCCGGAAAGAACAAATTGACCGGCATAACGCTTTACACCCAGGCGCTGGGCATTACTGTCACGGCCGTTGCGGGTTGATCCGCCACCTGTTTTATGTGCCATTTCTACCTCACTTACTTCTTTACAGTCTTCTTGTTTGCAGACGACTTGGAAGGCGATTTTTTTGCTGCCGCAGGCTTCTTCGCCGGTGCTTTTTCAGACTTCTTCACGGGCGCTTTTTCAGACTTCTTCCCCTTCGGGGACGATGTAGCCGCTTCTTTCGGCGCCCTGGCCTGCTTCTTGACCTTGGCAGCTTCCTTCACCTCGGCCGCTTCGGCTTTTTCAAGCGTGACTGCGATTTCTTTCCTGGCAACTTTGCGTTCTTCACCAGGCTTGCCAATGAAATCGATCATCAAACGCGTATATTGATGACGATGCCCACCCCTAACGCGGATGCGCTTCTTGGGGCGATATTTGAAAGAGGTAACCTTGGGGCCTTTGACGTGTTCCACAACTGTGGCAGAGACCTTGATCTCACCTACTGTGGGAGTTCCAACCATGACCACGTCTTCGTCAATCATCAGGAAGACACGTTCAAAATCGAACTTTTTGCCTGCTTCAGAGGCAAGGCGATCCACATCAATCGTGGAGCCTTCGACGACACGGTATTGTTTGCCGCCACTTTCAACAACAGCTGTTCTCATTACTTATGATCTCCAGTCATTCACTTCGCCGCGCGTTCCGCGGACCCTTACACCCATTCAATGAACTCAGAGCAGGTCTACGCCGAACTGTGGGGAAGCTGGGTTATTTACAAGCAACTGCCCCGGTTCTAACCTCCGGGGCTGAAGCGAACGATATTATACATGTGAGGGGGTACACCTGTCAACGGTTTTCGAGTGGAAAATTATCGAAGAGTCGCCCTCCTGTTTCCAACCACGACATCGTTGACAAGACTGTTTTTTCACTGTATCCTGAATTACCTTGTTTAAAAAATAGGAGAAAACCTGATGAACGCACCCATTCAATTTGGCACAGTAAAAGGACATCTCGCAAGACCTGAGGGCAGTGGACCCTTCCCTGCCGTGATCGTCATTCAGGAATGGTGGGGATTGGACGCACAGACCAAATCCATTGCAGATCGTTTTGCAAAGGAAGGTTATCTTGCTTTCGCGCCCGACCTTTATCATGGTGAAATCGCCCAACTCGGCGATAGCGATACTGCCACGAATCTTGTGCAGAAGTATGCTCCCAACGCGCCCAAAGATTTGGAGTCGCTTTTTGATGCATTGAAATCCCACCCCGATTGCAGCGGCAGGATCGGAAGTGTCGGATTTTGCTTTGGCGGACGCATGTCGCTTCTCTTAAGCACTACGCGACCCCTCCATGCGGTTTGCACTTTTTACGGAGGCGGAATGCAAACCGTCTTCGATCAACTGCTCAGGAATCTCAAAGCGCCGGTGCTTGGATTTTTCGGCGACGCAGATGTTTCCATTCCCGCCGGAACAGTAGGGCAATTTGATAGATTGCTTGATGAAATCGGCGTGGAACATGAGATCATCATGTATCCAAATTCAGGCCACGCCTTCTTCCGCGACAGCGACCCGCAGGTTTACAAACCCGAGGCCTCAAAGGATGCATGGGAACGCACGAAAAAATTCTTTGCAAAGCATTTGAATTAAAGTTTTGACGAGGGACAATTGACCACGGACCATGGATGATGGATCGTATGCGGTCTATCGTCCATTGTCAGTGGTCTTCCAATTGACAAAACCCCTCGCATCCTTTACCCTCGCTTCATGTTTAACCCCAACCTGCTTCAGCGTCAGATCATTGAATCTCCCCTTGACCTTAAACTCTTCGTCTCCGGTGCCGCAGGGACGGGGAAAACTACAGCAGGAGTTGAGCGGATGCGATACTTGCTCGCCCAGGGTATCCCGGCCGATTCCATTCTTCTGCTCACACCCCAGCGGACTTTGCAGGAGCCATATCTGGACCTGCTCTACAGCCCCAAACGGCGCGCGGGCGGAGAGGTCACAGCCGCTACGATTGGCGGCCTTGCCAAACGCATGTGTGACTTATTCTGGCCGATCGCGGCGGAAGCGGCTGGATTCAAAATCCCTGAACTTCCCCCAATCTTTCTCACACTTGAAACCGCGCAATATTACATGGCACATCTTGTGCGCCCATTGCTCGAAGAAAAGGGATACTTTCAATCCCTGACCATCAATCGCAACCGTCTATATTCCCAGATCCTCGACAATTTAAATAAATCCGCAGTGGTTGGCTTTCCATATAAAGAGATCGGCTCACGACTGGACTCAGCCTGGTTTGGCGACCCAGCCCAACGCCGCATTTACGCGGACGCTCAGGAATGCGCAACTCTCTTCCGTGAATACTGCCTGGATCATAACCTGCTGGATTTTTCACTTCAACTTGAAATCTTTACAAATATTTTGTGGCCGCGGGAACAAGTCCGCGCATATCTCGTCAATACGTATCATCACCTCATTTTTGACAACGTGGAAGAAGATATCCCGTGCACACATGACATCATCGGCGCTTGGCTCCCGGATTTTGACTCGGCGCTATTGATCTACGACAACAATGCGGGCCACCGGAGTTTCCTTGGAGGTGATGCAGTTACAGGCGCGGCATTAAGCGAAGGGTGTGGTCAAATCATCGAGTTCAACGAATCGTTCGTCTCATCAGAAAATGTCGTCCAATTATCCAACTCGCTTGTCTCTGCGATAAGAGGCGAATCCTTTCCAGCTATGGATACAAACCATACCCTGGAATTCATCCTTTCGCATTTTTACCCTGAAATGCTGGATGAGATCACAAGCAAGGTTAAATCATTGATAGAAGAGCATGGTATTTCACCTTCAGAGATCGTAATTCTGGCGTCCTATCTATCAGACGCGTTACGATTTTCAATTACAAATCGCCTCGAGCAAGCAAAAATTCCCTGGCGCACACATCGACCGTCGCGATCTTTGCGTGATGAAGCCGCGAGTAAAACTTTACTCACACTTTCTGCGCTCGCGCATCCGCACTGGAACATCCCCCCCACAAAATTTGACCTGTCTCACGCGCTCATGTTCGCCTTGAAAACAGATTTAATCCGCGCACAACTCTTGACGGAAATCGTTTATCGCACAAAAGATTTTCGGATGTCAACCTTCGACGAAATCAAAACCGAAACACAGGAACGCATCACCTATTCTCTCGGCTCCCGCTATACAAATTTACGAAACTGGCTGGAAGAATATCGTTCAAGCAATCCCCTGCCCCTGGATTTCTTCCTGCGGAAATTATTTGGCGAAGTGATCTCGCAACCTGGCTACGGCTTCCATTTAAACTTGGATGCAGTGCGTGTGGCCGCGAGTTTGATCGAATCCATTAAGAAGTTCCGCAATGCAATGGAACCTTCAATGACAAACCTGACAGGTCTCACCAAAACGGCTTCGATCCGTAATTCCTCACCCGAAGACCTGTCAGGTTTCGATCTTGGCCGCGAATACCTCGCCATGCTTGCAGGCGGCGTGATCGCCGCTCAATATTTGGAATCATGGCGAAACGAAGATAAAGATGCAGTTCTGATTGCGCCTGCGCATACCTTCTTAATGATGAACCGATCTGTGACAGTTCAATTCTGGCTCGACCCTGGTTCAAACGGATGGGTGCAACGCCTCTCGCAACCGCTCACACAGCCTTATGTGTTATCCCGTCATTGGGAGGCAGGCCGCATGTGGATGGACACAGATGAAGTGAATGCAGAAACAGAATCACTGGCGAAATTGGCGGGCGGGTTACTCTCCCGCTGTCGCAAAAAAATTTATCTGGCCATATCAGACCTCGGCGAAACGGGGTTCGAACAACGCGGGACTTTGTTAAAGGCTTTTCAGAAGGTGATAAATTAAATAGGAAGGGAATTAGGGAATTAGGTAATGGGGATTAGGGGTCATGAGAGCCAAAAGGTTTCCTTGACCTGACCCGCAAACCTGTGCCAGCAAAACCATCCCGTCAGAGATAACGAAGGTTCGCACTATAATAATCGCTTCCAAAGCGTTTCATCTCTCTTGTTTTATTCTGTTTCCGATGGTAAGTACTCCCGGCTTTTCATTGCCCTTGACCCAAATCTATCAAGTAACTAGAATAGTCACTATAGATGAAATTGGAGCAACGATAATGACAAAACTAAGTTACAGCACTTTCGGATTAACAAATTTAGGGTTTTTGGATGCAATTGACGCTGTAGATAAGGCGGGGTATCCAGGAATTGAACTTTCCTTTCATCGTGATCAGTTTAATCCATTCGAAATAACCGACAAATATCTTGCAAAAATAAAACAACGATTTGAAACAACCAATGTAAAACCTGCCTGCGTTGCAACCGCCTCGCATTTTTTCACACCTTCCAGGCCCCACGAACCTTCCTTGATGTGTATTGACATGGCCGGAAGAAAACGCCGCATCAACCTGGTCAAGAGGGGCATTGAAGTCGCCAGGAAATTGGATGTTCCGCTCGTTACATTTGGCAGCGGTTTTATAAGGGACGAACATGTTGTCAACCCATTGATAAATCCAAAAGAATTGCTGATGGACAGCATCCGCCAGTGTTTGCGGGAAATCAGGAAGGATGATGACATTACTTTGTTAATCGAGCCGGAACCAGGAATGTTTATTGAAACTCTGGACCAGGGCATTGATCTGGTCAACGAAGTTAATTCGCCTAACTTTAAATTGCATTTGGATTTGTGCCATAATTATTGCTCGGAAAACGACTATATTTCCGCTTTGGCAAAGGCCGCTCCCCATGCGCGGTACCTGCATGTTTCCGACGCCAAAGAGGGCTATAATTTAAAAATTATCAAGATGTCCGAAAACATGGCAATTGACTTGAATTTTGCAGGTTATTTGGTATATTCCCCTGAAAACGCCGATTTTCTATTGCTTGACAGGCAAAACCCAATTTATTTTTATGACGATCAACCCACCAAAGAACAGAAGAAAAGGATCGAAGAGACGGTGGATAGGACAAACATTAAAGAGGCTGTCGTTTATGTTGATTACAACAGCTTATTCGCTGGCTCAACCGAATTCGATAATGAAATTTTTACCTATTTAATCTCCGTCCCCGGGTTGAGTTTTGACGTTTTGGAAAGAGCAAAACCGATCATTAGTTATTTAAGGGGAACTAAAAATTCAGACGGCAAAATATTAATGGATAAGATGGTGGCAAACACGATTACAGGCATCGTTCATTTTCATGAAATTCCAGGGGAAGGCAGCCTAGATTTTGAGGCGAGCTTCAAAGCCTTAAACGAAAACGGCTTTTCAGGGTACGCATCCGTTGAGTTGTATCACCATGTAGCTTCATGGGAAAAAGCCCTGGCGGATAGTTTTAAACACCTGTCTCAATACGTCGAAGGAAATTAAGACCCAAACGACGAAGGTGTCCTGGAAATAAATGATTACAAACAAGCTACTTGATCACAACAAGCGCCGGGGCATTCCAGCAATCTGCCAAATGCGCAAAATAAAACAACAACGCAATCAGACACATCAGCGCGAACAGGCTTTCATCAATTGGTTATTCAAATTGAATCTAGGAGTTAATAATGTTTAGTCTTGAACAATTGGGCTGGGAAGTCCATACAGTGGGGGAACTTGATCATAGAAAATTAAAAGCGCCTCATGTAAAGTTACGGTCTCTCACTAACGGTAAAAACGGTGACGCGGTTTATTCCGTTGACCTGCGCATCAATCAGCCAAATACAAATTATTTGTCGACAACTGAACTGCATTCATTTGAGCATTTTTTGCTTGCGGGTTTTAGAAAATACATGCCAGAAAATTTTATCTGCGTGGCTCCAATGGGCTGCCAGACGGGGTTTTACCTTGTATTGTTGAATGAAGGCAATGCGCATAAAATTTGCAGTGTGTATGAGTCCATTTTAAACGATATTTTAATTGCAGAGGAAGTGCCCTACGCCAATATACGGGAGTGTGGCCATTTTGAGAACCACAATTTAGACCTGGCAAAAGATATTGCCAGGAGGCTGTTGGATTCCAAATCCAGTTGGCGGCAGGTTTTATGACACACGAAATGCGTAAATGGCATATCTCATATCAACGAACTATTGAATATGAGGTTGTCAGCTGCCCCAATCTTTTTCATCCACAGAATGGAGCTTTGTTATCTATAGGTAAAAAAGAGAATACCCGTAGGTTTGTTGTTGTAGACAGCAACATAGAAAAGTATTACTCAACCGAGATAAAGGATTTTTTTAAGTACCACAAAATTGACGCAAAGATCCTAACCTTCCCAGCGGGTGAAAAAAACAAATCCATAGATAATTACCTCTGGATTTTGCGCGAATTGGATATGTTTCCCATCAATCGCAGGGATGAGCCGATCATCGCCATTGGCGGCGGCGTTCTTACTGATGTGGTTGGGTTTGTCGCCAGCAGTTACCGTCGCGGAGTACCGCATATTAAAATACCGACAACCTTGATGGGGTATGTTGATGCCTCGGTGGGAATCAAGAGCGGGATCAATTTCAACAGCAACAAGAATCGGCTGGGCTCATTTGAACCCCCCAAAAAGGTCTTTTTAGACAGGACTTTTCTGACAACCCTGCCAAAACGCCATATCCTGAATGGCGTTTGCGAAATTCTAAAATTAGCCATCATTAAAGATACCTCATTATTCGAATTATTGGAATCGCATGGGGCTGAATGTGTTAATTCAAAATTTCAAGATGAAATTGGCGCATTGATCCTTGACCGTGCTGTCGGGGCAATGCTAGAGGAGTTGGAACCTAATTTATTTGAAGATGACCTGGCACGCAGGGTTGATTTCGGGCACACTTTTAGTTATGGATTTGAAACCTTCCACGATACGCAACTACTTCATGGCGAAGCGGTCCTTATCGACATGGCAATCTCGGCAATACTAGCCGCATCCAGGGATTTATTATCCAAACAGGAATTGAACAGGATATTCGATCTAATCACCAAGCTGGGCGTCGTTCTAATTGACGATCTTGTAAACCCCGATCTGTTATGGAAAACACTGAATGAACGCAAGTACCATAGAAATGGGTTGCAAAGAGTCCCATTGCCTGACGGGTTGGGAAAATGCGTCTTTGTAAACGACATAAAATTCGAGGAAATACAATCTGCTTGCAAAAATCTGGAAAACTGGACGGAAATCAATGACACAATTCACGAATACTGATTCCAAAGAGATAAAGAAGTTCGATAAGGTTGCCCAAATTTGGTGGGACCCAAAAGGCTCCATGGGCACTTTGCACACCATCAACCCTCTGCGCATGAAATTCATCACCGAAAACCTGAATATGACTAATTGCAAAATTTTGGACGTGGGCTGCGGAGGCGGCATTTTAGCCGAAGCTATTGCAAGGTCCGGCGCGCGAGTAACAGGAATTGACTTGTCTGAAGCATCCCTTGAAGCGGCAAGACAGCACGCTAGAGAACAAGGCTTGAATATTGAATATCGTTATGAAAACATTGAAGAAGTTGCAGAAAAACATGCGGGTGAATTCGACGCAATAACCTGCATGGAAATGCTGGAGCATGTTCCAGAGCCAAATAAAACCATCACAGCTTGCTCGCGGTTGTTAAAACCTGGCGGCCACGCCTTTTTTTCGTCGATAAACCGTACCCCCAAGGCATTTCTATTCGCAATCATAGGCGGTGAATACATTCTGCGCCTGTTGCCAAAAGGCACTCATACCTATAAACAATTAATTCGCCCAAACGAATTGAAAAAATGGGCACAGGAAAACGGTCTGGAATTCCTGCGTCTTTCCAGTTTAATTTACAATCCATTCAACGGGATATTTAAGGTTGAGGAAAAAGAAGACATAAACTACATGGCGCATTTCGTTAAAAAACAATCGTCGGATAAGGCGTAACATATGAAACGTTTTTTTGCGTTGTCGAGAACTACCCATGGTATTTTGGATCTGGCCACACCTGCCTTTTGTGCTTTACTATGGCTGGGCGGCTTTCCGCAATTGAGGGTAATATTACTTTCGTTATTTACAGCTTTTGCAGGATACACTGCCGTATATGCTCTAAATGATTTGGTTGGTGTAAAAGATGACAGGGAAAAATTTGCTGAGAATGGCATTAATCCGGGTTATTCAGTTGAGGCTTCCGAGCAGCGGTATCCTCTGGCGCGGAATTTATTAAGTTTAAAAAACGGCTGGCTTTGGGCGGGAACCTGGTTTATATTGGCCCTAATAGGTTCGTATTTGCTTAATCCCGTTATCGTTTTTATCCTTCTTACTGCTGCCGTTTTGGAGATCATTTATTGTCTTTTGCTTAAAGTCACCTACCTGAGAACCCTTGTGAGCGGGGTTGTTAAGACGAGCGGTCCCATTGCCGCAGTTTTTGTCGTGGATTCTAATCCTTCACCATATTTTTTGTTATTGCTGTTTGTCTGGTTATTCATGTGGGAAATAGGTGGGCAAAATGTACCGGCGGACTGGAATGATACAATTGAAGACAGGCGTGTTAATGCAATAACAATTCCTATTCGATTTGGCGTTGAAAAAGCAGGGTTTATCGTTATAGCAACATTAGCGCTTACGGTTATCGCAAGTTGTTTTTTACCATTAGTTTCTCCTGCCAACCTTGGCCTGCCTTATATTTTAGCAAGTTTGCTTCTTGGATTTGTTTTTCTTTTAAAACCGGGTTTTAAACTTTATAAATTTAATGAAGGGCGTTATGCAGCTAGACTGTTCGACATGGCCAGTCATTATCCCTTAGCACAATTAGTACTAATATCTATTTCCCTGGTTATATCTAATTTTATTGGTCAATAACGGGTGAACTGGTGCAGGATACTCCGAGCATGATTGTGATGTGGATTCTGGGGAAGCAAAATAAGCGTCGGGTAAGTTCAAGACCTTTACCATAGGAACTAGGTTTCTTTGTCCTGACACACGAGCCTGTCAGCAATACCATCATTACCGTACCAGGTTATTTTTGCAGCCAATCCCTATTGATTGTTGCAGGCTGGTGTTGCTGCAAGGTCCGCACACAGATCGAAGATGTGGGCTCCTACAAAAGTAAGTCAATGATTACATTTCACACTTAATTTACACAGGGTCAATAATCAGTACTTCACAAAAGTGCCACTTAATGGCGACTTTAGTCTGTTTTTAACCGAACGACTGAAGTCGTCACATCGTTTTCGTGACCTGCTGATTATAGGAACTTCATAGTGTTATGGATGTGACAAGGCCTCGAAGTTAAACGAACCGTCCGCAGGCTCATCGCCTGCGGACGGTTTGGATTATTGAAACTGGCGATGACATTCCAAGGTTGGTCACCGCTCATCCGCTGGATTAGAACAGGAGTAAGAAAATGTTTAATGAACTTGAGACTGTCGTTTTGGCCCACGATCTGAAAGACCACAACCTTACACGCGGCGATGTAGGTACAGTTGTGCATTGCTACGCGGGTGGAAAAGCATACGAAGTGGAATTTGTCACTGGCGAAGGAAAAACCGTTGCGGTTGTCACACTGGAAAAATCGGATATTCGTCCAATGCAGCGCCAGGAAATACTGCATGTTCGCACGTTTGCAGTAGCATAAGAAAACATTCATTGCACTTCAGCGGCGGATAATCCGCCGCTTTTTTATTCGCAGCGTCATCCGTTTCGCAGACGGGCTTGGGAGTTGGGACAGGAAGGTGTTGAAGTCCATTGTTTTATGGAATAATACAGCAGGGGGAGATTATGCGGTAATTAAAAATCTTCACGCTTAATCAAGGCGGAGGGTATAACATCACCTTACATTCTGGTTTCGGTTGAGTTACAATGTCAATTGAAATATTTGGCAATATGTATAATGATTGTCAGATTTCACGAAACTCCAATGGCCTCCATATACCGGCTTCGTATCATCGCCTTCTCCTTTCTACTATTGCTCTTTCTGGCAGCCATACTCCTCTCCTTTATCATTCTGGACAGGCAGCAATATGATGCGGCGTTGATCAACATCGTCGGCCGCCAGCGCATGTTGGCGCAGCAAATGACCCTGGAGGCGGTGCTCGTGCAGACCTTCCCTCAGACAGAATACCGTCAGGCTTTGAGCAACACAACCTACGAGAGTTTCGAAAAGACATTGATCGCCCTGACCGAAGGCGGTCAAATCATCCTGCCAACAGGGGAAACGTTTATTGTCCGGTCCTCCTCCGATGCAGAGATCCAGAAACAATTACTGGTCATACACGGCGGTTGGGAAGAAATAGATCAGGCGATTCACGTCGTTCTTGAGGAAAATCCGCAAAGAGGGGATTTAAACGCAGGCATCGAAAAAATCATTGGTCTCACTCCGCGCCTGATCCTTGAATTGGACAAAGCGGTGCAGCTGTACGAGACCGCATCCAACCGCAACACCGCCAGACTGCAAGCAATTCAAATTGGCTTTTTAGCCGCCGCAGCGCTTATGCTGGGCGCGCTCATTGTGATTACCAACCAGCGCGTCCTGCGCCCTATCCAGTTGTTGGGTGACGCGGCGACACGCATTGGCAAAGGAGACCTAAAAACTCCGCTCGCGGTGGCGGGGCTGGAGGAGATCAACCTGCTGGCAAAAAACCTGGACGATATGCGGGAGAAATTGAGAACAGCCATGCAAACACAGACAGCGCTGGTTACCCTTTCCCAATGCCACCTGAAGGTAACCGAGGAGGAAAAAGCCATCGAGTGCGCGGTAAGAATTGCCGCGCAGGTGCTGGAGGCTGACTACAGCGCAGTGGCGCTGCTTGATCCTGATGACCGCTTGATTCTAAGAGCAGCCTGGGGGCAGGCCACAAAACGCGTCATTGGCATGGAACTGGAACAGGGTGACAAATCCCAGACTGGTTACACTATATTACGGGAAGAACCGGTGCTGGTACAGGATTACAGCCAATTGACGGAGTTCTCTGTGCCGCCGCTTGTATCCCAATACAAATTATCTTCCGGGTTGAGCGTCCCCATGCTTTCGCGCGGAAAAGTCATCGGCGCCATGCTGGCGCATTCCAAAACACCGCGCCATTTCGACCAGGATGCCATCCCGAAACTTTCGTTGATCGCCAACCAGACTGCGATTACGGTGGATAAGATCCGCCTGCATGACGAGACCAGGCAGCTTGCTTTCACCGATGAATTAACCGGGTTGTACAACCGCCGCCACTTTATCAAACTGGCCAGTATGGAAGTTGATCGAGCATTCCGCTACAAGCATTCTCTCGCCTTTATGATATTCGACCTGGATCGCTTTAAACAGGTTAACGATACGTACGGCCATCCAGCAGGCGACCAGGTTCTAAAAACCGTTGCTTCGTTGGCTCACCAGGAACTAAGAGACATTGACCTGCTCGGGCGTTATGGCGGGGAGGAGTTTGTCATTCTTTTGGTGGAGACCGGACGAAAAGACGCGCGAGCGATCGCAGAGCGTATACGCAAGCGGATCGCACGAACACCGATAACTGTAGCTCAGGATAAGATTTCCATTACGATCAGTCTGGGTGTTTCCACATTATCATCTCGCTGCAACAGCCTGACCAGCCTGATTAAAGCCAGCGACAGGGCTCTCTACATCGCCAAAGAAACCGGACGTAATAAAACAATTTTTGCCGGTTCTTAATAATGACTGGATAAACACTTTTCTACTTCCATCTCTTCACAGGAGCAGAACATGATCAATCGGACATCTCGCTCAAGAACCCACCCACGTGATACAGCGGTAAAGCGCCCCCCCCTGGGGGGGGGGGGGGGGGCCC
>Ga0194120_10000989_pt1 | contig 53098 bp, 43 predicted proteins | sample TA2MahCa65mmetaG_FD_148642 | JGI IMG/M metagenome (GOLD analysis project Ga0194120, IMG submission 148642) | Freshwater microbial communities from Lake Tanganyika, Tanzania - TA2015019 Mahale Deep Cast 65m | ecosystem: Environmental > Aquatic > Freshwater > Lake | place: Tanzania: Lake... | reverse complement strand
CAGGCCATCGCTGACGCTCTCGACGCCTTCACACCACACGAATGCGCCAACTACTTTCGAAACTCAGGCTATGAACCAGAATGATCGGAAAATGCTCTAGCTCCTACTTCACCTTGGCGGGGGCGGGCGGCTTCGGCGGCGCCGTTGCCGGTCGTGCCGGTTGCTTCGGCGGCGGTTCGTCGCGTTCCGCCTCGGACTCCGCCTTCGGCTGCGGACGATCGGCTTCCTCTTCGAGGAAGGCTGCGATATCGGCGATGATCCGCCGCGTCATCTCCGCCAGCACCAGTGCCAGCACGACACCGCCGGTCCAGAATGCAGCGGTCTTGATTGCCCAATCGAACTGGCCGAGATAGCCGAGCGCCTCAAGGCTCGCCATGCCTCCGACGTAGAAGATGGCGACCGCCATCGCCGCTGCGCCGATCGCTTTCAGAATTCCAACTATGCCCATGCGCGCTCTCATCGGCTGCCGAATCAACTTGAGCTTACAGAAAAGGCCGTCGCTGCGCGATTGCCACCCGGCGATGCCTTTGGCACCCTCCGCCCGGCGATGCTGACCCGCCTCGACATCCGCGACGTGGTGCTGATCGACCGCCTTGAGATCGAGGCACGAGAGGGCTTGGCCGTGCTCACAGGAGAGACCGGCGCCGGCAAGTCGATCCTCCTCGATGCGCTCGGGCTCGCGCTCGGCGCGCGTTCCGAGGCCGGCTTGGTCCGGGCCGGCGCCGCCCAGGCAACGGTGAGCGCCGCCTTCGAGATCGGAGACGATCACCCGGCTTTCGCGCTGATGGCCGAATCCGGGCTTCCGGCGGAGCAGCCGCTCGTGCTTCGCCGCGCCGTCTCCGCCGACGGCAAGAGCCGTGCCTTCATCAACGACCAGCCGATCTCGGTCGGCCTCCTACGCCGCATCGGCGACACGCTGGTCGAGATCCACGGGCAGTTCGACCAGCGCGGCCTGCTCGATCCCCAGACTCATCGCGAGATCCTCGATTCCTTTGGCGGTCTCGGCCGCGAAGCGCGCGCCGCCGCCGAGGCGCATGGCGCGTGGCGGGGCGCCGCCGACACGCTCGCGACCGCCGAGGCGGATGCCGCCCGCGCCCTCAGCGAGGAAGGCATTCTCGCCGCTTCGGTCGAAGAGTTGCGACACCTCGATCCGAAGCCCGGCGAGGAGTCGGCGCTGGCCGAGGAGCGCACGCTGCTCGCCAACGCCGGACGCCTGGTCGAGACGATCAATGCAGCGTTGGCCGATCTTGTCGGCGAGCGCGGGGCCGAGCGCGCGATCGGCCAGGCGCAGCGCGCGCTCGCTCGCCTTCAGGCTCAGGCGGGAAGCAGGCTCGATCCGGCGCTGGCCGGGCTCGACCGCGCTGCCGCGGAACTCTCCGAAGCTGCCCGCGCGCTCTCCTCGGTCGGCAGCGCGCTCGATCTCGATCCGAGCAAGCTCGAGGAGGCCGACGACCGGCTTCATGCGCTCCGAGACGCCGCGCGCAAGCACGGAGTCGCTGTTGACGCGCTCGCCGAGCTGCGGGCCAGGCTGGAAACACGCCTCGACGCCCTGCGCACCGCAGAGAGCCGCGTCGGCGATCTCACACGCGCGGTCGAGGAGGCGCGCAAGACCTATGCCGCACACGCCGAGGATCTCTCCCAAGGACGGGCCAGGGCGGCGAAGAGGCTCGACAAGCGGGTCGCCGCCGAGCTCGCGCCGCTGAAGCTCGACCGTGCCAAGTTCGAGACGAAGATCGAGCCGCTGGCGGAGCCGGGCTGGGGTGTCCATGGAAAGGACCGGGTCCAGTTCGTGGTCGCGACCAATCCCGGCGCGGCGCCGGGGCCGATCGCCAAGATCGCGTCCGGCGGCGAGCTTGCCCGTTTCATGCTCGCGCTCAAGGTGGTGCTCGCGGAGACCCAGCCGACGGCAACGCTGGTCTTCGACGAGGTCGACTCAGGCGTCGGCGGTGCCGTCGCCGCCGCTGTCGGCGATCGCCTGAAACGCCTCTCCCGCGACATGCAGGTGCTGGTGGTCACGCATTCGCCGCAGGTCGCAGCGCGCGGCGACCATCACTGGCGAGTGGTCAAGACACCGAAAGGCACGGTGCCCACGACGCGAGTCGAGGTGCTGCCGAAGCCGGCACGACGCGAGGAGGTCGCGCGCATGCTGGCCGGTGCCGAGATCACCGACGCGGCGCGGGCCGCCGCTGACGCCCTGATCGAGGGATCGCAGGCGTGAGCGGTTCGGCCGTCGGGAAGCTGACCAAGGCGCGAGCCGAGAACGAGCTGAAGCGGTTGCGGGCCGAGATGGCGCGGGCCGACGAGGCTTATCACGTCAAGGACGCGCCGGAGATCACCGACGCCGAGTACGACGCGCTCAAGCGGCGCCTGGAAGCGATCGAGGCGCACTTTCCTGAGCTTGCCGAGGCACGCCCGGTGGCGCCGGCACCCGTTGGGGCCTTTGCCAAGGTCACGCATGGCAAGCCGATGCTTTCGCTCGACAACGCCTTCGACAAGGACGATGTCGAGCGTTTCTTCCAGTCGGTCCGCAACTTCTTCGTCCGGCCGGAAGACGTGAAGCGGGTTGAGCGCGAGACGATCGCGCTGATCGCCGAGCCCAAGATCGACGGCCTTTCCTGCTCGCTCACCTACGAGAACGGGGTCCTGGTAAGGGCGGCGACACGCGGCGACGGCGCCGTGGGCGAGGACGTAACGGTCAACGTCAAGACCATCGCCGAGGTTCCGAAGAAGCTGAAGGGCAAAGCGCCGGACCACATCGAGATCCGCGGCGAGGTCTACATGACCAAGCCCGAGTTCCTGAAGCTGAACGAGACACTCGAGGCCGAGTTCCTGGCGCTGCCGCCGGAGAAGCAGACCAAGAACCGCCGGCGCCAATTCGCCAACCCACGCAACGCCGCCGCCGGCAGCGTCCGCCAGCTCGACCCGGAGATCACGCGGAGCCGCCCGCTCCGCTTCTTTGCCTATGCCTGGGGTGCTACGACCGAAGAGCCAAAGAGCCAGTGGGAGTTCTACAGCCGGCTCAGAGCCTGGGGTTTCCAGGTCAATGCTCTGGCCGACCGCGTCAACGGCATCGACGCCGCGCTCACGCGCCACACCGCGATCGCCGAGCAGCGTGCCAAGCTCGCCTATGACATCGACGGCGTCGTCTACAAGATCGACTCGGTCGACCTGCAAGACCGGCTCGGCTTCGTCGGCCGCACGCCGCGCTGGGCGCTCGCGCACAAGTTTCCAGCCGAGCAGGCGCAGACGCTGCTGGAAAGCATCGAGGTCCAGGTCGGCCGCACCGGCGCGCTGACCCCCGTCGCCTATCTCAAGCCGGTCAATGTCGGCGGCGTGCTGGTCGCGCGCGCGACGCTGCACAACGAGGACGAGATCCAGCGCAAGGATGTGCGGGCCGGAGACACCGTCGTCATCCAGCGCGCCGGCGACGTGATCCCGCAGGTCGTCTCGGTCGTGCTCGACAAGCGGCCGAAACATGCGAAGCCGTTCAAGTTTCCCGAGACCTGTCCCGAATGCGGCAGCGCCGCCGTCCGTCCCGAGGGCGAGGCGATCCGGCGCTGCACCGGCGGCCTCGTCTGCCCGGCGCAGGCCGTTGAAAGGCTCCGCCACTTCGTCACTCGAAGCGCTTTCGACATCGAAGGCCTCGGCGAGAAGAGCATCGTTGAGTTCTTCGAGAGCAATCTGGTGCGCACGCCCGCCGATCTGTTCAGGCTGAAGGCCGGCGACCTAGAGGGGCGCGAAGGCTGGAAGGAGAAGTCGATCCAGAACCTGCTCGGCGCCATCTCCGCGCGCCGGAAGATCGGCCTCGACCGCTTCATCTATGCGCTCGGCATCCGCCAGATCGGCGATGCTACGGCGAAGTTGCTCGCCAAGCACTACGGCACGCTCGGGGACTGGCGGCGGGCGATGGAAGCGGCGAGCGATCCTGAGTCGGAAGCCTATGCCAACCTCATCTCGATCGACCAGATCGGTCCCTCGGTCGCCGAGGATCTGATCGCCTTCTTCGCCGAAGATCACAATCGAGAAGCGCTCGACGCGCTTGCGAAGGTCGTCCAGGTCGAGCCCTTTGTCGCGCCCTCGGCCGCCGGCTCGCCGATCGCCGACAAGACGGTGGTCTTCACCGGCACGCTCGAGAAGATGACCCGGAACGAGGCGAAGGCCCGGGCCGAAGCCCTCGGCGCCAAGGTCGCGGGCTCGGTCTCGAAGAAGACCGACTATGTGGTCGTGGGATCCGACGCCGGCTCCAAGGCCGACAAGGCGCGCGAGCTCGGCGTCAGGACCCTGACGGAAGACGAGTGGCTGGCGCTGATCGGTGGCTGAGGCCGCGCCTCACGCGCGGTCGACGAAACTGTCCATGACCTTCTTCATGCCCGAATGCTCGAACTCGATCTCGAGCTTGTCGCCGTCGATGGCGCGGACGGTGCCGTAGCCGAACTTTTGGTGGAAGACGCGGGCGCCCGCCTCGAATGAGGCCGCGCGCTTCGACGAGATCGCGACCCCGTGGCCCTCGAGCAGCGGCGCCTGCCGGCGCGGCTGCGACATCCACGGCGTCGGCGGGCGCGACTCATAGGCCGAGCCCCAGCCGCTGAAACCGCCACCGCCGACGCCGGCACCGCCAAAGAGCCCGCTCTCGGCCTCGACCTCGATCGCGTCTTTCGGCAGCTCGCCGATGAAGCGCGACGGCAGGCTCGACTGCCACATATTGTGGATTCGCCGGTTGGCGGCATGGGTGACGAAGGCCCGCCGCCGCGCCCGGGTCAGGCCGACATAGGCGAGCCGGCGCTCCTCCTCGAGCCCGGCATTGCCGGACTCGTCGAGCGCGCGCGGATGCGGGAAGAGCCCCTCCTCCCAGCCCGGCAGGAAGATCGTATCGAATTCGAGCCCCTTCGCCGCATGCAAGGTCATCAGGCTGATCTGCTGGTCGGGGGAGACATCCTCGGTGTCGGTCACCAGCGCCACATGCTCGAGAAACGATGCCAGGCTCTCGAACTCGCCGATCGCTCGCACGAGCTCCTTCAGGTTTTCGAGCCGGCCGGGCGCCTCGGCGGACTTGTCCTGCTGCCAGAATGAAGTGTAGCCCGACTCGTCCAGCACCGTCTGTGCCAGGTCGGCGGCGCTGACGCCGTCCGACATCGCCCGCCACCGCGCGAAGTCCTCGATCAGGCTCGAGATCGCGCGCCTCGCCGCCGGCTTAAGCTCGTCGGTGGCGGCGATTGCGGAAGCTGCGGCGAGCAGCGGCATCCCGCGGCCCCGCGCGAGCTTGTGCAGCGTCTGCACAGTCGTCAGGCCGATACCGCGCTTCGGCGTGTTGACGATACGCTCAAAGGCGAGGTCGTCGTCCGGCTGGATGACGACGCGGAGATAGGCGAGAGCATCGCGGACCTCAAGTCGCTCATAGAAGCGCTGGCCGCCGATCACGCGATAGTTGAGGCCGAGCGTGATGAAGCGCTCCTCGAACTCGCGCGTCTGGAAGCCGGCACGCACCAGAATTGCGATCTCGCCGAGGCTGAGCCCCTTGCGCTGAAGCGCCTCGATCTCCTCTCCGACCCGCCGCGCCTCGTCCTCGCCGTCCCAGACGGCCGTGACCTTGACGTTGTCGCCGGCCTCGGCCTCGGTCCACAGCGTCTTGCCGAGGCGATCGCGGTTGTGTGCGATCAGATGCGAGGCGGCAGCGAGGATCGCCGGGGTCGAACGGTAGTTCTGCTCGAGGCGGATCACGCGCGCGCCGGGGAAATCGGTCTCGAAGCGCAGGATGTTGCCGATCTCCGCACCGCGCCACCCATAGATCGACTGGTCCTCGTCGCCGACGCAGCAGATGTTGTGGCGCCCCTGAGCGAGAAGACGCAGCCAGAGATACTGGGCGACGTTGGTGTCCTGATACTCATCGACCAGCAGGTAGCGGAACTGCCGCTGGTACTGCGCCAGCACCTCCGCCTCGGCCTGGAAAAGCTGCACCGTGTGCATCAGGAGGTCGCCGAAATCCGCGGCGTTCAGCGTCTTCAGGCGCTGCTGATAAGCTGCATAGATCGTCGGCAGCTTGCCGCCGGCGAGATCGCCCGCCTCCGCCGCGCCGATCTTCTCCGGCGGCAATGCCCGGTCCTTCCAACGCTGGATCACGGTCATCAGCGCGCGCGCCGGCCAGCGCTTGTCGTCGATGCCCTCGGCCTCAAGCACCTGCTTCAGCAGGCGGACCTGGTCGTCGGTGTCGAGGATGGTGAAGTTCGACTTGAGGCCGACCAGCTCCGCATGCTTGCGGAGGATGCGCGTGCAAAGCGAGTGGAAGGTGCCGAGCCAGACCTGCTCGACCGATGGCCCGATGATGTTGGCGACGCGCTCGCGCATCTCGCGGGCCGCCTTGTTGGTGAAGGTGACGGCGAGGATGTTCCAGGGCCGCGCCGCGCCCGCAGCGAGCAGATGCGCGAGCCTCGTCGTCAGCACCCTCGTCTTGCCGGTGCCGGCGCCGGCCAGCACCAGGACCGGACCCTCCACCGCCTCGACGGCGCGGCGCTGTGCGTCGTTGAGGCCGGTGAGATAGGGTGGAAGCTGTGGCGCGGCCGGCAGCGGCTGAGAAGTCATGGCGCCAATATAGGGCGGGAGACGGCCGAATCTAAGCCGCGGTCTCGTCCTCGACGACCAGCCGGTTGCGGCCCTGACGCTTAGCGGCATAGAGAGCCGAATCGGCCCGGGCGATAAGCGCGGCAGGCGCCTCGCCCGGACGAAACAGCGCCGCCCCGATCGAGATCGTGATGCCGCCAAGCTCCTCGCCGGTGTTGCGGCGGACGATCTTGCGCGCGGCAAGCGTCGTGCGGATACGTTCGGCAATCGGCCGCCCCGCAGACAGGGTTGTCCTGGGCAAGACGACCGCGAACTCCTCGCCGCCGTAGCGCGCCGGCAAGTCCCCTTGCCGGACGCAGTCGGTCAGGGTGCGTGCCACCAGCCGCAGCACCTGGTCGCCGAGTTGGTGTCCATGGGTGTCGTTGAAGCGCTTGAAGTGGTCGATATCGACCATCAGCAGCGTCAGCGGCTCGCCGTCCGAGGTCGCCGCTTTAGTAGCACCGCGCATTGTGTAATCGAAGCGCTTGCGGTTGGCGATTCCGGTGAGACCGTCGGTTTCCGCCTGCTCGCGCGCTTCACCCAGGCTCCGGCGGAGCGTATCGATCTCCGAGCCCGCTGCCTTCAGATGCGCCTGCATCTCGCGATTGAGGGAGGCCATGCGGTGAGTCTCGTCGACCAGGCGCGAGACGATGCCGCCGATATCGCCGCCCTTCAGCGCGCTCTCGGCATCGGCAAGCGCGCCGCCATAGGCCTCCGCGCCGCGTGCCTGCGCCGATACGCGCTCCGTCAGGCGTGCGAGCAGAGCATCGACGGTCTCCGACGCCTCCATCACCTCTGCTGCCTCGGCTTCCTGGCCGAAAAAACGCCGGTGAATCTCCTCGGAGAAGGCCGCATCGATCGCCCGGCCGTCCCCAACGAGGCGGTCGACCGCAGTCTTCAGGGATGCCGGGCGGTTGGCGAAGTAGCAAAACCAGACAAGGAAGTTCTCCGGCGTCGGCGGGATGCCGAGCACGGCCATGCGCGATAGCGCATTGCGGGCACAGAACTCCGTCTGCTCCCGGTTATGCTCATTGCCCCCCAACGGCCGACTACCTCCGGTTTTCCCCTACACTCCGTCAGGTAGCCGTTCGGCGGCGCGGACTCAAGCCCGCAGCGCTGCCTTCGGCTGGCCGACGGCTCGCCCGATCTCGGCAGGCAGACCGCGGGCGCGATCCCGCGCCACTGCCTCGTCGAGGCGCGGGCGCAGCTCCCCCGGGAACGGTGCCGACCTCCGCGTCCCGAGGTCGACGTTGAGGCCGAGGAACTCGCCGGTGGCAGCGCGATAGCCCTTCTGGGCGTGAAACATCTCGAGGAAATAGCGAAGCTTCCGCTCGCCCGCCTCCACCACCCAGCAGTCGAAACGGAGCGGATCGCCTTCGAGCACCTCCCGCCCGTTGGTGACATGTGCCTCGACCACGAAGAAGCCATGATTGGTCGCCTCGCGATGCGCGTGTCCGAGGCCGAGGCGATCGAATACGACGTCGCTCGCCCGGTCGAAGGCGAGGACGTAGTAGGCGACATTCATGTGGCCGTTGTAGTCGATCCATTCCGGCCGGACATGATCGCGATAGTCGGCGAGCCATGAGATGGTCATGGCACTTCGTGTAGCGTATTGGCCCTGCCCTCGAAAGCCGCTAGCGTCCGGTCATGCTCGCAGGCGCCTTCGGCTGGCTCGGCCGTCACGGCAAGGCCGTGCTGGCCGCGGGAATCTTCCTCGGGCTTGCACTACCTCCCTTAGCCGAGCTCCTACGGCCGCTGCTGACGCCATCGGTCGTGGCGCTGCTCGCCCTTACCTTCCTTCGGATGGACTGGGCGACAGTCGCGGGTCACCTCCGGCGCCCGCTGCCGGCCTTCCTTCTGATCGTCTGGTTGCTGATTGCCTCGCCAGCGCTGGTGGCCCTGGCCACACGAATCGCCGGGTTGCCGGCCGGGCTTGCCGAGGCCATGCTGCTCTGGGCCGCTTCGCCGCCGCTGATCGCCGCGCCGTCGATCGCGGTGCTTCTCGGGCTCGACGGTGCGCTGGCTTTGGTCGGAACGGCCGTCGCCACTTTCGCCATGCTGCTGACTCTCCCGCCGCTGGTGCTCCTGCTCGCGGGCATAGATCTCGGCCTCGACCCGGGCCAGCTCCTGCTCAGGCTGGCGCTGCTCACCTTTGGCGCTCTGGCGATGGCGCTGGCCGTCCGACGTCTCGCCGGGTCGGCTGCCATTGCCGCCCATCCCGAGCGAATCGATGGTGCCATCGTTCTGACACTCCTTCTTTTCGCGATTGCGGCGATGGACGGCATCACGGCCGAGGCTTTCGCCGAGCCGCTTCGCGTCGCCGGCTTCATCGCCGCAGCCTTCGCCGCAAACCTGTCATTCCAGGCGCTGGGGGCTGCCGCCTTCGCGAGGCTGCCGCGCCGAACCGCGCTTGCGCTCGGAATCACCAGCGGCAACCGCAACCTCGCCATACTCGTAGGATCGCTCGGCGCCTCGGTGCCGCCGGACGTTTTCCTCTATTTCGCCGTCGGCCAATTGCCTATCTATCTGCTGCCGGGCTTGCTCGCCCCGATCTACCGAAGGCTGGCCGGCACGCAACCAAGGCGATAGGGGGAGCTGTGACGCGTTCGCCCGCAAGGGACCGATTCTAGGGCATGGCCAGCGCGCTTTCGAAGACGCGCGGCGGCGGAGCCTGGGCACGACGCGGGCTGATCCTGCTGGGCTCGGGCGTAGCGGCGATCGGCTCCTACGCGCTGACGCTCGGCGATCCGCCGGCAGTACGCGACATGGTCGCGCAGGGAACCGCCGTCTTCGGCGTCATCTGCGTGTTCATCGACATGTGGATGTCGCGGCGCATCCGACGCGGCGGCGGTGTCACCGCGATCCGCACCGGCGTCGGCACCGGTGCAAAAGCCGCCGGCAGCCGGTACTGGGTCCAGGCCGACGGCATGCGATTCGTGCAGCGCTTCGACGACGCCAACAAGCTCTACAAGGAAGCCATTTCGCTCTTTCGCGAGGCCAAGGACCCGCAGGGCCTGGGGCTCTTCATGATTGGCCAGGGCGAAACAGCGGAGATGCAGACGCGCTTCGACGACGCCCAGCGCCTCTATGCCGACGCGCAGCAGCAATTCATCGAAGCCAAGGACGACCGCGGTCAGATCCGCGCGCTACTGCTGCAGGGCCGGGCGCAGGCGAGGCAGAGCGCGCTCGACGGCGCCCGCGGCTTCTACGACCAGGCGCGCGAGATCTCGGTGCGCAGCGGCGACCGCTACTCCGAAGGCGAGGCCAGCCTCGGCGTCGCCGAGATCGCGGCGCGGCAGACCAAGAGCGACGAGGCGATGACCGGGTTCGACTTCGCCCGCTTCGCCTTCAGCCAGTCGGGCGACCGCTCCGGCGAGGCGCACGCCCTCACCTGCCGTGCCGATATCGATCGTGCAAGGCGATCGAGCGGCGAAGCGGTGACACGCTACGAGCGCGCTCTTACCATCTACAAGACGGTCAGCGATCCGATCGGCGAAGGCATCGTCCGTCAATCCCTCGCCGAGATCATGCGGATGATGGAGCGGCCGCGCGAGGCGCGTGACTCGGCGATGGCGGCGGTCGAGCAGTTCAAGATCGCCGGCCGGCGCTTCGGCGAAGGAGAGCTCCTCTCGGGTCGCGGCGACATCAAGCGAGGCACCTTCCGCTTCGTCAATGCGCGGTCCTCCGCCGCTCAATGCGCCGCGCTCTTCGTCGAGGGCAAGGACAAGCAAGGCGAAGCGCGCGTCCATATCGGCATCGCCGAGCTCGAGCGCCTTATCGGCAATCTCAACGAGGCGCGCAGCCAGTACGAGAAGGGCCGCGCGATCGGCCGCAGCGTGCAGGACCCCGTCATCGAGGCGGAGGCGATGAAGGGCCTCGGCCATATCGAACGCCAGGGCGGCAGTACGCGCCAGGCGCATGAGCTGATGCGCGGCGCCTATACGCTCTACCGGGCCATCGGCGGGCAGCGCGAGCAAGCACAGGCGCTGCTCGATCTGGGTCAGCTCGACGGCCTGCTCGAGAACTACGATCTCGCCAAGGTCAACTTTACCCACGCGCGCGCGATGTTCGGGCGCATCGGCGACCGTGCCGGCGAAGCCACGTCGATGCGCGCCATCGGCGATCTGGACGCCGCCCGCGGCCGGTTGGATGCCGCCTGCGTCGCCTATGGCGAGGCGCGCATGCTCTACCAGATGATCGGCGACCGCGTGGCCGAGGCGGACGTGCTGACCATGGTCGGCATCGCCTGCGTCGAGAGCGAGCGCCAGACCGCGGTCTCGGCGATCAACTACGCCGCCCGCCTCTACCGTGCCGTTGGTTGCGTCGAGTGGCAGCGCCGCCTCCTCGCCTATCTCGGCCGCCTCCGCTGATGCGCTGGCTACTGGTTGCCCTGCTGGCGCTGGCACCAGCCTCGGCACGAGCTTGCACCGATTTCGCTCAGGCTGCGTCGAGCCGGTGGTCGACGACTCGGGAAGACGGAGTTGCCTGGCTCGTGACGCCCTGCGGCGAGCGCTTTCTTTCTCTCGGCATCAACGTCATCGATGGCGGCAGCTCCTACAGCGGCACCGAGAACCGCTATCACTGGAGCCGCACCGATCCGAGCCTCGGAGCTTGGGCCGGACGCGCGCGGACGCGAGCCACCGAGTGGGGCTTCAACACGGCCGGCGGCTGGTCGCTCGACGCGAAGCTGCTCGACCTGCCTTTCACGCCCAACCTCGAGCTCGGCCGCAACGCGCGCTTCCACTGGTTCGATCCCTACGCGCCGGAGACCGAGGCGCGCATGTACAAGCTCGCGGGCGGGCTGATCGGTCCCTACCGTGGGGATCCTCGGCGCATCGGCTACTACACCGACAACGAGGTCGGCTGGTGGCGCGGCGCCCTGTTCACCTTCTACATCCAGGAGCCAGCGCGCAGCGTCACCAAGCAGCGGATGATCGAGGCTTTGGTAGCGCACTACAGGGAAGACTTCGTGCGCTTCACCCGCGACTTCGTCCTCCCGAGGGGGGTCTTTTCTTTTGCCGACCTGCTGGTGAGCGAGGGCGAACCGGTTCGCCTCAGGCCGGGCGGCCGCGGCATCGACTTCGTCCGCTACTGGGCCAAGCAGATCTCCGGCCTCTACTACCGGATGACCTCGGCCGCCCTTCGCGCCGCCGATCCCGAGGCGCTGATCCTCGGCGACCGCCTGCCGATCTACTACGACCCCGAGGCGGTTGCAGCGATGGCCGAGCATGTCGACGTGATCTCGACCAACTACAATGTCGATGCCCCCGACGGGTGGCTGGCGCGCTACTTCTTCGACGGCCTGTCGCGCCTGAGCCAGCGGAAGCCCGTGCTGATCTCCGAGTGGTTCTTCGCCGCGCATGAGAACCGTTCCGGCAACCGCAATACCGGGCATCTGATGACCGTCGGAACCCAGGCCGAGCGCGCCGCCGGCGCCGGCGCGGCAACGCGGCGCTTCGCCCGGCTGCCGGACGTGGTCGGCATCCACTGGTTCCAGTTCCATGACCACCCGACCGGCGGCCGCGCCGATGGCGAAGACTATAATTTCGGTCTCGTCGACATTGCCGACCGGTCCTATGAGGGGCTGATTGCGGCGCTGACCAGGTCGAACCGGGAAGCCTTCGCCCTGCACGCGAAGCCGGGGCCCGGCCCATCGAGGGCTCGCTCGGCCCTGCCGAAGGCGCAGATCAGCATCGACGATGGCGTGCTGACCGACTGGCCGAAGCCGCGCGCATTGCTGCCGGCTCTGATTCCGCAGCCGGGCGAGGTCGCTTTCGGCGAGGCCTACGCCGCCTGGAGCGACGAAGGCCTGTCACTGGCGCTGATCGGCATGGACTACTACGACCTCGATCTCCTCGCCTTCGGCGATGAGTATCCGAGGAGCGAGTCGTTCCGCCTCGATCTTGGCGTCGATGCCGGCGATGGCCCAAAGCGCTTCCGCGTTCATGTGATCCCGCCGCGCGAAGGCATAGCCGGCGGCTCTCAGCGAATGCGCGCGGAGATCTGCCGCGTCGAGGACGCGGGCTGCGTGCCGGCGGCCGGCGCCAAGGTCCGCTATTTTGGCTCGGACCAGCCGCGCATCACGGTCGAGGCGACGATCCCCTGGCAAATGCTCGGCGCAGAAGGTCCGCCGCAGGAAGGGATCAGCTTCGATCTCGCCGTCGTCGCCTGGTATCGCTCGCGCTGGATGTCGCTGACCGGCCGCCCGCCGGTGCAGGCGATGGCGGAGCCCGGTCGCTGGCGCACCTACACGCTGGACGGCCGCTAGGCCCCTTCGTCCAAGAAGCCGTTGCCGATCTTAGCGACAAAACGCTCGTCCTCGGGATTGGCCAGAGGATTGCCGGCGCGGTGGCCCCAGATTGACCTGATCGGCACCAGCCGCGCATTCGGCATGCCGGCGACCTCGATCTCGTTGTCAGCGACCTGGAAGTAGAGATCGTGATCGCCCGGCATCACCAAGGCCGGACAAGTGATGCCCCTGAGCGCCGCGTTAAAGTCGCCCTTGTACTTGTCGTTGGCCGAGATGTCGCCATGCTGCCAGGTCCAGAGCTGAGCAAGCAGATTGTTGGCGTCGCGCCTGAGGAGGTAGTTGGCCTCCCAGCCATGGACGAGGAAATCCTCGAGCGAGGCGAAGCCTTGGCTCAGATAGACTTTCTCGCGATACCAGGTTTGAGAGATCGCCCAGCCGGCATAGACGCGCGCCATGGCACGGAAGCCGCGGACCGGCACGCGGTGGAACCAGCCGTCCTGGAAGGCCTCGTCGGCGGTCAGCGCGGCGCGCACGCCTTCGAGGAAGACCTTGTTGTGCTCGCTGGTCTTGGCCGAGGTGCAGGAACAGATGATGCGCCCGACCGCCTCGGGAAACAGCGCGCCCCAGTGATAGGCCTGCTGGCCGCCCATCGACCAGCCATAGACCGCCTTCACGCGTTCGACGCCGTAGACCTCACGCATCATCCGGCGCTGGACCATGACGTTGTCGTAGATGGTGACGCCGGGATAGCGGCCGCGATCGAGCGGCGCCCCGACATTGCTCGGCGAGGTCGAGAGCCCGTTCCCGAACATATTCGGGATGACGACGAAATATTTCGACGGATCGAGGATGCTGCCTGGCCTGATCAGCCAGTCGATGTCGCTGTGCTGCGCCGAGTACGAGGTCGGGTAGACAATGACATTCGACTTGTCGGGTTTGAGCGTGCCGTAGGTCGTGTAGACGATCCTGGCGCCCTTGAGCGTGATACCGGATTGTAGGACGACGTCGCCGGCCTCGAAGACCTTGGCTTGCGCGGTCATGGGCGCCCCGTGATGCGTCTTAGGATCTGCTTCTGGGTCTCGAAGTAGCTCGGCGCGACGTGGGCGAAGCGGTCACCGATCTCGCGATGCGCCTGTGGCAGGCGATGGAATGGGATCGACGGGTAGAGGTGATGCTCGGCATGGAACGGCATGTTCCAGTGCACGAGCCGCACGATCCCGCCCTTCAGCGTCGTGCGCGTATTCGTGAGGCCGTTGTCGTCGTCGCTGCAGAGCGTGTGCTCGGAAAGCAGCATGACGCGGAGGATCGGTTGCGCCATCGCCACGGGGAGGAGCCAGTGGATCCAGGGTCCCGCCGGGTCGATCCACGTCCAGATAGCGAAGACGCCGAAGAACAGCGCCAGCATCGCGACCACCGATCGGCGCACGCCGGCGCGCTCACGCTCGGGAATGTAGGGAAAACCTTCCCAGCGGTTGCCGAGTATGCGGCCGTAGAAGTCGAAGCGGCTCGCGTAGTAGCCCCAGCCGCTGATGCGGCCGATGTACTGCCAGACCGTCTGCGGGAGCGGGCCGGCGAGCTCGGGGTCGCGAGCCGGATCCTGGGTGTGACGGTGATGGGCGTAGTGGAAAAGCCGGTAGAAGCTCGAATTGATCAGCGTCGGCACACTGGCCAGCCAGCCGACGACGATGTTGAGCGATCGCGATCCGAACGCGGTGTAGTGAACGCTCTCATGCACGGGCGCGAACAGCGCGATCAGGAACCAGCCCTGCAGCAGCATCGCCGGCAGCACGAGCCAAGTGCCGCGCGTCCAGGCGACCAAGGTCGAGCCGAAGGCGATGAGCAGGATGTGGATGACGACGCGCGCAAGACCCTGCGCGTCCGAACGCTCACTCAAGCGTCGAAGGTCGGCTGGCGCCAGGACCCGGTCCGGGCGGCTGGCATCGGCGGCGTCGGCAGTCTCAGCAAGCAGCATCCGACATTCCCCAGATGAACCGGTGGAACGGTACAAACCCTAGCAGTCTGGCCGTTTCCGGGGAAGCCACGGGCGTGCAACCCCGTTTCCCCGTTGCTTCCCGTAAGGTCAAAAACCGAAGCGGCCGAAAGGCCAATAGGTTGCCGGTGTATGTTCGCGGGTCAGGGAGGGACATGTCGGACGTCCCGGACGGTCCGACAAGTGGCTCCCGAAGCCGCGAGCCGACATAGGCGATCGACTGGTTCCCGGCGACATTGATTTTTTGACCTTGCGACGTAATCGTGCGAAGCGCGTCAAAGATCGACTTTGGCCTGCCGCTCAACTCGGAGACGCCGAGATCTAGGCCAGCAGATTTTTGATGACGCTTGCGGTCTGCTTGAGATTTGTCGAGTGGAGCCCGTTCTCACTGTCTTCGCTCGACGTAAACAGCGTCTTGCCGGCTACGTAGCAGGAGCCGTTATCGCTCAGCCATTCGAAGACGGCGGGCAGTCGATCGACGGCCCCGAGGGCTTGAAAGTTTGAGGTTAAAACCTCATATGTTCACTCTACATACATATTATGAGAGACCGGTTGCGCGCGAGAACGCGCGACGCTCGCCAGGTCTAATCGGCGGCGAATTCCTTGCGCAGCGCGGCGCCGTGCTGGTCGAGCGCCGGGATGCGCCCATCGGGCGGAGCCTCGCCCGCGACCTGGGCCGGCGGCGCCACCAGGTTCAAGGTTCCGGCCTCGGATTCGATCGCGATCCGCCGCAGCTGCGGATGGCGCGAGAACTCGGCGATGGAGCGGATCGCGCCATAGGCGATCTGGGCCTTGGCCAGCCGCGCCGCGATCCGGTCGCGGCCATGCTGGGCGAACGCCGCCTCGATCTCGGCGTTCAGCGCCGGACGGTTGGCGACCCGCGCCGGGGTGTCGTGAAAGCGCGGATCGGTCTCCAGTTCCGGCCGCTCGATGACCTCGCGGCAGAAGCGGCTCCATTCGCGCTGGTTCTGCACCGACAGCACCAGCATGCCGCCGCCGCCGGTGCGATAGGCGCCATAGGGCGCGATGGTCGGGTGGTTGAGGCCGATGCGCGGCGGGCCCTTGCCGGTGTAGTCGTGCTGCAGCAGCGGCACCGACATCCAATCCGCCATGCCGTCGAACAGCGAGACCTTGATCGCCGAGCCCTGGCCGCCGCTCGAGCGCCGCAGCAGCGCCTCCAGCACGGCGGCATAGGCGTTCAGCCCGGCGGCGATGTCGCACACCGACACGCCGACCCGGCCCATGGCCTCGGGCGTGCCGGTGACCGAGACCAGCCCGGTCTCGGCCTGGACCAGGAAATCGTAGGCCTTCATCTCGGCATAGGGTCCGTCCTCGCCATAGCCCGAGATGTCGCAGGTGATCAGCCGGGGATGGCGCGCGCGCAGCTCGGCCGAGCCGAAACCGGCCCGCGCCGCCGCGCCCGGCGCCAGGTTCTGGATGAAGACGTCGGCCTTGGCGATCATGCGCCCGAGCAGGTCGCGGTCGGCGGGCCGGCGGAAATCGAGCGCGATCGATTCCTTGCCGCGGTTGAGCCAGACGAAATTGGCCGACAGCCCGTTGACGAACCGGTCGTAGCCGCGGGCGAAATCGCCCTCGGGGCGTTCGACCTTGATCACCCGCGCCCCGGCATCGGCCAGGCGCATGGCGCAGAGCGGGGCGGCGACGGCCTGGTCGATCGACACCACCAGGAGTCCGGAGAGAGGTTTCGGCATGACTGGTCTCGGTGCATTATGGCGCCCGCCATGCCGCTCGTCGATCTTTCCCTGCTGCCGCGAGGCGCGCCGCTGCTCGGCCTCGACATCGGCGAGCGCACCATCGGCGTCGCCGCGTCCGATGTCGGCTGGATGGTGGCCAGCGCGCTGGAAACGATCGCGCGCGGCCGGGTCAAGGCGGATGCGGAATCGCTGGCGCGGTTGGCGCGCTCGCGCGGCGCGGGCGGGTTGGTGATCGGCCTGCCCCTCAACATGGACGGCAGCGAGGGCCCGCGCTGCCAGTCGGTGCGGCAAGTCGCGGCCAATCTCGATGCCGTGCTGGGGTTGCCCTATGCCTTCTGGGACGAGCGGCTGTCGACCGTGGCGGTCGAGCGCGCGCTGATCGAGGCCGATACCTCGCGCGCTCGTCGCGGCCAGGTGATCGACAAGCTGGCCGCGGCCTACATCCTGCAAGGCGCGCTGGATCGCTTGCGGAGCCTTTCGCGATGAGCGCCATCGTCCAGGTCCTGGCGGCGTTGTTGCCGACCGTGGCGCTGGTGGCGCTGGGCGCGGCGCTCAGGCGCCTGCCGCTGTTGTCGGCCGCGGGCTGGGACGGGATCGAGCGCGTGACCTATTTCGTGCTGTTCCCGGCGCTGCTGCTGCGGGCGATGGCGCGCGCGCCCTTGGACAGGATCGAGGCCGGCTGGCTGGCCGTCGCGGTGCTGGGTGCGATCGCGCTGATGACCTTGGCCGGTCTCGCCCTCGGCCGGGCGATGGCGCTGTCGGGGCCGGCGACCGGTTCGGTGCTGCAAGCGGTGACGCGCTTCAACACCTATGTCGGCCTGGCGCTGGCCTTGGCGCTGCAAGGCGCCGAGGGCGTCGCCGCCTTCGCCATCGTCGCCGCCATCGCCATTCCGGCCGTGAACCTGGTCGCGGTCTGGGGCCATGCCCGGCTGGTCGGCGGCCAAGGGCAGGGGCCGGGCGCCATGGCGCCGATGCTGGCCAAGAACCCGCTGATCCTGGCGGTGCTGGCGGGCCTGGCCTTGAACCTGGCGGGCTTGCGGCCGGGCGGCTGGATCGATGCCGCGCTGGCGACCATGGGCGATGCCTCGATCGCGCTCGGCCTCTTGGCCTGCGGGGCGGGACTCGATTTCGCCGCCGCCCGCGCCGCCGGCCGGGCGGTGATTGCGGCCACGGCATTGCGGCTTTTGCTCATGCCGCTGGCGATGGCGGCGCTGTTGAAGCTATGCGGCATCGAAGGCCTGGGCGCGTTCGGCGCCCTGTTATACGCCTGCTTGCCGGTGGCGCCGACGGCCTATGTGCTGGCGCGCCAACTGGGCGGGGATGCCGCGCTGATGGCGGCGCTGATCGCCACCACCACCCTGGCGGCGGCGCTGACCTTGCCGGCGATGCTGGGCGTGCTGCTCTAGTCGCGACGCGCTACTTGATCTTGGCCTCGGTGAACTCGACATGCTTGCGCGCCTTGGGATCGTACTTCTTGAGCTTGATCTTTTCGGTCACGGTGCGCGGATTCTTCTTGGTGACGTAATAGAATCCGGTGCCGGCGCTCGACACCAGCTTGATCTTGACGATGTTCGACTTGGCCATGATGCCGCTCCTCTGCCGCCGGCGCGCGGGACAATAGTCGCCGGCCCGGCCAAGTCAAGGCCGCCGGCGGGTCTATTCGAGGCGGATCAGCCGCCGCTCGCGGCGATAGCTCCAGCGCGGGGTGCGGTCGCTGTGCCGCTCGGCCGCCAGCAGGCCGAGGATGAACTCGGTGATGTCGGCGATCGGCAGCTTCAGCGCGCGGGCCAGGGGATAGAAGTCGAGATCCAACAGTTCGCCCGATCCGCCCAGCTTGCCGCGTGCGGCGCCGGCATCGGCCAGGAAAAAGCGGGCGTGAAAGCGCATCGGTCGCGGCGGCGGGGTGATGGCACGGGCCAGGTAATCGAGCCGCGACAGGTCCGGCAGCAGCCGCCCCGCCGCGTCCATCCGGCCGAGCCCGAGCCCGGTTTCCTCTTGGGTCTCGCGCAGGCCGGCGATGGCGAGGCCGCGCGCGAGGCGTGCCGAGGCGCTTTTCTCGAGCTGGCGGCGGACCTCGGGCCGCAACTCGCTGGCCGCCGGCCGCAGCGGATCGTCCCGATCCACGCGCCCGCCCGGAAAGACGAACACGTTGGGCATGAAGCGGTGCTTGGCCGCGCGCCGGCCCATCAGGATCTCCGGACCCTCGCGGCTCTCGCGGATCAGCACCACGCTGGCGGCGGCGCGAGGCGCGACCGGACGCGGGCTCATTCCGCCTGCCCGCCGAAGCCGTGCATGCCCAGCGCCCATTGCATTCCGACCACTGCCCCTTTGATCCGCGGCAGGAACCAGAAGGTCAGCGCCAGCGCCAGAGGCACCCACAGCATCAGGTGCGCCCAGGTCGGCGGCTCGAAAAACTTTTCGAGCAGCAGCAGCGGCGGAACGATCAGATGACCGACGACGAAGATGGTGAAATAGGGCGGGGCGTCGTCGGCGCGCTGGTGGCTGAGATCGAGCCCGCAAGTCGAGCAGGTCGAGGCGACTCTGGTGAAAGCCAGAAACAGCCGCCCTTCGCCGCAGGCCGGACAGTGGCGCCCGAAGCCGCGGCGCATGGCGCGCAACCAGGGCCTCGCCGCTTCGGTCACGGAACGACGGGCGTCGGCTTGGGCAGGTTGGCGGCGCCGCGCTTGACCAGCGCGGCGCGCAAGCGGTCGGGATAATCCGTGATCACGCCGTCCACGCCCAGGGCGATCATCCGCTCGATGTCCTCGGGCGTATTCACCGTCCAGACGATCACCGCCAAGCCCAGGGCCTTGGCCTCGGCCAGCTTCTCGGCCGTCAGGTCGCCGAAAAAGGGCGACCAGATGCGCCCGCCCGCGGCCTTGACCAGTCGCGGCACCGAACCGCCATGATCGTCGACGTCGAAACCCGCCGTCCAAGCCGAAGGGCCGGGCTGGCCGAGCTGGACATTGTCCAGCCAGCTTTGTTGCGCGGTCAGGTAGACGGTGGCGATCTCGGGCGCGATCTGCTGCACGACCTGCAGCGTCCGCCAATCGAAGCTTTGCACCGTCGACCGCGCGGCCACGCCGGCGCGGCGGATTTCGACCACCAGCCGCTCGGCGAAGGCGGCCGGCGGCAAGGTCGCATCGGGCTTGCGCGGATCGAGCTTGGTCTCGATGTTGAACCGCACCTCGGCATTGGCGGCCTTGGCGGCAAGCGCGAACACCTCGGACAAAAGCGGCATGCGCGTGCCGTCGACCGGCTGCTGCTGGGCGAAGGTCTGGGCGTAGCGCGTGCCGGGCTTGATGCGGCCGACGTCGTAGCGACGAAGCTCGGCCCAATCCAGCCTGGCGATCGCCGGTCCGGTGGCGTCGAGGAACTTGCCGTCGGGCGTACGGACGATATTGGGATTGAGTTCGGGATCGTGGCCTACCACCACCTGGCCGTCGCGGGTGATGCCGGTGTCGAGTTCGAGCGTGGTGACGCCGATGCCCAACGCGGCGGCAAAGGCCGGCAGCGTGTTCTCGGGATAAAGGCCGCGCGCGCCGCGATGGCCTTGCAGATCGAAACCCTGGGCCAATCCCGGCGCCATCGCCAAAGCCGCCAACGCCATCCAAGCTTTCATCGTTTTCTCCCCGGCCCGGCCTTGTCGACCAAGGCGAAACGCAGCGAGCCGGTGATGCGGTTCGCCTCTTCCAGTCTAACCCGAACCGCGTCGCCCAAGCGGAAACTTCTGCCGCGCCGCCGTCCGACCAAAGCGTGGCGGCGTTCGTCATGGCGATAGAAGTCGTCGTCCAGCGACGCCATCGGCACCAGCCCGTCGGCCCCGGTCTCGTCCAGGGTGACGAACAGGCCGAAGCGCGTCGCGCCCGAAATGCGGGCCGCGAAGGTCGCCCCCTCGCGCTCGGCCAGGAAGGCGGTGACGTAGCGATCCAGCGCCTCGCGCTCGGCCACCGCCGCCCGGCGCTCGGTGATCGAAATGTGCTCGGCCGCGGATTCGAAATCGTCCGGCCGCGCTTCGGCCAGGCCATCGCTTCCCAGCCGGCAGGCGCGGATCAGCCCGCGATGCACCATGAGATCGGCATAGCGCCGGATCGGCGAAGTGAAATGCGCGTAGCGACCGAGCGCCAGGCCGAAATGGCCGATGTTGTCGGGGCTGTAGCAGGCCTGGGCCTGGCTGCGCAGCATGACCTCGTTGACCACGCGCTCCTCGGGCTGGCCCTTGACGCGCTCCAGCACGCGGTTGAGGTGGCGCGCCTGCAGGCCGCCGACCGGCGGCAGCTTGAGATCGAGCGTGCGCAGGAACGCGGCCAAGCCTTCCCATTTGTCGGCGCTGGGCCGGTCGTGGATGCGGTACATGCAGGCCACCGTCGCGCGCTCCAAGGTCTCGGCCGCGGCGACATTGGCGGCGATCATCATGTCCTCGATCAGGCGGTGGCTTTGATGGCGCGGCCGGGGGCGGATGGCTTCGACATGGCCCTGCGGATCGAGGAAGACCTGGCGTTCGGGCAGGTCGAGCTCGAGCACGCCCCGCCGCGCGCGGGCCTCCAGCAATGCGGCGTGGGCGGCGTAAAGCGGGCGAATGATGCGATCCTGCAAGGGCGCGGTGAGGTCGTCGGGACGGCTGTCCCGGGCGGCCTGCACCTGGTCATAGGTCAGGCGCGCGGCCGAGCGCATCAGCCCGCGCCGGAAGCGATGCGAAAGCAGATTGCCCGCGGCGTCGATGCGCAACTCGACCGCCAGCACGGCGCGATCGACCCCGGGCTTGAGCGAACACAGTTCGTTCGACAGCGCCTCGGGCAACATCGGCAGGACGCGGTCGGGGAAATAGACCGAGTTGCCGCGGCGATGGGCCTCGCGGTCGAGCGCCCCGCCGGCGCGGACGTAATGCGCCACGTCGGCGATGGCGACGGTGATGCGATGCCCGTCGCCCTCGGCCGCGGCGTGGACGGCATCGTCGAAGTCGCGGGCATCGGCGCCGTCGATGGTGACCAAGGGCAGAGCGCGAAGATCCTCGCGTCCGGCCAGGGTCGCCGGCCGCGCCGCTTCGGCTTCGTCCAAAGCCGCTCGCGAAAAAACGTCGGGCAGGTCCTGGTTCTTGGCGGCGACGATGCTGAAGGATCTGGGCGAATAGGCATCGCCCAGTCGCTCGACCACCTTGGCCAAAGGCAGGCCGAAGACCCGGCCCGGCAGGCCTTCGCCCACCACCAACTCGCCGGCTCGGGCGCCGCCGGCATCGGTCGCATGGACCAGGAATTCGTCGCGCTGGCGGCGATCGCTCGGGATCAGGCGCAATTGTTCGCCGACATGGCGCAGGACTCCGACCACCCGCGTCGGCGCCGCCACCAGCCGCCGCACCACGCGGGCGACATAGCCGCGTTCGTCGCGGGCCAGTCGCGCCAGCACCCGATCGCCGATCCCGGGGGCGGCCTCGCCGCGCCGGCCGGCCGCCAAGACGATGCGCGGCGGCGGTCCGGCTCCGGCCCAGCCCACCGGCCGCGCCAGCGCCTCGCCATCCAGATCGCGACCGATCACCTCCAGCGGCAGCACTTCGGGCAGACGGCCCGAATCCGCCAGCTTGCGGCGGCCGCGGGCGATGGCGCCATCGTCGGCCAGCTCGCGCAACAGGCTCTTGAGCCGGACGCGGTCGCCGCCCTTGATGCCGAAGGCGCGGGCGATGTCGCGCTTGGCGACGCGGCCGGGGCTTTGCTGGATGAAGCGCAGCAGCTCCTCCTTCGAGGGCAGGGCTGCGCGCGGTTTGGTCACGTTCGGCTCAGGCGGAAGGCTTCCGCCCACCCTTCTTGCGCCCCTTGGCCGATTTGCCGGCGCGCGCCGCCAGCAGCGCGATCGCGGCATCGAGGCCGAGGGTCGCGGGCTCCAGGTCCTTGGGCACGGTGGCATTGACCGCGCCATGCTTGACGTAATGACCGTAGCGCCCGTCATGCAGCGTCACCGGCTTGCCGTCGGCCGGATGCGGGCCGATCTCGCGCAGCGTCTTGGGCCCGCGCGGGCCGCCGCGGCCGCCGCCGCGCTTGGGCTGGGCCAGCAATTCGACCGCGCGGTTCTCGCCCACGGTCAGCGCCTCTTCGGTCGACTGGAGCTTGGCGTATTTGGGACCGAGCTTGAGATAGGGACCGAAGCGGCCGATGCCGGCCAGGATTTCGCCGCCATCGGGATGGTCGCCGACCTTGCGCGGCAGCGCCAGAAGCTTGAGCGCGAGGCCAAGATCGACCGCATCCGGCTTGACGTCGCGCGGGATCGAGGCGCGCTTGGGCTTGGTGTCGCCGACCTGCTCGCCCAATTGCAGATAAGGGCCGAAGCGCCCGGTCAGTGCCGCGACCTTGAGGCCGCTGGCGGGATCGACCCCGAGTTCGCGCGGACCCATGCCGGCACTTTCGCCATTGCCGTTGGATGCGAGCGCGCGGGTGTAGCGGCATTCGGGATAGTTGCCGCAGCCGATGAAGGCGCCGGTGCGGCTGAGCTTGAGGCCAAGCCGGCCGTTGCCGCAGCGCGGGCATTGCCGCGGATCGACCCCTGCGGCGGCGCCGCGGAAGAGATGCGGCCCCAAGCTTTCGTCGAGGGCGTCGATCACCTGGCGGACTTGCAGGCTGGAGGCACCGTCGATCGCCGCCTTGAAGGCACGCCAGAACTCGGCCAGCACCGCCTTCCACGCCAGCTTGCCGTCGGCGATGTCGTCGAGCTGGTCTTCCATGCCGGCGGTGAAGTCGTAGGCGACGTAGCGCGGGAAATAGCGCTCGAGGAAGGCGATGACGACGCGGCCCTTCTCCTCGGGCACGAAGCGGGCCTTGTCCATGCGCACATATTGGCGGTCGCGCAAAAGCGACAGGGTCGAGGCGTAGGTCGAAGGCCGGCCGATGCCGAGCTCTTCCAGCTTCTTGACCAGGCTGGCTTCGGAATAACGCGGCGGCGGCTCGGTGAAATGCTGCAAGGGGCGCAGCGCGCGGCGCTCGACCCGATCGCCCGATTTCAATGCCGGCAGGCGGCGGCCGGATTCGTCGTCATCGTCGTCGTCGGCGCGACGATCGTCCCGGCCTTCCTGATAGATGCGGAAATAGCCGTCGAACACCACCACCTGGCCGGTGGCACGCAGGCCCAACTGCCCGCCGGCGTCGGCGATGTCGATGCTGGCCTGGTCCAGCTCGGCCGCGGCCATCTGGCTGGCCATCATCCGCTTCCAGATCAACTCGTAGAGCCGCGCCTGGTCGCGATCGAGATAGCCGCCGACCTCGTCGGGCAGGCGGCTGACGTCGGTCGGCCGGATGGCCTCGTGCGCTTCCTGCGCACCCTTGGTCTTGACGCGGTAGATGCGGGGCGCATCGGGCCGGTAACGATCGCCGTGCAGCCGGCCGATCAGCGAGCGGGCGGCGGCGATGGCCTCGTCGGCCACCGACACGCCGTCGGTGCGCATATAGGTGATCAAGCCGACGGTCTCGCCGCCGATGTCGACGCCTTCGTACAGGCGCTGCGCCACCTGCATGGTCTGGCGGGCGGAAAATCCCAGCTTGCGTGCGGCCTCTTGTTGCAGGGTCGAGGTGGTGAAGGGCGGCGCCGGCGCGCGGCGGATGCGTTTGGTCTCGACCGCGATCACCGCCAACTGGGCGGCTGCGATCGCCGCCACCGCGCGCTTGGCCGCGGCCTCGTCGCCGAGATCGAACTTGTCGAGCTTCTTGCCGTCCAGCCGCACCAGGCGTGCCGTGAAGGCTTGGCCGTCGGCCGCGGCCAGGTCGGCCTCGACCGTCCAATATTCGCGCGGAACGAAGGCCTCGATCTCGGTCTCGCGCTCGCAGATCAAGCGCAGCGCCACCGATTGCACGCGGCCGGCCGAGCGCGAGCCCGGCAGCTTGCGCCACAGCACCGGCGACAGGGTGTAGCCGACCAGGTAGTCGAGCGCGCGGCGCGCCAGATAGGCGTCGATCAGCTCGCGATCCAGATCGCGCGGATGCTCCAGCGCCTGGGTGACGGCGCGCTTGGTGATCTCGTTGAACACCACCCGCTTGACCGCCGGCGCCAGCGCCTTGCGCTCGGCCAGGATCTCGCGCACATGCCAGGAGATCGCCTCGCCCTCGCGGTCGGGGTCGGTGGCGAGATAGAGGTGTTGGGCCGATTTGGCAGCCCTGGCGATCTGCGCCAGATTGCGCTCGGCGCGCTCGTCGACCTGCCAGCGCAACGCGAAATCGGCGTCGGGCGCGACCGCGCCGTCCTTCTCCTCGAGGTCGCGGACATGGCCATAAGTGGCCATCACCCGAAAGCCCGGGCCGAGATATTTCTCGATGGTCTTCGCCTTGGCCGGCGATTCGACGAGAACCAGATCCATGCCCATCCCGCGTTCTGCGGCGGCACGTCAATCGACGAGCAACGCCACTTTCCCGCCGGGAAACCGCTGCAGCCGGCCCGCCAATTCGAGTTCCAGCAGCACGGTCAGCCCGATGGGGGCGGGTATTTGGCACTGCCGGAGCAATTCGTCAACGTCGACCGGTTCCGGTCCGAGTGCGTTCGTGATCAGTTCACGCCCGGCGGCAAGTTCGGCGTCGCCCGGGATTTCGGGCGGCGGCGGGCGCCTTTCGTCCGGCGCCTCGCGCGAACCGGCGATCAGCGGCTTGAGTTCGGCAACGATGTCGGCCGCGGATTCGACCAGCATGGCACCCTGGCGGATCAGGCGATTGCAGCCTTGGGCGCGGGGGTCGAGCGGCGAGCCGGGCACGGCGAAGACCTCGCGCCCTTGTTCGAGCGCGAAGCGGGCCGTGATCAGCGATCCCGATTTTATCGCTGCCTCTATCACCACCACGCCCAGCGACAGGCCCGAGATCAGGCGATTGCGGCGCGGGAAATGGCCGGCCTGCGGCTGGGTGCCGACCGTAAGCTCGGCCAGGATGGCGCCGCGATGGGCGATGTCGTCGTAAAGCGGGCGGTTCTCGGGTGGGTAGACCACATCGATGCCGCCGGCCAGGACGGCGACGGTGCCGCTGGCGAGGCTGCCGCGATGGGCGGCCGAGTCGATGCCGCGGGCGAGGCCCGAGACTACCACGAACCCGGCCTCGCCCAGATCGGCCGCCAGGCGCTGCGCCAGGCGCGCGCCGTTGGCCGAGGCGTTGCGGGCGCCGACCACGGCCACGGCAGGCTTGGCCAGGAGATGTTCGAATCCCTTGACCGCCAGCACCGGCGGCGCGTCCTCGATCCGCGCCAGCAGCGGCGGATAGGCGGCATCGGCCAATGTCAGGAGCTTGGCGCCCGCCGCTTCGGTGGCGCGGATTTCGGCTTCGGCCTCCTCGCGGCCGGCGATACGCAAGCCGGCCTTGCGGCCGCCGCGGCGGGCGAGATGCGGCAGTCGTTCCAGCGCCTGGGCAGGTCCGCCGAAGCGTTCGACCAGCATGCGGGCGGTGATCGGCCCGACATTCTCGCTGCGGATCAGGCGCAGCCAGGCCAGGCGATCGGCCGCGCTCACGTCGGCGGCATTTCGTGACCGCGTCCGACCTCGCGGATCAGCGCGGCAAGATCGGGATAGCGCTGGGCCTGGGCGTGGTGGTGCTGGCGCACCGCGCGCACCAGCCTTCCGCCCAATCCCAGCTTGGCGTCGCCGATGCGGATCATGGTCGAATTGGGCCAGCTGCGCGGCCTGATCTCGGCCAGTGTCGCGAACATGCTTTCGGTCGGCTCGGGCCGATGCTGGGCCATGAGCAGGATCGCCGCCGCGGTCGAGCGCGAGACTCCTGCCCAGCAATGCACCAAGAGATGGTCGACCGCGTCGTCGGCCAAGGCCGCGCCGAAGGCGAGCACGCGCTCGACATCGCCCTCGTTGGGCTGGGGCCGGTCGGGCTGGTCGACGACGACGTCATGAAAGCGCAGATCCATCCGGGCGCGCGGGGCAATGCGCAGCAACGCCTCGGGTTCGGGCGTGCCGGGATCGAGGATCGACAACACGTGGCTGACGCCGGAGTCGACGAAGCGCCCGATCTCTTGCACGCCGCAGATCGAAAGGCGGTAGGGCAGGACCATGTCAGGCCTTCTTGCCGAAGCTGATGCGCGGTTCGGTGCCGGTCAGCAGGCGGCGGATGTTTTCGTGGTGGCGGATCCAGACCAAGAGCGCGCAAAACCCGGCCAGCTGCGCCGCCTGCATGTCCGCCCAGTGATACATATAAAAAGGTGTCGCCAGCGTGGCCGCCAGCGCCGAGGCCGAGGAAATCCGGAACACCAAGGCGACCGCGAACCAGGTCAGGCAAGCCGCGAACCCCGCCGGCCACGCCACCGCCAGCATGATGCCAAGGAATGTCGCCACGCCCTTGCCGCCCTTGAAGCGCAGCCAGACCGAAAACAGATGGCCGATGAACGAAGCCCCGGCCGCCAGCACCATCATGTCGGGCCCCCACAGACCGCCGACCAGCGACGCCACCGCGCCCTTGCCGCCGTCCAGCAGCAGCGTCGCCAGCGCCAGCGGCTTGTTGCCGGTGCGCAGCACGTTGGTGGCGCCGATATTGCCCGAGCCGATCTTGCGGATGTCGCCATAGCCGCCCAGCTTGGTCAGGACCAGGCCGAAGGGCACCGATCCCGCCAGATAGCCCAGCACGACGGCGGCAAGATAAGGCCAGGTGAAGTCGAAGCTTCCGAGCGGCTCGGGCATGGCGCCGGCACTCTAGTCCAAAACCGCTCGCAGCGCGCTAAAGTTTGGCGGTCCGCTCGCGCAGCACGAATTTCTGCACCTTGCCGGTCGAGGTCTTGGGCAGCTCGCCGAACACCACCGTCTTCGGCACCTTGAAGCGGGCCAGATTGTCGCGGCAGAAGGCGACGATCTCCTCGGCGGTGGCGCTGGCGCCGGGCTTGAGGGTGACGAAAGCGCAGGGCGTCTCGCCCCAATGCGCATCGGCCTTGCCGACGACCGCCGCCTCCAGCACCGCCGGGTGGCGATAGAGCACGCCCTCGACCTCGATGGTCGAGATGTTCTCGCCGCCCGAGATGATGATGTCCTTGGAGCGGTCCTTGAGGTCGATGTAGCCGTCCTCGTGCCAGACGCCGAGATCGCCGGTATGGAACCAGCCGCCGGCGAAGGCTTCGTCGGTGGCTTTCTTGTTCTTGAGGTAGCCCTTCATCACCACGTTGCCGCGCATGAACACCTCGCCCATGGTCTTGCCGTCCTTGGGCACGGGAACAAGGGTCTTGGCATCGGCCACCATCAGGCCTTCCAGCACCGGATAGCGCACGCCCTGGCGGGCGCGCTTCTGGGCCTGCCGGTCGACCGACAGCGCGTTCCAGTCTTCGTTCCAGGCGCAAACCGTCACCGGGCCATAGACCTCGGTCAGGCCGTAGACATGGGTGACGTCATAGCCCTGTTCGGCCATGGCCTTGAGGATCGCGGCCGGCGGCGGCGCGGCCGCGGTCATCACCTTGACCCGGCGCGGCAAGGGCGCCTTCAGCGCCGCCGGCGCGTTGACGATGGCGTTGAGCACGGTCGGCGCGCCGCAGAAGTGATCCGCGCCTTCGCGGCGGATGGCGTGGTCGATGGCTTCGGCGGTGACCTTGCGCTGGCAGATATGGGTGCCGGCCAAGGCGGTCACGGTCCAAGGAAAACACCAACCGTTGCAATGGAACATCGGCAGCGTCCAAAGGTAATTGGGATGGTGCGGCATCGCCCAGGTGACGACGTTGCCGATGGCGTTCAGATAGGCGCCGCGATGGTGATAGACCACGCCCTTGGGATTGCCGGTGGTGCCCGAGGTGTAGTTGAGGCTGATCGCCTCCCATTCGTCGGCCGGCGGCGTCCAGGCGTAGTCGGGATCGCCCTCGGCCAGCAGCGCCTCGTAATCCTTCTCGCCCAGCCGCTCGCCGCCGGGGCCGAGCGGATCGACCAAATCGATCACCGGCAGCTTGCGGCCGTATTGCGCCAACGCCGCCTTGACGGTGGGGGCGAATTCGGTGTCGGTGATCAGCAGCTTGGTCTCGGCGTGCTCGAGGGTGAAAGCGATGGTGCGGGCATCGAGCCGGTAGTTGAGCGCGTTCAAGACGCAGCCTGCCATCGGCACGCCGAAATGCGCCTCCAGCATCGGCGGCACGTTGGTCGACATGATCGAGACCGTGTCGCCGCGCTTGAGCCCGCGCCGCGCCAGCGCCGAGGCCAAGCGCCGGCAGCGGCGTTCGATCTCGCCCCAGGTCAGCTTCCGATCGCCGTGCACGCAGCCGATGCGGTCAGGAAAAACGTCGGCGGCGCGCGACAGGAAAGACAGCGGCGTCAGCGCCACGCGGTTGGCGGCGTTGGGATCGAGATCGGTCGAATAGGCGGTCCGGCTCATGCGCTCCTCGTCGGCTTGAGATCCCGATTTGAGCGTCTTGGACCGATTGCCGCAAGCGGTTCAGACCTAGAGGCGCCCGATGCCGGCCCCGTCCCACAAGAGCTTGAGGCCGATGCACAAAACCACGCCGTAGATCACTTCGTAGAACACCGCCGGCGACAGCCGCTTGTGCAGCCAGATGCCCAGCACCATGCCGAGCGGCGCCAGCGGCATCAGCACTAGCGCCGTCGGCAGCGCCTGGCCGTCGAACTGGCCCAGCAGCCAGTAGGGCAGGATCTTGGCGTAGTTGATGGTGATGAAGAACAGCGTCAGCGTGCCCACAAAGGTGGTCTTGTCCAGCTTCTGCGGCACCATGTAGATCGAGATCGGCGGGCCGCCGGCGTGGGCGACGAAGCTGGTGAAGCCCGACACCGCCGACCAGAACCAGCCCTTGGGCCGATTGACGCCGGTGGCGCCCTGGCGCAGCCGGCTGCCGAACCAATGGTCGAGCGCGAATGCCACCGCCACCAGGCCGATGATGATGCGCACGCCATTGTCCGAGACGTAGCTGGCCGTGGCCCAGGCAAGGCCGATGCCGGCCAGTCCGCCCTGCAGGATGACGATCAGGTTCTCCCGGTCCCAGTGCCGGCGATAGGCCCAGACGCCGAACAGGTCCATGACGCACAACAAAGGCAGGAAGATCGCCGCCGCCAGCAAGGGCGGGATCACCAGCGACATCAAGGGCACGACCAGGAAACCGACGCCGGTGCCGAAACCGCCCTTGCCGACGCCGGCCAAGACCACGCCCGGGACGGCGATGAGATAGAAGATCGGATCGACGATCACGGCGCTGGGGATCGCATTTGGGCTATTGCAGGGAAGGCTCGGATGGTCCCATTATCACGTCCGCAGGGAGTTGTCCGACGACGATGGCCAGCCAGTACGACTCGGTCTATGGCGGGTGGCGGAAGAATCCGCTCGGGTTCTGGTCCGACGCCGCCGAAGAGGTGCATTGGTTCAAGCGCTGGGACAAGGTGCTGGACGATTCGCGCCCGCCGTTCTACCGCTGGTTTCCGGGCGCCGTCACCAACACCTGCTACAACGCCGTCGACCGGCACGTCGAGGCCGGGCGCGGCGACCAGCCGGCGATCATCTACGATTCGCCGATCACCAACGCACTCGACACCTACAGCTATCGCCAATTGCGCGACGCGGTGGCACTGTTCGCCGGTGCGCTGCGCAATCTCGGCGTCGGCGCGGGCGATCGGGTGATCGTCTACATGCCGATGGTGCCCGAGGCGGCGATCGCCATGCTGGCTTGCGCGCGCCTGGGCGCGATCCATTCGGTGGTGTTCGGCGGGTTCGCGCCGCACGAACTGGCCACCCGCATCAACGACGCCAAGCCCAAGGTCATGGTCAGCGCCAGCTGCGGCATCGAGCCCGGGCGGGTGATCGCCTACAAGCCGCTGCTGGACGAGGCAATCCAGCTCGCCAGCCACAAGCCTTCGCATTGCGTGGTCCTGCAGCGGCGCGCGCTGCGCTGCGGCTTGATCGCCGGGCGCGACGTCGATTGGGGCGAAGCGATTGCCAAAGCCCAGCCGGCCGATTGCGTGCCGGTAGCCGCGACCGACCCGCTTTATATCCTTTACACCTCGGGCACCACCGGCCAGCCCAAGGGCGTGGTGCGCGACAATGGCGGGCATCTGGTGGCGCTGAAGTGGTCGATGCCCAACATCTACGGCATCCGGCCGGGCGAGGCGTTCTGGGCCGCGTCCGACGTCGGCTGGGTGGTCGGCCACAGCTACATCGTCTATGCGCCGCTGTTCCACGGCGCCACCTCTATCCTGTTCGAGGGCAAGCCGGTCGGCACGCCCGATGCCGGGGTCTATTGGCGCGTGATCCAGCAGCACAAGGTGCGGGCGCTGTTCACCGCCCCGACCGCCTTCCGCGCCATCAAGCGCGAGGACCCGGACGGTAAGCTGATCCGCAAATACGATCTGTCCGAATTCCGCACCCTGTTCCTGGCCGGCGAGCGCGCCGATCCCGACACGGTGCAATGGGCCGAACGCATGCTGCAGCGGCCGGTGATCGACCACTGGTGGCAGACCGAGACCGGCTGGCCGATGGCCGCCAATTGCGTCGGTCTCGGCATGCTGCCGGTCAAGCACGGCTCGCCGACCAAGCCGGTGCCGGGCTACGATCTGCGCGTGGTCGACGACCAGGGCCAGGACGTCAAGGCGGGCGACACCGGCTCGATCGTCGTCAAGCTGCCGCTGCCGCCCGGCTCGCTGCCGACGCTGTGGAACAACGACGAAGGCTATCGCAAGGCCTACCTGGTCGACTTCCCGGGGCACTACAAGACCGGCGATGCGGGATATCTCGATGCCGAGGGCTACGTCTACGTCATGGCGCGGACCGACGACGTGATCAACGTCGCCGGCCACCGGCTTTCGACCGGGGCGATGGAAGAGGTGCTGGCGGGCCATGCCGATGTCGCCGAATGCGCGGTGGTGGGGGTGGCCGATTCGCTCAAGGGCCAGGCTCCGGTCGGCTTCGTCTGTCTCAAGGCCGGGGTCAACCGGCCGCATGACGAGATCGCACGCGAGCTGGTGGCGCGGGTGCGCGAACGCATCGGCGCGGTGGCGGCCTTCCGCACCTGCCTGGTAGTGCAGCGCCTGCCCAAGACGCGCTCGGGCAAGATCCTGCGCGGCACCATGGCCAAGATCGCCGACCGACAGGCCTTCAAGCTGCCGGCGACGATCGACGATCCGGCGATCCTCGACGAGATCGCGACGGCGCTGCGCACGGCGGGCTACGCCGGGGGGGCCGGAGCGGCGTGAGCACCCCCAATCCGTTCGAGGCGCTGGACATCGTCGTGGTCGACGACAACGCGCAGATGATCATGCTCTACCGCACCGTGCTGCGGGGCTTGGGCGTGGGCAAGATACGCGCCGTGCGCACGGTCGACGACGCGCTCTACGAAATGCGGCTGCACGTGCCCGACATGGTGATCACGGATTGGGAAATGCAGCCGGTCAACGGCCTCGATTTTGTGCGCAAGATCCGTGGCCAGGGATTTTCCGAATACCGCTTGCTGCCAATCCTGATGGTGACCACGCATGCCGACATCGACCGCATCCAGATGGCGCGCGAGGCCGGCATCACCGGGTATCTGGCCAAGCCGATCTCGGGCAAGCTGTTGGGGGACCGCATCCTGGCAGCGCTCAAGCGGGCGCGCCCGGCGGCGGCGCCCGAGCCCGAAATCAAGCCCGAGGTGTCGGCTGCGGCCGATGCCGAATTGGCGCGACTGAAGGAGATGTACGAATCCTGGCTGCCGGAGGAACTCGACCGGCTGCGCAACGAATTGGCGGCGGCGCGCAACACCGCCGGCAGCGATCGCGCCGAGCATTTGAAGGGCCTGTTCCGCATCGCCCACGACCTCAAGGGCCAGGGCTCCAGCTTCGACTATCCGCTGATCACCCGGATCGGCAATTCGCTGTGCCGCTTCATCGAGAAGCTGGTCGAACCGCAGCCGCGCGATTTCGACGTGATGGCGGCGCATGTCGACGCGCTCGGCACGGTGGTGAGCAACCGCATCCGCGGCGAGGGCGGGGCCGTCGGCCGCACCTTGGCCGACCGGCTGGAAGCGCTGGCCAAGCGCACCGCCGGCCCGCGCCCCGGCGCCTAGACCGCGATCGGTTCATAGGGAATCACGGCCGCGATTCCCTATGAACCGTGAATCGCGGTCCAGAGCAGGATACGAGGGCATGATTCACGATCTGTCTTGAACTCTATGGTTCAAGACAGATCAATCATGCCCTAATACGACAACACCAACCCGATCAACCGGTCTGACCTTCGCTGCCACCCTCGCCGGCGGTCGGTTCGGCCTGCGGCGCGTGCGGCGCGTTGAGCGGCGCGGTTTCCTCGGCCGCGGCGGCGGCGCGTTCCTGTTCGCGAAGCCGGCGGCGGGCGGCGACTTCTTCCTTGTGCTTCTGGCGCGCCAGGCGCCGGGCGGCGTCCTGCACCGCGCCGTCGAGATCGACCTGCGAGCACAGGCCGAGCGACACCGGGTCCTGCGGCTTGATGGCGGCGATGTTCCAGTGCGTGCGGTTGCGGATCGAGCCGATGGTCGGCTTGGTGGTGCCGACCAGCCGGCTGATCTGGGCGTCGGTCAGTTCGGGATGCGACTTGATCAGCCACGACACCGCATTGGGCTTTTCCTGGCGGCGCGAGACCGGGGTGAAGCGCGGGCCCTTGCGACGGGCATTGGACAGGTCGACCGCCGGCTTGAGCACGGCGAGGCGGGCATTGGCGTCGCCCTCGCAGCGCTCGATGTCCTCGCGCGTCAGTTGTCCGGTCGAGATCGGGTTGAGGCCGACGATGCCCTGCGCCACGTCGCCGTCGGCGATGCCCTTGACCTCGAGCGGATGCAGTTCGCAGAAGGCGGCGATCTGCTCGAAGCTGAGCGCGGTGTTGTCGACCAGCCAGACCGCGGTCGCCTTGGGCATGAGCGGTGGTGCCATGACTTCCTCCGGCGCGGCGCGGAACCCGGACCGCGCGCTGGAACAAGAGTTTAAGGGGTTGGCGCGCTTATAGTATCTGCCGGGCGGGGCGTCAAACGGTCAGCACCAGCTTGCCGACATGGACCGAGGAATCGAGCCGGGCATGGGCCCGCGCCGCCTCGGCCAGGGGGAAGGTGGAATCGACCACTGGCTTGACCGCCCCGCTTTCCAGCAGCGGCCAGACCTTGGCCCGCAGCGCGGCGGCGATCTCACCCTTCTGCGCCACCGAGCGCGGCCGTAGGGTCGATCCGGTCAGGGTCAGCCGCTTGCGCATCAAGGGTTCGAGGTTGAGCGCGACCTTGGCGCCCTGCAGGAAGGCGATCTGCACCAGCCGGCCCTCGACCGCCAGCGCATCGAGATTGCGCTGGGTGTATTCGCCGCCGACCATGTCGAGGATCAGATCGACGCCGCGGCCCTGGGTCAGGTCTTTCAGCACCTTGACGAAATCCTCGCGCCGATAGTCGATCGCGCGTTCGGCGCCCAGCTTGACGCAAGCCGCGCATTTCTCGGCCGAACCGGCGGTGGCGAAGACCCGGGCCCCGAAGGCACGCGCCAATTGGATGGCGGTGGTGCCGATGCCCGAACTGCCGCCATGGACCAGGAAAGTCTCGCCGCCGACCAGCCGGCCGCGCTCGAACACGTTGGTCCAGACGGTGAAGAAAGTCTCGGGCAGGCCGGCGGCCTCGACCATGCCCAGCCCGCGCGGCACCGGCAGCATCTGCGGCACCGGCACGGCGGCATATTCGGCATAGCCGCCGCCGGCCAGAAGCGCGCAGGCCTTGTCGCCGATCTTCCATTCGCTCACGCCCGCGCCCAGCGCCGCCACCTCGCCCGCCACCTCCAGCCCCGGCAGGTCCGAGGCCCCGGGCGGCGGGGCATAGCCGCCCATGCGCTGCAGCGCATCGGGCTTGTTGATGCCGGCGGCGGCGACCTTGATCAGTGCTTCGCCATGACCCGGCTCGGGCAAGGGTCGTTCGACCGGGACCAGGACTTCGGGCCCGCCCGGCTTGGAAATCGCTATGGCTTTCATGGTCTTGGGCAGGGTCGGCATGGGCGGGTGCTCCTCGGGCAGGCGAAGGCAGGCTGTCTAGCCCCGGTTCGTTCGCATGGCAAGACTTCGCGAGCGTGACTTTTTTGTCGCTTCCCCGTTTCGCGGCGTACATGCCATAATTTCTGCGGGGACTAAGCAATCGGACATACCGGGATGAAGCCTCTGGGCGCTGGGTCGCGCGTCATGCTCTACGCGCACGACACTTTCGGTCTGGGTCACTTGCGTCGCTGCCGGACGATCGCGCATTGGCTGGTCGAACGGCATCGCGACCTGTCGGTCCTGATCCTTTCGGGTTCGCCGATCATCGGCAGCTTCGATTTCCGCGCCCGGGTCGATTTCGTCCGCGTGCCGGGCGTCATCAAGCTGCGCAACGGCGAATACACCTCGCTCAACCTGCACATCGACATCGACGAGACGCTGTCCTTGCGTTCGTCGATCATCCGCCACACCGCCGAGATCTTCGATCCCGACATCTTCATCGTCGACAAGGAGCCGCTCGGCCTGCGCGGCGAGGTCCACGACACGCTGCAGATGCTGAAGAAGCGCGGCAAGCACCTGGTGCTGGGCCTGCGCGACGTGATGGACGAGCCGGCGGCGCTGGCGCCGGAATGGCGGCGCAAGAACGTCATGCCGGCGCTGAAGGACATCTTCGACCAGATCTGGGTCTACGGCCTGCCGCAACTGTGCGACCCGATGGAAGGCATCGAACTGCCCAAGCGCGTCCGGCGCAAGGTGATCTACACCGGCTACCTGCATCGCAGCGTGCCGGAGGGCCCGACCGCGCGTTCGCCGGTGGCGCCGCCGGCCGAGCCCTACATCCTGGTCACCACCGGCGGCGGCGGCGACGGCGAGGCGCTGATCGAGTGGGTGCTGCGCGCCTACGAGACCGACCGCATGCTGCCCTATCCGGCGGTGCTGGTGCTGGGACCGTTTATGGCGCCCGAGCGCCAGGCCGAGTTCCTGGCCCGCGTCGCCCGCCAGCCGCGGCTGCAGGCGCTGACCTTCGATGCCCATCTCGAGCATCTGATGGCGCGCGCGGCCGGCGTGGTGGCGATGGGCGGCTACAACACCTTTTGTGAAATCCTGTCCTTCGACAAGCGCGCCCTGATCGTGCCGCGCAAGCGTCCGCGCATGGAGCAGTTTATCCGCGCCGCGCGCGCCCAGGACCTCGGCCTGGCGCGCATGGTCGAGGACGACGGCGTGCTCAACCCGCATGTCATGGCCGAGGCGCTGCGCGGCCTGCCGCGCCAGAACCGGCCCTCGGAAGTGGTCGTGCCGGGCCTGCTCGAAGGCCTGTTCAACGTCGAACGCCTGGTCTCGCCGCATCTGGCCGAGGCCGAGGCGGTCGAGACCCGGCCCAGCGCCATCGTCAAGCGTTTCCCCGTCCGCCGCTGATGCCGGGCACGGTCGCCTTTCTCTTGAAGGGCTATCCGCGGCTGTCCGAGACCTTCATCGCCAAGGAGATCGCGGCGCTGGAGGCGCGTGGGTTGGCGATCGAGATCTGGTCGCTGCGCCGGCCGACCGACCGCGGCCGCCATCCGGTGCATGGGCGCATCCGCGCGCGGGCGCGCTATCTGCCGGAATATCTCTGGCGCGAGCCGTTGCGCGTGCTGACGGCGTGGCTGCGGGTCCGGCGCTGGCCGAGCTATGCGCGGGCGCGTGGGCAGTGGCTGGCGGATTGGCGCCGCGATCCGACGCCCAATCGCGGCCGGCGCTTCGGCCAGGCGCTGGTGCTGGCCGACGAGATCGGTCCCGAGATCGACCGGCTGCACGCCCATTTCATCCATACGCCGGCCTCGGTCGCTCGCTATGCCGCGCTGTTGACCGGCCGGCCCTATTCGATCTCGGCCCATGCCAAGGACATCTGGACGATTCCGGATTGGGAAAAGCGCGAAAAGCTGGCGGACTGCGCCTTCGCCGTGACCTGCACCGCGCTGGGCGCGGCGCATCTTGCCGCGCTGGCACCCGTGGATCGGGTGGCGCTGGCCTATCACGGCATCGATGCCGAGGCCTTCGCGCCCTGGCGCGGCACGCGGCCGCCGCGCGCGGGCGACGATCCGGCCGATCCGCCGATCGTGCTCAGCGTCGGCCGGGCGGTGGCGAAGAAGGGATTCGATCTGCTGCTGCGGGCGCTGGCCCGATTGCCGGAAGGGACGGCGTGGCGGCTGGTTCATGTCGGCGGCGGCAAGCTGGCGCGGCGGCTGCGCCGGCTGGCGCGCCGGCTGGGCATCGCCGGGCGGATCGAATGGCGCGGCGCGCTCGACCAGCCGGGGGTGCTTGCGGCCTATCGCCAGGCCGATCTGTTCGTGCTGGCCAGCCGCGAGACGCGCGACGGCGATCGCGACGGCATTCCCAACGTGCTGATGGAAGCGCAAAGCCAGGGCCTGGCCTGCATCGCCACCCGCGCCGGCGCCATCGACGAGCTGATCGTCGACGGCAAGACCGGCGTGCTGGTGCCTCCCGAGAACCCGGCCGCGCTGGCCGAGGCCATGCTGGCGCTGATCCGCGATCCGGCGCGACGGCGGGAGTTTGGCGCCGAGGGCGAGCGGCAGGTGCGCGCCCGCTTCGATCAGGCCCCGGGGCTGGACCTGCTGGCGGCCAAGTTCGGCTTGGCCGGCGACGATGCGCATCGCGTTCTACGCACCGCTCAAGCCGGCTGACGATCCGACGCCCTCGGGCGATCGGCGCATGTCGGGCCTGGTGCTGCAGGCGCTGGCCAGGGCCGGGCATGCGCCCGTGATCGCTTCGCGGCTGCGGGCCTATGAGGGCGCGGGCGATGCCGCCCGCCAGGCCGAGATCCGGGCCCGCGCCGAGGCCGAGGCCGAGCGCCTGATCGCGGCATGGCGGGCCGATCCACCCGGCGCTTGGCTGACCTATCACCTCTATCACAGGGCGCCGGATTGGATCGGACCCAAGGTCGCGGCCGCGCTTGGGATTCCCTATCTGGCGGTCGAAGCCTCGTTCGCGCCCAAGCGCAAGCAAGGCGAATGGGCCGTGGGCCATGCCCAGGTCGAGGCCGCGCTGCGCCAAGCCGATGCCGTGCTGTCGCTGACCCGGCTGGATCGGGCTTGCGTTGCGCCGCTGCTGCGCGCGGCCGACCGGCATTTCGACCTGCCGCCCTTCCTCGATCCGGCGCCCTTCGCCGCGGCGGCGCGCGAACGGGATCGCCATCGCCGCGCGCTGGGGCTGGGCGCGGATCGGGTCTGGCTGCTGGCGGTGGGCATGATGCGCGCCGGCCCCAAGCGCGAATCCTATCGCCAGCTTGCCGCCGCCACGGCACTGCTGGGCGCAGGCGATTGGGGCCTGCTGGTGGTCGGCGACGGACCGCAGCGGGCCGAGGTCGAGCAAGCCTTCGCCGGCCAGAGCGCGGTGCGCTTCGCGGGCCAGGTCGCGCCCGACGATCTGCCGGCCTATTGCGCCGCTTGCGATCTCTACGTCTGGCCGGCGGTGCACGAAGCCTATGGCATGGCGCTGGTCGAGGCCCAGGCGGCGGGGTTGCCGGTGGTGGCGGGGCGGGTGCGCGGCGTGCCGGACGCGGTCAACGAGGGGGTCAGCGCGATCCTTGTGCCGCCGGACGATCCGGTGGCCTTGGCGCGCGCGGCGCGGACGTTGATCGACGATACCGCGCACCGACGGGCCATGGGCGAAGCGGCGGCGCGCTGGATCGCGGCCGAGCGCGATCTGGCCATGGCGGCGCGCGTGCTGAATGCGGCGCTGGAACGCGCCACGCGATGAGTCTCCGGCTTCTGGTCCTGCGCCACGGCCCGACCGATTGGAACGCGCAAGGCTTGATCCAGGGCCGCACCGACCGGCCGTTGGGCGCGGCCGGGCGCGCGGCGCTGGAACGCCTTGCCTTGCCGGCGGATTGCCGGCATATGCGCTGCGTCTCGAGCCCGCTGGCGCGCTGCGTCGAGACGGCGCGGGCGCTGGGGTTCGAGCCGGAAATCGAGGACGCGTTGATCGAAATGGATTGGGGCGCGTGCGAGGGGCGGCGGCTTTCGGAGCTGCGGGCCGATGCCGATTTCGTCCGCGCCGAGGCGCGCGGGCTCGATTTCCGCCCCCAGGGCGGCGAAAGCCCGCGCCAAGTGCAGGCGCGGCTCTCGCCTTGGCTGGCGAAGCTCGCCGCGCCGACCTTGGCCGTGACCCATAAGGGCACGATCCGGGCGCTGCTGGCGCTGGCGACGGATTGGCCGATGCTGGGCAAGCCGCCGGTCAAGTTCGATTGGCGCTGCCTGCAGGAATTCGCGGTCGAGGACGGCCGGCCGCGCTTGGCGCGCGCCAATCTGGCGTTCGAGGCGCGGGCATGAGCGGCATCCCGCTGCTGTTCTATGTCCAGCATCTGCTCGGCATCGGCCATCAGCGCCGCGCCGCCACGCTGAGCCGCGCCCTGCAGCGCGCCGGCTTCGCGGTCGAGTTCGTCTCCGGCGGCCACGACATTCCCAATCTCGATCTCGGCGGCGGGCGGCTGCACCAATTGCCGCCGACCCGCGCCGTCGACAAGCTGTTCAAGGTGCTGGTCGACGAGCGCGACCAGGTGGTCGACCAGGCCTGGAAGGACGACCGGCGCGACCGGCTTTTGGCGATTTTTCGCGCTGCGCGGCCGCGCGTGCTGCTGTTCGAGATGTTTCCCTTCGGCCGGCGCCAGATGCGCTTCGAATTGCTGCCGCTGCTGGAGGCGGCCCATGCCGAGCCCAAGCGGCCGCTGATCGTGTCCTCGGTGCGCGACGTGCTGGTCGGCCAGCACAAGGCCGCGCGCAACGACGAGATGCTGGCGCTGTTCGAGCGCTGGTTCGATCGCGGCCTGGTGCATGGCGATCCCAAGCTGATCCCGTTCGATGCCACCTTTCCCCATGCCGCGCGCATTCGGGATCGGCTGCACTACACCGGCTATGTCGTCGACGAGACCGGCAGGCGCCTCGGCCCCGGCCATCCCGGCCACGACGAGGCGGTCGTGTCCTCGGGCGGCGGCGCGGTGGGCGAGGAATTGCTGGCGACCGCGATCCGCGCCAAGCCGCTGACCCGCGCGCGCGAACGCCGCTGGCGGGTGCTGGTCGGCGTCAGCCAGCCGGGCGCGCTCGAACGCCTGCGGCCCTTGGCCGATGCCGGGACCCTGGTCGAGCCGGCGCGGGGCGATTTCCCCAGCCTGCTGATGAATGCCCATGTGTCGATCAGCCAGGGCGGCTACAATACGGTGATGGAAACCCTGCGCGCCGGGATTCGCTCCGTCGCGGTGCCCTATGCCGGCGGCATCGAGACCGAGCAGACGCTGCGCTGCCGGCTGCTGGCCGAGCGCGGCGCGTTGACCGTGCTGGAAGAAAAGGACTTGTCGCCCGAGCGCCTGGCCGAGGCGGTCGATCGCGCGCTGGCGGGGCCGCCGCCGCCGACCTTGGACCTGGATACCGGCGGCGCCGAGGCCAGCGCGCGGCTGCTGGCGGGGTGGGCGGCATGAGTTCCTGGGCGGCGTTGGAGGCCGAGCTTGGGGCGTGGGAGCGGACCGGGCGCGCGGCGCAGTTCTGGTGGCGCGACGACGACGCCTGCGCCGACACGCCGGAACTGGCGCGGCTCTTGGCGCTGGCGGAACGCCACCGCGCCTGGATCGCGATCGCCGCGATCCCGAGTCGGGCCGAAACGGCGGCGATGGCGCGCATCCGGTCCTGCGATCGCGCCCGGCTGATCCAGCACGGCCATGCCCATGTCAACCATGCCGGCGCGGCCAAGAGCGAATTCGGCGACGAGCGGTCACTTGCAGCGCGGCTTGAAGATTTGCGGCGGGGCCGTGCCATCATGGAACGCCATGGCGCGCTGGCGGTGCTGGCGCCGCCCTGGAACCGCATCGCCGAGGATCTGGTGCCTTGCCTGGGCGAGGTCGGGCTGCGGGGCTTGAGCCGCGCCAAGCCGCGACGCGCCGCCCGGCCGGCGAGGGGCCTGGTCGAGTGCAACATCCATGTCGACCTGATCGATTGGCGGAGCGGCGGCGCCTTCGTCGGCGAGACCGCGGCGCTGGCGGGGTTGGTCGGGCATTTGGCCGATCGCCGCCAGGGCCGCGCCGATGCGGCCGAACCCACCGGCATCCTCAGCCACCACGCCGTCCACGACGCCGCCGGTTGGGATTTTCTCGACCGGCTGCTGGGCCGCGTCGCCCGACATCTGACCGATCCCGCAACCGCTTTCGAAACGACATGACCGAATATCGCTATCCGCTGCGCGCGCTGGCGGGCGACTATGTGCGTTCGGCGGTCGGATTCGGCCTGACCGGCACGCCTCTCTTGCTCGCCAATCCGGCCTCTGCCATGATCGCAGTATTGGGAGGTCTATCGCTGGTTTTCGCCGCTTTCGGCCTGCGCACGGCACTGCGCCACCGGACCGTGATCCGGTTGGGCGAAGCCGGCGTCAGCGCCGAGGGACCGCTGCCGCGGACGGTGAATTGGCAGGAGCTCCGGGGCATGACGCTGCGATTCTACTCGCTGAAGCGGGGCAAGGACCGCAACGCCATCGACAAGGGGTGGATGCAGTTGAAGTTGGTCGGCGGAGAATCCGCGCTGGTGATCGACTCGACGCTGGACGGCTTCGAGGCGGTGGTGGCGCGCGCGACGACCGTGGCGCGCGCCCGCGGCCTCGAATTCGCGCCCGACACCGTCGCCAACCTGGCGGCGCTGGGCTTGGCCGAGTAGGAGGCGCGGACCGCCCGCCATGGCCACGCTGCTGCGCGTCCGCAACCTCAAGGTCCACATCTCGATCAACGACGGCGTGATCAAGGCGGTCGACGGCGTCAGCTTCCGCGTGCCCGAGGGCAAGACCGTGGCGCTGGTCGGCGAGTCCGGCTCGGGCAAGTCGATCGTCGCCCAGTCGATCATGGGCATCCTGCCCAAGGTGGCCAGCGTGGTCGAGGGCGAGATCCTGTTCTACGACCCCGACCGCCGCGGCGCCTTCGTCGACATCGCGCGGCTGCCGGTCGAATCGGCGCCGATGCGCGCGATTCGCGGCGGTCGCATCTCGATCATCTTCCAGGAGCCGATGACCGCGCTGTCGCCGGTCCATACCGTCGGCAACCAGATCGGCGAGGCGCTGCACCTGCATCGCGCGGTCGACGACAAGACCGGGCGCGAGCTGACCATCGAGATGCTGCGCATGGTCGGCTTCCCCGACCCGGTCAAGGCCTATTCGACCTATCCTTTCGAGCTGTCGGGCGGATTGCGCCAGCGCGCCATGATCGCCATGGCGCTGGTCTGCCGGCCGGCGCTGCTGATCGCCGACGAGCCGACCACGGCGCTGGACGTCACCATCCAGGCGCAGATCCTGAAGCTGATCAAGGACCTGCAATCCGAGCTGAAGATGGCGGTGCTGATGATCACGCACGACCTGGGCGTGGTCGCCAACATGGCCGACGAAGTGGTGGTGATGTACCACGGCAAGGTGATGGAGCGCGGCGGGCTGCACGACATCTACCGCGATCCGCGGCATCCTTATCTGGTGGCGCTGATGCGGGCCGTGCCGCGCTTCGACATGGCGCCGGGCGAGCGGCTGACGCCGATCCGCGAGATCAAGGCCACGACCGACGGCCTGCTCAAGCGGCGCGAGACCTGGCCGGCCGAGCAGGAGCGCCGCCGGCCGCTGCTGCGGGTCGAGGGCCTTACCAAGAGCTTCACCACCCGCAAGGGCACCATCCTCGGCCTCGGCGGCACCGGCCACAAGACCGTCGCCGTCGACGACGTCACCTTTCACGTCACCCGCGGCGAATGCCTGGGCCTGGTCGGCGAATCCGGCTGCGGCAAGACCACCGCCTCCAAACTGCTGCTGCGCGCGATCCCGGCCGACAAGGGCACCATCACTTGGACCGACCGCCAGGGCGATACCGATGTCCGCGCGCTCGAGGGCAAGGACCTGTTCGATTTCCGCCGCAAGGTCCAGTTCATCTTCCAGGACCCCTATTCCAGCCTCAACCCGCGCATGACCGTGGCCGACATCATCTCCGAGCCGCTGCTGATCCATCGTGTCGGCGACGCCGCCGAGCGTTTTGAGCGGGTGCGCGAGCTGATGACCCTGGTCGGACTCGACGTGCGCTACCTGCGGCGCTATCCGCACAGCTTCTCGGGCGGCCAGCGCCAGCGCATCGGCATCGCCCGCGCGCTGGCGCTGCGGCCCGAGCTTTTGATCTGCGACGAGCCGGTGTCGGCGCTGGACGTCTCGATCCAGGCCCAGGTGATGAACCTGCTCAAGGACCTCCAGACCGAACTCAGCCTGACCTACCTGTTCATCTCGCACAATCTGGCGGTGGTGAACTATCTCGCCGACCGCATCGCCGTGATGTGCGCCGGGCGCCTGGTCGAGACCGCGCCGTCGTCGATGCTGTTCGAAACCGCGGTCCATCCCTATACCCGCGCCCTGCTGTCGGCGGTGCCCAAGCCCGATCCCGGCGCGCGATTGGATCTCTCCGCGCTGATGCAGGGCAAGGCTTCGAACCCGCGCGATTGGCCGCGGCCCTTCACGGTCGACGACGCCACGCCGATGGCGATGATCGATCTCGGCCGGGGGCATTCGGTCCGCGCCGCGGCCTCGGCCGACGCCAGGGAGCTGCAGCCATGATGCGGCGGCTGGTCCTGGTCCTGGGGTTCATGGCCGGCGGGGCGCTGGCGCAGACCCCGATCGAGTCGCCGATGTTCCAAGACGCGGTCAAGGCCGGGACGATGGCGCCGGTGACCGAGCGGCTGCCCACCGTGCCCGCGGTGCAGCGCTTCGATGCGCCGGGCTTCGGCCCCGGCCGCCATGGCGGCGAATGGTCGATGCTGATCAGTCGTGCCCAGGACGTGCGGCTGATGGTGGTCTACGGCTATGCTCGGCTGGTCGGCTACAACAGCAAGTTCGAGCTGGGACCCGACTTGGTCGAGAAGGTCGAGATCAGCCCCGACCAGAGCAGCTTCACCTTCCGCCTGCGCCGCGGCCACAAATGGTCCGACGGCCACCCCTTCACCGCCGAGGATTTCCGCTATTTCTGGGAGGACATCGTCGGCAACCGCCAGCTCACCCCCGAAGGCGTTCCCGAGGCGCTCAAGGTCGAGGGCAAGCCGCCGACGGTGACGGTGATCGATCCCTACACCGTGCGCTATGCCTGGCCGGCACCCAATCCGTTCTTCCTGCCGCGCTTGGCGGGGCCGGCGCCGCTCTACATCTTCCGGCCGGCGCACTACCTCAAGCTGTTCCACGCCAAATACGCCGATGCCGCGCAGCTGCAGCGCCAGGTGCAGGAGACGCGGCGGCGCAATTGGCAGGCGCTGCACAATCTGCGCGACAACATGTACCGCTACGACAATCCCGATCTGCCGACGCTGGAGCCCTGGATCAACACCACCCGCGCGCCGGCGACGCGCTTCGTCATGGTGCGCAATCCCTATTACCACCGCGTCGATACCGCCGGGCGGCAACTGCCCTATATCGACCGCGTCATCCTCAACGTCGCCGATCCCAAGCTGATCCCGGCCAAGGTCGGCTCGGGCGAATCCGATCTGCAGGGCCGCGGCCTGCTGTTCAACAACTACACCTTCCTCAAGGAAAACGAGAACCGCAACAACTACCGCACCCTGCTGTGGCGCACCGCCAAGGGCTCGCAGGTGGCGCTGTTCCCCAATCTCAACCACAACGATCCGGCCTGGCGCGAACTGTTCCGCGACGTCCGCTTCCGCCGCGCGCTGTCGCTGGCGGTCGATCGCGACCTGGTCAATCAGGCGATCTATTTCGGCCTCGCCGTCGCCGGCAACAACACCGTGCTGCCGGGCAGCCCGCTGCACAAGCCCGACTACCTGACGCGCTGGGCCCGATACGATCTGCGCGAGGCCAACCGGCTGTTGGACCAGATCGGCCTGACCAAGCGCGACAAGGAACGCACCCGGCTGCTGCCCGACGGCAGGCCGCTGCACATCATCGTCGAGACCGCGGGCGAGGACACCGAGCAGGTCGACGTGCTGGAGCTGATCCGCGACGATTGGGCCAAGATCGGCGTCAAGCTGTTCACCAAGCCCAGCCAGCGCGAGGTCTTCCGCAACCGCATCTTCGCCGGCGAGACGCTGATGAGCGTATGGAGCGGGCTGGAGAACGGCCTGCCCACGGTCGAGATGAGCCCGGCCGAATTGGCGCCGACCACCCAGCAGGGCCTGCAATGGCCGAAATGGGGCCAGTTCTTCGAATCCGGCGGCAAGTCGGGCGAGGCCCCGGACTTGCCCGAGGCGGCCGAACTGGTGCGGCTGGATCGCGTCTGGCGCCTGGCCAAGACCGATCCCGAGCGCGCCGAGGCCTGGCATCGCATGCTGGCGATCCAGGCCGATCAGGTCTTCGCCATCGGCGTGGTCGGCGGCGTGTTGCAGCCGGTGGTGGCGCGCAAGACGCTGCGCAACCTGCCGGACGAGGCGGTGTGGAATTGGGAACCGGGGGCGCAGTTCGGGGTCTACCGTCCCGACAGCTTCTGGTTCGACGATCCGCGGACGGGAAGCTGACATGCTGGCCTATGTCGCGCGGCGGCTGTTGACCATGGCGGTGACGCTGGTCTCGATCAGCGTCATCGTCTTCGCCATCATCAAGCTGCCGCCGGGCGATTATCTGTCGAACCAGATCGCCGAACTGCAGGCGCGCGGCGAGGCCAGCGCGATCGAGAAGATCGAGTTCCTGAAGGAGCAGTACGGCCTCGACAAGCCGGCGATCGAGCAATACGCCATCTGGGTCGGGCTGTGGCCGGTCGACGGCAAGTTCAACGGGCTGCTGCAGGGCGATCTCGGCTTCTCGTTCGAATACCAGCTGCCGGTCGACGAGGTGGTCGGCGACCGGCTGTTCCTGACCTTCATCGTCTCCTTCACCACGCTGTTGTTCACCTACGTCGTCGCCTTTCCGATCGGGGTCTATTCGGCGGTGCGGCAGTATTCGGTCGGCGACTACGTGCTGACCTTCATCGGCTTCATCGGCCTGGCGACGCCGTCCTTCCTCCTGGCGCTGGTGCTGCTCTATTTCGCCAACGTCACCTTCGGCACCTCGATCGGCGGGCTGATGGACCCCTATTGGGTCGACAAGCCGTGGTCGTGGGGCAAGGTGGTATCGGTGCTGGAGCACCTCTGGATCCCGGTGATCGTCATCGGCCTGTCGGGCACCGCCGGCATGATCCGGCGCCTTCGCGCCAATCTGCTCGACGAGCTGCAGAAGCAATACGTCGTCACCGGCCGCGCCAAGGGCCTGCCGGCGTTTCGTCTCTTGGTGAAGTATCCGCTGCGCATGGCGCTCAATCCCTTCATCGCCGATCTCGGCAACGTGCTGCCGCACATCATCTCGGGCGCAGCCATCGTCTCGGTGGTGCTGTCGCTGCCGACTACGGGACCGATGCTGCTGGATGCGCTGCGCAGCCAGGACCAATACCTGGCGGGTTCGTTCCTGATGTTCCTGGCCGGGCTGACCGTGATCGGGGTGTTCATTTCGGATCTGCTGCTGGCGGCGCTGGATCCGCGCATCCGCCTGACCGGAACCGCGCAGCAATGAGCGACACCACGCCCCGCAAGGACGAGCCGATCGAGCGCTGGACCTCGGACGCGCCGTTCGATCCCTACTCGGTCGAGAAGATGTCGGCCGAGCAGGAACGCTTCTTCATGGCCTCGCAGTGGAAGCTGATGTGGTGGAAGCTGCTGCGGCACCGCTTGGCGGCGTTCTCGGGCCTGGTGCTGCTGGCGTTCTATCTCTCGATTTTGGTGTCCGAATTCCTTTCGCCCTACAACCAGCATACCCGTCACGCCCATCACATCTATGCCCCGCCGCAGAGCGTGCGGCTGTTCCACGACGGCCAGCTGGTGGGGCCGTTCGTCTATGGCACCACCTACAAGCTCAACATGCAGAACCTCAAGCGCGAATACGCCGAGGATCGCAGCCAGGTCCACAAGCTGCGCTTCTTCTGCCGGAGCGAGGCCTACGAATTCTGGGGCATGTGGGAGGCCAATCTGCACCTGGTCTGCCCGGCCGAGGGCGGGACGTTGTTCCTGTTCGGCACCGACCGGCTGGGTCGCGACATGCTCTCGCGCATCCTCCACGGCGCGCGCATCTCGCTCACCGTCGGCCTGTTCGGCATCGCCATCAGCTTTCTCCTCGGCATCGTGCTGGGCGGCATCTCGGGCTATTACGGCGGCTGGATCGACAACGTCATCCAGCGCCTGATCGAGATCATCCGCAGCTTCCCCGAACTGCCGCTGTGGATGGCGCTGTCGGCGGCGCTGCCGGTGACCTGGTCGCCGACGCTGGTCTATTTCGGCATCACCATCATCCTCGGGCTGATCGACTGGACCGGGCTGGCGCGCGCGGTGCGCTCGAAGTTGTTGGCGCTGCGCGAGGAGGATTTCGCCACCGCCGCGCGGCTGATGGGGGCCTCGCCCTCGCGCATCATCGGCCGCCATCTGCTGCCCAGCTTCATGAGCCACCTCATCGCCTCGGCGACGCTGTCGGTGCCCTCGATGATCCTGGGCGAGACCGCGCTCAGCTTCCTCGGACTCGGACTCCGTCCGCCGATCACGTCGTGGGGCGTGCTGCTCAACGAGGCCCAGAACATCAACGTTGTCGCGCTCTATCCCTGGCTGATGCTGCCGGTCTTGCCGGTGGTGATCATCGTGCTGGCGTTCAATTTCTTCGGCGACGGGCTGCGCGACGCGGCCGATCCCTACAAGTGACGGCGCCGGCCTGGGTACGATCGATCCGATCGGAATCCGAGGGCATGATCGATCTGTCTTGAACCATAGTGTTCAAGACAGATCGTGAATCATGCCCTGGTATCCCGCTCTGGACCGCGATTCACGGTTCACGGGGAATCGCGGCCGTGATTCCCTATGAACCGATCGCGGTCTAGGTCCGTTGTCTTCCCGGTCGCAGGTCGGAATCCGGGCGGGGAAACGAAGGCACGGTCCACCGTCCGTCTTGAACCATACGAGGCAAGGCCGACCGATCGTGTCCCGTCAGTTCTTCTTGAGGGTGCCGGTCAGGCAGGCGGACAGGTCGACCCCTTCCAGCGCGGCATCGGCCAGATCGGCGCCGACGAAGGAGGTGCGCTGCTCGCGCCCGGTCATCTTGCCGTGCGGATCGCGGATCGGGATCGAGCCTATATGCGCGTTGGTCAGCGCGGCGCGGCGCAGATTGGCGCCGACGAACTGGGTGCCGATCAGCGTCGCGCCCGACAGATCGGCGGCGAACAGATCGGTGTCGTTGAGATTGGCCATGGCCAATTGCGCGCCCGACAGGTTGGCGCCGATCAACTTGGTGCCGCTGAGGGTGATGCCCGAGAGATTGCGCCCCGACAGATCGTGATGCGCCAGATTGGCCCCGGCGAGATAGCCGGGATGGCCTTCCTTGCCGCCGGTCGCGAGCCAGCGCTCGTGCCCGTCTAAGGCCTCGGCCACGCTGCGTTCGAAGCGATCCCGCGTCACCAGGAACGGCTTGGCCGAGGTGTCGCAGCGCTCCATGTTGACGCCCTCGAGCGCGGCGCCGTCGAGCTTGGCGCCCGTCATCACGGTGTCGTTGGCGACGGCATTGGTCAGCGTCGCGCCCGACAGATCGGCGCCGACCAGGCGGGTCTTGCCCAGCCGCGCATCCGACAGATTGGCGCCGCGCAGATCGCAATACGACAGGTTGACCGAGGACAGATCGGCGCCATAAAGCACCGCGCCCCGCAGATCGGCGCCGACCAGGCTGGCGCCCGACAGATCGACGCCCGAGAACTGGGCGCGGGTGGCGGTGGCATATTCGGCCAGGCAGTCGGTGATGTCGGTGACGCGCCGTCCGATCGAGAACTTGGCCGAGGAATCGAGCATCACGCCGCCGCGGAAATCGGTCTCGACCAGGATGGCGCGGCTGAGATTGGTGCCCTTGAGCGAGACCCCGCGCAAGATGGCGCGAGTGAGATCGGCGCCGGTGAGGTCGGCCTGCGACAGATCGGCGCCGAACAGATCGGCCTCCGCCAGATTGGCGCCCTGCAGCGTGGCGGCGCGCAGATTGGCGCCGACCATGACGGCCTTCTTCAGCGGCGCGCGCGCCAACTGCGCGAATTCGAGGTTGCGCTTGGACAGATTGGCTTGTTTGCCTTCGCGCGCGTTGCGCAGCCACTTGGCATGGCTTTTCAACGATGCGAGGACCGCAGCCCAATCGTCAACAGTGTGGCCCGCTTCGCTCACCGAAACGTCCCGTCCCCAAGTGCAAAGAAACACGCTAGACCCGGCTTGGCTTGGCGTCAACCGAACGGTTGGCGTCTACCGCCTATTCCGAGCATTGGCTAAGATGCCAAAGGGGGAGGGGCAATCCGGTGCGCGTCTTGCGGTTGTTGGGTTGGACGTTTGCCGCCTTGGCGCTGCTGTCGCTGGGGGGCGACATCGTCGCCAGCTTGGCAGCCGGCGAGTTGCGTTTCGTGCCGCTGGGCCAGACCTGGTTTCAGTTGGATGTCGCCTCGCTCAACCTGGCCCAGGCCGCGGTCCAGCGCTATGCCCACCCCTTCTTGTGGGACCCACTGATCCAGACCCTGCTCGAAGGGCCGGGCTGGGCGCCGGCCGGTGTGGTGGCGGCGATCCTGCTGTGGGCCACCCACGTTCCGCCGCGGCGCCGTTACAGCGGGTTGGAATAGGCGGCGCTATTCGGCCGCCCGGGCCAGCGGTTCCGGTCCGGGGCGACGGAAGGCGGCCAGAAGCTCGGCCTCCTTCTTGCGCGCATCGGCCAAGTGCCGCTCCTTGACGTGGCCGTAGCCGCGGATCAGTTCGGGAATCGAAGCGATCTCGACCGCCAAGGCATGATTGGCCGACGTCAGCGCCGAAGCCAGTTCCGTCAGCCGGGCGCGATAGTCGAGGATGGCTTGGCGCTCGGCCTTGCGTTCGGCGGTGCGGCCGAACAGGTCCCAGGCCGTGCCGCGCAGGAATTTGAGGCGCGCCAAGAGGCGAAACGCCGTCATCACCCACGGCCCGTATTCGGACTTGAGCAGACGCCCGCTGGCGGGATCGCGTTCGGCGAACAAGGGCGGAGCAAGATGGAAGCGCAGCCGATAATCGCCCTCGAACTGGGCCGCCAGCTTGCGCGCGAAAGCCGGATCGGCATAGAGCCGCGCCACCTCGTACTCGTCCTTGTAGGCCATCAGCTTGAACAGATAGCGCGCCGCCGCCATCGTCAGACCGGTGCGGCCGGACACGCGCGCCTCTTCGATGCGGCGAATCTCGGCGATCGCATCGGCATAGATGCGGGCATAGGCCGCGTCCTGGTACGCGGTCAGGAACGCCGCGCGCCGCGCGATCGCCTGCTCCAGCGTCTCGTCCTCGGGCTTGGCTTCGGGCTCGCGCATCGCCGGGCGGGCGATCTTTTCGACCGCCGTCTGGTCATGCGCGGCGGCGCGGCCCCACTGGAAGGTGCGCTTGGAACTTTCGACCGCGACATCGTTGAGCTCGATCGCGCGCAGGATCGACGGCAGGCCCAGCGGGATCAGCCCGCGCTGGAAGGCATAGCCCAGCATGAACAGGTTGGTGGCGATGGAATCGCCCATCAGCGCGGTGGCCAGGCCGCCGGCGTCGACGAACTCGGCCAGGTTGCCGCCGGTGGCGTCGACGATCAGGCGCTTGAGCTGGCGGGATTCGAAGCTGGCATCGGGATTGCGCACGGTCGCCGCGGTCGGAATCTCGGCGGCGTTGATCACGGCGCGGGTCTGGCCGGGCGCGGTCCTGGACAAGGCCTCCCTGCCGCCCGCCACCACCATGTCGCAGCCGAGCAGGAGATCGGCCCCGCCCACCGGCAGCCGCACGGCATGGATCTGGTCGTTGCCGCGGGCGATGCGGACATGGCTCAGCACCGCTCCGCCCTTCTGCGCCAGCCCGGTCATGTCGAGCAGCGTGGCCGAGCGGCCTTCGATATGCGCCGCCATGCCCAGCAGCGCTCCGATGGTGATGACGCCGGTGCCGCCGACGCCGGTGACCAGGATGTTGTAGGGCCGCTCCAGCGTCGCCGCTTCCGGCAGCGGCAGATCGGCGAAGGGATCGGCCTCGACCCCGCGCCGGTCGGCGCGCGCCTTGCGCGGCCGGCCGCCATGGACGGTGACGAAACTGGGGCAGAAGCCGTTGACGCAGGAGAAATCCTTGTTGCAGTTCGACTGGTCGATGCGGCGCTTGCGGCCGAACGGCGTCTCCAGCGGAATCACCGACATGCAGTTGGATGCGGTCGAGCAGTCGCCGCAGCCCTCGCACACCAGCTCGTTGATGAAGGCGCGCTTGTCGGGATCGGGGAAGGCGCCGCGCTTGCGGCGGCGGCGCTTCTCGGCGGCGCAGGTCTGATCGTAGATCAGCACCGACGTGCCAGGCACGGCGCGCAGCCGGCGCTGCACCTCGTCGAGGCCGTCGCGATGGTGGACGGTGGTGCCGGGCGCGAAGTCGGTGCCGATCGGATATTTGTCCGGCTCGTCGGTCACGACCGCGACCTGGGACACGCCCTCGGCCGCGACCTGGCGGCTGATCATGGCCGGATTCAAAGGGCCGTCATGGCGCTGGCCGCCGGTCATGGCGACGGCGTCGTTGAACAGGATCTTGTAGGTGACGTTGACCTTGGCCGCGACCGCGGCCCGGATCGCCATCAGCCCGGAATGATAGTAGGTGCCGTCGCCGATATTGGCGAAGACATGGGTCTCGTCCATGAACGGCGCCTGGCCCAGCCAGGGCACGCCCTCGCCGCCCATCTGGGTGTAGGTGGCGGTCGAGCGGTTCATGTACTGGGCGAGGAAATGGCAGCCGATGCCGGACAGCGCGCGGCTGCCTTCGGGCACCTTGGTCGAGCTGTTGTGCGGGCAGCCCGAGCAGAAATAGGGCGTGCGCACGGTCTTGGCCGGCTCGCGTTCGAGCCGGCGCTCGGCGCGCTCGATCGCCGCCAGCCGATCCTTGATCGCCGGCCGGTCGGCGTAGCGGGCGATGCGGGCGGCGATGGCGCGGGCGATCGCGGTCGGATTGAGCTCGCCGGTCGAGGGCATGAGCCAGGCGCCGATCTCGTCCCGCTTGCCGACGACGCGCGGCCGCGTTTCGGCCGGAAGGTCGTAAAGCAGGGTCTTGAGCTGGTTCTCGATCAGGCCGGATTTTTCCTCGACCACCAGCACGTCCTCGAGGCCGCCGGCGAAGCGCCGCGCGCCGGCCGGCTCCAAGGGCCAGGTCAGGCCGATCTTGTAGACCCGGATGCCAAGCTCGGCCGCCAGCTTGGCGTCGATGCCGAGATCGTCCAGCGCCTGGCGGACATCGAGATAGGACTTGCCGGCGGTGGCGATGCCGAAGCGGGCCTTGGGGCTGTCGAGCGCGATGCGATCGAGCGCATTGGCGCGGACGAAGGCCTGGGCGGCCTCGAGCTTGAATCGCTGCAGGCGGTATTCCTGCTCCATTCCGGTGTCGGGCCAGCGGATGTTGAGCCCGCCCGGCGGCAGGACGAAATCCTCCGGCGTCTTCCAGGCGAAGCGCGCCGGATCGATCAGCACCGTGGATGAGCTTTCGACCCCTTCCGAGCACAGCTTGAAGCCGATCCAGCAACCCGAATAGCGCGACATCGCCCAGCCGGCGAGGCCGAAGTCGAGGAATTCCTGCGGGTTGATTGGGGCCAGAACCGGCATCGAGCAGGCGGCGAAGATCGGCTCGCTCTGATGCGGCAGGGTCGAGGACATGGCGCCGTGATCGTCGCCGACGATCGCCAGCACCCCGCCTTGGGGATTGGTGCCGGCGGCGTTGGCGTGCTTGAAGACGTCGGGGCAACGGTCGGCGCCGGGGCCCTTGCCGTACCAGACTGCGAAGACGCCGTCGTATTTGGCGCCGCGGAACAGCCCGGTCTGCTGACTGCCCCAGATCGCCGTCGCCGCCAGGTCCTCGTTGACCCCGGGCTGGAAGTGGATGTGGTTCTCGGCCAGGAAACGCTTGGCGCGCCACAGCGACTGGTCGTAGCCGCCCAGCGGCGAGCCGCGATAGCCCGAGATGTAGCCGGCGGTGTTGCGGCCCCGCGCCAAATCGAGCCGGCGCTGCATCATCGGCAGGCGCACAAGCGCCTGGGTGCCGGTCAGGAAGACCTGACCTTCGGTCTGCAGATATTTGTCGTCGAGCGTGACGGCGGCAAGCGACATGGCGAATTCCCCCTCGCGCTTCGGCCGGCGATTCGGCGGTTAGGTAACATATGCTGACCTAATTGTCGAGGCGACTCGCAGCGCGACTACCCACTCTATTGTGCTGCCCGCGGGCAAAGGCGCAACCCCACAAAACGGAGGGATTAGCGACCGCGGCCGCAGCGCCGGTAGAGACGATCGAGCGTTTCCGGCAAGGCGTGGGCGTGGTCCTTGACCAGGCGCAGGACCAATTCGGCGGTGTCGATGACTTCGAACACGGCTTGGGAGTGGTCCTCGCAGGTCACCGTCATGTCCATGCCCTTGAGTTCGACCCGGCACGCCATGGCTTCGCTGCCGTCCTCGCCGCGGATCTCGAAGCGATCCGCCGCCAGTTCGAAATAGCTGCTCTGGCAGAGATCGGCGCGCTTGGCCCAACGGCCGAAGAAAGGCTGGGCGTCGGCGGATTCGGCCGACGGCGCCGGTGGCGGCATGGGCGCGGCCAGAACCGGCGGCGCCGGGGGAGTCGCGGGCGCGGCGGGCGGCGTCGGCGCCGGAGCGATCGGG
>Ga0194120_10000988_pt1 | contig 53155 bp, 43 predicted proteins | sample TA2MahCa65mmetaG_FD_148642 | JGI IMG/M metagenome (GOLD analysis project Ga0194120, IMG submission 148642) | Freshwater microbial communities from Lake Tanganyika, Tanzania - TA2015019 Mahale Deep Cast 65m | ecosystem: Environmental > Aquatic > Freshwater > Lake | place: Tanzania: Lake... | reverse complement strand
CGCCGGCGCAAACCTGTCACCCTGAAGGTGCAGGTTTGCGCCGGTTTCCCCGGGAAACCTGAGTTAATTCGATCGCCAAGGATTCAGGACCTTTTTTGCCGGTGGATCATGGCGATTGCGGTGCGGCCGGGCGGTGTGCACAAGCCGCGCCATTCGCACATGGCTGCGCGAATCAATGTCGGTAGTGGCTGACCCCGGTCAGGACCATGGTCATGCCGCGCGCGTCGGCGGCCGCAGCGATTTCGGCGTCGCGCGGGCTGCCACCGGGCTGCACCAGGGCCTTGACGCCGAACCGCAGCAGCGTGTCGAGCACCTCAGGACCGGTCAATTGGCCGTCGGAGGCCGCGGCCACGGGACGGTAGCCTTTGCGGCACTTGCCACCCGCGATCGTTGCCGCGTCCTGGCGCGAGACCTGGCCAGCGCCGACGCCGACCGAGCCGTTTTCGTCGGCGATCACGACGGCGTTGCTCTTTGCGTGCTTGCACAGGCGCCACGCAACGTCAAGCGCTCGCCACTCACTCGGACTTGGCGCCATGCGGGTCGCCACCAGCGCCGTCTCGATGGCGAGCGGCACGGTGTCGGGCTGTTGAATCAGCACGCCCAGGTGCGTGACGTGGACCAAGCGCTTGATCGGGTCGTCGCCCAGCGCTCCGAGGGCGATCGGCCGGATCCAGGGCTTCTGCGCCAACAATTCCCAGGCTTCTTCTTCGAACTCCGGCGCGACGACGATCGATACCGGCCGGTCGCCCAGCGCCCGGGCCGCGGCCAGGTCGAACAGGCGGTTGACCGCCAAGACCGCACCGGACACGGCGAACGGATCGGCGTCCATCGCGCGCAGCAGCGCACCAGCGACCGAGGTGGTCAGCGCGGCCGCCCCGGTCGGGTTGCCGTGCTTGACCACCACGGCGCCAGCGAGGTCGACCGGCAGGTCGCGCGCCGCCGCCCACGCCAGATCGGCATCGAGCAGTGCCGCGTACGGCAATTGCCGAATCTGGTCGGCCACGATATCGGGCGTGTACACCAAGAAGGCGCGCCTGTCGCGATGGAACCATGCGGATTGTTGGGGGTTCTCCCCACCCTCCAGGGGCTCGGCGGCGCCAAGGTCGAGCGTCACCGTCTCTTCCTCGCCAAAGCGGTGTCGGGGATGCGCGGCCTGGCCAAACGGGGCTGCGGGTGCAGACGCCGGGTCCGGCGCCTGTGCGCCCGCGAGCCACGCCGCGATCGCGTCGTCGAAGTGACCGAGATAGCGAAATGCCTTGGCCGCCAAGTGTTTGCGGCGATCGACATCGAGCCGGCCGGCGACAAGCTCTTCGAGCGCCGGTTCGTAGTCATCTGGATCGACCAACGTCAGCACATCCGGGTAGTTGCCCGCTGCGGCACGGATCAGCGCGGCGCCTGCGATCTCGGCGTGGCACAGCATGTCGTCCGGCGCCACGCCAGCCGCGCCCAACGTGTCGATCATGGCGGAGAACGGCCACAGGTTGACCACCACGATGTCGATCGGTGCGACGTTGAACTGCTGCAGCGCCGCCATGTGATCTGGGTGGCTGCGCCGCGCGACGATGCCGCCGTGGACTGCGGGGTGCAACGTCTGGACTCGCCCGTCGAGGATGTCCGGCACGCCCGTGAGCTGTTCGGCAAGCACGAACGGCACGCCGGCCTGCGCGAACTCGTGCGCCGCGGTGCGGTTGGCAACGACCGTGTAGCCGGCCTCGGTGAGCTGCCGCGCCAGATCGGTAGCGCCAGTGGGATCGGCTACCTCGAAAAGCGCCAGACGCAACTCGATCATGAGGGATTGACCGGCCGATCAGGAGGTGAACGCATCCTCTAGGTCCAAAGCGAAATCCTCGGCTTGCAGGCGCTCCAGGCCGCTGACCTCGACTTGGCGGATGCGCTCGCGCGTCAGGTTCATGATCGCGCCGACCTCTTCGAGCGTCTGCCCACCGCGCTCTGCGACGTCGAGCGCGCAGGACTCTTCCATTTCGGTGACGTCGATGTCCGGAAAATTGATCTTGATGCTGCCGGTGACCGGGTTGACGTCCAGGTACAGGTGGTGCTTGCACGACACGTAGGGGCATGGCCGCGGGCCGTTGACGCACTCCGCGCGCACCGCGGGCCGGCGGTAGTCCATCCACTCGGCCAGCGCAATGCCCTCAGCGACCTCGGCGCGGGTCAAACGCGTGGCGGGAATCGTCAACGATCGGCCGCGCTTGTCATCTCCAAGGTCGCGCTGTGCCATTGCGTTCCTCGCGTCTTTGGGGCCTTGCTTCGTTCGTGCGGGACCGGGATCCGGCGACGAGGGGCGCACCGGCTTGACCGGCCCCGTGTCGCCGCGAGGGGCCTTGGCCGTCCGCGGGTCCGCTGCGGAAGCGACCGCTCGATTGTGGACCAAACCGCAGGCTTTTGTCGCGGGGTCCGCGGCGCTTTTTGCGTGGTCGAACTTCGCGGGCGCCGCGGCGTGCGAAGCTCGGACCTGCGCCGGAGGTTCGGCAGCCTCGCGTTGCAGTCGCGCAGCCAACTCCCGCAGCCCTTGGGCCCGAGCCCACGCCGATCCCCCGTCGCGCGGCGCGAGGTGGCCCGCGTTGGTCTCGCCGTGCCCGGCCTGCGTGTGCCCGGACTGCGCTTGCACCGTCGCCATGTGAATCCTCCCGAACTGCGCGCGACTCCGCCGAGCGCCAGGCAGACCTGCGCACACGCATCCCCCGGTCGCGGCCCTCGCCGCCCCGCAAAGGTTTCGGTGCGCATCAACCCGCCGCCCGGAGGCGGCTGGCGTCGCCGACGGGGCCGATTGTGGCGCATCCGCAAAAAGTTGACAAGCATCAAGACTGCTCCAGGCCGGGCGACAGCCTCGCGCTCGGCGGCGGGCAGCCCCCTGGTCCGAGAAACCGCAGCACAGCAAACGAATCCGCTCCGGCTGGCTGTGGCCCGACGGCATCGCGGCGGCCCTGGCGCCGACCGATGCAGAGCCTGAATTCACTGTCAGAATTCATTGCAGATCGACAAGATGTCGATCGTCTACTACCTGGATGAGCCTCTTGATCAACGGCGATCGTTCGGAGACGGTGATCATGGCCTGTGGATTGCAATTATTTGACAGGATTATGTGAATTCTCATTTGTCAGAATCACCTGTGGAAAACTCAGCTCGGCCTGCGGCTCCTAGAGTAGTTGATGTTCGTCAGGCCCGACAGCGGCGTCCGCAAAACCTTGGACAAACAGCAATTAGAATCACTGAACAAATGTCCCGTAGTCGATCGTCTACAACGGTCCGGTCCGTCGATTGGGTGGTCCAGGTCTGGACGGGCGGTCAGGGTCTGGTGGCCCGTCCGATAAACGCATCGCCTGGAAAACGGGCACCGCCTCGCTGTCGCACGTGCCAGGGGGGAACCCTTGCTCCCATGCCTGCCATGACGAATTCGTGACCAGAGGCGCGCCCGGCATCTCCGACAGAGCGGACGGCAAAGCCTGGAAATGGCTTATGAATCTGTCAACTGGATCCACCTGATGCACGAACTCGGACCAAAAAGCTCGCAATTGCACCCGCGGCCGGCTCGGCCCAAGATCTCCAGCGGCCGGCAGCTGGTTCGTCGCGCCAATTCGAGGGAGGCGGCGAGCGCCGCGCAGTGTCGGCGAACACGCCCTCCCGTTCCACCGCGCCATGCACGCGCACCGTCCCTTGCACAAGGAGTCCACCATGCACAACGACTTTTCGCGCCGCCAGTTCCTGACCCGCCTCGGAATCGGCGCCTTGGCCGCCACCGGCGCGGCGGCGCTGGCCGCGTGTGGCAAAGGCGGCGGCGCGGCGCCCACGGCGTGCACCGACCCGACCGGCGGTAGCAAGCCGCAGCGCGACGCCCTCAAGTACGTCGACAACGCCGCCGACCAGGCCAAACGCTGCGACCTGTGCGTGCTGTGGGTGCCAGGCGATGGGTGCGGCACCTGCAAGATCTTCAACAACACCGCGGTCGCGCCGGCCGGCACCTGCGATTCTTTCGCCAAGAAGACCTAAGGGACTGGAAAACAATAAGTCGATCACTCTCACATCAGGACGGAGCCGCGAGTCGGACCCTTGGTCCGCGAGCTGGCGACCCACTGAGCAAGCAAACGGGCCCAAGAAATGATTGAGCAAATCATTTCCGGGCCCTAATCCCGGCACGATACCTGCGCGGCGGCCGGTTCGTCCTTGGGGGCGGGCCGGCCGCTCGGCTTTTTGGCTGAACCGGCACTTCCGATCAGCTTGGTATCGGGTTGGAGCAGCGAGGCGACCGGGCAGAACGCGAACGGGCGACTCCATGAGCAAGCCCAGGCGCAGCATGGGATGGAATCCATCCTCTGCGTGCCCTTTGGGGGGCGCTCCGCAAGCGGATCAGCGGGGGCCGGTGGCCGGGTGGCGCCATATCGTCAGGAGCGTGAAGGTGGCGGATCGCGGCCGTCTTCGCCGCGCTGATGGGCCGGCGCGCGCCGCTCGTCGTCGTGCAAAATGCGCACCGCCGGGGTCACGAGGTCGTCCAACTGGCCGCGGCGCACGGCCCACACGAACGCCGCCACGGCCCCAGCGGACATCAGCAGTGCGACGGGGATCATCAGGAACATCATGACCATGGGGCAACCTCCACTGCCGCGGGCGCCGCGGTCGCCAGGGTGGCGTCTTGGGCTTCCGGTGCCGTGCCTGCCATCGGATCGCGAAAACCGCGGCCCCGCAAGGCCAGCGACACCACGGCCAGCGACGACAACGGCATCAGCACGGCGGCGACCAGCGGGCTCAGCCATCCAGACATCGCCAGCGCGACACAGACCACGTTGTAGCCGAGCGACAGACCGATGGACTTGCGGATCGTCTGAAGCGTCCCGCGTGCGCCCTGAACCAGTTCGACGACGCCGCCCACGCCCGGTCGGGTCAAGAACACGTCGGCGGCCCGCAGGCCAGCCTCGGCGCCGCCGTGGACGTGGATGCCTACGGTGGCCGCCGCCAGGGCCGCCGCGTCGTTGACGCCGTCGCCGACCATCACGACGGGGCCGAGCGCGGCGGCTGTCCGGATCACTTCGAGCTTTCGCTCGGGCGTGGCATCGCCCTGCGCACAGCTGCCGTCGATGCCGAGGCTTCGCGCGACCGCCGCCACGGCCGCACTGTGGTCGCCCGACAGGACTCGCACCTGCCAGCCCGCAGCTTGCAGGGCCGACAGCGCCGGCTGGGCATCGGGCCGCACCGCGTCACCGACGGCCGCGGCCGCGCACAGTTGACCGTCCACTGCAATGGCGACGGGCGTGTGCCCTCGCTCGGCCCAGTGCGCGCAGCGGTCGAGCAATCCGGGGGCCGCGGTCGCCTGATGTGCGACCCACGCCGGCCGGCCGACCACGACGAGGTGCCCCGCAACCATCCCACGCACGCCCGCACCGGTGGACGCCTGCACATCGCGGGTCGGTTGCGCCGGGCCCAGCGTGCGCAATGCGGCCGCCACGGGGTGCGCAGACTCGGCCTCCAGCGCGGCCGCCCACTGCAGGGCTTGGCCGTCGCCGGCCTGCGCGACCACGCTCAGGCGACCTTGGGTCAGGGTGCCGGTCTTGTCGAAGTAGATGGTGCCCTTGCCCGCGAGCGCCTCCAGCGCGTCGCCCCCCTTGACGTAGATGCCCTGCCGCGCAGCGCGGCCCAAGGCGACGTGCACGGCCAGCGGGGTGGCGAGCCCGAGCGCGCACGGACACGTCGCGACGAGCAGCGCCACGGTGTGGTCCAGCGCCAGACTCGGGTCGATGGCCAACCACAGGGCGGCAGTCAGCGTCGCCAGCCCCAGGACGGCGAACACGAACCGACCCACGATGGCATCGGCCAGCGCGACGATGGGCGCCTTGCGCACCAGCGCCTCGTCGACCGCGCGCAGCAGTTGCCCCATGCGGGTCGTCTCGCCAGCGGCCGTCGCGCGCACCACCAGGCGCGCCCCGAGGTTGGTCGTGCCGGCGAATACCAAGTCGCCCGGCCCCACCGCCACCGGCCGCGACTCGCCGCTCAACAGCGCGCGGTCGACCGTGGACCGACCCTCGGCGACCACCCCGTCCACCGCAAACGAGTCGCCCGCGCGCACCGCCACGAGGTCGCCGGGCACCAGGCTGGCGATGGACACGTCGCGGCCGTGGTCGTCCAGGCGGTCGAGCTTGCGCGCCGATCCGGGCGCGAGGCAGAAAAGCAGCTCTGCGACCCGTTGCGATCTGCGCCGCTGCAACGTCTGCAAGAGTCGGCCTGCCAGCAAAAGGAAGATGAGCGAAGCCACCGAGTCGAACCACACCGGCCCGTCGCCGCGCGCCACGTTCCACAGGCCCCCGGCGTAGCCCGCAACGATGCCCAGCGCGATCGGCACGTCCATGTGCAAGCGGCGCACTGTCCACGACGCCCGCACGCCTTCATAGAACGGTCGGGCCGCCCACAGCAGCGACGGCAGCGTCAACACCGCGCACACCGAGCGCAGGTAGTGCGTGGTCGCCGCATCCATGTCGCTCCATGCCCCTACGTAGTCGGTGACGCTGAGCATCATCACGTTGGCCGAGATCGCCCACGCCACCCCACCGCGCAAGATCAGGTCGCGCACCTCGCGGTCGTCGCGGTCGCCAGCACGCGCCAGGTGCGGCGGGTAGCCAAAGCGATCGAGGCGCCGCGCGATCGCCGAGAGGGCGACGACGTCGGGATTCCAGGCCAGGTGGACCGTGGCGCGCGGCAAGTCCAACCGGCTGTCGACCACGCCCGGCACCACGTGGGGCAGCCGTTCGACGATCCACAGGCACGCGGCGCAGTGGACGCCGTCCAGGACCAGCGAAACCGTCGATCGGTCGGGCTGTTGCTGGATGTGCGCCGCCGCAAAGGCAGGGTCGTCGAACTCGGCGTAGTCGCGGCCGGTCGAGCGGGCAGGCTGAGGCGCAACCGCGCACGCATCGCGGGCCGCGTAGAACTGCTCCAGACCGTCGCTGCGCAGGGCGCCGTAGACCGTTTCGCATGCGGCGCAGCAGAACTGCGGGCCGGCATCGGCCTGACCAGCGACCACGGGCAGCCCACAGTGCGCACAGGGCGATGGTGGGCGGTCACTGGCCATGGCAACACGTCCGGGGATCGCCTGCGGTGCCCGGCAGCGGCTGGGCACGGTGGGCGATCGCCAGCACCCCGACCAGCACCAAGGCCGCGGCCGCCAGTTTGGGCACGTGGCGGCGCATGGGTCCCGCAAGCGCTTGCACCCCGGCGCCGAGCGCGGCGAGCATCGGCAACGTGCCGGCCCAGAACGCCGCCATGGCCAGCGCGCCGCCGGTGGCGGATCCCGTACCCGCGGCGGTGATGACGAACGCGTACAGCCAGCCGCACGGCAGCAGCGCCGAGGCCAGACCCAGCACACCAGCCCGGACCATTGCCGGCTGGGCGCGCAGCCTGCGCAGCGTCGCGCCGTACAGCGATGCGAGGGCGGCGAACCGGTGTGCGCGGGGCAGTTTCACGCCGGCTGCGCCCAGCAGGTTCCACGTGCCCCAGGCGATCATGGCAACCCCAGCGGCGGCGGCGGCCGATTGCGACCAGCCTTGCGAGGCGCCCGCCGCATCCACGCCGCGGCCGAGCGCGCCGGCCGCCATGCCCAAGAGCGAGTACGCCAGCAAGCGCCCTCCGTGGTAGGCGGACTGTACACCACCGAGGCAGTGCAGCCCCTGCCGCCACCGCTCGCGCCAGCCTCGGCCCGTCTGTTGCGTCCCGGGCGCTGGCGCTCCCACTGCGAACGCAACCAGTCCGCCACACATGCCCGCGCAGTGCAGGCTGCCCACCACGCTCGCAGCAAAGACGGTCCAGACCATCGTCCCCATGGCGCGCCTACCGGCCGATGTCGCGGCGAAGCAGGGCAGTGTAGCGATTGTCCCCGGCCGTGACGGCGATGGCAAAGCCGTGCAGACCCGTCGAGCGCAGACCGCGCAGCGCCACGGTGACCGCTCCCTGGGCGTCCGTTGTGCCGGTCGCGTCCGCCGCTTCGCTCGGTCGCGCGTTGTGGCGGGCGCGGACCTGCACTACGGCGTTGGCCACCGGTTGGCCGTCGGCGCCGCGGACGTGTACGCGCAGCGAGGCGCCGTCGGCATGGAGCGGCCCCGGTTCGCCGGAGACCTGCCAGGCCAGCGCCGCGTTCTTGCGCTGTTGATCCATTTCGGCGTCCCAGGCGACGGCGCGCGTGTAGTAGTCGCGCTCGACGGCGAGGCCGGGATCGTGCAGGGCCTTGGCGATGAGGTACGCATGGGCGGCGACCGGGATGGCGAGCAACCCCACCACCCACAACGGCCAATGCCAGCCCCGTTGACGGCGCCTGCCGGCGCGTACACCGTCGGCGATGGCGCGGCCGGCCTCACTGACGAGGTTGTCGCTGCCGTCGAGCGCCGGGACCGTCGGTGGATGGTTCGTACGGTACGTCATCGCCGCCTCCTCCACGCGCCTAGTTCGGCCCCAGGAGCGTGAAACTGTGCACCACGTCGTAGGTCGCCCCGTCGCGAACCCGCACGTGTACTTTGCGTTTGCCGTGGATCGCCCCGGCCGGTGCGACGATGAACACGTTTTGGGTCTTGGTGCCGCCCCGCGCGACGGGCCATGGGTTTTGCGGCGCAACCAGCCTGAGGTCCGCGGCGCCCTCCACGTCAAGGTGGTATTGCCGGTCCGCGCCGCTGTGGTTGTCGATGCGCAGCTTGGCGAGGTTGTGGATTTCACCCGATGACTGCACCGTAAAGGGCGCGCCGACCCCGCGCAGCAGCGTGACCTCGGCTGTGCCACGGCTGGCGATGGCCCACGCCAGCACCCCGGCTACGACGCAGATGGCGGTCGGGTAGAGCACCGTCCGCGTGCGCAGTGCGGCAAGTCTGGGACGCGCCTGGCCGGTCCTTTCGAGTTCGGCCTGCGACGTATAGCGAATCAGGCCCGCGGGCTTGTGGACCTTTGCCATCACCGCGTCGCACGCATCGGCGCACTGCGCACAGGCAATGCACTCCAGTTGGAAGCCGTCTCGGATGTCCAGTCCCGTTGGGCAGGTGCGCACGCAGGCGTCGCAGTCCACGCAATCGCCTCTGGCCGGCGCCGTGCCGAGGCTCAGTTCTTCCGCCTTGCGCAGCTTGCCGCGCGGTTCTCCGCGGCCGGCGTCGTAGGCGACAAGGAGCGACTGCCTGTCGACGAGCACCGACTGCAGCCGCGCATAGGGACATGCCACGACGCACATCTGCTCGCGGAACCACGCAAAGTCCACCATCATCAGCGCCGTGACCACCGCGACGACCGCGAACCCCTGCGGATGTTCGGTCGGCGGCCGGCTCGCCCACTGCAACACGGTGTCGACCGGCACAAAGTAGGCCAGAAAGACGTTGGAAAGCGTGAACGAAATCACCAGGAACGCCAGCCACTTGACGAGGCGCCGCCACGGCACGAGTTGCTGGTCCAGCGCCTCCTGCTGGCGGGCCTTGCCTTCGATGAGGCGCTCCAGCGGCCGGAACACGAATTCCAGGTACACCGTCTGCGGGCAGCCCCAGCCGCACCACACCCGGCCGTAGAGGGCTGTGAGCAGGAAGATGCCCAAGAACAGCGCGATGAGGAAAAGCAACAGCAGCAACGTGTCGGTGGCGTAGAGCGTCGCGCCGAACAGCGTGAACTCGCGGCGCGCAAGGTCGAAAAGCACCGCTTGCCGGCCACCAACCGTCATGCGCGGTAACGTGACGAACACCGCGATGAGCAGCCACCCCACCAAGCGCCGTCGCGACCAGTGGCGCCCAGGCGCAAGGGTCGGCCGAATCCAGCGGCGGGTGCCGTCCAGGTTCAAGGTCGACAGCACGCGGTGTTGTGCGGTGCGGATGCTCAATTGGCCCTCAAAGGCTGGATTCGAAATACGCCGGATAAGAGGGTCAGGAGGCGCCCGGAAGGCGAGGCGCGACGCGGCGACCGACTGAGGCGTGCTTCGGGTACGTCGCAGGGAGGGAGCAAGGAGCAATAATGCATGCCGGGATGCATCCTGAGCCGCAGTCGGCGCTCTTTTGCATACACCCTCTCAGAGGGTGTTTACAAATTCACGGCTCGACCGTGCCCTGCGCCGCCTTGCCGGGCACCTTCTTGCCCTTGAGTGAGCCGACGAACGCCGCCACCGCCTGGGTGTCGCTGTGTTTGAGCACGCGGCCCCACGCCGGCATACCCTTGGCGGGGACACCGTTGCCGATGCTCGCGTAGATGGCGCGGAGCGAGCCGCCGTGCAGCCAGGCGTCGTCGGTGAGGTTGGGGCCAATCTTGCCCTCGCCCTGTTCGCCATGGCACGCGGCGCACACCTCCTTGAACTTGGCCGCGCCGGTCTGCACGACTTGCGGGTCGGCGACCATCGCCTTGAGCTCGTCCTCCGACCGCTCGGGCAAGGCGAATTTCTTTTGCAGGGCCTGCAGCTCCTGCATGTCTGCCGCGTACTCATCGGCGACCACGGTGCCGGTGCCCATGGTGTGGTAGTAGAACCAGTAGCCGGCCGAAAAAACGATGGTGACCCAGAAAAGCGCCGTCCACCAGCCGGGCATCGGGTTGTCGTACTCCTCGATGCCGTCGTAGTCGTGGTCCATCAGTCGATCGTTTTGCGTTGCCATGGAGCCTCCTCTAAGGGGCGTTGGGATGTTCAGGCTGGGAACCGAGCGTGCCGTCCGCGAGCGGCAGACCGGCGGCGCGGTCGAACTCGGCCTTGTTGCGGGCCGCAAAGGTGCGCCAGACCTGCGTCGCGAACACGAGGCAGAACAGCACCAATGCCGCGACCGCCCAGCCCCACAGGTTGGCGTGGCCCATGATGTCGCTTTTCATGGCGTCCCCCTGGGCGCGGGTGCCGCCGAGGCGTGCTTGGGGGCCTCGGACTTGACCGCGATGTCCGTGCCGAGCCGCTGCAGGTAGGCGACCAGCGCGGTAATCTGTTTGCCTTGCAGGTCGGCCGGGCCGCCGTCCTTGTGCACGCGCTCGGCAATGGCCGTGGCCTGGGCCTTGGCGCTTTCGACGGCCTTGCCGGCCAGCACGTCTTGACCGTAGGGCACGCCGAGCATGGCCATGGCGTCCACGTTCTTCTGCACGGAGTTCCAGTCCAGGTCCTGGGTCAACAGCCAGCCGAACGCCGGCATCACGCTTTGCGCATGGACGGTCTGCGGATTCTCCATGTGGCGGACATGCCACAGATCCGGGTACTTGCCGCCGACGCGGTGCAGGTCCGGGCCGATGCGGCGCGAACCCCACTGGAAGGGGTGGTCGTACACGAACTCGCCGGGCTTGCTGTACTCGCCGTAGCGTTCTGTCTCGCTGCGCAGCGGGCGCACCATCTGGCTGTGGCAGTTGTAGCAGCCCTCGGCGATGTAGATCTCGCGGCCCGCGAGTTCGAGCGGCGTGTACGGCTGGACTGCGGCGATGGTCGGGATGTTGCTGTCGAGCACGAACGTCGGGATGATCTCGAAAAGCGACGCCACGATGACTGCGCCAGCGGTGACCACCGAGAACACAAGGCCGTTGCGCTCCCAGCCGCGGTGCCAGCCCCACTCGAAGATGCCCGGCTTGGGCGGATGCGGGTCGGTCCAGTCCTTGGCGAGCGGCGCGGCCTCGGCAACGGCATCCGCGTACACCGACGGGCGCCCTTGCCAGGTCCTGAGCAGGTTGTAGCCGCCGAGCACCACGCCGGCAAAGTACAGCGTGCCGCCGACGATGCGGATGTAGTACATGGGCATCAACCGGGTGACCGTCTCGACAAAGTCCGGGTACTGCAAGCGGCCGGTCTCGTCGAACGCGCGCCACATCAGGCCCTGGGTCACGCCGGCCGTGTACATGGACAGCACATAGACCAGCAGGCCCACCGTGCCCAGCCAGAAGTGCAAGGTCGCAAGCTTTTTGCTGAAAAGCTCGGTCTGGAACAGGCGCGGCGCCAGCCAGTACAACATGCCGAAGGTGATAAAGCCGTTCCAGCCGAGCGCGCCCGAGTGCACATGGGCGATGGTCCAGTCCGTGTAGTGACTGAGCGCATTGACCGACTTGACCGACATCATCGGCCCCTCGAAGGTGCTCATGCCGTAGAAGGTGACGCCCGCGACGAAGAACTTGAGCACCGGGTCGTCGGACACCTTGTTCCAGGCGCCGCGCAAGGTCAGCAGGCCGTTGATCATGCCGCCCCAACTCGGCATCCACAGCATCACCGAGAACACCATGCCGAGCGTCGAGGCCCACTCGGGTAGAGCCGTGTAATGCAGGTGGTGCGGCCCGGCCCACATGTACAGGAAAACGATCGACCAGAAGTGCACGATCGACAGCCGGTACGAAAACACTGGCCGTTCCGCGGCCTTGGGCATGAAGTAGTACATCAGGCCCAGGAACGGCGTGGTCAGAAAGAAGGCGACGGCGTTGTGGCCGTACCACCACTGCATGAAGGCGTCCTGTGCCCCGGCGTACAGCGAATACGACTTGAACCACGACGCTGGCACCGCGAGGCTGTTGAAGATGTGCAGCACCGCCACGGCCAGGATGCACGACAGGTAGAACCAGATGGCGACGTACAGGTGGCGCTCGCGCCTTTTGGCGATGGTCCCGAAGAGGTTGACCGCAAAGGCGACCCACACCACCGCGATGGCGATGTCGATCGGCCACTCCAACTCTGCGTATTCTTTGCCACTGGTGATGCCGAGCGGCAAGGTCAGGGCGGCTGAGACGATGATGGCCTGCCAGCCCCAGAAGTGGAACCAGGTCAGGCCGTCGGAAAACACCCGCGCCTTGAGCAGCCGTTGCATCGAATAGTAGATGCCCGTGAAGATGGCGTTGCCGGCAAACGCGAAGATGACGGCATTGGTGTGCAGCGGGCGCAACCGGCCAAAGTGCAGCCAGCCGACGTTGAGTTGGGGGAACGCCAGTTGGCTGGCGATCACCAGCCCGACCAGCATGCCAACGATGCCCCACAGGACCGTGGCCGCGGCGAACGCGCGCACGGGGGCGTCGAAGTAGGTGAAGCGTTCGAGGCCCGCCGGGGGCGGCGTGGCCGATTGCGGTGCGGTGGTTGATTCGGACATGACGTTGCCCTCCAAGATGCTGGTCTACCCGTGGATGCCCGCGGGTTCCGGTTGTGCGCGCAGCGACACTTCGCGCAAGAACCAACTGCCGACGAGCGCGCCGGCGGTGTCGCCGAGCAGGAACAAGCTGCGCGGCACGTACATCGCCCGGCTCTGGCGCCGCAACACAGCGGTCCGCCCCGCGGGGTCGTTCATTTCGGCAATGCTGGGAAACACGAACCAGCCGACCAGGCTCTTGCCGCTGTGGGTGTCCACGGCCTGCGAGCAGCCACAAGCGGCGGTCAGCGTCAGCCCGCCATCGGTGAATACGTAGGCGCCCTTGGGAAGGTGCTCGATGTGCATCAGCGTTTCGCCCCGGCTCAGGTCGAGTTCGACCACGCCGGGCAGGCCGGCCAGCGTCTGCAGGCGCGGATCGGTAGCAGCGGGCCGGGTGCTGTGGATTTTTCGGTCGCTGGCCATCGTCTCCTCCCGACCGGCGGGCGGTGGCTCGCCGGCTGGGCGGATTCTAGCCCGGGACCGCCGGGCCCTGCCTTGACCTGGGAGGGGTTGTCAGTTGATCCAGATCAATTTCGGCGGTTTTTGGGCGAAAACGTGACGACCGCATGACCGTGCGGACAATCCTATGGCAGACGGCGCGCTCCTCTGGGGGACCGGACGGGCCGTTTTGGGATCACGGCAGGCGCCGGCAAGAGCCAGGCGCCAGGAGCCTGTCGGACTATCGTCCAACAGGCTCCGTGCTGGTTGCGATTGGGGCAGCGACCAAGAACTGCCTGAAGTGAATTCAGGCAGTTTCGGTCGCTGGCAGGCCGCAGCCGCGGCCTGCCTAGTACCTCAGGCCCGAAGTTCGCGCCGGGTTCCGGCGCGCAACCGGGCCGAGGTACTTCCGGCCGCGGCTGCGGCCGGACGCGGGGGTGAGCGCGCATGGGCGCGCGAGGGGGCTGCGAGCCCCCTTCACGCAACGAGCAGCTAGTAGGCGAAACCGATTGAAGAATTGTTGTGGCATCACGGCCCGTATCCCGGTGCGAATTTGGGGTTTCGCCTACTAGGAGCCTGTCGGCCAGAATCTCGCGATTCTGGCGTTTCACCGACAGGCTCCAAGCGGGCGCCGCGCTTCCGGGAGACTGTCGGACCATCGTCCGACGGGCCGCTAGCGCGCGGCGCCCGCACGCTTGCGGTCGACCAACTCGCGCAGCCAGGGCAGCAGGGTCTTGGCCACATGGGCCCCGTAGATGAGGCCGCCGTGGTCGTTGACGTGCATGCCGTCGTAGAACATTTGGTTGGGCACGTTGAACCCCGGCACCTCGCGCTCCACATGGGCGGCGAGATCCACCAGGGTCACGCCCTCGGCCAGCGCAACCTCGCGCACCTGCTGATTCAGAGCGTCCTGGGCGGGTCCGTTGGCCCAATCCGGGGTCAGAGAATTGCGCATCGTGGCAAGCGGCTCTGTGACCAGGACGGGAGCGGCGCCGAATGCGCGGACGCTGCGCACCATCGCGACCAACCGCTGTCGATAGGGCGAGAGGTCGCCGATCCGCAGTTGCTCCCGCTGCGCCATGGCACCCCGAGTGGCTTGCGCTGGCGCGGACGTGGTCGCGACGCGGCGGACGAGGCCCGCGAAACTGCAGACCGACGAAAGGTCCTGCAATGCGGTCCGCGCGCCAATCGCCAGGCCGTTGGCCAGGTAGCCGCGTGACCGGTAGTCGCCCGCGGCGGCCAGCAGGCCGGCGTCGTTGACGACGTGCATCACCACCACGACGTCCGGCCGGTCCTCCGATACGTGGTTGATCCAGTTGTTCAAGGCGTCGTGAAGCGTGTTGCCCGAGCGGCCGGCATTGAGTGCGTTGACCTTCAATCCGGCAGCCTCGAGCTGCTCGCTGACGACATGCGGCCACCGGCGATCGGGCCGTACGGCAGAGCACTCGGTGGTGGAGCCGCCAAGGAACGCCAGGGTCAATTCCGGGTGTTCGAAGCGGCGCGATGGAAGGATGTAGCCGCGGTCGTCGGTCTGGAACTGGACGACGGGGTTGCGCGCGTCGATGGCGTCGCGTCGCCACTGCTGGTCCACGTGTGCGTGCTGCATCCGCGCCAGCAGATAGCGCTCTGGTGCTTCGCCGCGGTACGGGTTGTTCCACGCTACGCGCAGCAGCCCCTCGACGACCGCCAACGACAGCAGCGTCGCGAACGCCAGCAGTGCGACTTTGCGCGTCCACCTGGGCTCGGCGGTCCGACCGATGTCGGCGGTTGCTGGATTCGCGTCTGGCATCAGGGCCGGTCGTGTCCGCGGCCACAAACGGACCGCGATTGCTGCGGAGCACGCCCCAATCTGCGCGCGGCACTGCGGGTCCGCTGGTGGGTGCCGCCAGGGGTCATCGCACACCGCGGTCGGGCGGCGCCATCGGATTTCAGACTGTCGGTCGTCGGGTTGCGCACAGTGCAGCGGCTTCCGAGGGGTGGGGTGGCGACGCTAATCAAGGGACTGTGACAAAGCAAGTCGATGGGTCGCTGCGGCGCTGCGCTTTCGCGCTGTCGCAACCCGCCTTCGCGCACCCGGGAAGCGTGGGTTTGCGACGACCGGCGCCCCACGGGTCGGTCGTTCGGTGTGGCCGCAAGGGCGGCGACGCAACTGCACCCGGCGCCGACACATGCGCCCTGACCGCAACTGCCGGTTCCCGTTGTCAACCCAGCCCCCTGGAGTATCCTAGTACCTCAGGCCCGAAGTTCGCGCCGGGTTCCGGTGCGCAACAGGGCCGAGGTACTTCCGGCCGCGGCTGCGGCCGGACGCGGGGGTGAGCGCGCATGGGCGCTCGAGGGGGCTGCGAGCCCCCTTCACGCAACAAGCAGCTAGTAGGCGAAACCGATTGAGGAATTGTTGTGGCATCACGGCCCGTATCCCGATGCGAATTTGGGGTTTCGCCTACTAGCCCGCGTCGCAGCGCGGCCGGTCCGCGCGGAGGTCGGCCCATGGCTCGCCCGTCTTCGAAATCGGCCCTTGGCGCAAGGGCGCTGCTCTTGATGTGTGTGCCCCTCGGCGCGTCTTCCGCGTGGTCTGCCGAAGGTCCGCGCGGCCACAGCACGTCAGCCAAACCGCTGCACGCCGCCGGCATCGCCGTGCCAGTGGTCGACGCGCTGGTTGGAAAGGTCGAGTCGGCCGCCGACGCCGGCCCGGGCCAGTGGCTCGCACAGGTCACGTTGTCCTCCAGCGGGGTTGAGGCTGTGCGCGTGGAGGTGTACGCCAACCCGCGCGCGTCCTCCGCGGCAGATTGGGTCGCGGTCGCCTGGAAAGACCTCGCACGGTCGGTCCCGATGCGGCCCGTCGGTATCGGCTTGCCGCGCTGGAAGGCCCTGCGCGGAGATGTCCCGGCCTCACCGCAAAGCCACGCCCGCTCCGTCGCTTTCGTCGCCGCTGGCCCTCGGCTGCTGCACGTCGCGTGCATCTTGCCCGACGCTGTCGCACGTGCGCGCTGCGATGCGGTCCTCGCCGGTCTGGCCAACGCGGGGGCGCCATGAACGCGCCGAGCGCCGTTTGCGCGGTCGCCCTCGCGCTGGCCCTTTCAGCGCCCGCGCAGGTTTGGGCGGTCTCGCAGTGCGGTAACCAGAAAGACGATTGCCAGTGCGGCGCCAACAACCCCTACCCGTGCTGCAGCAATGGCAGCAACTGCACCTGGTGGGCCTGGAAGGCGGCGTGCTGCAACTGGAAGGTCGGCCTGCCCGGATGGGGCAACGCCAACACCTGGGCGAGCTACGCCAGCAAGAACGGCAACTACCAGGTGCTGGCCAACCCGGTGCCCGGCAGCATCGCGACCAGCACCAAGGGGCAATACGGCCACGTGGCCTGGGTCGAGAGCGTCAACGGCAACAAGATCACCGTCAGCGAAATGAACTGCTGCGGCACGTGCAACTACGGCATGCGCAAGTGGACGTACGACAAGAGCTATTTCAACAGCGGTTTTGTCGTCAAGAAAGGGCTGCCACCTCCCGGTCCTGTCTGCCCGAACAACAATTGCGAGGGCGGCGAGAACTGCGCGAACTGCCCCAACGACTGCGGCAGTTGCTGTGGCAACGGCAAATGTGACAACGGCGAAGTATGTGGCAGTTGCGCCAAGGACTGCGGGTCGTGTTGCGGCAATGGCGCCTGCGACAACGGCGAATCGTGCGCGACGTGCGCCAAGGACTGCGTGTGTCTGCCCCAGGGGCTTTTGGAGCAGGCGACGTGCTCGGCGGTCGCAGGCTGGGCCAAAGACCCGGACACGCCAAAACCCGTGCCGGTCAGCTTGCGCGAGGGCGAAACGGTGTTGGCGACCGCAACCGCCGACCTGCCGCATCCCAAGCATCCGGGCCACGGGTTCTGGTGGGCGACGCCCAAGACCCTCAAAGACGGCAAGGCGCACGCCGTCAAGGTCCAGGCGCAGGACAATGCGCACCCCAAGGTCGCGACCCTGGGTCCGAGCGCGTTTTTGTGCGCCACCGGTCCGGTGCCGAGCGCCGGGTGGCAAAGTCAACAGGTCGAACATAGCGGCGTCGCGGTGATCATTCCCGAGGCCGAGGGCTGGGCCGTGCGCCACCACCACCCCGCCGACAACCCCTATCCGCTCGCCGGCAAGGTCAGCAGTTGCCTGACGCCGCTGATCGGCCCGTTCGACGAGGGGTACGCGTCGATTGCGCACAGTTTTGGTGCGCAGCCGTTTGCGGCCGAGGTGACGCTCGACGGCAAGACCCTCGGTCAGTTCGTAGCGACCGGCGAACAGCGCATCGAATTCGGCCAGGGCACGCACCTGTGCCTGCACACCACTGCCCTCAAGGAGGTGACGGTGCCGGTCGAGACCTCGGCGGAACTCGGCCCCGTGCATGTGCGGCGCGGCCCATGGTGGTTCACGGCATCGCCGACCGCGACCGGCTGGCAAGCGGGCTTGCGCCAGCCCGACGGCGTGGACGTGCGCGCGCAGGGTACGATCGCCGGAGCGGTCCGCGCCGAGCACAACGTCCTGGAACCGTTTGACCAAGTCGAGTGGACCTGCCAGCCCGAGCAGCTTCCGGACGGCGTGCACCTGCGCCTGCGCGTGGGTGTGACGGAAATCGCAGCGGACAAGCCCGGCAAGCAGGTCGCCAGCGGCCTGTGGGGGCAGGAGGTCGCGGTCGAGGTGCGCGCCGACCAGCCTGTCGCGGCGCCAGACGATTTCCGCGCGCAGGTTTTCGACCTGCGCGTTCGCCGCACTGGCGTGGATGTCGATGGACCGTGGCGGGTCGACCACGTTGGCAGCTACGGCCTGGTGGCCGACGTCACGCCGTCTGCGCCCGACGACACCGGGATGCAGTTGACACTGCTGCACCATCCGCCGGCTTGGTGGACCACGGGGCATGTGCGCGCGGCGACTTCCGTCACCCTTGCACCTATCGACCGGGTGACCGCAACCGTGGCCCTGGACAACAAAGGGCTCGCGGACAACGGCCTGACCGCCGAGCTGGAAGTGGGCCGCAAGGTCGTGTGGTCCTCGCAAAGCCTGCCGGCCGCCCACACCGGTCCCTTCGGGCTGGACGTCGCCCTGGACGAGTTGCCCAAGGACCCCGAAATCGCCTGGACCCTGCGGATCGACAAGGATCGCTGGCAGACGGCGCCGGCCGCTGTCGCCGTCCGCTCCGCGCGCTGGCGGGCCGCGGGCTGGTGGACCTATCCGAGTGCAAACCTCAAAGGCTGGGTGGACTTGCGTCCAGCCGGCGGCGCGCGCATCGAGGCCCGCCAGGTCGTGGTCGGCGGCACGCTGCTGGTCGAGCGCGGGCTGCCGTGGCAGGCCAAGGCGGTCAAGCTCAACTACCGCCAGAGCCTTCGGCCGATCGAGGCCAAGGCGCGGCTGCTGTTCGACCGAAAGGTCATTCGCGAATTCAACGAGGTAGGCGGCGCCGAGCAGTCGTTTGAGCTGCCTGGACCGGTGCAGCGCATCGCCCTGGAGGTCCAGACCCAGGCCGACGCCGTTGAACTGGCCGATGCAGTCACGGCCGACCAGGGCAAAGCGTTGCGTTGGGCCGAAGTCACGGGGGTGCACGTGCAGGCGCCCGACGGCAAGTGGTTGGACATCGACCAAGCGGCGCCCGCGAGCGCGCAGGGTGCCGCGGACGCCAGCGCAGACACCAAGGCCGCTGCCGCCCAAGCCCCTCCCACCGCACATGCACCCGGCTGTACTACCGCCCGAACCCCGACCGTCGCGCTCGGGCTGTCAGGGCTGGCCGCCGCCGCCCTGATTCTGCTGGCCCTGCGCAGGCGCCGCGGTGCATCTCTGTGAACCTGCACGACCTGTTCGTCGACCCGGTGACGGGAGTCCCGCTGCAGCCGCCGTCGGAAGCGCTGCTGGCGCGGCTGCAGCAACTGGCCGCGGACCGGGCGCTGCGCCGCGAGTCGACGACCTTGGTCGGGGAGCCCTTCGAGGGTGCGTGGATCGCCGCCGATCGCCAGCGCGCGTGGCTCATCTGCCAGGGCGTGGCCGATTTCAGGCCGGGCGCGGCGGTGCTCCTGCGGCCCGACGACCCGCCTTGATTTCGCGGCTGATCGAGGATGCATCGGAAATCACGTCGGATTTTCGTTTCGCACCAGCGCTCGCAACTGGCTGTTTTGACACGCTTGTCACGCTGACAACGCTGTCACGGCAATGGCGGGCCTTTTTGCGGGGCGGACAGCCCGCCGCCACACTGGCGCAACGGCCCGACCTTGGGCCGGTTGACCCGGTGAGGACCCCCGATGGCCCGATTGTCGATACGAAACTTCTTTCTCAGTGCAGCCGTGGTCGCGGCGTTCGGATGTGCCGAAGACGCCAAACCCGCCGCCGATGCGGGCGCCACCAGCGACGCCAAGGCCGACGCGGTGCCGCTGGCCGACGCGGCGACCGGCGCCGATGGCAAGTCTGGCGACGCAGCGCCTTCCGACAGCGTTGGCGCCGATGCGGTGGCGCCGGACAGCGCCCAACCCGACGTCGCGGTCGCGGGTGACGCAGTCGCCGATGTCGCCGCCGATGTCTCGGCCGATGTGACCGCCCCGGCCGACGTGAGCGCCGCGACCGACGCCGTCGAGGTCCCGTTCGACGTCAGCGGCTCGTAGGCCCACCGATCGCCGCAGCCGAGAGCGCTGTGCGCAACCGGTCGCCAAACAGACGGACCGCGTTGTCGCTGGTAGCGCGCAGTGCCTCGGCCTCGGTGATTCCCCTGATCTCCGCCAATCTTCGCAGCGTGTGGCCGATGTACGCGGGTTCGCAACGCTTGCCGCGAAACGGCATCGGCGCCAGGAAAGGGCTGTCGGTCTCGACAAGCAGACGGTCGAGCGGGCAACGCCGAACGGCTTCGGGCAGTTCGCCTGGGTTCTTGAAGGTGACGATGCCCGGCACCGACAGGTAGAAACCGAGTTCCTCGACACAGCGCAGACCAAAACCCGCGGTGCCCGAAAAGCAGTGGATGACCCCGCCGACGGCCCTTGCCCCCGTGCGCCGCAGGACGTCCAGCGTCACGACTTCCGCGTTGCGCGTGTGGATGCAAAGCGGCTTGCCCAGTTGCCGCGCCAGGGCGACGTGCCACTCGAACGCCTCGAACTGCTGGTCGCGCGGCGACAGGTCGTAGTGGAAGTCCAGCCCGGTCTCGCCAACTGCCACGCAGCACGGGTCCGCGCACGCATCGCGCACCGCTTGCTTGATCAGGTCGGAAGCCTCGCCGCCGGCCAAGCGCTGCGCGTCGTGTGGGTGGATGCCGCAAATGGCGCTGACTCCCGGCCAGGTGCGTGCGGCCGCCAGCGCCGAGCGAACCTCGCCGATGTCCCCGCCTGCACCCACGCAGTTGATGTGTCGGACACCGGCGGCCACCGCCCGCTCGACAACGCCCTGCGTGCCGCCTTCGTAGGCGCCGCCGTAGTGCAGGTTCATGATGTGGGCGTGGGTGTCGATCACGATCCCCCCCTTTGTTCAGACCATTGAAATCAAGGCGCAATTATCTACCGGGACGACCGCGGCAGCGCCAGGGCCGCGCATTGTGGCCGAGCGCAGAATTACCGGCAACGGGCGTTTGCGGACTGGCATCGCCCCGGCCAGGCGATCGCCGAGGGCGGTCCATCCGGGTCGGCATTCGGAAAATGGAATGCAATGTCAGGCGCTTGCGTGTGCTGTCGGCGGGGTGGCGCCGCTTGGCATTTTCCACGCGTGTGCCGACCCTGCGGGAACAGCCGATGCCGGCCCCGTCGACCAGCTCGCTGCGATGGACGGCGCCGTGTCCGGGAACCTTGCGGCAGGCGCCGACGTCGCCGCCACCGCCGATTCGGCGCAAGACGCCCAAACGGCCGCCACCGATGATCTTGGCGCGTCCGGCGCAGACTCCGGGCCGGACGCAGCGCACGTGGACGCCGAAGCGGCAACGCCCCAGCCGCCGGACCCCGCGTCCGTGGCAGACCTGCAGCCGCCCTCTTGCTCAGCCGCATGCCCCAAGCCGTCGTCGGTGTGCCCATAGGCCGTATGCGATCCCGGGCTTGGCTGCGCGTTCGCCGCGGGCGCCGGGGGGACGGACTCGCACGGACCCCTGGGCATGGCTGGCGCTTGTGGCCGGCCGGGGCAGGGTAGCGCGGGGCTTGGGGCGGCGACGAGGATGGCGGCGGATTCCCCCACCGAGCCATGGCCTTTTGCCCGGCCGCGGGGTCCACGGGTGCCCTTGCCAGTTGGCACGATCACTTGGCTGCGCAGGACGCCGGGTGCTACCCTTGCCGCAGCGCTGGCGCGGAGGCGCCGCGGGTTCACGCCATGAAGTTCCTCGACGTCACCACCGACTACGCCTTCAAACGCGTCTTCGGCAGCGAGAACAGCAGGCCGGTGCTGAAGGCGTTTCTCAACGCGATTTTGGAGTACGAAGGCGAACACGCAATTGCTGACCTCGAAATCGTCGATCCCTACCAGGTGCCGGCCATCCAGGGCATGAAGGACACGTTCGTCGACGTCAAGGCGGTGCTGGCCAACGGCAAGCAGATCATCGTCGAGATGCAGGTGCTCAATGTCCCGGGTTTCGAGCAACGTGTGCTGTACAACGCCGCCAAAGCCTACGCTCAGCAGTTGACCAAGGGCGACGACTACACGCTGCTGCGGCCGGTCGTGGCGCTCACGTTGACCGATTTCGAGATGTTCCCCGATTTCCCTGGGTTCCTGAGCCGTTTCAAGGTGATGGAGACGCACCGCCTGACTACCTACTCCGGCGACCTCGAACTGGTGTTCGCCGAATTGCCCAAGTTCACCAAGACGTTGCCTGAACTGACGACGGCAACCGACCGCTGGCTGTACTTCGTCAAGCACGCCGGCAGCTTGCAGATCGTGCCTGAGGCGCTGCGGCGGGAGCCAGCCTTGCAGTCGGCGTTTGACATGGCGCTGGAGTCGGCCTTGTCGCGCGAGGAGTTGGAGGCGCAGCACAAGCGCTTTGACTTCATCCGTCTCCAACGTGGGTCGCTGGCCAAGGCGACTGCTGATGGACTGGCGAAAGGGTTGGAGCAGGGGCTTGAACAGGGGCTTGAGCAGGGGCTTGAGCAGGGGCTTCAGCAGGGGCTTCAGCAGGGCCTTCAGCAGGGCCTTCAGCAGGGCCTTCAGCAGGGCCTTGAGCAGGGGCTGGCGATCGGCCGGGCCGAGGGAGAGGCGCGTCTGCGTCAAGCATTGGATCGCCTGTTGGCCAACGGCATGGACGAGGCTTCGGCCAGGACAGCAATTGGACTGCCCGACTGAGACTGGCGAGGCGCGACGGCCGCAACCGCCCCGGCGCCTGCAATTCCGGTTGCTCCCGCTCCAGCCACCACCAGGTCGCCGCAGCGCCCGCCAAGACCGCACCGGCGGCCAAGGCCCCAGCGAGCATTTCGGGCAGCTCGGCCGCTGCAAGCCAGGGCGCCATGCGTAGCGGTGTATCGGCTGACTGCGACCGGCCGGGGACGGCGGATTTACGGAAGTTTACAAATCTGCCCCATGACGGGGTTGCGGCTTCCGAGCCCGGTGAGGTCGGCGCGCTCGAACGCGTCTTGCGCGGGCACGCCCATCCGCACAAAGGACCAGAACGATGCAAACGTGCGCCAGGCGCAGCCGTCGAGGCAAACGGCGGAGATGTCGCGGTTGCGCCGCACGTGGTCGACCAGCGCGCGCGCGTCGGCAAACGTCAGGCGCTGGCCGGTTGCCGTCAGCGCATAGCACTCTCCGCCGCAGGCGGGTGGCAGCGTCCCAGCCAGCGCTGGAGGCCCGCCGCGGCGGACCTGTTCGCGGGCGGCGACACGTTCCGGCAGCGTCGGCCGATCGCGCACGCCGCGCTGCGACCACGGGTTTCTGATGCTTGCGTTCATCGACAGTCCTCTGGGCGAGGGCGCTGCCGCATGGGATGGACAGCGGCGTTGGCATCGCCAGCAGCAAAAAGCGTGCCAACGATCGACGCGAGGCCGGGCGGCAACATCAACACTGCAATATCGAGGAGTTGACCTTGGAGCGCCTCTCGACAATGGGCGATTCGGGCGGCTCCATGCTGCAATGTCACATGCGATGCACATGAGACATGTGCGGCGACCCCACCACGCGGGCCGGCCATGCCCGTCGGCGTCGTGGTGAAACGCGCATCTGTGAAGAACTGTAAACCACGCGCCGCGGGCCGGCAAAAATCGCTGATTCTCTACCATTTGGTGGCCGGCCGCGGCTCCGCACCCGGGGGCCGCGCGCATCGCACCGCGCGCACTCGTTTCGCTCAAAGGCAAGGTTCCAGTCGATGCTGCGAGATACGGATACCCTGCTGCCGCCGCCAGTCCCCAGGACCCTGACGGCCATCGCGCCGCAGTCGCGCCTTTGGGTGGTCTGCAGCCCCGACCCGACCCGCCAGTACGCCGGTCTGGACGCCGGCCAGTTCGTGTCGGCGGTGCTCGGGCGATCCAAGACCGCGACCTGGTCGATCGACGACGGGTGGCTGAGCCGCGAACACTTCCGCCTCACCGCGGTGGACGGCGCTGCGGTAGGCACCGGGCCGTGGGAGCTGGTGGACTTGGACACCCGCAACGGCACCTGGATCAACGGGGAGCGCATCCAGCGTGGCTTGGTCCGAGCGGGTGACGTCGTGCGCGCCGGGGCCACCGTCTTTGTCATGGGCCCTGGCGTCGCGCCTGAGGACGACCTCGGCTTTCTGGGTCGCAGCGCCCACGCAGCCGAATTGCGTCAGCAGATCCGCATCTTGTCGCAGTCGGACCGCCCGGTCCACATCACCGGCGAATCCGGCGCCGGCAAGGAAGTGCTGGCCGAGGCCATCCACCGCGCCTCGGGACGCAAGGGGCCGTTCCTTGCCGTCAATTCGGCGTCGCTCAACCAGAACCTTGCGGAATCTCAGCTTTTCGGCCACCGCCGTGGCGCGTTCTCGGGCGCGGACAAAGACGCGCTGGGGGCCTTTGACGCGGCGGCCGGCGGCACCCTGCTGCTCGACGAAATCGGCGAACTCGATGTCGGCCTGCAGGCCAAGCTCCTGCGCGTGGTCGAGGTCGGCGAGGTCCACCGCTTGGGCGACCCGCGGCCGCATCCGGTCGAGGTGCGGCTGATCACGGCGACGCACCGCAACATCGAGCGCCAGATGCAGACGGGCCAGTTTCGGGAAGACCTGTACTGGCGCATCGCCCACACCAAGGTCGAGGTGCTGCCCCTGCGAGAGCGGCGCATGGACGTGATGCCGTTGGTCGATCGCGTGCTCACGCTCGCTGGCGTGCCGACGCTGGCCGAGGTGGCCCGCGCACAAGGCCGGGCCGCGTGGCAAGCCGCCGAGGTGGTCGAGCGCTACCTGACGTACTTGTGGCCCGGCAACATGCGCGAGCTGCGCGACGAGGCTTCCCGCTTGGCCGAGCGCATGAAGTTGCAGCGCTCCGCAGCCGCGTCGAGCCCGCTGCCCGCGCTGCAGGAAGCCCTGAGCACGCGTCTGCTCGGCCAGGGCGTGCGCGAGGCGGTCGTGGCGGGCGCTGTGGTCGACGGGCCTGACGAGGTGCATGCGCAGGCACCAAATGGCCGGGCCCGCACCGTGTCGCAGGCGCGCGACGCGGGCAGCATCACGGCGACCTACCAGCGCCCGACCCAAGCCGAGATCGACCGCTACGAGGCCTTGCTGCACGACAGGCCGGCGCTGCTGCAGGCCATCCGCGCCGAGGCCCAGGGCAACATCCGCGCCTTCGCCGAAAAGGCTGCATTCGTGCTCGGCCGTCAGCCCGACACCGTGCGCCGCCACGTCTATCGCGTGCTCGGCGACGCCCTGCAGTCCATGCGCGGCGCGCGGTAGGCGCACGCCCACCGTCTAGCCGTGTGCGCCGCACGCCAACCCCGCGAAAAGCGGCAAAAGCCTTTACAGCAAGCCCACGCCGTGCTAGTGTGCCGCCCCCGCGGTGGGCTCCGCAGCGCGCGATTTCGCCCGCGAGCCGCACTGCCGCCCATTGGTGAACCCGCATGGCGTTGAGTTCGATCAAGCCCCGCGACCCCGACGCGCCGCGCGCCCTCGAAGTGCTGCATCCGCCGCCGGCAGGCAATGCCGACCAGGGCGACCTGGACGACGATGGGTTCGAGGTCGGTCCTGCGGCGGATCGCGTTGCGCATCTGCCGCCCGCAGTCCACACTGCGATGCCGTCACCGGTCGCTGCCGCGCCGCGCGCGCCGCACTCGCGACAGCAGACCGCCCCGTTCATGGACCTGTACGCGCCGACGTGGCTGTCGCCGCTCATCCGGCTGCTGGTGCTCGACGAGCACGGGCCGATGCCGCGGACGGTGCAGGCGCAAGCCGGCTTTGGCGTGCTGCTCATGTCGGTGCAGTTCTGCATGGACATGCTGGCGTGGACCCTGGGGTTTCGCTGGGTGTTCGTCAACGCGATGGGATGGCCCGGCTGGATCCTGGCGGTCCTTTTCGCGTTCTTGATTTCGCTCGTCATCATCATCTTCGAGCGCTTCGTGCTCACGGCAGACGTGTACGCGAGTCGGCTGCCCCTTTTCCTCAACCCCGCGATCCTGATGCGCGTGGTGGTCGTGGTGCTTTTCGCCGCGATCACCTCGATTCCGGTCGAGATGCTGGTATTCCACGACGTCATCCAGGGCCGCCTGAACGGCGAACTGCAAGGCGTCCGCGAGTCGGCGCGCCATCAGTTGCGCGGCGACATCCGCAAGGACGTCGAAGACGTCGCCGGTGAGGAGGGCAAGGCGCGCACCCGCCTCAAGGAGGAGACGCCGACGCTCAAGCTCGAAAACCTCGAGGTGCCGGCGCACGACGGTCGCATCGCCGAACTGACTACCCGCTACAACGTGGTCATGGCCGACCTGACCCAGGAGGAGATGGGCTGGCGCAGCGGTCGCAAGGGCAAGGGTCCCAAGTGGCACCGGCTCCACGACGAGAAGGCCGGGATCGAACGCGACCTCGGCGAGGCCAAGGCCGCCCGGCAGACCGAAATCGACCGCCGCACCGACGCCAACCGGCGCGCCGAAGAGGTGGCAGCCAAACGGCATTTCGATGAACTGACCAAAATCAGCGACCGCTATGATCCGCGCAAGCGCGACCTTGAGAAGAAGTTGCGCGACGTCGACCGGATGCCCGATGCCGAACTCAAGCAGGCCACCAAGCGCGAGTTCGCGGTCGTCGACGGTTTTGCGCGACGGTGGAAGATCATGAACGAACTTGAGGCCGAAGACGCCCTGTTCAACCTGACCAAGTGGGCCGTGCGCGGGCTTTTCGTGGCGTTCGGCCTGCTGGTGCTGACCACCAAGGCGCTGTTCAACCGGCCCACCCGGGCGTACTATGCGGGCCTCGATCCGCTTCGCGTCAACGACGGCGTGGCGGGCCGCTCGGGACAACCCCGGTGACCTCTGTGCCATGGAGGCGGCCCGTGGACAGCTTCGAAATCAGCGCTTGGTTTGACGCCGACCCGACGACCGTGTTTGGGGCCTGGACCGATCCGCACCAGCACGCGGCGTTCACCGGAGGTGGTGCCACCGGCGCGGCCGTGCCAGGGCAGGCGTTCACCGCCTGGGATGGCTACATCACCGGGATCTGGCTGCGGATCGACCCGGACCAGGGGTTTGCCCAGTCGTGGCGTACCAGCGAGTTTGCCGACGGCGATGCCGATGCCCTGCTCGAGATCACCATGCGCCGCGATGGCCGCGGCACGGAATTGACGCTGCGCCACAGCAACCTGCCGGCGGGTGAGGGCGACCGCTACCGCCAGGGCTGGGTGGACCACTACTTCGATCCCCTGACCGACTGGCTCGCCAACGGCCGGCCGAGCGGACCCACGGAATCGAACGGGAGGCAGGCATGAGGGCATGCAGCGGGGTGACCGCGCAGTGGCTGGCTGCGCTTTGGGTCGCGTCGGCCTGTTCCGAGCCGCCGGGCGCTCCGTCGGTCGGCGGCCCCACCGACGCCAAGGTCTCGGTCGAAGCCGGCGCTGGGAGCGACGCCGCGACGGCGGAAACGACCGACGCCTCCGGCGACGGCATCGCACAGCCCGACTACAGCGCGGAACCGGACGCGGCCGCGGACAGTGGTGATCCCGGCGACGGAACTGCAACGGGCGAGTTGCCGTCGTTCGTCAAGGACGTCGCCGACGCCGCCGACGCCGTGGACTGGGACTTGCTCGACCCGCCCGATGTCGCAGGTGACGCCCCAGCCGAGGTCGCCCCGGACGCCGTCCCGGTCGGCGACAAGGGCCTGGAGGTCGTCTACGCCCACTCTTCGAGCCAACTGTACAAGTTCGAAAACAAGACCTTCTCGCTGGTCGGCGGGTTCAATTTCGACAAGTTTTCTGGGCAGGTGACCGACATCGCACTCGACGACACCGGCGCGCTTTACGCGGTGACGTTCGGCGACGTGTTTGCCTGCGACAAGGCGACGGCCGCGTGCAAGTGGTTGGCCACGCTGCCGCAGAGCTTCAATGGCCTGACATTTGTCCCCAAGGATACCGCGGTGCCAGGCAAGGCGGCGCTCATCGGCATCGCCAACAGCGGCGACTGGAACCTCATCGAGGTGCAGGGCGGCAGCGCGAAGGTGACCAAGCTCGGCGCCTACGGCGGGTTCTCGTCGTCGGGCGATGCCTTTTCGGTCGAGAAGGTCGGAACCTATGCCACGGTCAAGCAGGGCCCGTTCGGCGGCGACAAGCTGGTCGAGGTCAACCCGGCGACCGGTCAGGTCGTCAAGACCCTGGGCGATTGTGGCGTCGCCGACCTGTGGGGCATCGCCTGGACAGGAGGCGTGCTTTATGGCTTCGCGTCGTCGGGTGGCGTCTATTCCCTGGACGTCAAGACCGGCAAGGCCTCGTCCATTCCGGGGCTGATGGTCCCGAACGGCGTCAGCTGGTGGGGCGCTGGGGTGTCGACGCGTGCGGCGGGCGGTTAGGCTCAAGCCCACGCCTCCGGGCAGTGCGCCAGCCGTCGGAGACGAGGACGACGCGGTCGACGCGGCGCCTGCTGCGCCTCCGTTGCGCGTGTGGTGGCTGGCTGCGCGACCCGCGACGTTGACCGCGGTGTTGGCGCCGCTGCTGGTGGGCGGCGTGCTGGCGGCGCGATCGGGCGGATTCGAAGCCTTGCCGTGGCTGGCTGCGCTCGGCGCAGCGCTGTGCATCCAGGTCGGCACCAATTTTGCCAACGACGTGTTTGACTTCGAGAAAGGCGCGGACACCGCCGATCGCATGGGCCCGCTGCGGGTGACCCAGGCGGGTCTGGTCGCGCCCGGCCAGATCAAGGCTGCGATGGTGCTGGCCTTTGCCCTGGCAGTCGCATGCGGCGCGTACCTCGTCGCCCGCCACGGCTGGCCGCTGGTGGCAGTGGGCATGGCCTCGATCGCCGCGGGCGTGCTCTACACCGGCGGTCCATGGCCGCTCGGCTACCTCGGACTCGGCGATGTCTTCGTGTTTGCGTTTTTTGGCGTGGTGGCGACGACGGGCACCGTGTATGTGCAGTTGGGCCACATCCCGGCCGAAGCGTGGTGGTGGTCGGTGCCCATCGGGGCGTCGTGCACGGCCATCCTGGTCGTCAACAACCTGCGCGACGCTGCGACCGACGTGCTGGCGGGCAAGCGCACGCTGGCGGTCCGGTTCGGGCCAGCCTTCGCCCGCGCCGAATACGTGGCGTTGATGGCCGTGGCGCTCTTGACTGCGCCGGTGTGGGCCGTCGTCGAACGCCGCTGGTGGCTCGCGCTGCCGCTGGTCTGTGCACCGCTCGTCGTGCGGTGGGCCCACGCCGTCTCGGCGCGCAACGATCCAGAAGAACTGAACTTCGCGCTGGCAGGCACCGCCAAAGTCCACCTGGCCCTAGGCGGTCTGCTCGCGCTCGCATTGGCCATCGACGGCGGCTTGTGATCGGGTGACCGACCCGGCGGCGCACCAATGGCTGCTGCGGCCCTACCACCTGCCGCTGCGGCGCGGCGTGCAAGGTGCGCGCGGGACGGTGCTCGCGCTGCGCGGCACGGCTGTGGGCTACGCACGCGACGGCATCACCGGCTGGGCATGCGCACCGCGGCTGGACGCCTGGGCCGCGTGGCAGCCCACCATCGACGCGTTCGCCCGCGACCTCGCGCGCTGCGTGTGGCAGGCCGACCGCGCCGGGCTGGGCCTGGCGTCGTGGTGCTGCCGGGAATTCGGCGGTTCGCCACGCGCATTCGTGCCGCTGGCGCTCACGGCCGATATGGCTGCGCTGTTGGATGGCTCGCTGGCGCGGCGCGCGCACAGCACCGGCGTGCGGGCTGTCAAGGTCAAGGTGGCAGACGATCCGCCCATCGCCGCGCTTGCGACGGCCATTGCCGACCTGCGACGCCGACGGGGCACCGTTTCGGTGCGCCTGGACGCCAACGGAGCCTTTGCCCACCTGGGGCCTGTCGCCCTTGGCGACCGGCTGGCGCAGCTTCGCGACGCGGGGGTGGACGAGGTCGAGGACCCTGCGCCGTGGAGCCAGTGGCCGCAGGCGCCGCCGCTGCCGCTGGCGCTGGACCTCTTGGACGCCGACGTGCCGACGCTGCGGCGCCTGGCACACCAAGGCCGCATCGGCCTCGCGGTCGTCAAGCCGGCGCTGTGTGGCTCCGTGCGCGCTTTTTTCGAGCTTGCCGCCGATCTCGCCGCACAAGGCGTGCCGTTCGCGGTTTCGTCGTGTTTCGACGCGCCGTTCGGCCTGCGCCTGTTGGCGGCGTTGGCGGCCGCCGCGCCCGGATTCCTGCGGCCGTGCGGATTGGCTACCCATCTCGACCTCGACTCGCGCCTGAGGCCCGCCTGCCTCGCGATTCGCAACGGGCGCTGGACGCAAGCGGTTGCCGACGACGTTCGACCGGCGGACCGGGTCGCGCCGCCGTGGGATGACTTGCTGGCCCAGGCCGCGGCCCGGGCGCCGGAGCAACGCGCACTGACGTGGTTCACGAGTGGTCGAATGCACGGGTGGTCTTGGCGACAGCTCGACCGCTGCGCCGACCGCGTCGCGCGCGGTGTGCGGCGGGCTGGCCTCGAACCGGGTGCCGCTGTTGCGCTGTGGTGTGACAACGGCCCGGACCTGGTGGCCGTGTTGTGGGGCATCTGGCGGGCGGGCCTGGCGGCGGCGCCTGGACACCCGCGCTGGACGGTGGACGAGTTCGCGCGCTGGCACGCGCAGGTGCGGCCGGTCGGGTGCATCGTGGACGCCCACCACCCGTGGCCGCAGGCGACACTTGTCGATCAGGCGCTCCACGGTCGGCTGCAACCCTACGACGTGGCGCAGGTCGTCCTGCGCCGTACGGGCGGCGGCGCGCTGGTCGCCACTTCCGGCACGACAGGCATGCCCAAGGTCGTCGAGCTGGGCCCCCAACACCTCGCGGCCGCATCGTTCGCCTTTTGGCAGCGCCACGCGCCCCAGCCGGGCGACCGTTGGCTCTTGCCCCTGCCGCTGTGCCACGTGGCCGGTTTGGTGGCGCTGTGGCGCTGTGCGGCGGCGTGCGTCGAGGCCGTCCTCAGCCCGGCGCCGGACGCGGAGGCCATCTGCCGGGCGTCTGCACGGCGGCCGAGCACGCTCATCTCGCTGGTGCCCACGCTTTTGCACCGCCTGCTCGCGGTCGGGGCCCGCCCCGGGCGCGCTCGGGTCGTGCTGGTCGGGGGGGCCTCGGCGCCCCCGGAGTTGCTGGCACGGGCGCGCGCCGCTGGGTGGCCTGTCGCGCCAAGCTACGGCATGACCGAAACGGCGGCCGCCGTGGCCGTGGGCGACCTCCAAGACGCGTCGGCGCAGCAGGGCCCGTACCGCCTGGTCGGTCGGCCGCTGCCGGGCGTGGAGCTTCGCATCGGGCCACGGGACGAAATCCAGGTCCGCGGCGCGTCGGTGACAGGCCCAACAGGAACCTGGCTGGACACCGGCGACACCGGCCGCCTCGACGACCTCGGCCGCCTGTGGGTGGCGTCGCGGCGGGCAGACCGCATCGTGCGAGGCGGCGAGAACGTCGATCCGCTCGAGGTAGAAGCGGCGGTGCGCAAGGTCGCCGGTGTCGACGACGTGGCCGTGGTCGGCCTTGCCGACGCCGAGCTGGGTGAATGCGTCGCAGCCTGGGTCGCGGTGGCCCCGGCTGCGGCCGACCTCACAGCCTCACTGGCCGCCGCGGTGGCCGGGCTGGCACCGTTCAAGCGACCGGTCCGCTGGCTCGTCACGCCGAACCCCTTACCGCGCAACGCCATGGGTAAGGTCGACCTCGCCGCCGTGCGCCATGCCGTGGCCGATGCCCAGCGGTTGGGGCTGACCGCCGACCTTGGCATCGCTGGGGTCTGCGCGCCGCCTCAAGGCGAGGACCCCGGCCCCGCTGCCAGCGGCTGCTTGTGACGCCCGGCCCGCAAGGGCTATCCTCGCGCCGGCGGGCGGGTTCTTTTGTGTGCGGCGCCGCGGAGCACGGCATGGCAGGCGGCAAATCGGGCAACGTGGGCACGCCGACCCCGCAATCGCCGCCGGGCGCGACGCCCATCGACGTGGCCCGCGCCTCGCCCACGGCCAACCCGATCAAGCTCGCGGGCGATCCGATCCTGCACCCCGAAGAGTTGGTCGGCGCGCGCTACAAGGTCGACGCACTGCTCGGCCGCGGCGGCTTTGGCGACGTGTACCGCGCGGTGCACATCGGCACCCACGAGCGCGTGGCCCTCAAGGTCCTGCGGCCCGAGTTGCTGGCGGATGCGACGTCGGTCGAGCGCTTCACCCACGAGGCGCGGCTGTCGGCGAGCCTGCGCAGTCCCAACACGGTGCGGGTCTTCGATTTCGGTCGGGTTCGCGACGACGGTCCGCTCTACCTGGCGATGGAGTACCTGGAGGGCGATTCCCTCGAGTCCATCGTGTGTCGCGACGGTCCACTGGAGCCCCGCCGCGCCGCGCGGTTGATGGTGCAGATGCTCAAGTCGTTGGCCGAAGCGCACGCCCGCAAGATCGTCCACCGCGACCTCAAACCCGAGAATATCTTTGTGGGCACGGTCGCCGGCGAGACCGACTTCGTCCACGTCATCGACTTTGGCATCGCCAAGTTCGTGGCCGAGGGCCAAAGTCCAGTCCTGACGCAGGCCGGCGCCATCCTCGGAACGCCTCACTACATGAGCCCGGAGCAGATCCGCGGATCGGTCCTGGACAGCCGCGCCGACCTGTACTCGGCGGGCGTGGTGCTGTACCGGTGCCTGACCGGCAACCACCCCTTCAACGGCGAAACCACGTTTGGCATCCTCGCCGCGCACCTGCAGGACGATCCGCCGCCCATCGCCATGCCCGGCGTCGATGCGCGGCTGCAGGCCGTCGTCGCCAAAGCGCTGCACCGTGAGCGCGCGCACCGCTACGCCACCGCCGACGCCTTTCGGGCTGCGCTGGAGGCCTGGCTGGCGAGCCACCCCGAGGTTGCGGCCGCCGATCACGACGACCGCACCACGCTGTGCGACGTGCTGACCCCCGAGCGGCTGCACGCCAGCCACGAGCGCCGCATCGCGGCCGCCTCCCAGACCGTGGTCGCCGGGGTGCCCAGCGCGCCCGATGCCCAGCCGACCGATCGCCACGCGCGACCCGACCACGTCAAGACCAAGAGCGACATGCACGCCATCGCGGCATCCGCCGACGACGAGGCGACGCGGCTGGAGATTCCGAGCATGGCCGAGCCCGGGCAGCGCGGCAGCCACACGGCCGTCATCGCCGATGTCGCCGCTCCGCTTGCCAACCTGCCTGTGGCGGCCAAGGCGACACCTGCCCCGCGGCCGCGCGGCCCCATTGCGCCCCAGCCTGCATCGCAAGCGCAAAGTGGTCGACAGCGGTCGAGTTCGGCTGTGGCGTCGGTGCCGCCCGTGCGCCCGCCGAGCCAGCCGTCTCCGACCGTCCGCTCTGCGACCGCGGACGGTGACGGCCAGACCGTCTCCATGGACGTCGTAGCCATGGGGTTGACGCCAGACCCCGAACCCCCTGGAGGCGACACGGCGGTCGCAGCACTTCCGGTCCCTCGTGCAGTCTCGGCGCCGCTGACCAAGCCGGTGTCGTCCGCCAACGGACTGCGCCTCGTGGTGGCGTTTGGGCTGGCGTTCGCCGCCGTGGCTGTCGCGCTGTGGTGGTCTGGCACGCGGTCCGGCGAGGAGCCAGCCGTCGCCCCTGCCCGAGACATGCCCGGCGCCGCCGCAGCAACGCCCAACGCCGAAGGGGATCCGGCGCCCGACATGCCCGCGGCCTCAGCCCCGCCGCCACCGGTCGCCGCCGCTGCGCCTGCCGCGGTTGGAGTCGCCGCCTCCGCGACGCCCGAGACCGTGGCGGTCACGGCTGCTGCGCCGCCCACCCCCGAGTCCGCCCCACCCGTCGAGGCGCCGGCCGCACCCGCCGAAGCGCCCGTCGCACCCCAGAAGCCTGTAGCGGTCAAGCCGGCCCCGCCCGCCGGCGCCACCAAGGTGGCCAAAGCGGCCAAGCCGCCCGCAGACGCCTCCGAAGCCGCAAAGGCCGCCAAGGCCGCAAAGCCTGCCGCCACCTGCAGCGCGCCAGAAGGATCGCCGGCTTGGTGCAATGCGTGCCCCGCCGCTCAAGGGTTGCCGGCGTCTTCCAAGCATTTCTGCCCTTGTCTGGTCGCCCGCGGCCAGAACACCGGCCTCAACTACTACTGCAAGTGTGTCTTTCCCAAGGAGAGTCACAAGATCGGCTCGCCGGCCTTCTGCCGGTGCAACCCTCGCGACCTCGCTTGCCTGCCGGAGTGAGGGCTGGCCCCGGACGTTGTGGCACTGCAGCCCTGCGTCGGTCCGCGACGACGCGCGCTGCAGACCCACGCGGCAGGCACGCCGAGCCACAGAGGGTGTGGCCAAACCACGTTCGTTGCGAGGTCGAAGGGCCTGTAGGCAGATCGGCAGCGCGCCCGGAGCGACCGACCGAGGCGCACCCGCAGTGCGCCGACCAAGCCAGTGAGGACGCGAGCAGCGAGACGCCCAGGATCTTCGGCCGCAGCAGGACAGGGTTTGGGCCGCACGCTGCAAGACCCATCGACGCGGCCTGTCCCGGGACGCTACCTTTTCAGCGCGGCGCACCCCAACGGCTCGCCCAGTTCACACGCCCGCTTGAGGGCCTGCAGCGCGCGTTCAGGGTCAGGTTGCGAGCCGCGTTGCAGGTGTTCCGCAAGCTTGACGCACGAAATAGCGTGGTCGTTGCTGCAGCCGCGCTCCCAGTAGTGGCCGGCGCGCGCCGCGGGCGAGGCGTGGCCCTGTTCGTAGTAGCCAGCGGCCGCGGCGCAGGCCACACCGTTGCCGAGGTCGCAGCCGCGGCCATACAGCTCCAGGGCGCGCTCGCGGCTGGTCGGCACGCCGCGGCCTTGCTCGTACACCTGGGCGGCGTAGTGGCAACCGACGTCGTGGCCCCGCTCGCACGACTGCACGAAGTAGAAGGCCGCGCGGGTGGTATCGCTTTGGATGCCCATGCCTTTCTCGCACGCAAAGCCCATCAGCAGGCAACCGGAGCCCGCGCCCATCTCGCACGCCTTGTTGTAGAGCGCCACTGCCTGCGACGGCGATGGGTCCAGCCCGCCGCGGCCCGACTCGTACATGCGGCCCAGGCTGCTGCACGCGGGCGCCCAGTTGGCTTCGCATGCTGCCTTGAAGAGCCTCACGGCGTGCCGGTCGTCGTTGGCAAGCACCTTGCCTTCGGCGTACATCGTTCCCAGGTTGGCGCACGCCCGGTGGTCTCCGTCGTTGCACGCGGCCTGGTAGAACTTTGCTGCTTTCGCGGGATCCCTGGTGCCGCCGCGGCCGTTTTCGAGCAGGATGGCGGCCAGCGTGCAACTGCGCAAATCGCTGGCTGTGCACGCCCCCTGCAACAGGACCAGGGCCCTCGGCAGGTCGACGCGGCCGCCGATGCCTTCGCGGTACATGTTGCCGAGCCGGCCGCAACTGCGGGCGTCGCCTGCGCTGCACGCCTGCTCGTAGTAGCCCTGGGCCTTGCCGGTGTTGACCGGCACGCCATTGCCGCATTCGTGCCACCAACCGACTTCGCCGCAGTCGCGCAGGCTGCCGCTGTGGCACGAGCGCTCGATGAGTTGACGTTCGGTCAACGGCGGGGCGCCGCACGCAAGGCTTAGACCGATCGCGGCCATCGGCAACCAAGTTGTAGAAATCGTGGGGCGAACCTTGGACATGCAGTGACTCCCCGCGGCCCGCGTGCGCGGCGCAGTTTCGCGGGCCGCGCCGCCGACGTCAACCTTGCGACAGGAGGGGCGCCGGAAGGGCGCGGTTCCAAATCAGGGGTCAGGCTTGCTCAAAATCCGCCGGGTTGGTGATCGACGCCAGCGGCCTCGCGGGTCTGCATAGCGTGGTCGCCAGCTAACCACATGAATGCATTTGGGCGCGTCCCTGCGGGACCGGGCTCTAGTCCGGCCGCGCTGCCGACGCGGCCGGACCGGAGCCCCGCTTTGGGCCGCCCGAGGTTGTCCGTAGTGGCACCGTCGCCGTGGTGCGGCCCAAAGCGGGTCTCCGCCCGGGGTCCCTGCGGTGAGCGCAGCGAGCGAGCCGTGACTCAATGTCACGGCGAGAGCGGGGGCGGGTAACGATCCCTCGCGCGCTGGCGCCGACGCCCACGGGCCAACGCGCGGTCGCAGCGTCTCTGTGCCGCAGACCGTTGCGCGATGGCCTCGCGCGGATTGCCCCCGCGTGCAGGCAGGAGGCTTGGCCCGCGGTCGACCCGCGCGCCGTCAGGCAGCGAGCAACTGCCGGCTGCGCACGGCCCAGCGTTCGCTGCAAAGATCGGCGCGAAGCAGGGCAAGTTCCCTGGCCGCCTGCTCGGTCCACCGCATGCCTTGTTGTTTCAGGCGTGCCCCGGTGACGTGGAAGTTGGCGCTCTCGACGATACCGCTGCTGATCCGCAGGCCGCGCTTGGTGTACTCGGGGTACTGCATGCGGTCGCGGTTGTTTTCGTAGTAGCCCACCAGCTTGCCGACGGCCTCTACAACTGTGGGGCGTCCGGCGTTCAACGGCTGGAGTTCTTTGAGTTCGTCGATGACGTGCTGAACGCCACCCAGTTCGATGGTACCGCACCACTTGCGCGCCTGTTCGCGGCACTTGTCGGTGCCGTCGCCGTACAACAGCCGCGCCACCTCCCAGGCGCGGTGGGCCGCGTGGTAGTAGTCCAAAATCAGCAGCACCCGCCCGCGCATCGGCAGCCAGTTTCCGAGCGACCGGATCCATTCCGCGCCGTCGCTGAGCACCACCAGCAGCTTGGCCTGGTCGAAGCGAAGCCGCAGCATCGTCAGCCAAAGCAGCGACGCAAACAGCGTCCAATGCCCCAGGTACGACACGTAGGTCTTGTGCAACAGGCAGCCCCGCGAGGGCATTTCCTGGACCGCGGCCTTGGCGGTGTACAGCACAGCGTTCTTGACCTCGGCGCCTTCGAGTTTGTACTTGCGGCCCTTGCCGCCGCGGGCGCCGGGCACTTCGACGGACTGGTCTGGCAGCAGTTCGCGTGTCATGGGGTGGACGCCGTCCGTCTCCAGGTAGGCAACGTCGGGCGTCTGGTCGGCCGCAACGGCGTCGGCTGGGCGCCCGCACGCACGCTCAAGGCCCGAGTCGGCGTACGGGGTGTGCTCCTTGGCTGCGGCCTGGTCCAGGGCCAGCAACGTTGCGCCGCGCTCCTCGGTCAGTTCCTGCGCTGCATGTTCACTGACCTCGATGTGCAGCAGTTGGCCAAGCAGCGTGACCGCCTGGCCGTATGCCAACGCCGTCGAGAGCTGGGTGATGGCATTGGCGCAGCCTGGCGTAAAGCGGTGCTGGGTCAGGCCACAGGCCTTGGCGCCAGGCAAGATCGTCGTTCCGCACTCCGGCTTGATGCACACCGACTTGCGCAACTGAAGGCTCAAGCGTCCATGCTGACTGAGGAACCCGCGCGTCATCCGCCCACGAGAATGCGCGGCTGCACCGCATCCGGGGCTGGGGCAGGTGACGGTGCCAGCCGCCGCTTCCGCCTCGTCGATCCGCTGCTGCAGCTTGCACTCTTCCAGCCGCACCACGGCGTCATGGGCGGCCCTGGTGGCGCCCTCTTCGTCGTCGAGCACCGTGGCGCCGGGCTTGCTGTCGGCGTACGCCAGCAGTACAGCAAAGCCATGCAGCAGCGCAGTTGCGCGCCTGCCGCCGCCCAGCGCCTGTTCAGCGAGCGCCAAAGCGGCGGTCCCGTCGACAGCCCCATCGGCACGCGCAACGCGACGGCCCAGGTCGGCGAGAAAATTCCCAAACTCAACTTGAACCCGGGCGGCGTCCGCCTTACTGTCTGCCATGGGAGTACCTCGTGGCGCCCGGGAAATGCCCAAGCGCGTTGGTGAGCAACCCCGAGGTACTCCCATTCCTTTTTCAAAACAAGCCCATGGGCGGATAGCCAGCGCAGGCCGTCGCGCGCTGACCCGTCGGGCCGACGACCGGACCGCTTACAAGTCGATCCCTTGCAGCACGAAGGCACCGACGCCGGTGCGACGGGCGCGGCTGTGCCAGTCGAAAAAATGCCGCGGGAGCTGGCTGTTCAAGGCGAAATGCGCCGGGCTGTCGTGATCGCGAGCGCCGCTGACCAAGCAAGCCGTGGCACGCCGAGGCGGTCCCAACCGCGCGCTGGCCCGTGGGCGTCGGCGCCAGCGCGCGAGGGATCGTTACCCGCCCCCGCTCTCGCCGTGACATTGAGTCACGGCTCGCTCGCTGCGCTCACCGCAGGGACCCCGGGCGGAGACCCGTTTTTTGGCCGCACCGCGATGACTTGACCAAACGACCGACCTACCGGCGGCCAAAAAACGGGGCTCCGGTCCGGCCGCGTCGGCAGCGCGGCCGGACTAGAGCCCGGTCCCGCAGGGACGCGCCCAGATGCAGCTCTGCGTTGTTCGGCCCCGCTCACGGCAGGCGGCGGTTCGCACGGGCAAATGCGTGATCATCGGCCGGATCTTCTGGACCCCTAATTCGGATCCTCGCCCGCCAAGCGGCATAGATCGATGGGCGTACCCTGTTTGGCGGTTACCACTTGCCGCTACTGAGGCTCGCGGTCAACGATGCGGTGCTGGTGGGCAAGAACAACAACATCGCCGTTGTCGTCTATCCCGCGAACCAGTGCAGCGACCGGCACTTGCGGCCGAGCCCGGGTATGCGGACACGACGGCCTTGGTGCTATGCACGCTGAGCGCGAACTGCGCACCTAGCAATTGAGGCGAGTTCTGGTTCAACGACGACAGCTGGGTATTTGGTGCCGGAGACTACGTCTTCCTTAGCAGGGTGTAGCTAAAATCCCGTCCCGCTACGGCCGAAGATCCTGGACATCTCGCGGCTTACGTCCTCACTTCCTCAGTCGGTCGCCGCGTCGCGCCTCGCCTCCCGGGCGCGTCCTGACCCTCGTATCCGGCATATTTTGAATACACCCTGTAAGAGATCCAATAGTTTCAACCACATCTTCTAGGCGGCAAGGCCGACCCACTGCGCGCTGCGCAGCCACAGTTCTTCGGCCAGGGCCGGGTCGCGCGCCAGCTTGCTCGGCTTCTTCTCGGCCAGGGTGTCGTAGTACAGCCCCGACTGGTCGGCGACCGCCGGCGAGGTGGCGCAATGCAGGGTGGTCCGCGCCCCCTGATCGTTGGTGATCATGAACAACATGGCCAGCCAGCGCAACGGCTGCGGGACCCGCCGCCAGATGTCCGACGCGACCACGCCCGGATGCAGGCTGTACACGGTCACGCCCGTAGCCTGCAAGCGCTGCGCAAGCGCCTTGGTGAACAACACGTTGGCAAGCTTGCTGTCGCAGTATTCCGGAAACCCGGTGACAGTCCTGGTCTTTTCGCGCAGCTTGTCGAACGGGATGCCCCTGGACTTGTAGTGCCCCTGGCTGGCGACGTTGACGATGCGCGCCGGCGCGCTGGCGACGACCCGGTCCAGCAGCAGCCGCGTCAACAGGTACGGGCCCAGGTGGTTGGTCCCGAACTGGATCTCGAACCCGTCGGAAGTCGTGCCCTGGAAGCCGGCGAGCCCTGCGTTGTTGATGAGCAGGTGCAGCGGGTCGCCGCTGGCGAGGAAATGCTGCGCCGCGCGGCGCGTCAGATCTAGGCTGCCAAGATCGAGCGCGAGGAACACCAGGTCGGCGTCAGGCACCTGCGCGCGGATTTCGGCCATCGCGGCCTCCGCCTTGGCTTGCGAGCGGCACGCCACCCACACCTTGGCGCCAGCGCGCGCCAACTCGCGGGCCGTGACCAGACCGATGCCGGTGTTGGCGCCCGTGACCAGCGCGACCTTGCCGCGCAACGACGTCTGTACAGGGTGCATGGAGTCTCGCCCGCTTGCGCACGACCGCGCCCGGGCCGCAGCATGGCACGGATCGACGGTCGGGGCTACGGCCGCCAGGTCAGCAGCAGCCGGTCGGCCACGACCTCGTGTTCCAGCGTCTGACCGCCCAACTGGAAGCGACGCAGCATCGACCGGCCCACCACGATCTCGCGGTCGGTGACGAAAAGTCCAGCCGGCATAGGCACATCGCACACCTTGCGGCCCGAACGCTTGGTCCCATCGATCGACAGCGCCACACGCGCCCCGCGCACTTTGGCCCGGTCGATGGCGGCGAGCAGCCGATCGAGCGAAAACGCCTGTGCGCCGTAGAGTGTGTTCTGGCTATCGGCGTAGGGCGGGTCGCAATAGACCAGGTCGCCGGCGCCTGCCGCGTCAACCATGGCTTCGAAGTCGCTGTGCTCGAACCGCACGCCGGCCAACCGGGCACGCCAGACCTCGGCCCTCCGGTCAAACTCCGCGGGTGGAATCGGGCGGTGGACACCGCAGGGCGTGTTCATGCTGCCGTCCTTGGCGAACCGCACCACGCCGCCATAGCACGCGCGAACCAGCAGCAGCAGGTCGGCCGGATCGCGCGTCCGGTTGTACTCGGCGCGAATCTCAAAGTAGTTCGCCACCTTGTCGCCGTCGAGCAAGCGATTCCAGCGCTCGGCGTACCAATGGCAGAGCACGTTGGGCGCGTCACACAGGGTTTTCCACAGGACGACCAACGGCTCGAGCACGTCGCTGGCTACCGCCCGTTGCGGCGAGAACGCCGCGCACACCGCCGCCGAACCGACGAACGGCTCGTAATAGCAGCGAACGTCGGCTGGAAAATTCGCGCAGATTTGGCTGGCGAACCGCTGCTTGCTGCCGATCCACTTGAGCAGTTGTCCGCGGGGCGGCGCATGCATCGTCGGCTGTGCTGCGCCGAGAAGGCCCGGCAACTGCGGCAGGTCGGCGGTCCGCGCTTCGCGTTGACGACCCATCAGCGGTCGCGGTCGCGATCGAAGCCGCGTCGGCTGCTGTCGATGACGCGTTGCTCGCGCTCCCGGCGGCTGGCGTCGGTTTCGCCCTGTGGGCCCTTGGCGCGGTCGGTCGGCTGGTCGTAGTCGGGGTTGGCGCGGCGCTCGGCCTCGCTCAATTCGCGGACTCGCACCCGCGGCCGATCGTCTTGCACATGGCGTTGGGGGGACTCGCCACGGCTGATGCGATAGCGCTCGGGATCTTGACGATCGGCGGATTGGCTGCGGCGAAACTCGTCTCGCGGCGGATCGCGGTCCACGCTCTGGCTGCGCCGGAACTCATCGCGCGGCGGTTTCAGCTCTTCGCGGCCGTCGTCGCGCGGCGGACTGCGGTCGCGGGACTCACCTTCCCAACCACCGGTCGACCGCCCCAACCGGTAACGATCCTGCTGGCCGGGCACGCTAAGGTCCTCGGTGGCGGCGCGATCGCGCAGGGCCTGCCGGTGGCGTGGGTCGTCGTCGCGCACCGGTTCCGACTCGCGGCGGCCGGCCTGGCCCGGTGGCCATCCGTCCTGGACGTGGGCCGCCGGCTGGTAGGCCTCCATGACCTCGGTGGAAGGGGCGCCCTCGGGCCGCATCACGGAATTGGCGAACACGCGGCGCAAGATAGGATCCTGTTGCCAGTCGCCGCGCGAGCCGTCGCGAACGGCTTGGGTGTCGAGCATCTCGGTGCGCAGTTCGTGAAAGCCCCCGGTTCCCGGACGATGCGGGCTGCCGCTCATCGCCACCATGCGCGGATCGGGCTCCGTTTCGCGCGGGCGCACGCGCAGGTTTTCGCGCTGCGACGACTCGTCCTGCCACGCAGGCCGACGCTCGGGACCCCGCGCGGGCGGTACGGCCGGCTGCGGCCTGTCGATCTGGATGCGCACCGCGGGCCTTTCGACGGGCGCGTTGCCTGCGGCCAACTGGTCGCGCGCGCTGGGCAGGGGCGGTGGCTGGTCGAGCGGTTGGAGTTCATCGGGGCGCAGTTGCTCTGGCGCGCGCTTTTCGGCGGGAGCGGGACGCGGCAGATAGTCTCCCAGTTGCGACCGCACGGCGTCGGCCATGACGGTATGCTGAGGCTCACCGAGCGCGGCTACGTTGCCCAACTGAGCGTCGCGGAGCATCTGCTGCAAGGAGCCTATCTGCGTCGCAGCGGACCCCGCGTGGTCAGCAGGCGGCGGCTCTGGCAGCGGTTCGGGGGCGGGTGGGCGCCGTTCGAGCGGTACAGCGGCCGGCTGCGCAGTGTTGGGATTGCTTTCCGGTCGCAGGAACCCACCCTGACTCGCCCGGCCGTCTGCCTTGGGCGACCGCGGTGCGGCGTGCGCGACTCCGGGCTGGCCGGCGGCGCGGTCCGCGGCCTTGGTCGCCTGTCGCTCGGGCAGCGCCACGTTCATCAGCAGGCCGTGCGCCTCGGCAGGCAACACGCGAACGCGCAGCGCGATGTTGCCGAATTGCAAGATGTCGCCGTCGTGCAAAGCGCATCGATCCACGACGGGTTTGCCGTTGCGAAACGTATTTTCGCGTGCGGCGAGATCGACCACATACGAGCCGTGCTCGCCGTAGCACTCGATCAGCAGCTGCGCGTCTGCCACGCTCTCGTCGTCGAGGACAAGGTCGCAGTCCCGGCGACCGACTTTGGTCCGTGTGCGCCGAAACGCTTGGGCGTGGTGCGCGGCTCCGTCGACGAGCACCGTCACGCCGATGGCGAGTTCGGCCGGGCAGTCGTCGCGACCGTACAACAGCTCGCGGTCCCCAACGCCGATGCGGTCGCCGGAATACAGGCGATTGAGGCCGCGCACCGCCTGCCCGTTGAGCAATACGCGGGCACCGTCGTACACCTTGAGGTGGTGTTCGCCGTCGCGGGCGTAGACAAGGCAGGTCTGCGGGCGCACCGCCGGGCTGTCGATCCAGATGTCGTTGCTCTGGTCGCGGCCGATGCGGACCTGGGCGTCGCCGAGTTCGAATCGATACACGCGCCCGTCGTCCTCAACGAAAAGGTACGCACCTGGCGGTTCCAACTTGGCTGGCTTGAGTTCGATTGCGCACCTCGCCCGCAGGCTGCCGCCAAGTGTGCACGAGCGCCCCGCGTGCGTCCATCATGGAGGGGGGCTTTGTTCAGATCAATGATCTTGCCCGACAATTGCGGGCGGTCGCGACGTCCGCGACGCCGCCTGAGCCTGTGCCGACGCACGGGCCGTGGGCGGCGCGGAACGGCGGGTGGCTGTGCATGGCCGCGCAACGACTTTGCAGTTTCTCCCAGCCGCGGCCGTCGGGCCACCGATCAGGCCCGTGCGCCAGCGAAGGGCGGGAGCGGGCACCTACCGCTGGAGCAACCGCGCCGTGGGCGAAGGCTCGACCTGCTTGGCATCGGGCAGGGTGTTCAGCATCCGATCGCCCAGATTGCTGCTGACGCCGAGCCAGAATCGCTCGTTCTTGAAGTGGTGCAACCGGTGGCGGGCCTGCAGCGTACGCAACCACGGCAACGACGGCCGATACGGGATGTGCGCCATGAAGTGCGTCCACTCGTACCAGAGGCCGACGAGGTTCAGGGCGGCCAACGCCGTCAGCGCGAGATCTGTAGGCAATACAAGAAAAAACACAACGGAGTGGAACGCGATGCTGAACAAAATTGCGCCAATCGGGATGAAAAGGTTGGGCAGATCCCATGGATCGGCATGGTGGGCGCGGTGGCGGCGCGCCATCGGCAAGTCCAAGTGGAATCGCAACCACTTCGGCCCGACACGGCGCGGCTTGAGGTGCAGCAAGTGGGCATGGATGAGCCACTCGTTGAGGGGCTCCCACGCGAAAAGGACCGCCACGACTGCGAGATCGAGCCATCCGAGCGGACCGGCTGCGACCCGCGCACCCGACAGAACGCACAGGCAAAGCGCCATCAGACGGGTGCTCGGGTATTTGAGCCAGTGGCGCAGCGCAGTGCCAAAGCCCCAGTCGCCCGTCAAGGGCTTGGCCGCGCGGGCGCGTGCATCCAGCGCAGCGGCCTCGGCGTCGCTCGCTGGCGACAGGGCCCGGTCGCCCGTTCCCGCCCAGGGTTGGGCGGCGGGAGGGTTGCTCAATTGCAGGGTTGCGGTGGACATCTCGATGTTCTCCTTGACATGACTACTTGTCCGGTGTGCGCAGCACGGCGATGGCTGCCTCGACCGCGCCCTGCCCTTGCAGGACCAGTTCGCGCGCCAACCGCGCAGCGCTGTCTGCATCGGCCTGCGCGATGGCCTGTGCCAGCCGCTGCACCCGTGCGACGTCGCGCAGTTCAGTTTCGAGGACGCCGGCCATGACGTCGCGGACCGGGTCGTACACGCGGCGCAGGCTGTTGTACGCGAGCCGGTATGCGACATTGCCGCTGCCCTCGATGACCTCGTCGAAGAACCGCATCATCCGGGACTGCAGAGCCGCGAGGTCCGGTTCTTCCTGCATCTCGCGCGCCAACTCGCCGAGGACTGCGCCGCGCCAGGGCTGCCGTAGCGCGCAAAGGCGGGCGGCGTCGGGCGCGATCGCCGTGCGCATCTCCATCACGCTCTGCACCAGAGACCAATCGACGTCGCCATCGGGCCGCAGCAGGAGGTGGGGCAGCAAGTCGAGCCCGGCCGTCCTGCGAAAATCGCACACGGTGAGGCCGGAACCGTGGCGGATGGCCACCAGGCCGGCCTGCTCCAGGCGCCGCACGGCCTCTCGGACCAGCGGACGACTCACGCCCATGGCCTCGGCGAGTTTGCGCTCGCTGGGCAACGCCTGACCGGCCGTCCACTCGCCGCGCACGATGCCCGTCGACAACTGCTGGAACACTTCGTCGGCCACCGACACCTTGTGCACCTGCGTCAATCCCACCTTCGCCTCGCCGTACGCGCCGACCGGAGTCGTCCGCGCCGACGCCAGTCTAGTCGGGACACATCTTGTTGTCAAGTGGTCTTACCACTTTCGAACGCAGCCGCGGCTTGCCCGGATGGCGCGTCCGGCCTACCTTCAGAGGTCCCGCCGGACGCTGCCCTGCCCGATGTTCGAACTGCGCAAGACCTTCCGATTCGAAGCCGCCCACAGCCTGCCCAACGTGCCGGCCGGCCACAAGTGCGCGCGGCTGCACGGCCATTCGTTTCGCGCCGAAGTCGTGGTGCGCGGCGCGCTCGATCCGAAATTGCAGTGGGTCATCGACTACGCTGACCTCAAGGCGGTGTGCCAGCCCTGGTTCGACCAGTTGGACCACAACCACCTCAATGAAATCGAAGGATTGGACAACCCGACCTCGGAAGTGGTGTGCCAGTGGCTCTGGACGCGCATCGCGCCGCGGTTGCCCGGCCTGCACGCGATCACGGTGCGCGAAACCTGCACGTCTGCGTGCACCTACTACGGCCCGACGGCGTTTCGAGAGGTGGCGTGATGCGGCAACGCTACGGCATCCGGCTCGACAAGCAGTACTTCAACTTCGGCAGCGCGCACTTCCTCATCTTCGCCGACGGCAGCCGCGAAGAGTTGCACGGCCACAACTACCGGGCCACGCTGGAGCTGGACGCCGACCTCGACCCGGGCCACGTGGTCGCCGATTTCATCGTGGTCAAGCCGATCTTCAAACAGTGCTGCGACGCGCTCGACCACCGCACGCTGTTGCCGCTCCTGCACCCTCGCCTGGCCGTCGAGGCAGGTGAACACCAGGTGCATGCGCGCTTCACCCATCCCGACGGCGCGGTGGACGACTACGTAATTCCGCGGCGCGACGTGTGCCTGCTGCACATCGCCAACACCAGTAGTGAACTGCTGGCCCGTTGGCTCGCGGACCAGGTGCTCGATCGCCTGCGCGATCGCTTGCCCGCGCTGCGCCTGCACCGTGTCCAGGTGTCGGTCCAGGAGTCGCCCGGACAATCGGCAATCCACGAGCGGTTCTTCGATGCCTGATGCGCGGCCTGGTTGGCGAAGCGATGCGGCGGCGTGGAGCGTCGGAGCGTGCACCGCCGTGGCGACCACCTGGCTGGCTGCGCCGGCCGGAAGCTGGCTGGACGCGGGCGAACTGATTGCGGCGGCGCGCACGCTGGGCGGCGTCCACCCGCCCGGCCATCCGGGTTGGCTGTCGATCGCGGCGCTGGCGGAACTGCTGCCGCTGGGTCCCCACGCGGCCCGGGTCGCGTGGCTTTCGGCCGCGTTCGCAGGGCTGTCGGCGGCCTGCATGGTGCGGATCGCGCGCTCGGTGCTCCCGGACTCGTCGGCGGCGGGCCTGGCGTGGGTGGCGGCCCTGCCATTGGCGGTGTCGGCCAGCCTGTGGCAGGTCGCCGTGCGCGCAGAGGTGTACACGCTCGCGCTCGCCACGTCGCTGTGGGCGGTCGAGGCGGCGCTGCGGGCAAGGGCAGCGTTCGTTGCGAGCGAGACGCCGCGGTCGCGGGCAGCGGTCGTCGAGGCGGGCGTTGCCCTGTGCCTGGGCCTGATCAACCACCATTACGTGGCCCTTTTTGCCTTGCCAGCCGTGCTTGCGGCCGGGTGGCCCGCGCTGCGCCGCACGGTGACCACAACACCCCGTTTTGCGCTGATGGTTGTGGCCCTGTGTGCGTGGCTGGGTGCGGCCTATGTCGGCCTCGCGCTGCGGGCGCTTGCCGACGTCGAGTTGCGGTGGGGCGACCCTTCCACGCTCGCCGGGTGGTGGGACACAGTGACTGCACGGCAATTCCAGGGCTCGGTCGCGGGCCAGCGCGGCGGTCTAGCGGACAACATGGCGGTCCTGCTGGCGATGGTGTCGCAAGGCGCAGGCACCTGGCTACCGCTGGCGGGTGTCGTGGGCTTGGTGCTGGGCGCCCTCCGCAAGCGGCCGGAGGCGTGGTCTGGGATGCTGCTGCTCGCCGGTGCCCTGCTGACCAAGGGGCTGATGTGGGTCGACACCCACAACCCGGACGACCACGGGTACGTGCTCGCGGCGCTCGCGGGCCTGGGCGTCGGCGTGGCGCTGCTGCTGGGTGCGCTGCACGGCGTGCTGGCGACCAGGGCAGTGGCGTGGAGCGTGGTCGCGGCGGCACTGGTTGCGACCGTCCTCCAGGTGCGCGCGAACTGGCGCGATCCCGCCTGCAACCTCGCAGAACTGCGGGCCACGGACCACCTGGACAGCGTCGGTCGGCGCGCGGTAGCGCCGGGGGCGCTGGTGCTGACCAACTATTTCGGCACGCAGTTCAACGAAGCGCTTTTTCGCCTGGGCGAGGGCCGGCGGCCGGACTGGCAGGTCGCACACTTGTCCTTGCGCACCGGCGACACCGACGGAGGCAAAGGGTTTGCCCGTTGGTGGGCACAGCGCCATCCAGACCTGGCGGTGTTGGCGCAAGCGGCCCAACATTTCGGCCGCTCGCCGACCGGCAACCTGATGACACTGGTCGAAACGCGGTCGGTGTACGCCGAGGCCGATCCGGCAAACCGCATCCCGCCGCAATACTTCAGTTTTGATGGCCCGCTGCATCGGATGCAACTCGATCGCGAGCGCGCCCTGGACTATGATGTCGAAGCGATCCGCCAACGGCAGAACGCCGTGTGGTCGCGCCTTTTCGAGCGACTGACGGCGACCGACCTCAACGAACCGGCGACCCGCCGCGTGCTGCTGTGGAACCACGCGCTGCAAGCCGCACACGCCCTGCGCCGCGGCTGGCGGGAGATCGGTGCCGATGAAGTTGCCCGGGCCCGCACGATGGCACCGCAAGACCGGCTGGTCGACCGCCTCGCCCTGCGGGTGGCCACGCTGGACGCTGCCTTTGCGCGCGCAGACGCCAAAGGATTCGCGGCCACCTGGCAGCGGTATGCGACCTACGATTTCGATGCGTTGGTTGGAGATGCACCGTAGCCGCTGGCGCATCCATGCTCTCGGCACCGCTGCGCGCGTTTGCGTGCTTCGCATCAAGGGGTGCGGCTTGGTCTTTGGCCGACGCGGCACCGCAACCTCCGGGGAGCGTTCTATGTTGTCGTGCGCCTCCAGGTATCTCGCGGCCCTCCTGTGGGCGAGCGCACTCGCAGGATGCGGAGCGGACGCTGGCCCACCAGACGCACCTGCGGTCGATGCAGCCGCGGACGGCAGTGGTGACGTCGGTCTCGACACGGCCCAGTTGCCGGCCGACGTTGGGCCTGACGCGCCTGCCGACACCGGGCCGCCCCCGCAGGTGCCTTGGACCGACGAACGCCCCTGGGTCCAGCCGGCGGCAAACCCATGCCCGACCCAACCGCCCGCCGACAACCCATTGGCCGAGCTGCTGGGCGCCATTGGCCTGGACCTGGGCGTCGGCATCACCAAGGCGCAAATCGCCAAGTTCGGCGGCGCCATCGCCAGCGACCCGCAGCGGTTGCCGCATTTCCACCCCGTACAGGAGGACCTGGATGGCCTCGGCGGCTGCTGGGCCGACAACCTGTCGCGCGCGGCGGATGCGGCCGTGCAGAGCGACCACCCGATGACCTCGCTGCTGGCCGTCGTCGCCCACAGCCTGGGTCGCCAACCCTCCGTCGGCGGCGTGTTGCCCGAGGTTGCCGCCGAAGCGCCGCTCGCGACGGCGCTCGCCGACCTGCACGGTGTGTTTGGCGCGGAGTTCGACGCGGTCGCGGTGCAGTCGCAGCTCGCCGAGGTCCCCGTCGAGGTGCAACGCGTGGCTGCCCGGGTCGTGCTGGCGTCGGCGCTGGCGGTTGGCTTTCGCAACGCTTGGCTCGACGGCATCGGCAGCCCCAACCGGCGCAAGGCGTGGTTCAGCCTGGGGGCCGGCATGCTGTTTGCCACCACGGGTGGTGCCGTGGACCCCGACACCAAGTCCGATGGTCCGATTTTCTTGCTCGACGCCCGTACCGACCTCCTGTTCCGGGCGGCGCTGGTGATGATGCAGGCCCTCGACGAGGGCGGTCTGGCCCAGGCGAAGAGCGCAAAGCCGTTCCTGTTCTCGGCGACGACACCGATCGGTCGCGTGGTCCTGCGTGGCGGCGCCGACGACACCTGGAACCCCAAGGACCCCGACACCAAAGGCGACCTGCTGCTGGCGATCGACACCGGAGGCAACGACACCTGGCTCGTCCGCGGCGGAGCCAACACCAGTGTCGACAACCCCATCGCCGTCGCGATCGACCTGGGCGGCGACGACACCTACACCTACGCGCCCGCCACCGACCCGAAACCGTGGGAGGGGGTGCTGCCGCCCGACGAAGACAGCCGCACGGTGGCGCAGGCGGGCCACGCGCCGTGGTCCCTGTCGACGCAGAGCCGCCAGGGCGCCGGTCGATTGGGCGTCGGCGTGCTGGTGGACCTCGGCGGTGGCAAGGACCACTACCGCGCGCTGCGCATGTCCCAGGGCTACGCCAACTTTGGCGTCGGCGTGCTGTGGGACGACGGGGGCGACGACCGCTACGAAGGCGAGGCCGGCGTGCAGGGCGCGGCCGTCATCGGGATCGCCATTGCCTATGACGGCGGCGGCAATGACACGCGCTGGGCGGTGAGCAAATCCCAAGGGTTCGCGTGGATATCGTCGGGTGGACTGCTCTATGACCGCGCAGGCAATGACGACTACCTGTGCGCCATCGACAAACCGCTGCAATACCCTTCGCCGCAAACCCCGGGCTACGCCAATAGTTCGCTGTGCCAGGGCACCGCTTTCGGTTTCCGCCGCGACAGCAACAATGCGCACCGATCCGGCGGCATCGCCTTGCTGCGCGACCTCGCTGGCCACGACGGCTACACTGGCAGCACCTTCGTGCAGGGCACGGGCTATTGGTTCGGTACGGGCATCCTGGCCGATGGCGGCGGCAACGACCATTACGATGGCCTGTTCTACGCCCAGGGCGCGGCCGCGCACTTTGCGTTGGCGTTCTTTCTCGACGGCGGCGGCGACGACGAGCACGGCTTGCGGCTCAAGCCCATCCACTCGCAGATGGGCCTCGGCCACGACTTCTCCAGCGCGCTTTTCGTCAGCGAAGGCGGCGACGACATCTACCGCGGGCCCTCGCGCAGCCAGGGAGCGGCCAAGTGCCACGGACACGGGCTTTTCGTCGACAACGGCGGCGCAGACTACTACGAGGTCGACAACGACAAGGCGATCGGCTGGGCCACGGACTACGACGGGTCGCCCGGCACCTGCGGCAAGTACGAGGTCATCCCCAGTTGGGCGTTCTTCGTGGACATTGGCGGCTCGGATCTGTACGCCAAGCCCGGCAAGCAGCCTCCCAAATCCGGTGCCTATGCCGACAACCAGACCTGGGTGACCGACGATCCGGACGAACCCAAAGCCAAGGAGCAGTCGGGCGGGATCGACGTTCCCAAGGGTGACACGGGGCTGCATGTGGGCAAGTGACGGCGGTCGCGCTTGGGCTCGGTGGGCATTTGTTGCCTGCCATGGCTGCGCTGCGGTCTCGGCGCCACCGGCGGTCGACGCTGAAGCAACTGTCGCAAATGCGGAAGTTCTGGCCGCAGGCGACGCAGCCGCGACGCCAGAGATCGCGCCCCTGAGCCCTGTTGAGCGCGTATGGATCGGCGTCGAGGGGCTGCCAGAGAACCTGATGGGCGCGGCCAAGGATGGGTCACCGCTCTTGTGGGCGGTGCCGGCCCAAGGGTTCGAGGTCGAGGTCCACGCCGTCGCGACAGTGTCGCCCGCGCGGACGGCCACGTTGCGCGCCCTCCAGGCCGGTTCGCCACCCGTGGACCTCGCACCGCACGCCACGGGCTGGATCGCCAGCGCCGACAAGAAGGCGTGGCGGGCCAGGTTTGCGGTCGCCGCAGGCGCGCTGGGCGCAGGCCAGTGGCAACTCTCCGCGCACCTACCGTCCACCGCGGGGGAGCGTGCGGCGACCGCCTTTGTGGTCGTGGCCGACCGCACGGCCGACATCGACCCGTTCGAGGCCGTGGACCCGTGGCTCATTGACTTCACCCGCGATCTGGCAGGGCTGAAGGTGGTGGCGCAGGGCGACGACGTCACGGTGGTCACCAACGACAAGCCCAATGGAATCGGCGATTTCGACGAGACGCTGGCGGCGCTCGGCCTGCAGGGTGGCGACCCCGGGTTCAACCTGGCCATCCGTCAACTGTTTCGCCAGCGGGTGCGGCGCTGGCTGCACGCGTTTTTCCTTCAGGATGCGCTGACCGGCGCGATCGGTGTCGACTCGATTCGCGTCCAGGTGCTTTTCGACGGCGACGACCTCGCGCAATGGCCGCCCGCGCAGTTGTCGAGAATGGCCGTGGGCGGCCTCGCCCCGCCGCAGCCCAACGGCAAGCAACTCTTCGGTCTGGCCAAGATCGACCCGTGGAATGCCAAGCCCAACGACGACAGCAAACCGGGCTATGGCGTCTTTACCTTCAGCCTCGCCAAGGCCGCGATCGGCCAGCCGATGGCGCTGGCGATTCTGCGCGACGTGTTGCCGATTGCGGGCGGCAAGCCCTTCGGGTCGCAGCCAGGAGACGCGCAGCTGACCGATCCGAGCCTCGAAACCGCGCGGCTGCCGGATGGCCCCGAGTTCGACCGCGCTCGGTTGTTCCAGCTCGAAATGCGGCTGGTCAGCCTTGCCGTGGCTGCGGTGACCGCGCACGAAATCGGCCACTCGCTGGGCCTCATCCACCCGGGGCTGCCGCCCAATGGCCTGCTCGGGGGGATTCCGGGACCGTGGGTCGTCAAAGCGCAAGACGAACACCACCTCGACACAGCAGGCCCGAACCTGATGCAGACCGGAGACAGCTTCGACCCCGGCGAACTGCTTGCCGCCACGCCGTTTTTCGGTCCCGTCGAGTCGGGGTACCTGCGGCGCCGCCTGTTGGTGCTGAAGTAGAGAGGCCGGCCGGGTTCCGTCCGCGCCGATCGATGGGCGCGCCGGTGTTCCGCGAACGCGCCCACGGGGACCGATCGAAGCGCGCAAGCAGTGCGGGCGACCGACACAGGGAGGGCGTACACCGTCAGGCGCCCCGCGGGCTCGATCCTGGCGGTTCAGGATGGGTCCATGCACGCGAACTCAAAGGAACGGTGCACACGCCAAGAGCGGCGGCAGGCATGGCCCCTGGACATGTTGGGGCGCGACGGAGTGCTCGGCCCAGCTCACCAGCGGCAGGTCGGTGCTGCCGGTGTCGACCTCGACCCGCACGCGCACGGCGCGATTGGCCATCTCGCAGGCGCAATCGACGAACGCGGGCATGGCGAGCCGGCACAGTTGGCCGGGGTTGTCGGGGTCGGGCACGAGCTTGGTCTTGAGCTTCAAGGGCCCCGGTGGCACCGGCAGCCCAGTGGCCGTGTCGGTCAGCGCCACTTTGACCGGAAGCGGAGTCCCGGCGTTGGCCGGCACGCACACGCTCACCCACACGTGGTAGCCCCCCTGTGGGCCGAACACGAGATGGACGGGCTGGCCCGGTGCGGTCCACGCCAGCCACTGGGTGCCGGGGTCGATGGCGCCGCCGACCTTGACGGGCACCGGACCGCCTTGGGTCGACGGCGCGGGGCCGGCCGTGTCAGGCTTGACGTCTGCCGCTGCATCCACCGTTGCGCTGGCATCCGTGGCCGCCGCACTCGCGTCGCCGAGCCCAGTGTCCGTTGTCGGGGTCAGCCCATCGGGCGCCACCGCAGCATCGGCGCGGGTCAGTGTCGCCTCGGCGGCCACCTCCGAAGCGGGCGGCGCGTCCAACCCGTCGTCGACCTGAACATCCTGGCCACCAGCCTCTGCGGCGTCCAGCAAAGGCGGGCCTTGCGAATCCGTCGGCCCGGCGGGCGAGACACCGGCGGTGCACGCAAACGTGACGAACGCGACCCAACCGATGACCAACGCCTGGCGCTGCAGCATGGTCAGTAGAAGATGCGCGGCCGCACCGACAGCGCCTTGCCGCCGCAGTGGGCAACGATGGCGTCAGAACCCCCCGGTTGGACCCCAACGCCCTGCCAGATGCGCGCGCAGGCGTTGGCCGAGCAATTGGCCGGCCCCGCCCATTGGCCTTGGGCACCGTCCGCAAGTTCGATGGTGCAGGTGGGCGGCGACACGGACTTGCCAGCCGCGTCGAGGTGCCAGGCCGTGACCGTCACCGGCGTCTGGCCCTTGGGCGACCAGCGCGACGACAGTTCGACCAGCTTGGGCTCCGCCACCAAGAGCTTGCCCTTGGCCGGCGTGGCGACGGTGTGCGCCCAACCGCTCGGCCAGGTCACCGCCAACGACAGCGCGGCTTCGCCGGGCTTGAGCGCAAAGTGGCTGATGGGCGTCTGCATGGTCTGCGACGGCGCCTGCACGCCAAGGGTCTGGCACCGGCTCCGCCTCGGCGGGTGGGGCGGCTGTGCCTGGAATCGCAGGGCTTCAATATCGAGACCAACACTTCGGGCGCCGGCAACTACGACGGCTGGCTGGTCAAGTTCAACGCCGGCCACGTGCAGCAATTCGCGGTCACCGACGGCGGCACGCGGCGCGACAACTTCAACCGCGTCATCGTG